>Ga0247843_1000775_pt1 | contig 72119 bp, 60 predicted proteins | sample LaCruzMarch2017__FD_192420 | JGI IMG/M metagenome (GOLD analysis project Ga0247843, IMG submission 192420) | Freshwater microbial communities from meromictic Lake La Cruz, Castile-La Mancha, Spain - LaCruzMarch2017_8m | ecosystem: Environmental > Aquatic > Freshwater > Lake | place: Spain...
CATGATTATTATAACGTTCATTGACGTTTATTTGGTAAAACCGCGCGGCCGTTACAAAATTCTCTGAGCATTGCTGCTCAAATCTTTCTGTCGCTTCGCACGGCTCTTCCCGCACTCTGTGACTTCTCTCTTCTCTTTTCAAAGAACCTGCTCAGGAGTTGGTGGCGGGGGCAGGACTTGAACCTGCGGCCTTCGGGTTATGAGCCCGACGAGATACCAACTTCTCCACCCCGCGTCATCGAGAGCGAAGCGGGGTTTATCCCTAACGCAGAGGGCTGTCAACACCGATTCAGAAAAAAATCACGCGTTCGAAACAACACCTTTCAGGCGCTGTTTCATAAAGTTTGGAAGCGCGAATGAACCTTTGTGAATCTCGGTGTTGTAGTAGCGAGTCGATTTTTCAATTGCCCTAGCTCGCTCCATGTCGATTGATTCAAACGGATGTGCACTTGCGCTCGCAAAAGCCCACGACCAGAAACCGAATGGATATGTCGGAATACTGCCCGAAAATGCCCAAACCTGACCAACCTCACGAAGATTCCCGTAAACCTTTGCCAGGTCGATGCCATTCTCCCAAGGTGACTCACACTGCGCCATAACGATACCATCGGGCTTTAGAATTCTTCGCACCTCTTTGTAGAATGCACCCGAGAACAACCCAACGCCTGGCCCAATTGGATCGGTTGAGTCGACAATCACAATGTCAAAGCTTTGGTCCGCAGAATTCTTCACAAATTCAACACCGTCCGCGATGTTGACCTTCGCTCTCGGATGATTCAGCCCCACTGCGGTAAAAGGAAGATATTGCCTTGAAAGAGAAACAACTTCAGGGTCGATTTCGCAAAGAACAGCCTCTTTCACTGAATCGTGACGCAAAACTTCACGCAGAGTGCCCCCGTCGCCGCCACCAATAACAAGCACTCGTTCCGGCTTCTTGTGAACAAGGCAAGGCACGTGCGCAATCATCTCGTGATAGACGAACTCGTCGCGCTCGGTAACCATCATGAGGCCGTCAAGCGTAAGGATTCGCCCAAAACCACTTGTTTCCATGACGTCAACACGCTGGAACGGCGACTGCTTCGAGGCAAGCACCTTGGTCACATGCAAGCCCAACGAAATTTCGTCGTTATGCCGCTCCTGATACCAGAGGTCGAGTACGACGCCTTCGCCTCCTTCAGTGGAAGGACTTGAGCTGTTTTGAATTCTCTGTGAAATATACATTGTTGTGCCTCACTGTAAGACCAGTCCCGTTTGACGGGCGGCTTCTAACACCCAGTGACCACTCCCACAACTTTTTTGAGAATGAGGCTTACAAGCTTTGAAAACAGACCAGTCGATAAGAGCATTGAGCGACTTAGAGGTTTCCTTGAACTCTGACTCCCTCATGGGAATAAGAGTTGGAATGTGCGTCGGCGGAGGCATTGCCGCAATTGAAGCCCCAAAGGTCATTCGAGAGCTCCGACGTAGGGGTGCTTTTGTCAGAGTCTACGCGACGGAAAATGCTCTCCGGTTTATTGGAAAAGATGCTCTCGAGTGGGCAAGCGCTCAATCCGTCGTTTGCGCCGCGACTGGTCTTGCAGAACACATTGCAACTGAGGACATGGTATTAGTTCTTCCCGCAACCACAGATCTCATTGGCAAGGCGGCACAAGGAATCTGCCCCGACGCCTGCTCTACTTACATTCAAAGTGCACTCGGCTACGGTAAGCAAATCTTATTTGTGCCAACAATGCATGATTCTCTGCGCGAGTCTCCCGCATTTAAAACTAACGTTGCTACTCTGTTGACTTTCAAAGGGGTCGAGTTCATTTCGCCGCGAATAGAAGAGGGTAAATGGAAATCTCCAGCCCCTGAGTCGGTAGCTCTTGAAGTCTCTTACAGGTTTAATCGACAAAATAAACTGAACCAAGGGCGCAGACATCGCAGAGCATTAGTGACCCTCGGAGGAACTCTGGTGCGAATAGACTCTGCACGAGCACTTTCAAATTTCTCGACAGGTACACTCGGCGCCAAAGTTGTGGAATCGCTTCTTGAATCGGGCACTGAGGTCATTGCACTGTGTGCTTTACATACAGCATCTCTCCCCGAATGCTCAGGCCTGAGGAAAATAGATGCTCCACTCTTTGAAGATTTTCAAACTTGGTTAGAAAACGAAAAGAATACAGAGTTTCTTGATGGAATCTTTCACCTTGCTGCAGTTTCTGACTTTACAACCGAAACAAAGAAAAACGCGAAAATTTCGAGCCAAGAAGAACATCTAAAGCTCAGTTTACAGAAACTTCCTAAACTCATTCAGCTGCCGAGTGTGAAAAAAATCCGCTTTAAATTAGCTTGTAAGTATACAGCCTCAAACACGCAGGATGAATTCGCAAAGGCCACTTCCCTGCTCAACTCTCTCTCCCTAGACTCAGTGTATTGGAACTGGGGAGAAGGTGCATTTGGAGTTGCGAGCGCGGCCAGTGGACTACTCCTCAGCGAGGGTGCAAAACGAAGGATTGAAATAGCAACTAAAAATCAGGCTGCTAAAGCGATGGTAAATCTTTTCGACAAACGAGATTCCGAATGAATACCACCACACCTTTGCAACAAGAGATCCCAAAAATCGACGCTAGCGCCTCCAAAGCGAGCGGTATTTGCGGCTATATTATTGCGACCTACGTTTGGACAATAGTTCCTTTGCTGACGATATTCTTCGCTTCCCTCATATTACTCGTCACACCGATTGCCTTAGCTACCGACAGGCGCCGCAATCTTCTTCACAAAGTTGCAACCTGGTGGGCCAAAAGCATCATTCAATGTAACCCGTGGTGGACATTTGAAGTCTTTGGAAAGGAAAACTTACCCGAAGAGAACACACCAGTTGTATACGTTGCAAATCATCAAAGCCAAGCTGACATTCTCGCAGTATTTTTAATCAACCGGCAATTCCGCTGGCTGGCGAAAGATTCACTTTTTAAGATACCATTTTTTGGTTGGGCAATGAGGGCTGTTGGATACGTGCCTGTGAAACGTGGCGACAAACGTTCACAGATTCGATGCTTCAGACGCGCTCGAGAGCATCTTGAGCAAGGAACCTCGATGTTATTCTTCCCTGAAGGCACTCGCTCAAACGATGGCAAACTCCACACTTTTAAAAACGGAGCATTTCGTCTTGCTGCCAATGCAAGGGTAGGTGTAATGCCGATCACCCTAGAGGGGGTATCGAATCTTTTACCTAAGGGTTCCATGATACCATCTGTAGCAACGGTTCGAATTACAGTGCATCCCGTTATTCCTAGCGCTAACACAATCGAAAGCCAAGTTATTTCGAGAGCCAAAGAAGCAATAGCCTCTGCGCTCATTCAAAAATAATCTGAAATATCGAGGACCAAGAAAATGTCTCTAATGAATCTTTTCTTAGAGAGAAGTCTCGCGATTACAGTGATATTCTCAGCATTCTTCCTTGACAGCTGCACGTCATCTCGTGAATCCAAAAAGACAGAAACTAATTTAATCACTGATGGTTCGAACTGCCAGCTTCCTCAGAAACCCTACGAGTGGTCAAAGACCACTCCACCGCGCCTGATTTGGTTGAGCCTAGACAGCTTAAACCTTTCTGGGCTTCAAGAAATCGTTCCGCTCCTTCAAAATCCACATCCCAAGGGATTTAAATGGATTCTGGAGGCGAAAAATCAAAATAAGCGACTAACGATTGAAGAACCCACAATAACTGCGTCTTCACATATTTCAACAATCACTTGCTCTACTGCAGGACTCCATGGTGTTTTTGCAAATTCCCAGTGGACCGGCAAAGGCACATCGAGTGGCTTTGCAATGCCTTTTGGAATTGAGACCTTTGCAACATCCCTCAAAAACTCAGGCCTTAAGGTCGTCACAGGAGCATATCCAGCTCTCGACAACTCAGAACCAGGACGGAGTGTCGATGAGGGATTTGCTTATGGAACTTCGGTTGGCCGTGGACAGATATTTGAGCTGAAAAAATCCACGGACATAATTCATACATGGAAAGATGCGCAGGGTCAGGTGATTGAAACTGTCAAGATCAAGGATGGTAACGGTCAAGAGCCTGATAAATTTTCATGCGACAAACACGTCTGCCGGGTCGAAAAATCAGTCGTACCGGAAATGCTAGACATCACCTTCTCAAGAGAAAACAAAATCTTCCGATCGTATGCGCAATTCATCCCAGGAAAAATCAATCAACTCTTTATTTCCCCTTTGAGTCTGAATAATTCATTCCCGAAGGTCGTTAAATCGAAACAAGAGTCGTGCGGACTAATTTTTTCACCTGGCAAAGAAAATAGCCTGAGTCAATTGGGAGCAACGCCCTTGATCCGTGGGCTCCAACATAGGCTCGCGTTTTTTGATGCAAACTGGGAAAGATATTTACCCTCAACGGAAGCAGACGTCATTTTTCTCTATCTTGAAGACATTGATTCGCTCCGCCACCAATTCTCGGGAGACAACGGAGCGAAGAGTGCAGTAGCCCTTCATTACCAACGTGTTGACCAGGTTGTGGGTAAATTATTTGCATCACTTCCTGAGTCTGTGAATGTCGTTGTCCTGGGCGATCATGGAATGTCGACAATTAGAAAAGAACTCAATATTCGAAAAATAATTCCTGAAGGAATTCTTCGAAGATCGAATCTCATGTCTTCTGGGGGAACACTTCTGCTTTACGGTTCAGAGAGCCAATCTCTAGATCCCTCCGCGTTCCCATCAAAGCCCGAAATGGATTGGCTCAATGAAACGAAAACAGCGCTTCTGCAATTCAAAACGAAACCCTGGGGTGAAAAGATTTTCAATAAAGTCTTCATCAAAGGAACTGAAGAAATGTCTGGAGCAGGCCTAGCACATAAAAACGCACCATTCTTGGTGGCTTTTACAAATGAGGATTTTTCCCTTCAAAATTCTATGTCAGATGAATTGATATTAGCCGACCGAGACAATGAAAAACTTCCTCCGCCTCGTCCACGCGGGCAGCATGGACATGCGAAAGAAAGTTCAAGAATGAAGTCGTTTCTGGCTGGCTGGGGACCGATAGTCGACAGAATTAAACTAAACACGATTCATTCCAACATTGACCTTGTCCCAACTCTGGGTAAAGCTTTTGCATGGCCAGTTCCAAGTCAATGTCGGAGCATAATGCCTTGAAGATCAGCTCTTTTTTTATAATTCCGATCCTCTTATCACTTGCCGCCTGCGCAACTTACACCGATCAGATTTCAAAGGTGAGAAGTGCACTCCTCAGCGGTGAGGCGAATCGCGCCTTGACGGTTCTCGAGAAAACCGACCTCGCTCACCGACGTCGAGACGAAGTGCTATTTCGGATGGAACGAGGGATGTTGCATTATCTCTCAGGTAGGAACGAAGAAGCAACGAAAGACTGGGCAAAGGCATCTAGGCGCTCCGAAGAGCTTTATACAACGAGTCTAGGCAAAACTCTCGCAAGCTTGACAGTTTCTGAAGACATGACCGATTACGAGGGAGAAGATCATGAGAAAATTCTTCTTCCGATTTTTTCATCGTTGGCCTACTTTTCCGCCGGAGAACTCGGCAAAGCACTTGTAGAAATACGACGCACATACGAGCTTATCAACCAACTCAAATTGGACCGGAATGATGGGAAATTTAAAATTGATGGTTTCCCCTACCTCATTTCAGGACTTTTGTATGAAGCGAGTGCGAATTGGGATGCTGCAATCATCGAATACAGAAAGTCACTCGTAAGATATCTTCAGGACGAATCGGACCAAAGTTCCGAGATAAGTAAGCTCGTCGGAGATTCACTTTGGCGAATTGCGGAATTCCGCAAACGGAGTGACATAGTGACTTTTCTTTCTGACAACGGCTTCAAGAAACCTACTGAGAGCTTGAATCAAAAACTTTCAGAGGCTGAAGTTTTTGTAATTTTCGAAGATGGCCAAAGTCCGATAAAAGTTGCCGAGGACTATCTGGTCAATCTTGGAACTTCTGTAGTCAACTTGTCGTTTCCAAGATATCAGCAGATTCCCGTCACTAGATGGCAGACACAGATACTCTGCGATGGCTCAGTTTGTGGTCAAACCAAAAAATCGTCGGACATTGGAGAGCTTGCCCGAAGTGCGCTCGAACGGCGACGGTTGAAAGACTTTGCCAAAATGACCGCAAGACTCATAGCCAAGGAGCAGGTTCGTCGAGCAGCGCAAAAGCAATTGGGCGATTTGGGTTCTCTTGCAGTGATGGTTGCTAACCTAGCGACAGAGCGCGCAGACACGAGAAGCTGGACGCTGCTACCAGCAAACGTTCAAATTGCGAGAATTTCACTACCAGCCGAAAAAGAGGTCACAATCAGCATCACTCATCCCGCGCTGCTTATGCCCCATCAATGGGTCATCAACCTTCCGGCCGGAAAAAAGAGACTCTTAAGAGTGAGAGGCTTTTAGACCATATCAATAGCGAGCAATCCATCCGAATTCAGCCATCAGACCTTGGATCAGCGAGGGCGCCTCAAAGGAAACGAGACGCTCGCCTTGCTGATTAGACAGGGGAACTGAGGTTCGAATGAGGGTATGAACCTGCGTTTTCATTTCCACATCTGGAAATTGGGCAGACGTCATTGCTAAGACCGCTGCAACCTGAGCCGCCGCCGCTGACGTCCCGCTCAGAAAGCCATAATCATTCCCGGGGAGGGTAGAAAATATCCTCTCTCCTGGTGCCGCTAGAACCGAGCCCAAGTCATTAGCAGCGAGGCTGGAAAACCAAGAGGGTCGTGAACACATGTCTAACGATGAGACTGGGAGCAAGCTGCCTCGCAAATCTCGGAACTGACCTGCCCAAGCAGCCGGAAAAATACGGCCGCTTGCTTCAGATCGGCCACCCTCCAAGTTGCCGGCTGGGACAACAACAACAACGTCATGCTCAAGTAGTTGCTTAATTCTTGTCTCCAGTCCTTCTACGAATTCCGGGCTCAATCCATCTGACTCAAAAAATGCCCATGAAAGTAAAATAACCCGCGTAGGCTTTTCACCACTCGAGGGATGCGCGAGCTGGGAAGCGAGAATGGCATCGAGATTTTCAAAAACGCGATCACCTTCAATGCGAGGGCCGTTTCGCAACTGACGCACTGGCAATGGAAAAAGCTTTATTTGCATGCCAGGAATAACACCAACAACCCCTTCCCCATTCCTCAATGCTGCAACAACTCCAGCTACATGAGTTCCGTGAGCATCTGCATCTCTAAACCTACCCTCCGTTCCTTGAGCTAAAGCGACAGCCCCTGCGAGGTCGACGTGAGACGTCTCGACCATGCTGTCGCTGAGCGCCAATTCCCCAAGATGCTGCCCTGGACTCGACATTGCAGAGTCCCAGAGACGATAGGACGAGGGTGTTGATGGGTTGGCTTGTGGACACGCCACTCCCGCCTGGACAGACCTCCTGGATGCAGTTTGTTGGGCCAACCAATACGAGGACTCCTCAATTTGAAGGCCTCTGGTTGAGGAAATATTTTGATCCAGGGTCAGAGGAAACCTATCAAACCATTGATTCGGCCACCCCATTAAGTGCCACTGGACAGCGAGACCACCGTCGTGAACTGGCGTTACGTTCATAGCCTGTAACCTTCCGACGACCCCCGACTCCTCGGAAGGCATTGGAAATCTGAGTCCCGCACGGTCATCGAGCGAGCGGGATGATAAGACCAGTCGCCCGCTCGATGTGGCAACCACAACGGCAGCTAAAAAAAGCGCAATTACAGCGGCAAAGAGACTCAACCAAGGAGCGACAGCCAGCACATTCGACGGCCAGGCTGGAAAGCACGACAAAAATTTCCTAATAATTAAATGCACGACATTTCCCCGCTCTCGTAAGATCGGATCGGAAATTTTTGCCGGATCATGAGTATTTATCTTTAATTGTGCCTATAAGGGCGCTCTGTGAGGCTCTTTTGAAAGGTTCTGCCGACATGCAAAAGCTCGCTAGCGACAGTGCTAAAAAATCTGATTTCCATCATTGGTTACGGGTTATTAAACCAATCAAGCAGCGCTACCTTGTAGCATTGGCGAGCGGACTGCTCGCCGTTGTTCCAGGCATGTGCCTCCTTCTTCTGGTCACCTACGCAATCTCACAATTGCAGGGACAGCCGAGGCAGGTCTCCTGGCAAGAACTGATTGGCGAGCATGCGAGCCGCTGGATTACACCGGTTGTTCGCGGCGGACCGTTGGAAGCTGGCCTCTCTGTTGAGTATCAGCGATGGTTTATTGCGCCAGCTCTCCTGCTCATAGGCATTAGCGCGAATTTTCTAAAAGGGCTGCAAGAGTATTGGCTCGAAGATATTGGGGAAACGATATCAAAAAACCTCCGACTTGAGCTTTCGGGAAAATACTTGAGCTCACCTTACGTAGTTTCAAAAACGACGCAGGGTTCTCTTTTAGCAAGTTTTTTGGGAGACGATTCCAGGGAAATTCGACAGTGCTTTACTCGACTGTGCGGGAGTATACCTACCGAAATCTTTTACAGCATCGTGTACCTCATCCTCCTCGTTCTGCTTGATACCCAGCTTTTTGTTCTCTTCTTCTCAATCTTTGTTCCTGCTGGGCTGATTGTAAGAACCACGGGAGCCTATTTGCGCCGCCTCGCAAAGACGGGAGTTCGAGTTCAAACAGAGCTAACTCAATCCTTTCTCGAGAAGATGAAGGGCTGGCAGAGCATTCAATCATTTTCGTCACGCAACCTTGAGCTCGATAGGTTTGATGAAAAAAATTCGACAATCTTTGATATTTGGAGGCGCTCTGCTCGCGCAAAAGCCCTTTCTTCTCCGACCGTCGAGTGGCTCGGCTTGACAGCAGGCGCCTTCGTTCTCGTCTTGGCTTTGCGGCGCGTCTCTGAAGGTGCTTTGCCGAGCACAATTTTAACGGCGTTTCTTGTCACTGTTGCCCAGCTCTCTGGATCACTACAAACGGTAGTTAACCAAATTAACAGCACTAAAAAAGGGAGCGCTGCGCTCAAAAGATTGATTGAATTCTTAGACAAACCGGATATGGCCCAGAGCTCAACTATGATTGCAAACTCTGGACCAGGTTCTGAGCGCCGACGCATTGGAAGAGAGTTCACGATCCAAGCCGTGGGAGTGGAATTGAATCGTCCGAACCGGACCGAAGAGCCACTGCTCTCCAACACCGACTTCATGCTCCGACCCGGAGACAATCTGGCAATTGTTGGGCCTTCTGGTGGTGGAAAATCTAGCTTGCTGGAATGCATCTCTGGCCTTCGTCATCCAGATAAGGGCTATGTCATGTTTGAAAATTCAGATGGGCAGAGCGAACGAAATCCCCTGCTTGCAAACTATCTTAATGTTGCATATCTCACTCAGGAGCCATTTTTTTTCGCCGGTACTATTGCTGAAAATGTATGCTATCCGAATATTTTTACGCCTCATGACAAGAGCCAGATCGAAAAAATAGCCGCATCTCTCGACACAGCATGCTTGTCAAATGTGAACATTCTCGATTCGGTTCTGGCTCTTTCGGGAGGTGAAAAGCAACGACTCGCTTTTGCGAGAGGCTTTTTTCGATCACCCGAACTTTGGTTAATTGATGAAGGAACTTCGGCCATCGACCTCGCAACCGAGGCGCAACTTCTGAAAAACCTCGATCTACATTCAAAAAATGCAGTCAAAATTTTTGTAGCACACCGTCCCAGCATGCAAAGTTACGCAACTCAAACTATTGTGATTGGTCAGGATTCATCCGGGAGAACAAAATGAACTCATTGAGCGCTTTGATTGCGGGAAAAGAAATCAGGTCGAATAAAAATATATTTCAATCTCTCAATCCAGCAGATCTTCGAGACATCGTTGGCACATACTCATCCGCTGAGAAAGACCTGTGTCGTGAGGCATGCTCAGCAGCTCACGATGCATTCAAAAATTGGTCGGAGACTCCTGCGCCCGTGAGAGCTTCTGTCTTGCAAAACTTTGCTCATCTCATTGAAAAAAACAAAATAGCACTCGCGCAACTTGTGACTCGTGAGATGGGAAAACCCTTCAGAGAAGCCTTAGGAGATGTTCAAGAGGCAATCGATACCTGCCACTTCTTTGTGTCCGAAGGACGGCGTTTGTACGGACAAACCATTCCAAGCGAGATGCCTCTAAAGGAGCTATTCACATATCGTCGTCCAGTAGGCGTTTTCGCATGTATAACTGCCGGAAATTTCCCTGTTGCGGTACCATCCTGGTACTTTGTCCCAGCTCTCCTTTGCGGCAATACATGCGTCTGGAAGCCGTCGGAAGATACCCCGGAAACGTCATATGCTTTTTATAAACTTCTCATTGCTGCCGGAGTTCCAAAAGGTGTTTTTAATGTCGTTTTCGGCACCGGACAAGCAACAGGAGCTGCACTCGTTGAGCTCGTAGACGAAGGTTGCATCGACAAAGTTGGATTTACGGGCAGCACTGAAGTTGGCAGACGCATTGGTGAAATTTGCGGACGGAATCTTCAATCACCGTGCCTCGAATTGGGAGGTAAAAATCCGATGGTTGTCACACCCGATGCAAATCTTGAGGCTGCGCTCCACGGTGCTCTTTGGGCTGCGTTTGGAACTGCCGGACAGCGCTGCACATCATTGGGGAACTTGATTCTCCATGAAAGTATTAAAGATAACTTCTCAAAAATGCTACTAGAAAAAGTTGCTGAACTTAAGGTTGGCAACCCAAAATCGAGTGATATTTTCTATGGCCCCATGATCAGTGAAAAGTTTATGAAAACTCACATAAGCAATATCGAGACGCTTGTTGAACCACACCACAAACTTCTAACCGCAAAAAATGGAAGAATTAGTTCTTTGAAGGACTGGTCTCATTTTTCCGGAGATGCGGAAAATGGCGTGTATGTATTCCCTACGATCGTTGACAATGTTCAAGAAAAGGACAGGATTTATAGCACCGAAACCTTTGGTCCTCTCATTAATTTAATGAGCTACAGCTCATTTGATGAAGCAATTCGACTAGCAAACTGCACTGGCTATGGCCTCAGTTCTTCCATTTACACAAGTAATATGGAAACAGCTTATCGATTCAAAACCGAAATAAAAGCCGGAATGACGAGTATCAATAACAGCACAACCGGTGCCGAGGCACACCTGCCCTTCGGTGGAAACGGCAAGAGTGGAAATGGAAGCCGTCAATCGGGAATATGGGTCCTAGATCAATTCACACGCTGGCAAGCTGTCAACTGGGATGTCAGTGGCAGACTGCAACTCGCGCAAATGGACACTGGATACATTTCGCCGACTGACGCGGTTTTGCCCACACAATTTTGACCTTCGGGCTGCAGTAGTTCTCAAACCGTTGGCGTGACGACCGGGTAAACTCAAAAGAGGCCCGGGAGACCAACATGCAAACATTGAGTCCACTAGATTCCTACCTCGCATCTGAATTGGAATCAGAACGTTGCAAACTGATTCCCGAAATTACGTTGCAAAACGCGCCGTCAGGGGTTGTGGGACTGGAAATCTGGACCGTGCTCTCCATGTTGCCTTCGCGACTGGAGCGTGTTCAGGTCGCAAGCACCTTGCGTGTTTCTAAGAAATCAAGCCCCGACTGGAGCATCTGCAGTCACCTTTTGCAGGACACGGAGCAAGACGTCGTTGGGAATGCAATTAATGCGATGACCCGAGCACAGGTGCGAAGTTTTGCGCACCGCGCCTTTCATTATCTAAGAAGTCCAGAGCGCCCCCAGCGAATTCTCTATTGCCTCGCACGCTACTGCGAAGAGGCTCACGACTCCAGAATTGCAAAACAGCTTGCCCCAACCCTGGCCTCGGACCTTTCGGACGCCTATTTGGCAAGATCCTTTAACGCTCTGTATCGCCACGGCATCAAAAGCGAATCTGCCCTGAATGTTGCATTCGAGCTCGTCTCCTCCCACATCGACGCAACAAATATGGACCGAAAAGCTGCAGTTGCAGCAATTACCTATCTGTTTTTTGCAGGAAACATTGAACGAATTGCGGGTTTAAAGAACATCCACGACCGAGTCACGATTCCAGAACTAAGACGACTGCTCAATTGGGGGTTTCAAAATCTCTCATTGTTGGGTGAAAGAGGAAGTGAAAATTCCCAAAGCATGTCTTCAGAAAGTTTTTGGAAAGAGAATTTTAGCCCCTTGGAGCCCAACTACACAGGATACGGCTGTTTTGAACCTAGAGCTCTCCTTGATGGACTGAGAGCATTTGAAAAATCTGGGAATCTACCGTCGATTGAGATCCTCACTGAACGTGTCCTCAAACTAGGAGACCAAGGTTGCATAGAATGGCTTGCGAGCCACCAAAAGTTCGGAATTCTTAAACTCCTGGCTACTTCTGGCAATGACTCTATCATGAAACTCTGGAGACACTATTGCCCACCCGGCATCGCAGGATTTAACTCATCTGTGCTTAACCCAAAGAACGCAGCGGCGTGGCACCAAGAATCGCCAGAGCTTCTCGTGATGCACTTATCTGAGTTTGAATTAAATGAATTCACAAATGCACTCCCACATTGGATAGAGCATGCGAAAAAGTGTGAAAACCAACTTTCGCTTAACATCTACATTGGCCTTATCCTTGCAGTTGAAATTAGAATTTTAAATTTCGGCGAGAACCAAAATCAATTCGAAAATACCATCTCGAACATCACACAAGAATTAAAAATTCTTGTAAATCGAAACAATCTCGATGGAAATTTAGTCAGAAATGAAACATTGGCGGGGCTAATTGGCACTCCGCTAGAAATGCCAACATTGAGTTCCTTTTTAAAAGAAACTCTGTGCAAAATCGATTGGGCCGATCTCGCATACTCCCATTTCCTCTGTGACAAGGCCGCATATGTACAAAGTCTTCTCGAACGATTCGAGAGAGAAGCCCAGGAGAGAAACACCAAGCCAGCTGATGACCAAAAACTCCTGATGCTTGCAAGAACCACTTCACTTGCAATTTTAAATACAGGCCTAGAAAAAGAAATTCAGTCCATCAAGAGAGTTCATGCGTTTGCTGAGCTTACGAAATTTTTGGATCCTAACAGTAATCTGGCCGCGCTCTCGGGTGATACTGGAGAAGACAATCCTGATGGAGAGGAAACTGATCAAGGAGCCGCGGATTGGTCAGGGCACACTGTCATTGATAGACCGATTGCACGTTGGGGTTCAATTATTCGAGCACTACACATGCAATCAAGTCAATCGCAAGACGCAGATTCAGCCTCTCAGCAATTCGCAATGGAAACGCAACTTAAAGAATCTATGCGAACGGCAAAACACGTTGAAAAGCGATGGATAGCAAGAGCACTGGCGCAACTGGGCAGCGAAGAGTCCGTCAAGACTTTACTCTATCAGGGCCTTCAGCACATTGATTCAGAGTTTGTCTCACACACGATTCGCGAGCTTCTCCCCTCTCCTCATCCGCGAGCCCAACAAGCTTTAATTCGATGTGTCGGCCGCAATGCAATCTCTGATGAGCTCAAACTGAATATCTTAGAGGATATCAGTATTCACAATCCAAATGAGATCCTTCAGGAACTCAGGACACTCGAGATTTTGAGACTCCCACAGCACATCGATGACGCTGTAAGGGATGCCGTCGGTCGCGTAGCAGCTATCCTAGACGAGAAAGACAACTCAGGGAGTGAAGTTCTTGAGAAAAAAATTGTTCGAATGGATGGACAAGATGTCGATTCAACGATTCGAAGCCTACTCTCGAACAGCGAACTCCTTAACGTGGATGCGCGCTCTGCCCTGCGAACAGCTGAAATGATTCTCTTGCAAAGCAGAGGCTGGACACAGGGCGGCATGGATCTTAGTCCGATAGTCAACATGCACTGCAAGGCTGTAGAACTTGTTTTACGTGACACGTTCGAACCCCATACTGACGCCCTGCTCCGCAAGGGACAACTTTCACGCAAGCTAGACATTCTTGGCTATGCGCGCCCGATACCTGAAAAGATGCAGATCTTTGAGGATTTTCTTGCAAACCTTCCTGTTGTCAAAACTATTCCGTATTTTTCAAAATTCAAACTTCGTAAGATGCTCCGGGGCGTTTGCTTATTTCGTCCCGGAAAACGATTCACCCTTGATGGACCGAAAGCGTTTGCGTTGTTCTTTCTCGTGACCTCAAGGCAGAGTTGTTATTTTGGACTCGAGAAAATGTTGCCTCTGGGAATGGGCTCAGACGTTGAATTGTTTGAATACATAAAATTGATCCATTCTCTTCAAGACAGTCGAAACCGTGCAGTTCACGAAGGTCTGACCTGGGAGGCGAAAGACGAAATTGAGTCGATGCGTGCCCAGGCCTTCAAAGTGATAGAAATATCACTTAAGCTGAAGAAGTATATTGCGCAGAACGATGGGACGCGGGGTCAATCGAATGCGTCTGGACTTGGATTGGGAGCCTGAAAACCAATGGGATTGAGAATTCAGACAAACGTTCAATCGATAAACGCCCAGCGCCAATTGGGATTGTCGACACAACGTCTTAATTCCCACATGGAAAAGCTCTCTAGTGGCTTTCGAATCAACAAGGCCGCAGACGACGCTGCAGGCCTTGCGATCAGCGAAAGTTTGCGTTCAGAGGTCAGGGGATTGCAGCAAGCCCGGCGCAACGCACAAGATGGAATCAGCTTAGTTCAAACTGCCGAAGGTAGCCTGAACGAAATCACGAACATTATTTCGCGTCTTCGTGAACTCACAGTTCAATCGGCCAGCGATACAATTGGACCCACTGAGCGGGGTTTTCTCCAGAAGGAGTTTTCTGCTCTCAAAAATGAAATCGATCGCATTGCGAACTCCTCTGATTTCAATGGAACCAAGCTCCTTGTTGGTCCAAGTCAGTTGCCAGACGAGTTGCAAAAGAACAACAACCTCCCGCCTTTAGAAATTCAAGTTGGTCCGGACTGGAATCAGCTGACCGACGGTCGAGATAATCCGAACCCAACCAATATTATTAGAATCGACTTACAAGACATGAATGCCATGACCGATGGCCCAAATTCATTGAACATCGGTGGGGCCGAAAGTCCGGACGGAACCCGGATTGATACTAAAGAAAACGCTCAGTCAAGTATGGAACGGCTCGACGACGCCCTTGAAAGGGTTAATTCCTATCGAGCGACCCTCGGCGCGGTCCAGAACCGCTTACAAAGCTCAGTGAACAATTTGGGTGTCCGCGTTGAGAACCTGGATTCTGCCAGGTCGAGGATAAAAGACGCCGATTTTGCCGAAGAATCTGCCGGAATGACCCAACAACAGATTCTCCAGCAGGCAGGAGTCTCGGTTCTTGCCCAATCAAATCAGCTCCCTCAGCTGGCATTAAAACTTTTGAGTTGAAACCCTAGAAGCTTTCATATAAGACGCCGAAACCTCTTGGAAATTGCCAAGGTTGATTGAGGCGTCAAATGAGCTACGCGCAACAGCATTCAAAAATCTTTATCCGTCAAGTCACGGTTCTCGACTGTGCCATCTGGGACAAAACACGCGGTCCGCTCGGACGTTCGTGGAATGTCGATGTCGAATGGCATGGAAAAACCGACGAAGAAGGTGTGGTTGTCGATTTCTCGCAGGCAAAAAAGATAGCGAAAAATGTTATCGATGAAGCCTTTGATCATCGACTACTTATCTCGAGAAGCCAAATTCAGAAACTGAAGAATGGCAGATTGCTCTGCATTCCTGATGCACTTACTGCACCAGAAAACCGTTTCTTAATTGAAACCTACGAGCACTCTCTTTCTGTTTTGCCTGAAGATGTTTTCGCAGAACTCTCAACTAATGCGACGGCGCAGTTGGAACTGCATCTGGCTGCTGTGATACATCAATGTAGTCCAAAGAACATTGAAAGAGTGAAGGTATCCTTGCGCTGGCATGCTGAAGCAAACGAACCACACTTTTTCAGCTATCTACACAGTCTTCGTATGCACAATGGCAATTGCCAGCGCTTTCATGGCCATAGCAACACCATCGAGATTTTCAAAGACGGTCGCTTCGACCTTGAAAGTTCTATTTCCGCTGCGCGCTTCATCGATGGAAAATATCTAGTAACAAATCATTATCTCGAAACCCCAAATGCACTCATTGAACCTGAATATAGTGAAGTTGTTCGGTCCCTCGAACTAAATCAAGGGACGCATACGTGGCTTGATTACTCGGGCACACAAGGAAAAGTTCGAGTCTGCGTTCCAACAAACCGAATCGTTCTCATGCCCGACGAAAGCACCATTGAAAACATCGTGCGATGGCTTCACGAGTCGCACTTTGCAGGACGATCGGATATTGAAGTGCGCGGATATGAGGGTCTTCACAAAGGCGCACTTTTTCCATGAGAGAAATTCACTCCTATTTGGTGAATGAACTTTATCCTTGCTTGCAGGGCGAAGGTCCTCATGCGGGCACTCCTAGCATTCTTTTACGGATGCAGATCTGCAATTTGCGTTGCACGTGGTGCGATACGCCCTATACGCACACGATGAAAAGTGATCCTGTGAATCCAGCAGAGCCATCTGGAAAACAAAAATTCAAACGAATTTCTCTGACAGACTTAATTGACCAAGTTCGGGCTCACGACAGAGTGAAGCATGTGATTCTCTCTGGAGGAGAACCTACACTCCAGAATCTCGCACCACTCGCACTGGCTCTCAATGGAACTCATCGCATTGAGGTTGAAAGCAACGGCACACAAATTCCGCACAAATTGCATAATTCATTCGAGCACGAGCACTATTCTTTGATGGAGTGGAATATTTCACCAAAAGGCAAGAACGCAGACCAAAGAATAGAACTTGAAGCTTTGCGGCACTGGGCGACTCTTTCTAAATCCGATTGTAAGGTCAATTTCAAATTTGTAATTCGCAAAACAAATGTCACCGATGATTTGGCGGAAGTGGAATCACTGATATCAGCCGCAGAGATACCCACTGAAAAAGTTATCGCAATGGCCGAGGGAACACACCTCAACTCACAGATCTCGAATGTTTGGCTTGAGAACTTATGTCTCGAAAAAGGATGGAGAATGTCTGCAAGGCTTCATATTTTAACACACGGAACCCTCCGTGGAGTTTGAGAGCACAACTCTCACCAACGCATTTACCATTAAAACCAAACTAAAGAAGATCAACCAAACAAGAATTCATCAAGACTTTTCCAACTCAAAGAATAAAATCTAAGATCTTTATTCTCTTCATGAGCTATTTTTATGACGGGAATGCGAACAGGTTTCTTACAACGGGTCACTTGAAAAAAATCACACCAGCCTTCTGGTTCGATGTTTTCAGACCATTCAATGACTGCAATTGATGTTTGGGTCATTTCAAGTTCAAGACCAAGATGTTGCAGCTCTTGAGATCTTTTCACCCGATACAGGTCCATGTGACAAATACTCGAAACCAATGAACCAGAAGATTCAAGTTGAATGACATTCAACAACGAGAAGGTAGGGCTTGTTGCTCTTTGCTTCGCGCCCATTGCATAAGCCAATTGCGCCACCAATGTGGTTTTTCCGGCTCCAAGATCACCCTCAAGTAAAAGCCAATCCGAGCGTCGCAGCACTCTTGCAACTTGAAAGGCCAATTCTGGAACGTTTACTTGAGACAAATGCAGCTCAACAGCGTCGCCAAGCTCCCATTTATCTATCAATTCCTGATGACGCATCTTAATAACGCCTTTCAGTGTCCGGTTTTAAATGGTTCTGGAATCGTTTCACCCCGCAGAAGCGAAACAAGGAGCTCAGCAACCTTGGCTGCCGTTTGAGCACCCGGTGCCTTATCGAGGCGTGCTTTCAGTTCTTGGTTTTGCTGATGCAGCTCTCTGACACTTGCAATAAGTTTTTCTGGGGTCAATTCTAATTCATCACACCAGACAGCCCATCCCTTCGCGGCAAAAATCTTCGCATTGATAATTTGATCGCCGCGACTTTGATGAATACCAAGCGGAACAAGAAGCATAGGAACACGCGCCGCAGCGAGTTCAAAAATTGACGAGGCTCCGGCTCTGCAAATAGCCAGATCCGCTGCCGCATATGCTAATGCCATGTCAGAGGAGAGAAATTCGAACTGGCGATAGTAGTCACCATACGCGGCTGTAAAACGCTTTCCCTTGCCAACAATATGAATGATATTCCATTCAGGTGAAAGCTCGGGGAGAGCAGATGCGAAACGTTTGTTCAATCCTTCTGCACCAAGACTTCCGCCAAACACCAGCAAGGTTGGACGAGATGCATCCAAACCAAAATGAGAAAGAGCAGTTTCTCTGCTTTTGTTGAAAAGCTCTGAGCGCAACGGAAGTCCGGAGGTTCTAACCTTTGGTTTATACCTTCCGGGGATCCACTTCAGAGTTTCTTCAAAAGACACGAGAGCTCTTGCGGCAAAAGGAAGGGTTAATCGAGTTGCGAGCGCTGGTGTGGCATCGGACTCATGAATGACAATCGGAACTCGGTTCAACCAAGCAGCCCAAACAACCGGGGCCGAGACAAAGCCGCCCTTTGAAAATAAACAACCTATCCGATGCCGCCGTATCATCACCAGGGCAGTGAGAAAACCCAACAGAATGTTGAAGGGGTCGATAAAATTCTGCCAGCTAAAATAGCGGCGCATTTTTCCCGTCCGGATTGGCACATAGAACCAGCTCGGTTGAGATTGCGTTACAATATCTCGCTCCATGCCACTTTGACCGCCAAAATACACAAGCTTCAATTCACCAGAACTGACCAAGCGAGAAATAGGGGAGTCGGGATTGGTAGCAATCGCAAAATGAGGCAGAACGTGGCCAGCTGTGCCACCGCCCGTCAGTCCGAGAGTTAATTGCTTTTGCATGCGACTGCCTGCTCCAAAATTTAAAGATAATCCTTGGTGTTCCAGCTATAATGATAGCTCTGTTCTTCCATGGCAAATGCAGATTCAGCCATTTTGAGAGGGGCAAAGGTATCAACCATTATTGCTAGCTCGTTGGTTTCCCTGGCACCCACGCTTTTCTCGTACATTTCAGGGTGGGGGCCATGCGGAATGCCCCCGGGATGGAAGCTTATACTGTACTGCTCAATCCCCTTGCGACTGGTAAATTGACCCTTCACATAAAAAAGAATCTCATCGCAGTCGACGTTGCTGTGGGGATAAGGACAGGGAACAGCATTCTTCGCGTAGTCAACGATCCGTGGAACAAAATTCATGATGTAAAATCCGCGTCCAGAGAAGCTTGTGTGGACTGTCGGAGGGAGATGAACTGAGCTCGTTTTTGGTTGATAAGCATGAACCGAAAATGCGTATGGGTAGCACCAACCGTCCCAGCCGATCACTTGATACGGAAATTCTGTGTATTGGTGCGCCGTGAGTTGCTGATTGCGCTTCACAACGAATGTAGGATTTTCGCTGTCCCCGAGAGTCAACAAACGCGAGGGAGAGCGAAAATCTCGGTGAGTATACGGCGCATCAAGACGCAATTGACCCTGGGGCAAACGAAATTCCCGCGGGATACCAAAATCTTTTCTGCCCTCGACACAAAGTAAGTAAAGGGGTTTTTCTATCTGAAATCTGTATGCAATCCCTTTCGGGACGAAGAGATAATCACCTTCACGAAAATCAATTTCACCGAATACCGTTTGCAAAACGCCGCTGCCCTCGGCGACGAAATGCATTTCATCAGCGTCGGCATTTATGAAAAATTCATCACAATTTTTCGCAGGACGGGAGACACCCACCGTGCAGTCGTCGTTGAAGAAGAGTGTATTGCGCGACTCAAGAAAGCTCCCCCCCTGAGGATGCAGGGGGGTTTTGATATGTCGGCGCCTCAGTTCAACTTCCGAAGCAGCTGGTTTGTGTGGAAATCCAGGATTGTTCAGCGAGAATGGCTCCACATTAACTTCATGTGTTGGAGCGCGTTTCTGATAGAGAATTGAATAAAGGTCGCTAAATCCATCACGTGTGAAAACGTGCTCGGCAACCATTTTTCCCTCATGCTCAAAAACAGTGTGTGGCTTTTCGGAAACTACCCCCAAACGTCGATAATCAATCATTCCAACTCCCGCATGTGCCTGGTTTCCCGTTTCTTCCAAGTGCGCTATTGTCTACAGCCTGAACGGAAAATCAACCCACGGCGAAGCATCATCTGAGGATTTCCGCGCATGAAACCAACAATATTAATCGTGGGCGACCCCCTCGAGAGTCTCAATTACGCGACAGATTCATCGCTTGCCATGGCAGAAGGTGCCATTGATTTGGGGTTCGCAGTCCACTGGTCAACCGCGGCCGATTTAGAGCTTTTGAACGGTAGCGTTATTGTAAAAAACATAGTGATCATTGAAAAGATTAACAAAACTCTCCCCCCAAGTGCGGTAACCATGCCAGTCGGCCACTCGGTCTCTTTGTCGGGATACAAAAAAGTCTTTGTGAGAAAAGATCCCCCTTTCGACGAAAGCTACACCGATCTTTGCTGGTTTCTATTGCAGCTTGAAAATAATCGGGTTGTAAATGCTCCACAAGCGCTTCTTCTGCAGCACGAAAAACTTGCTCCATCGTTGCTCGCGAAGGCTGGAATTATCCCAGAGTACGCTCTTGTGCCGGGATTGGTTTCAAAAAACACAGAAAGCCTTCGATTGTTTGCACTTGAATTATTCTCGACTGCAAATTCACTTCTAAGCTCATTGCAAAATCTTCCCGACTATAAATCATTTATTTACCGAGTCCTTGTGAAACCCTGGCGTGGCCATGGTGGTAGAGGGATTCAGACATTCTCTTCAATGCAAGAAGTGCTAAATTGGCTTTCACACGCAGAAAAGGAACCCGCTACTGGCGCATTAAAGGATCTTTTTATTCTGCAACCACTCCTTCCTGAAATTTTCTCAGAGGGTGATCGACGTGTTTTTGTGGTCAATGGCAAGGTCGCTTTTGATTTTGTCAGAAAACCAGCAGCTGGAAAAATTGAAGCGAATCTTGCACAAGGTGGGAGTGCTGAGCTCCGCACCATGACCATAGAGCAAAAAAAGCTCTCTGACAAAATAGCAATTGAGTTGAAACGCCAAGGAATTCTTCTCGCTGGCCTCGACTTTATTGGCGACAGACTTACAGAAGTGAATATTACCTCGCCAACAGGTATTCGCACTTTTGAGAGCTTGACACGGACGCCGATCGCCAAAACGATTATGCAAGACCTATTGGGAGAATGAATAACTTCATGATTCAAGTACACCGGGATCATATGCTCATTTTCTTATTTTTAATCTTTCTTTTGCCGCCCGGCTGCGTGACAACACCGCGGAAAGTGATTTCGGAAGCCTGGGTTGAGCAAACGGTCTTGTCCTTGAGTGAAGGATGTAGATTTTCTCTCAACAGCGGCTTTACGGCTGATCTGTTGGTTTCTAACCAAGTCGGAGCTCGAATTGACGCTGCTTGGGATGCTTCGGGACTTTTAAATGGTCAGGTGGTCAACGCAATTGGTGAAGATGTCTTGAACTTCAGAATCGATTCATCAGGCGTCTTACAATCCGACAATTCCTTCTTAAAATCTGAATCCTTGGTGCAAGCGCTCGAGTTCCTAGCCCAACTCGGCTCGCAGAAAACTCGTTCACTTTTGTGTTCAGGGCTTTTCGTGCAACCTTTCAAGTTAAGCCAATCTTCTGAACGCGCAAAAGCAAGTGAAATTGAAACGGTTGTTGAAAATTCTGGTTCACGGTGGCGTGTCAGAAGCAGGGTGCTGCCCGACACACAGAACGACTCAACAGTTGTTGTTGAAACGAACATAATTACAGACTCATTCTTTTTTAGAAAATCTTTGGCGACAATTAACTGGAGAGGAAAGAGACTGGAAAAGACAATTCAACCCAAATTTTTGCTTATCAGAACAGGTCAGTCCGAAATTAAATTATCGTTCCTCGATTTTGAGTAACTTTCTTATTGATTTCTTGAATAATATCTTTAGGTTTGCTGTTCGCCTTCTCTTTTTCACCCTCGAGTTTTTTGCGCCTCAGCTCAAGCGTCGACACCATGGATGAAAACGTTGCAAATGCAGATTCGAAGTCCTCATCGGAAAGACCCTGAACCCGGGTCAGTAGTTGCTGTAAAATAAAGTTTCGCTTTTGGAGACGTCCCATACTGTCGAAACGTGCTGCCTGGTCTTCCATCATTCTTGCGAGCTCGATTTCGTTGACACCCTGTACCTGTGACATGCGAACTGACCCCATCAGAATTGCTCTTTGCTGAGGGATCGGACGATTTCTGGCATGCTGTATGCTGCGCCACAAGGTTGACGCGTGCAAAGACAGCTGCATGTGCGGCAAAGGGTTGGTCTGCGGTAGCATCGACTTGTCCTTGGAGGATTTGTCATGTTTCGAGCCTTATTTGCACTGGTTGTTTTGATGGGTGCAGCTGCTACATCCGCTGCCTATTGGGCGCAGGCGTGGTGGCAAAAGCCAGTTCCCCTGACGTCTTCGGTCGATTTTGAAGTCCGAGAAGGCTCAACTCTTCAGAGCGTTTCAAACGAACTCATTAAACTTAAAATAATCACAGTTGATCCCCGTCTGTTTGAATTTAGCTGGCGACTGTCGCTGCCCAAGTCAACGGTGAAAGCGGGTGACTATCGTTTTGAAGGAAGCCTCTCTCCTCAGAAGATTGCTGCGATTCTTTCTTCCGGTCAGACAGTAACTACGAGCTTCACGATACCTGAAGGCTGGAATACCTTTCAGATCGCTGAGCGCCTTGAAAAGGTTTTTCCAAAAACCGACAAGCAGAAATGGCTCACACTGATGCGTGATCCAAAATTTCTTTCAAATCTTCCTGGGTCGCCGCAATCCGTCGAAGGATTCCTCTTTCCAGAGACGTACACTTTTAATCCTCGCGCGACTCCCCGAGATATTATCAACACAATGATACAAACATTTAAGAAGCATTTGACTTCTGAAATTATCGCAAAAGGTGAGGCTAAAAAACTTAAACCACTCGAAATTGTTACGCTGGCGTCAATCATTGAAAAGGAAACTGGCAAAGCTGCAGAGCGGCCCCATATTTCATCTGTTTTTCACAACAGAATGCGCATTGGCATGCGTCTCCAAACAGATCCGACGGTGATATATGGTATGTGGGAACGTTATGATGGCAACATTCGAAAAACCGACCTCAAAACGCCTACTGCATACAATACTTATGTGATTCCTGGACTCCCTCCAGGGCCCATTGCTAGCCCTGGTCTCGCCGCCCTCAAAGCTGCTGTTGATCCAATCGATAGTGAGGATCTTTTCTTTGTCTCGCGGGGTGACGGAAGTCATATGTTCTCAACCAACTTGAGAGACCATCAAAAAGGTGTTTACCAATACCAAATTCAACCGACGCGCAACGGAGCTTCGCGCAACTGAATTCAAACAGGAGATCATGAATTGAATACTTTAGAACCTTGGTGGTCTTCGCGTTGTAGCGGGGCCCTGCTCGACTCCGTTTCACTTCTTGCGGAATGGGAACGTGATCTTCTTCTGATGTCTGTTCCCCAAACAGATTCCAATTCCAGAAGCCGGGCTCTTCAATCCCTCAGCGACCAGACTAAAAAGCTTTGGAACGTCTTCAATACCGAAAGAGAAAAACTTGACCGAGATTACATGTCAGAGGAGGGCTCTTTTCTCGCATATTTATCGGCATTTTTTGTCCCAAATATTGAGAGAACGCGGCATGCATTAAGCTCTTCTCGGGCAGCTGGTGTTCTAGAACCTCTCCTTGAATCCGAAACTCTCAACATTCTTGATTTCGGTGCGGGACCATTGAGTTGCAGTTTTGGCTTCCTGATTGCGCTAGGCGAGCTTGCCACTCGAACAAAGATCAACAAGATAAAAAATATTCACATTATCGCGACTGAACGCTCGGAGAGAGCAGTCCGTATTGGGCAAAAATGGTTAGAAAAAGTACTTGATTCAAAGTTCTCAATACAGATAGAGCGCCGAACAGCTGTGCCGAAAGATATGTCATTTGATGTTGTACTTGCTGCAAACGTACTGAATGAAATTCCAGACAAACACCATTTCAAAACCCTCCAGCTTTTAAAAGGCAGTCTTTATGCCGAAGATTCTGGCAAGAAATCAATATTGTTAATTCTTGAACCAGGGCAGGACATTCACTCGCGAAAACTTGTTACATTGCGTGATGAAACTCTCAGCAGCCTTGGCGACACAAATTTTAGAATCGTCGCCCCTTGCCCACACACACTGGAATGCCCACTGTCTCCGCAAATGAATAGAAGTGATTGGTGTTGGTTTAGATGCAAGTTTATGGTTCCGGCTTTCCAAGCCGAGCTCGACAGAAAGTCGCAAATTGATCACAGAGAGCTTGCTTATTCATACTTACTCTTGTCGGGAAGCTCGAAAGAGAAAACGAAAGAACCATGGGCAATTTGCGTCAGCGATGAAATGCCTGTGGGTGACACTGAAGGTCAAGAGAGACGCTCTGTTTATTTTAAAAGCAACCAGGTGGGTGAAAAGAAGATCAATGAAGTCAGGATTGAAGATTTGGCGCGCCAAGGATTCAAAACCAAGCTTTGCTGCAGCAATGGAAAGCTTCTCGGTGCCATACGTGAAAAAAAATCAGAACAAGAAAGCTATTTGCGAGGATTAGAGGTCGACAAAAGCAACTCTTTTGAACTCTATATCGCTGAGCGGTAAAGGCGAGTTGCTGTTTTAACCTTTTTTCCTGAGCTCACTGGCGTAACCCCAAACATACTCTCCCGCGCTCCACAAACTGACCACCAGCGCCAACCACATGGAAAGCATGCCCCACCAGGCAAATGAGAAAAATCCCCAGGTAGACCAAACAGTGAGCCCGACAATCCCGACATCTAGAAATAGTGTTTTGGTTTTGCCGAGCCAGCTCGAAGAAATCATGATGTTATCTTCATAGGCTGCTAATCGAATTGCATTGATTCCAAGGTCACGCACTATGAGTAGAACCGCAACCCAACCCGCCAAACGGTGTTTTTCAACCAAAATAACAAGAGCCGACACGACCAGAAGTTTATCTGCGAGCGGATCGAGAAGTTTTCCGAGGATCGACTCAACGCCGTATTTTCGAGCAATCCACCCGTCAAAGAAATCAGTGGTCGCTGCAATTGCGAAAAGAATACCCGCTGCAATGTCAGTTCGTGACCACGGGAGTGGATCGCTTACTCCACTCACAACCTGCCCTTGATTCATTAACGCAACAACGGCGGGAATACATGCAATTCTTAAATAGGTCAGCTGATTAGGTAATCGTCTGAGCCATGGGGCAACGGTTTGGTTCATCAGAGCTTCACCTATCAAGGCCGAGAGTTGACATCCTTCTTTAGGCGTAATGCCTATCATGAACAAAGCGGAAGCGGAAAGTCCTGAAAGCTTGGGAATGTTCAATTTCGATAAACCTGACGATGTCCCTATGTTGCCTTGACTGTTGAGGACGCCCCATTTACGCTTTTTAGTCGTTTCTATTGTTTGAGTGCCATCAGTATTTAAAGCCGTTATCGGAGGAAAAATCATGAGCGTTTTAGTTGGTCGTCAGGCTCCTAATTTCAAGGCAGATGCAGTTGTTAATGGTGAATTCAGGGAAATCCAACTCTCCGACTATCGCGGCAAAAAAAGCGTAGTTCTGTTCTTCTACCCACTCGACTTCACATTCGTTTGCCCTACCGAGCTCCATGCATTTCAGGAAAAACTCGCGGAGTTTCACAAGCGAGACGTTGAAGTCCTTGCTTGCAGCATCGACAGCAAGTTTTCTCATTTCGCTTGGTGGAGCACTCCCAAAGATCAAGGCGGTATTGCCGGCGTTCAATACGCATTGGTGTCTGACATTCATAGAACTATTGCTCGTGACTTCGACGTTCTGAGCGACGGTGGCGTTGCATTCCGTGGCTTGTTCCTCATCGACAAATCCGGAGTTGTGCGCCATCAGATCGTCAACGATCTCCCACTCGGACGCAACGTAGACGAAGCAATTCGTATGGTAGACGCGCTTGCACATGTTGAGAAACATGGTGAAGTATGCCCTGCGAACTGGAATTCCGGCAAAGACGCTATGAAGGCAACCAAAGAAGGTGTGAGTAAATATCTAGCCAAACACTGAATTCATTGGAACTCAGTGGCCAGGAGCCACCCAGCCGGGCTGGCTCCTTTTTTTTCCGTCAAACTCACTTCCTTGTCATCACTTAAGAAAAGCCGAATAATCGTACAATTACGGCTGAATGAAAATAGATTGCGCGAGTTGCCCTTTAAAGTGAGGTCCTTGAATGACACAAGGAAAGCTCTTGCTCCGAAGTTTGCTGACCTTAACTCTTTCTGCTGCTGGCACGACCAACGCACAAGACGACCTACCAGCACCAATAGCTAATCCGGGACCAGGAAGCTCTGAGCCCATTCCTGCCGGAATTGAAGAGAACACGGAGGACAACACCCAAACTAAGACGAAAGCCAAGAATATCTTCAGCGGCACGGGCTTTATGATGATAGTGCCACATGTCGATGGCGGTTTAATTTCAACAAAACCTTCCAGCGCGAGTATTTTCTCAAAGATTGAGACAACTGCAAGCGGTTGGATTGCTGAACCTAAGCTTGGTTTAGGGGTTTTTAGCAAGAAAGTATCACTCGACCTGTTGGCGGGTGTCCAAATAAGCTCCCTTTCAGGCAAGATAAAAGGAATTGCTGAAAACTTTGAGTTTGCAAATGGCGAGGTAACAAACCTCGAACAGCCTCGAAGTTACACAGAGAAACAAACGATTCCCACTCTTGAGGGAAATGCTCGCATTCGATTTGCAGAAGGAAAGGTTCAAGTTGGCTTTTCGGCAACGGCTCTTTTTGGTGCAAGTAAAGCGCTTTACTCTTCAGTGCCGCAACAAGGCCTAAAATACGGTGTCCTTGTAGGACCTCAATTTGTTTATGAAGAAAGAATTTTAGACAATTACTTTAGAATATTGACCTCTGCTCAATTTCTGACAACCGGAAATCAGCGAACAGCTATGATTTTTAAATTTGGCGGGGCCTATGCGTTTCTTCTGAATTCCCCGTACCTCACAGTCACCGAAAAAAAGCTTACTAAGTCGAAGGTTAGAGTTCAAAAACAGATTGTTATGACTCGTGAACAAAACCTCGTTCAAAATGAAAACGTGAGCTTTATATTTGACTCTCAAATGATCAACTTCCGTTTCAATAGTGCTGACCTAACTGAGAAATCGACTGCATTTGTCAGCGGACTCGGTCAAATCTTTTCTGCCCAGCACTCCGACTGGAAGGGATTGGTTGTTGAGGGCCATTCGGACTCAAAAGGAAACAACGAATACAACAAGAAACTATCGAAAAGACGAGCTGAATCCGTGCGAAATGTTTTGATTCAAAATGGCATCCCAGAAACTGATATTAAAGCGATTGGCTATGGTGAAGAACGATTACTGATTAATCCAGAGCAAACCGAACTCGATTTTGCGCGCAACAGACGCGTAGAAATTAAGGTGCAAGGAATGCGCGATGCTCGTATTCTTCAACGTTCAATCACTCGACTGCAAAACGACATCTTCGGCAAAAATACCATTAAAAAAACTGACCAAGTTGAGTCTCAGGAAGATAAGCAGGGTGAACAATAATGATGCACAGCTGGCAATTTTTTAAAAGACCCTCTTTTGTTTGCGCACTTGCATTCTCCTCAACAACAGGAACTGCGATTGCTCAAAAAAAAACCTCAGAACGGATTCTTAATACCACAACGGTTGAGAGGAAGATGGTTGTAAAAGGCGCGTCCAGTGGATTAAGCATTATCCTTGGTGGTGAGTACGGCATCATGAAGGCAACTCCAGCCTCTAAGAAAGACAATTCTTTAAAAGAGGGCAAAGTATTTGAACTGAAAGCTTTAACGGGGTTTCTTTTCAAAGATTTCTTGATTGACTCTGGATTAGGCTGGTACTCATATAAAATTCGCGGACAAGAGAGATTAATTCGAGATACAGTTGAATACATAGGAGACCGAGAATTAGGAGTCTCTGGATTGCTTGTAGAATTCTCCCCGTCGTACCGCCTCACAAACAACATTTTTACCGGACTTGTGACCCAAGTGAGAGCGCCAGTGCAGCTTGATTATTTCAGCGAGGCAAAGTCGGCGGGAGTAGGATTCTCTGCGGGAGCGCAGCTTGGTCTGCAGCTTTTTAATTCTGAGCTAAATAGCAGATTCATTCTCAAGGTTTTGACAAACCTTGGACTCAAAAACTGGAGCGACATCCAATATCTCGGTGGTGTCCAATTCGGCCTTCCTATCAAACAACCAGACTCACTTGTGATTCGAAAGACGACTGTGGTCAACAAAGTTAAAGATATCATTGAATACCGCAAAAAAGATTTCACCATCACAGTGACATCCAACGTAATAAAACTCGCGCTCGACAATATTGTTAGTTTCTATAACGACGGATCAGAACGCCCAACACTCACACCAGAATCACAATCGTTTCTGGTTGATCTTGGAAATTCCCTTCAATCAGCAATTTCGTCCTGGGAGACGTTGAGAATTGATGCCGAAACTCCTGCGCACATTACAGTTGTTCGTGAGAGTTTGATTTCCACTGGAGTGCCATCAAACAAGGTCAAACCGGGAAGAAGTCTCAAAGCAGTTGATGACGGCGGAAACATAAGCGTTGACTTCACGTTCTACGGAGTCAGTGACGCCCGAGTTCTTGCAGACAGCATAAGAAATGCAATGACTTCGATGCAAATTCCGGAGAGTTGTCAGAAAGGCGCTTGCGAATAATGATTCGTATGACCGAAAGATGATTCAATCAATTCTCGATAGGGCTCTATGATTTGCATCGCAAGAGAAGTGAGCAAAACGCCCTTTTGATTCTTTGCTACGGTTGCCCACCGAAACACGCCCAGTTCTTCCCCGAGAGACATTATTTCTTCAATACACTTTGCGAGATTGACCTTGTCGACTTTGAAGCCCAACATAGCAGACACCATCTGGGCGGATTCACTTCCCGAGGACAAATATAATTCGAGTGACTTACAGAGTTGCGAGAATGTCACCGGAGTGTCCACGACAACAGCAGACTTCTGCCCAAAGTCAAAGCCCGACAAAACAACACTTAATACGATAACCCTCAGCGAACGCTGTTCGATTTCTTCCGGGGACATTGAATGCACAGCAAGCCTGGCATCATTTAAAAGCTGTCTCTCTGTAGTGAATGCCTCAAGGCGCCAAGCCAAAAGAGCCAGTGGCTCCTCGGCCACGCGTGCAAGCACAAGATCAATCGCATTACCCCACTCTTCCAATGAAGATTGAAGTAGCTCGCACGGGAGTGGATGATCGCCTTGAGCTCGCGCGAGAACTTCAAAGCCAGGCAAAATTTCCGCTTGTTCTCGCATCCCAAGCATTTGCAAGTCAACGACTCTTAGAAGCATTTCCAAGAGCTCGCGAGGATAGTGCTCGAGTCCGACCAGAGGCCATTCTTGAGGTCGACAGACAACAATGCGCTTGATGACCGATATGCAAAAAGCGTGGTTGAGATCCAACCAATCGGGTTCGGAGTCGAGGTATCTAAGAACGTGAAAATCAGCCAACTGCTGATAGGCGGCGTGATCCAGCCAGTCCAAGATTGCAGGACTCGCTACACGAGTGTGTTTGGACTGGGAAACAGCAAGCAACCGTCTAGATTCCGGGGAAAAAACGGCGAATCCGAATTGCTGATAGACCGCAGCAACAGAGGCCTCATGAAAAGCCATCGCCAAGGGCGTTACTTTTCCGGAAAGCGTTTCTTGCGCAGACTCCTGCAACACACGCATCAAGGCTTTATTCTTGAATGCACTATGCTGCCACTGGGCCAACTGTGAAAAGTCTATGGTTTGGTTCGTCATCATGTTTTGAGTGTCTCAAATTTCAGTTCCCACAGCAGTGTCACCCTTGCCTTGTGGCATTTTGACGTTTGGCACGTGTCTTGCGGAGGTTCCCAAATTTGGGGAGGAAACAGACGCATGCAGGATTTTTCAACCAACCAAATCTATTCGCTTCAGCCAAAATCAAAGCCGCGGATAAAAGTACCCACAAGAACCTCTGTTTTACTATCCATTCTTGAACAGCAGCCCCAAGGCATTTCGTTATCTCAACTCTCAGAGCTGATTCACGGTCAAATTCTTCATTCCAGGAATTCAGATGCACTGAATGACGCGCGTCAAGCAACAACGAGAAAACAGCTTCAACGGGCCCGAAATTACCTAATTTCCGCGAGAGGGAACACATCGATCTGTTACTGTAAAAAAAGAAAAGTTTGGAAACTCACACGCGAAAACTCCGTGATTGAGCTAAGAGATCAACATCCCTGCAATTATTTACCTTCAGCTGTGAGCTTCGGTCTGACAAAATCAGCTCAATGAGGGAGGCAAAATAATTATGAAGGTAACCTGGCAGCACGTGGGGCTTGTTTTTGCCGGCATAGCTTCTGCATCAGTCGGTTTTCTTGCAAAAAGACAACATCTCGAAACGGGCGTTGTGTCAACCGGGAAGAGTGAAGTCAGGATCAAAGCCACAGTGCGCGGAGTCGGTGGCAGACCCGTTAAAAACTCGAAGATTTCTGTCTTCGATCCAGAGCAAATCATCCTTGGCCATACAAACCAAGATGGACTCCTTGAGTCTCGCGCACTTCTTAGCAGCGGTAAATCGATAATCCTTCAGGCCGATGGAATAGCGTTTAAAATGAGACGCAACATTCTCATTCCGCGTTCTAACCAATATCAGGCCTCGATTTTCTTTGACCTCGCAGAAGTTCATGAAGGCAATGCGACTTTGATTTCCTCAAATAATTCAGAGTCCACGTCACTGGTGTCCAAACCTACTCCGCACCCGAGGTGGCTTGAACTTGATTTCTTGGATTTAAAACTCGATGAAAATGCGAAATCAAAACTCACAGAATCTCTGAAATTAGCTGAAGAAAGCTTGCCGAATTCAACAAAAATACAATTATCTTGCCAAACCTGGCAAGAAACACCGCCCCTGAATGAATGCAGAAAAGAGATATTAAACCAAGAAGCACAATATTTTCTGGTGGCTCAGTTTCCTGGAAATGAGAAGGAAACAGCATCTTGGCTCACCTATATTCAAACGCTGGAGAATTTTCCGTCGAGCACACCCATGGGAAGAGATGAACCTCGCTTTGTTATTAGACATGGGAATCACAAAATCAGGGCATACCTGGGAGATAGGCTCCTTTCCCCATGGAAGACAAAACCCGGCTCAACAACATACCGCGCAAGCACAACACCAAGCGGGTGGCAAAACGGAAAAGTGGACCTCACCATCCTAACTGAAGGAGGGCAGGTTCTTCAAAAAAGAGTGACCTGGCCTCCCAATCGGAAGATCATCGTTACGAGAGTCCCGTTTGGAAACATTCTGAACCTGTCCCAAAGAAAAGAATAAAAAAATGAAAATCACTCAGTTGGCAAATTAATTTTCACCTTTATTTTATTCACGGTCGGTGTTGCCACCGGTGTAGCGATAATGTTTGTTTGAGCCTTTTTCTCTATCACTTCAATGGTTGACTTCACCTTCGAAGTTATTCGCTCCACTTGACGAATAACGTCGACGGCTGGAGAACCTTCAGTATTTGGAGCACTCAATGGTGACAGGGCAGAGGAAGCCTTTTCGTCGTTTTTTGAGTTGCCGGACTGGGCTGAGGAGTTGTTCCCTGCCTTTGAAAGTTCGGAAGACAAACCTCCCGATGACTCCTGCTTTACAACTTCACCTCCTGGTGAAAATAAAGTCTTGATGCTTTGCTTATTGAGAGGACTCGCTTTGCCTTGCCCCTCGCCTTCCTTTGGAAGGTTCTCTTGTTTTTCCTGAGGTGCAGCTCCATCACCTTTTTCAGCCGGAGCATCTTTCACACCTTCAGATTTTGGTTTGGCTTCTCCTGCGGGTGCAGGAACAGGGGAGGCTGTGCCACTTGCCGCTGCCGAATCGTCGGAAAAACCAGACCCCGCAGAAACACCTGGTACAATCGCTTTAATCATCTCATTTGTCACTGCAATGGGTGGATTGGGAACCGCACCTGGGTTGACTCTGGTCAGCGAATTCGGGCCAACCATGACCGGGAGTGTCGGAAATTTTGTGTTAAAAACCTCAACTTTACCGGTCAAGACAACGAGCTGAGTCTGTCCCGATGGAGAGGCATCAATGACACCGCTCGTTCCTCGGATACCCATGACTGCTGTTTTCGTTTTGAATTTCGCATTTTTCTTTTGGGTACCAGCCGGATTGACGAAAAATCGCAGTTTTCCATAGGTAATATCAATTGCGGAATCAATCGTTGACTTTCCGTTGTTTCCTTTTCGATATTGATCAATGCGAACCGAAGATTTCTCATACAAGGTAAAAGAACTGCCATCCGTGAATCGAATCTGAACAACGCCACCTGGGCCCGTTTCTAGATTATCGGTCTCCTGAATTTCCCGACCAACAACCACCCGACTCTTCCCGCCATTCTGAACTATTTCAACTTGTCCAGAGACCGCCGAAACGCGACCCGCAGCGTCCCCAGCAGCCATTGCCAGTGAGCCTAACGAGCTCACAGCCGCGACAGTCGAATATAAAACTCGAGCACGATTGACAGAAAGATAATTCATCGGGATAGCCCCCACTATAGTATTGCTCGGCCTCTAGCCGTCTTTGATTGAGAAGGTGTCACGATTTTGAGGATTGAATTCAGTAAAGCCGAACAAGTAATTGAAAATGTTTGGATCTTTTGTCAATGAAAAGTCAACATCTCTTCCAAGCTCTCGTCCGAGTGGGTGGGCGGCGCTCGCGACAAGACGCGATCGCGAGAACACGTTCGGGGCCTTTACTTCTCCTTTGCTTGACTGCAATAAAGATGGAAGAAATTGTTTTCATTAACAATTCTCACATAGAAACTGGAATCGTTGCTTCTAAAAAACAGATTTCCAAATTGGCTGTCGTGAGGAACCGAGCCAAGAGACGAATCAGAGCCGCCCTCGAAGAGCTCGACCAAGAGTCGGTTCGCTCCGAAATGCACAAACGCCACATTGGCAAAATGAGATTGCTTCTGGTGGTTCAACGCGAAGCTTTAGTGCTTCCCTTTGAAGATCTTAAAAAAATGCTGCATCGAGGACTTGTTAAGTTGGTTTCTCAGCTTCCACCGCCCCAGAAGGATATTAATGTACAATAATTTCATACTATTGACTTGCCTGCCAGCGAAGTTTGCCCTCTTCTTGATCCGTATTTACCAACGGTGTATCTCTCCAGCGCTCGGGCCTAGATGTAGATTTTATCCGACTTGCTCTGAATACGCTCGTTTGTGCGTGGAGCGGCAGGGACTTCTTATCGGAGGCGCGCGAACCTTTGCCAGACTTTGCAAGTGTCAACCCTGGCATTCGGGAGGAGTGGATGTTCCATTTAGGGACGAAACTCTTAAAGAACAGGCATCACCCAACCCAAGATTCAGGAATATCTTTTGTGATAACTAAAAGTCCGTCTATCTCATGGAAGAATTATCGACTCTCAAACGTCAGTCTCGCCTTCGCATCGGCTATCTTTTGTTTCTCTGCTGCTGCTCAAAATGAAGCTCCACCAACGCCGATTCCCCCTGTTGGTGATTCGATTCTCGCAAACCCTAAGGTTGAACTAGATCGCGAAGATCTTCTCATGCGTTTCACCCAAAATGGCGCTTGCATTGAAGATATCCAATTGAAAGGCTTCAAAGAGAACTCGAAAGATTCTGAGAATGCTCACGTCACCGGCGGCCATTTTCCCTGTCGGGCGCTTGGCATAAAGATTGGCGCGCAAGATCTCCGAACCAATGCTGCTCAAGCAACCTCTTCAGGTGCCGGCTCTGTTAGTCTGATTCAAAATTTTGAAAACTTAGAAATTACAAAATCAATTAAACTGACACAACCCTACTCAAGCGAATTATCTCTATCAATTAGGAATAATGGCACTACAGCATGGAGTGGACCCGTTTCAATTGATTTGGGAGGGGTCTCCGAACTTAAGGGTGCAGGTAATATCTTTGGTGGCCATCCTCTTGAATATCGAGAAGCAACTTACCAATACGAAGACGAAGTCAAACGCGAAAAGCTACCGTTCGACGACGCTCCAACGCTCGAGACAATTCTAGAGAAAAAGAATTTTCGGCCAGACTGGGTTGCTGCAAATTCTCTTTATTTTGCTCTCATTTTGCTTCCCAAAAATCCCGACGGTTTCGATTTTTCCGTCGTTAGAACTGGCTTCAACTCAGCTGAAAACAAAACGACTCCACCGAGCAGAACCCTTTATGACGTTCTCTTGACCACGCAAGTCAGCGATTTACAGCCTGGTGCGATTAAAACATTTTCCTTCGACATGTATTCAGGACCAAAATCAAAATCTGCTCTAGCAAGCTTTTCAGGCAAGAATCTGCAGAAAAACATCGACTATGGTTTTTTCTCAATCATTGCCTGGCCGTTGTACTATTTTCTTCAGTGGTGCGAGGGCCTTTTGAGCAATTGGGGCTTGGCAATTATCGTCCTAACAGTTGTGCTCAAAGTCATCCTTTATCCGCTGACTGAGAAAGCTTTTGTTGCTGGCAAAAAGATGCAAAAAATTCAGCCCGAGCTAAATGCACTGAAAGACAAATACAAAGACGACAAGCAGGCGCAGCAAAAAGAAATGATGGCAATTATGGGCCAGCGTGGAGTCAACCCAATGAGCGGTTGTCTTCCGATTCTGCCTCAGCTGCCTATTTTCTTTGGCCTTAACGCTGTTCTCTTGCACACTTTCGAACTGAGACACGCACATTTTGCGGGCTGGCTCAACGATCTCACGGCACGCGACCCGCTCTACATAACCCCGGCTCTCATGGCTGTTCTTATGTACGTTCAACAAAAAATGACACCGTTGCCGACATCAATGGATCCCGCACAACAAAAAATGATGCAATGGCTACCAGTCATTTTCGCTGTCTTTATGTTGACCTACCCATCCGGGCTGGTTCTCTATATTATTACGAACACAGTGCTGTCTCTTTTGCAGCAGCAGTACATGATGAAAAAATACAAGGATGCCTAACAAAAGGATTATGTAGACATCCGACTGCAGAATCAGAGTTCAAACTCATAATTCTGCTTAACTCTGGAGCGTTTTAAATGAGCAAACAGGAATTTAACGGCAAAACTCTCGACGAAGCGCTCGCGGCAGCTGCGCGTGCCTTGGGTACCGACGTCACACTCTTATCGTACAACATCCTTCCCCAAAGCTCTGGCGGACTCTTCGCAAAGCTTTTCCAAAGAGGCGTACGCCTCGAAGCGTGGATTGATAACAAGAACGATGTGCAAGCAGCTGCGCGCGAAGCGGTGCGTCAGGCTATTTCAGGTGGCCTTGACTCTGACAAGCCTCAACCGCGCGAACGCACAAGCCAAGACAACGGTCGCCATACAAAGCGCGAAAAACAAGAGCAAAGCAAAGCTGGAGGTCCTCGCTCCTCCCAAGATATCCGGGGGCCTAGAGCAAACAGCCAAGCAAGACAACCCAATCAGAATCGCAGAGATTCGCAGCCTCGACCCCGCCGTGAACTGCGTCCACAACCCCGGCAAAACGTGGGTGAGGAAGAGCAAGCCGAGAGGGTCAACAGACCCAGACTCCCTTTGAACTCTGAGGAATCCAAAGGTCTCCTTCTCGAACTCGCAATGCAATTCGCTCGGGGTTTTGACCCTGAATCGACACCCATGCCCAAACTTGAATTCCTCTCGGACGAGGAAGTTATTGTAACGGTCTCTGCACCAAACCTGGAAGAGCTCCTTGTGCGAAGCGACCGCTTGTCATGCGCTTTTGAGCACCTGTTTAAAAGAATCGCCCAAAAGCGATTTGCAGATATTTCTGGCAGAGTCATATTAAATGCCGGGACTGCTGCGCAGCAAAGAGAAGGCAAATTGCGCGATACCGCTCTGGATGTTGCCGCGAAAGTTAAGGAAAACGGAAAAACAATCACACTGAGCTCGAAAAGCAGCCAAGAGCGACGCATCATTCACCTCGCTTTGGAAAACATGGAAGGAATCGCGACCAAGAGCGTCGGTATCGGCGAGAACAGGAAATTGGTCGTTTACTCAACGCTGCGGCCTGCCCTTGGGCACTCCGAATCCAACAATCGCGAGCAGCATCCCCGCCATTCTTCCGATCGCCCTCGCACTAGGCAAGGTCAGGGCCTAGGTCAGGGCCTAGGTCAGGGCCAGGAAAATTGGACAGCACAAGGGGGAGAGGGAGCAGAGGCAGGACAACCTCGCCGATCCAGACGGCGTGGACGCCGCGGAGGCAGCAGTAGAAATGGAGCGCAGCGCGATGTTACGCCTTCCTCCCAGACGCAAGAACATAAGACGCAGGACCATGAAAGCGGAAGCCCTTCGCTCAACTCAGAAGTATAATCTAGCAAGCGGTGAACGTACTCATGGGCTCAACCGATACGATTTTTGCTCAGAGTACTGCAAAGGGCAGATCAGCCATTGCACTACATCGCATCTCAGGACCAGACTGCTTTGAAAAGATCAGCAGCCTGGTAAGGTGTTCGACACAAAACGACGACGGTACCTCCACCCCTGGAAAGCCACTCGAACTAAAGCATTCAACTTCAAAGTACGGATTTTTGATTGATGAACATGGGTCAGTGGTTGACGATTGCGTGTTCACACTTTTCAGGGCACCGCACAGCTACTCAGGCGATGAGACCTTAGAAATTGCCTGTCACGGAAACCCATTCATATCAGCTCGATTGCATTCACTCCTGCGGCGAGTGGGTTTTAGAGATGCCCTACCCGGGGAATTCACCCAGCGTGCTTTCCTCAATGGTAAACTAGACCTGACGCGAGCAGAGGCTATCGATCAGTTGATTCATTCAGACACCTCTGCAGGAATCGAATTGGCCCGCAAGGCTTCAACAGGCTCTATTGGCAAGCACTCACGAGAATTGCGCGAACGACTCGTGTCCGTCATGGCGTATTTTGAGGCTCACATAGACTTCGCAGAAGACGAAGTCGGTTCCTACACTAGCGAAACACAAATTAAAGAACTCACCTCAATCAAGAAAGCAGTTCAACTACTTTTCGAATCCTATGTCTCTGGAATAAAAATTCGTGAAGGAATTACGATCGTCTTCTTGGGCGAACCGAACGCGGGAAAGTCATCGTTGTACAACACCCTACTCGGCAATGATCGTGCGATTGTGACCGATATTCCGGGCACAACCCGTGATGTCGTTGAAGACAGACTAACCTTGAATGGTCGTGACTTCGTACTAATGGATACAGCGGGAGTGCGAGAGACTTCTGACAAAATTGAAAAAATTGGCGTCGATCGCTCTATTTCTAGCGCAAAAAAAGCAGATATTGTTTGTTTTATTATCGACCCAACAATTCACGACGAGCAAGACCTCGGCCGGCAGATAGCAAATCGACTTGAAAACCTCAGAACACCACTCAAAGGAATGTCTCGATACACCGAGGAAATAGTTGTCCTAAGCAAAGAGGACACATGGAATGACACGCTCAAAAATCAATTTGAACGGCTCAGAGTCGAACCAGAATCAAACAACCTGAGCTTCGTCTCTTGCTCTAGTGCCAACTTGGATGCAAGTTGGCTGAAAAATGAACTCGAAAAAAAATACGATTTAATTGTCAATTATGGGAGAATTGGTGAATCGCCAATTCTGATTTCTCAACGCCAACAAGACAAAGCTAAATTGGCAATGGAAACTTTAGAGCATGCGATATCTTTGGCTCATAAAAATGATTTCCCCGAAAAGATCGCTTCGCTGCTGCTCCTGACGGCTCAACACCTCGCGGACCTTGTCGGGGAAATCGGAACAGAAGATGTTCTCACGAGCATCTTCTCGAATTTCTGCATTGGAAAATGATCAATAACCAGTAATTTGGGCGGAATCGTAGCCATAGACTCTGGGCAATTCCTTAGCGTACCGAATCAAAATTGACTGCTGATTCACGAGTGTTTCAAACACGCGTTTTCCCTCTGGCTCAGTTCTGACCATATCAATTTTTTCCTGAAGACGATTGATACGCTCTCCGTCCTCTTTTGATTCCATGACTTCGTCCATAATGGAATTAAAACGAGCTTTCTCTTGTGGTGTCAAACCATTCGTATTTCCGTATTTATGATAACGATCGATCTGCATTGGATCGGTATCAATGACAACAGTGCCATCTTCCTTTTTTTCGGTGACGATACCAGGCTTGGTGTAGATCCCGGCCTTCTGCACGAGATCACCAATCTGCATATTCGCGTTACGCTTGGGCACAGGCATAGACATCATGACGAAACCTCCCTCTGAAAATCAATATTGTGGCAAATTGTCCATATCTACTTCAAAATTTGGTGGCGTATAATTTTCGCGATGCATGCGATGCATAAGCTCGTTTTCAAGGTAATGAAGCACCTTCGGATCTGTCCTTCGATTTGCTCGCAGATTTTGAATAACCTCATGCAAATCTTGAACCTCCTCGTGTTTGTCTGAGCTCGCAACCTCACGCAACGTAACATTGTAAGAGGCTCGCTGATTTTCACCCAGATGATTCTTCAAACCATGCTCGGTCATCTTCTGAACATCTTTGAGGTCGTAATCTAGAATCACCTTGCCCGCCTCGCGATTCACCTCTTTTACAAGTGCAGGAGTTCCATTCCTTAGAAAGACAACATCACCATTCGTAATCCGCATGACTCGCCTCCCACCAAGGGTTGAGAAAACGGCACCTGGTTTAGAGTGTATTCCAAAGTGCTCATTAAGTAAGCACGCAGTTGCCGCTCTTGACTGGAGAGATTCTGCCCCGAAGCAGAAAATGCAGCCTTAAAGTGAAAACACAGAAAGCCGAACCACAGTAAGCAAAGCTGAAACAGGAGTAGCAGAGGAACGTGTCATGCATGCAACGAGCGGAACGAAAATATACACTTCGGCCACGTTTGCGCTTCTTTTTTCTATTTATGGCTGCAGTGATCCTTCGGTCGCCCAAGAAGCTGAAAAGTCGGCCCAGGCTGCGGATAAAAATAATGGCAATTCCGAACAATTCTCAAATTCTCTTGACCCTGAAAGCTGGGCTCAGAGATTGCTTGGATTGAAATCCAGCGCTGCAAAAATTGCCAATGATGCCAATGAAACAAACACACAGCTACTGCGCCTGTTTGAAGTAAAAAATTCTCTGTGTTCCAGGCAAGCGCAACTCTTTTCGAGCTGCATTGTCCATGCTCCACTCTCACCTTCAACTTGGCGCAGTGGTGCGGCATGTCGTGTTGAACACAGAGCCTGGGACAACCGTGCTTTCAAAGTTCGTCTCAGCGGTGTCTCTGGACGCTTTCGATTCGTACTCGATAATTTCATTGAGTCTAATCCATTCGATGCCGGAGAAGAGAGAGCATTGACCTGGACCTCAACCGGAAATAGAAATTTGAGAGATTTGAAACTTTCCGATATTGGAAGCGTCAAGCTTAAAGTTATTGGGGGAACGCTTCCCAATCTTGAAGACGCAAAACTCCTTTTTAAGGTAGATGAAAAAATACTTCTCACTGAGGAGCAATTCCTGCTCAACAGCCAAACAAACTCGGCCGTCGTTCTTAGCCCACTCCCATTGTTTGAAGCACTTAACTCAAATGATTGTCAGGTTGAAGACAACGAACTCGACGTCCTCTCCAAAGAAGCAATTGCCAGGGCACCCTTGCCAGAACTTGTTAAGCTACCAAGTGAAAACAAAAATGCATCCCAAGAAATTTCATCGAATCAATTCGAAGACTGGATAAATTTGGTTCAGCGCGATCTACAGGCTCGCGCTGATATTTTCCTTGCTGTCGCTCAAGATATTTCCCGACTTCGGAGAGACCTCAGAGGCGACCTACAGCTTGGTTGCTGGAGCAAGGAAGTCATTCGCAACATCGAGGTAGAAATTAAAGGACTGCATCTTCCTCTTTCGGATTGGGACAGAGCGGCTGTAAAGAAGCAACTCACAAATCTTGGTATTCCAACCCAAACCACGATCGACTTTGGAGGAGGACTCCGTTTTTCTAATCCTGACGAAAAGTCACTTGCTCTCTTCCGTGAAGATGGACGTTGGCTTCTGAATACGACAACCGACCTAACCATTGGCGACATAAACAGCATACAAATTGAAAAAGGTGGAATTGGATACCAGCATTTTAAGAACTGTTGGTCGACGTGGAAGGGGCTTGGTACCGCATGTGAGTGGCAAAATCGAGAAGCAGATCGCTACCAACTGATTGCTATGGCTGTGAAGGTCAATGGACAAAGAATCTATCAAAAGGATGGCATCAATCATGCGTTGCAGAGAGGTTCGCTAAACTGGATTGAAAAAGAATTAACCGCCAACCCTGCGTATATCGATTTGATGAGACGACGAGATTGTCCAGTTCAAAGCACAGCGTGGTGAATTGGAGTGAACATGGTTGAGATTATATTTAGATTTTGCAAAAGAAAAATTTTTCTAACTCTAATCGCTCTGACCACTGCCGGTTGCGGAAAACAATACTACATCCACGAGCAAGAACTTGTTGAGCGCCAAAAATTGAGTGAAGACTCATTCAGTCATTATGGCAGTCAGCGAGAGACATCTCACAACGAATTGAATTTACTTCATCGTCTTCAGCGTCCAACCATTGGTCTTGCCCAATTTAATGGTTACGAGGCCCCAGTTCTTCTCCCACTCGCAGTTCACAATACAAACATTGTATTTCAGATTTATCGTTGCTCCGCATTTGCGACAATCCAAGGTGCCGTTTCAACTTACGACGATGAGGCAAACGAGCTCAATAGCGAGAGTTCCGCCAGGGATTATTTCAAAACAAACCAATTCTGGAATGACATCAGAGTTCAATGCAGCGAAATTTCAAAAGCACATCCGCCAGTTGAACTCATTGATTTGAGTGCACCATCGGGTGATTGGCGTTGGTATGCTCGCGCGTGCCTGCCCGAGCTTGAGTCTGGTAATTTCACCTGCAGCGACGTCGTTACGACAAGCGCACCTTTGTTTGGATTCCAGAACAAATTGAGCGCCTCTAGAGCTGAAGTGTTTATGAGGATTAATCAAAGAATTACAATGATCAGGCAGCTTTCAGCCTCATTCCCCAACAAGGCAGCCGCACTTTCAGAGGCCTATGCGCAATGCAACATTTCCGACTGGGACAAAACAAAGCGACTTATCAAAAGAAGCATTATTACGAATGTTATTGGCTATGGAAGCTCCATTTTGGTCCGAATATTTTCTCACGATTTAGCACAGCTCTCAACACCCGGACTGCTGTGGAAAGATAAAATAGAGTTTCTTTGGCAACCAACTGTAGACGTTCAAAAAACAAGTCAGGCAATCACCCGAGTTTTGCTCTGGCTCTTCACAACTAAAGATGATTTCAAAGAGACATGCACGTCTGCGGAGTCTATAAAAGTAGCAGCTAGCGCTGATCTCTTCAAAGTCAAAGACCAGCAACTGATGCTTGGCGCTGATTTGGATGAGGCCCAACGCATTGGACTTTCATTGCCGGAGGGTTATCTTCCATGAGACAAAAATTTATTTTCTTCTCGGCAATGTTCATCAATCACACCTTGATTATTGGATGCGGTGCTGGCTCAAGAAGGGAATCGCAAAAAGAAATCCGAACGAACGAAGCGAGCGATCCGGGCAACGGCTCCGACGCACTTGCAGAAGCTCCGCAGACGGACGAAATGCCCGCCAAAATTAAATTAAATTTCGTTCGAAGCGAGGCCACCAGTCTCGACACTCTGGCTATTGTTGATTATCAAAACGCCGATTTTGCGCATGTTATTAGATGCTCATCGCACCTTACACTCCGATCGCCAACCGGTATTCCAGCGAGGAACTCAGAGGGACAATTTATTTCTTTTAGTACAATTGAATCTCGTGCCATTTGGGAATCTGCTCTTGCCGACACTTCCCATTGCAAGTTACTTGGGGAAAAGCTCGTACGCATCTCATTTTCAGACCCATTCGCAACAACGGGCAGCTATTTCTATATTTTCAATCCATGTCGCTCAGCGGGAAGTTCAGAAAGTTATACTACCGGAATGACTTGCTCGTTCCAGCTGACAAGCACCAATGGTGTTTCACTGCGAAACACTGTAACAGAGGAAAAACTTCGTTTACTTCAGCTCATGCTCAATAAAGAAGGGGCTTTGGCGGCTGTCGCCCTAAGATTTCGAACCGATTTGACAATCGCTCTCGAGGCTCAGAAACGGTGCGAAGGAAACTCCGCAGCAGACGCCGTGAAGGAAGCAAGAACCAAGGCACTCGCAACCCTTCTTGGAACTGGAATCGCAGCAGCCATCGGCGGTGTCGTTGCAGGACCCGGCGGAGCCGTGGCAATTGCACAGCAAACTCTTCAATGGATTGCCCAGTACTATGGGCCAGGCACTCGGGCCAACCCTTCAAAGTGTATAATCCTACGAAACGCGGAAAACGAAGCTCAGAACTCTGCTTCAGAGATAGAAAAGCTTAGAAAAGAAATAAGCCAGATCCAAGAGGATCTGGCTATTCTGTGAAAACCTTGCTGTTCGGGCCGTTCTCAGAGTTTCTTGAACTCGCCACGGCGATTCTTTGAATATACAGACTCATCGTGACCTTCAACTGCTGGACGCTCTTCGCCATAGCTGATGGTGGTCATGTTTGAGGCAGCAACACCCTCAGACGCCAGTGAATCTTGAATTGCGCGAGCACGCTTCTCACCAAGAGCAAGATTATACTCGTTTGAGCCGCGCTCATCGCAATGGCCTTCGATTTGGATCTTCGCTTGAGCCGTGCCAGTTTTGAGAACTGCAGCCAACTTGCGAACTTTATCTTGTTCGCTGGCTTTTAAGGTGTAGCTGTCAAAGTCAAAATATACAGTTTCAGATGCAAATTCGGCTGTGTCGAGCGCACCTGGTGCAGAAACTGCTGCCGGGGTTGCCACAGGAGCCGGAGCTGCAGCAGAAGCCGCAGACGTTTTTGCGTCGGGAAGGGAAGGCTCAGGAGCCTTCTTCTTGGAGCAGGCTGCAGCTGCAATTGCAACCGAACAGAGAGCAACATGGCGGAGAGTGAATGCCATAGAAAAAAACTCCTCAATTAAACGGTGGCCCAGAAATCAAAGAAGGCCCTAAATAAGCCACGGATCTCTGCGCCAAAAAAACATAGACTCAAAGTATTCAATGGCTTAAATTTGTCAACTAGGCCGAGATACTTTGTGACTTGCCGACTAAAAAGTTCTGGTGTATCCACGGGACTCACTTGAGCTGAGCTCAGCACGAGGCACGTCATCGGAGTCTTAATATGTCAGTAGAATCAATTAAAATCGTTGCACAAACCCGCTCTTTGTCGACCAAGGGCGCTCTGCGCGAAATGCGGAAACAGGGCCTCATTCCTGCAACTGTATTTGGCAAGTCGGGTAACAAGATTATCTTTATCTCCCTGAAAAATCTTCCAAAACAGCACCCTCGCTCGACGCTTGTCTCACTTGAGATCGACGGCACAGCGACAACAGTTTTGATGCGTGATGTTCAGGTTGATCCCCTTAAGGATACACCTGTTCACATGGACTTCCAGGAAGTAGGCGCGTCTGAAGTCGTGAAGGTTAAGGTTCCTCTTAATTTCGTTGGCCTCACACGCGAGCAAGAAAAGGAAGGCTCTTTCAAGATTCTTCTTCGTTCACTTCTCGTTAAGGGGCCAGCAAACAAACTTCCAACCTCTCTGAGTGTTGATGTGAGTCGGTTGAAAGTTGATGAGTCTGCGAACCTTGGCGACGTAAGCTTTCCTGAAGACGTTGTGCTAACTACTGCGCGGAGCCTTGCTCTCGCATCACTGGTGCGCTTCTAAAGCTCCATGCAGATGATCGTTGGCCTGGGCAATCCGGGCACTCAATACGAGCTCACGCGTCACAACGTGGGCTTTATGTTTTTGGAAAATTTGGCTGAATCTGTCGGTGTGCAGTTCAGCCAAACGAAGTTCAACAGTTTGGTTTGCCGAATCAACTGGAAAGGCTTCGATCTTCTACTCCTCAAGCCGCAAACATTTATGAATTTGTCGGGCGGTCCGGTGCTCGAGGCTGTTCAATTCTACAAACTCGCGCCTTCAGATGTCATTGTCGTTTTTGATGACCTTGACCAGGCATCCGGTGCAGTCAGAATGAGAGTTGGTGGAGGACACGGAGGTCACAACGGGGTGCGAGATATTCTATCCAGATGGGGACAAGATTCTTTCTTCCGTTTAAAAATCGGTATCGGTAAACCAGAACACAAATCTGCAACTGCTCATTATGTTCTAGGTAAATTTTCAAGCACGGAATTAAGCGAAATTGTTGGCGGTAGCTTTGATGTTGCAAAGAGTCGCCTGGAAGATATTCTCAAGCGTTCTTAATTTTATGACGCATCAAAGCCGGCGTTACGTAGGTGCGGAACTGCTCAGGACTCATACGTCTGCGTTCACGTTCAAACGCCTGCTGCTGCAATGGAGTCAGAGACTCATAGAAATCGGCAACGCACATTAAAAATTCATCATCCGTCCAAACATCTCTGTTTTTCGGCTCTCGTGTCGCTTTATTTGCAACTGACTTTTGTGGTGTAGATCGGGTTATAGGAGCATCAATCACCACTGCTCCATGAGATCTGCTTGATGTACCTGCATGAACTTGACGTTCGCTTGCCACACGAGATGCAAGAGGATTGTGATGCACACAATCGAGATGCGAAGTCAGGACCTTTTGAGAGGATTTTTCGGAAATTTCAATTCGACTCAATTTGAATGAAGCTTCCGCGAAGTGAAGGCTCTCTCTTGACTGATGAGCTGAACAATCCAACGACGGCTTGTTCAACGTTTCACGACTTCGCAAAAAAGATGAAAGAGCCTGTTCAAACTCAATGGCATCAACAGCGTGCTGAGAAAGTCGCCAGCAATGCACTATGCCACTACTCGTGGAGCTCGATACGGATGCCTTGCCAACGAGCGCACGCACACGCTGGCGCGGGGCTTCGTTCTCCCAGCTCAACAAACCATGGTCATAAAAAGAACGCGCTTGCACCAACTGATCTTTGTGCATTCGAGTTAGCTCTTTGCTGCCCAAAGCACGGCCGCGCCAAACACTCTCTTCAAGATTATTAACTTTGTCGCCGGGCACGATTTTATTTGATTTCAGGAGTTCGAGCGAAAGATATGGGATCAGTTTTTTGGGAGAAAGATTTCGGCTCATAGCCTGCAACACATCAGGCTGCAGTGTCACCGTTGCCGATCCACACGCAGACAACCCTTGCCCATCACGCTCATGCGACAAAAGCGAGAAGGGAATCATTTCTTCAACTTCAAGCGAGAAGAGTTTCCTCGGATCACGGGTAAATGTGACGACGAGCTTTTGATTTACGGCATCTGTGAGAACAACATTTTCTACAATTTGAACCAGCCCCACAGAATCTGGAGCTAACACCGCGGAAGTAGACTGTTGGGATTTCTGGCGGCGATTCGAACTCCTCGGCTGAATCATTTTCATTTTTTGGATTCGCAGAGCCGAGCTCAAATAGGACGTGAGAAATTCAAGTTGTTCATGAACTTCATGAACTGTGCCCTTCAGAATGCGGCCAAGGTTCAGCTCAACAGTTGTACCTTGATTACCCTCACTTGAAAGCTGAGCTAAAAGCTCTGTCCAGAGTGAAACAATCAGTGGAAATGTCTTCGCACTCAATGGCAAACCACTCAGTATGAAATCACTTTCCCTCAATCCCAACTGCCCTACGAGAAAATCAGAATCTTTTGAGAGCCATTGACTCATGACACCGATCAGCCACCAACGAGGGCAGACCAATCGTTTGCGGAGCGCATACGCTGAAAGTTCGAGTCCTTGCGGATAAGCGCGCTCAATCAACGACACAGCAGCAGACGCGGCAGCGTGACCACGAATTGCTTCGACGTTGTTCTCAGCAGCGCTCGGCGCGCTATGGTAAAACCGCTCGACTCGCATCATCAGCTTCAGTTCTTAGGTATGAGTGTTTTGAGGTGTCTAGGTAGCATGACCGCAAGCATGTCCGCAACCATTTTAGCTTGAGAATCGAACTCAATTTCGACGGGCGCACCGCACTGTAATTGCTGAAGGTTTGTTTGCGCCAGTGTATGAGGAATGAGCATAATTTCTAACCAATGCTCATCTGTATTGCAGTCTGCAATCGTCAACGAAACACCCGACACCGCAACAGATCCTTTTTTGAAAACATATTTAGAAAACTCTGCTGCGAATTCAATTTTAAGGCGCCAGAAGCCATCAACAATGGCCTCATTGATGAGAACTTTCGCAAGTGTGTCAACGTGCCCAGAGACCAAGTGACCACCCAAGGAATCACCCATCCGTAGCGCGGGTTCAAGGTTAACAAGATCGCCAATGCCCGCAAAATCAGACTTGCCAAAACGAGTCAGAGCGAGGGTTTGAGGACCCGCTTCAACTTGAAAAACATTGCAGCCAGATGATGATCTATCGACCGAAACTACTGTCAGACATGCCCCATTACAGGCAATACTCGCGCCAAGAGAAAGATCAGCTACGGGAACGATTGTTTCAATTGAAAACTGAGCAGAATCAGAACGCCGCTGCCAGCCAACAATCTTTCCAACATCTCGAATCAGTCCTGTGAACATCGCTCAGTTTTCCCCAAAACAATTGGTCGAAACGGATGTGTTACTGGAGCGACTCGGAGTTCTCAAGGTCGCCTTGTGTTTTATTAAATCGGGAATTTTGAGCAAGGCGTTGCAGTTCTCGAAGAAAGTCTTCGGGGTCAGAAAAAGCGCGGTAAACTGAGGCGAATCTCACGTAGGCAACTGGATCCAAGTGACGCAAGACATCGAGCACTAGTTCGCCAATAGCTTGAGAGGAAATTTCCCGATCTTCACGCTGACTCGCAGTTAACTCGACGTAATCCGCAATGCCCTCGAGCTCCTTAGCGCTCACCGCTCGCTTTTGGCAGGCGATCGTCATGCTGCGCAGCAATTTCTGTCGATCAAAGGGCTCGCGAGCACCATTGCGCTTCACAACGTAAACGGGAAGCTCCTCCGAGCGCTCAAAAGTTGTGAAACGAAAGCCACAGTTGTGGCATTCGCGACGCCGGCGAACCGTGAGGCCGTCTTTACTTTCTCGACTCTCAAGAACTTTAGTTTCTTCGCTTTTACATTGCCTGCACTTCATTGCTTCTCCCCCGGTAAGTCCGAGTGAATCTGCTTAAACCCTTGGAACTGAATATCCAGCCGAGGCAAAAACCCCCTCATAAAGAGGGTACTTCTGACACAGGCGAGTTACGAGACCCTTCGCATGCTCCATTTGTCCTTCAGACTCTTGTAGAGCACAATAAACAGATTCAGCCAACTCTTTCATATCTGTGGGCTTCAAGCCACGAGTGGTAATTGCAGGAGTTCCAATACGAATTCCGCTTGTCACCATTGGCTTACGAGTTTCACCGGGCACAGTATTTTTGTTGACCGTTAAGCCTATGCGACCAAGCCTCTCTTCGGCATCTTTTCCACTCAAAGGCGACTCACGCAAATCAATGAGCATGAGATGATTGTCAGTTCCACCTGAAACAATTTTTACCCCGCGTTCCGACAAATGCGCCGCTAGAGTTTTCGCATTTGCGACCACCATTTCAGCATAAGTTTTGAATTCGGGAGTCAATGCCTCACCGAATGCAACCGCTTTAGCTCCGATGACGTGCATCAACGGGCCACCTTGAGTGCCGGGAAATACCGCCTTATCGATAGCTTTTGCGCAATCAGCACGGCACAAAATGATACCGCCTCGTGGGCCACGAAGTGTTTTGTGAGTGGTTGTCGTTACGAAGTCAGCAAAGGGGATGGGGCTAGGATGAACTCCAGCGGCAACCAACCCAGCAATGTGCGCCATGTCAACCAGCAATAGAGCGCCAACTTCGTTCGCTATCTCGCGAAATGCAGCAAAATCGATAATTCTTGGATAGGCACTGGCACCCGCAATAATAAGACGTGGCTTTGTTTCATGCGCAACTCGCCGAACTTCATCGTAGTCGAGGCGTCCGTCCGATTCTCGCACCCCATAAAAATCCGCTTTGTACACAAGACCCGACATATTCACAGGAGAACCATGAGTCAGATGACCACCATGAGACAAATTCATACCAAGGATGGCATCGCCAGGTTTGAGACAAGACAAAAATACTGCTTGATTTGCTTGAGCACCGCTGTGTGGCTGAACGTTAACGTGATCTGCTCCATAAAGTTGTTTGGCACGTTCAATGGCCAAGGTTTCAACTTCATCAACATACTCGCAGCCACCGTAATAGCGTTTGCCCGGATAGCCCTCGGCATACTTGTTCGAGAGCACACTGCTCAAAGCAGCCAAGACTGCCGGACTCGCGACATTTTCCGAGGCAATGAGCTCGAGACCATCAGCAAGACGATGAGCCTCTGCTTGCAGAAGCTTTGCAATCGCAGGATCACTTTCAGCCAAAACCGCACGACTCGTGGAGAGAATTTGATTCACGTTAAACCTTTCAGTCTCAGCGATGATTGTCGTTTGCGTTCGAAAGGGAAGACAGTCGTTTTTCGATTGTCGAAATCTTGTTCAAGCGTGAACGATGTCGACCTTCTTCGAACTCAGTCGTGAGCCAGATTTTCACGAAATCAACCGCTCTTTGATGATTGATAGTACGAGCACCCAGGCAGAGCACGTTGGCATCGTTGTGAGCCCTGCTCATCCGAGCGGTGAACTCATCGAAGACCTGAGCAGCGCGAACGCCAGGAAATTTGTTGACCGAAATGCACATGCCTATTCCAGTGCCACAAATCAGAATGCCGCGGTGGACTCGGCCGCTTGCAACTTCGGAACCAACAATGTCTGCGTAGTCGGGATAATCAACGGAACCAACTGAATCGGCGGCAATGCCGTAATCAAGAATTTCGTGATTTGTAAGGTTAAGAAAGTCGATGATGTAACTTTTAAGTTCTTTACCTGCATGATCTGATGCGACGGCTATTTTCATTTGCTTTATTCATCCCTGAACTGATCTGTGCAAAAAAGCAAAAAGGCACCCGAAGGTGCCATTTTGAAAGAGAAGAATCAGAGCTTGCTGCCGATGAATTTGACGGCATCGCCAACCGTCTTGAGTCGCTCGGATTCTTCGTCCGAAATACTAGTTCCAAACTCTTCTTCGATCTCCATAAGGAGTTCCACGATATCCAAAGAGTCAGCGCCAAGATCTTCCTGGAAGCGTGAAGCTGCCGAGACGTTTTTTTCTTCGATGTTGAGCTTTTCTGCTACAATCTTGATGACCTTCGCCTCAACGGTCTTGCTATCCATGAAGTTATCTCCTTTACGAGGATGTGTTTGACCCCGTGTCAATACCAAAGGAGCGTCTCAAAATCAACGCACCCTAGAGATCTGAGTTATTTCGTTTATACTACGTGCATTGAGGGCTTATGCGTACCGGGAGGACACCATGCGCGTTGTGCTTGCGCTCGACAAATTCAAGGGAACCCTAACCTCGCAGCAGGCCAACGAATGCCTCGCCGATGGCATTCGACAGCGCAATCCGAAAATAGAAGTCGCATTGCGACCGATGGCCGATGGTGGAGATGGATCAGCAGTTATTTTGGCTGCTTATCTTGGCTTGGAAGCCATGCGCGTTGAAGTCCCCGACCTCTTTGGCAAACTCACAGAAGCTCATATTTACTGGCATAACAGCCGCCGAGTTGCAGTTATTGAAACGGCTGAGCTTCTTGGAACTTCTCGCGCCGTGGCTCACAAAAGTGACGCCCTGAAGGCTTCCACTGTAGGCCTCGGACTTCTCATAAAAAAAGCATTCGATCTTCGCCCGCAAGAAATCTGGATTGCTGTAGGTGGAACCATGACCGCCGATGGAGGTTGGGGATTGGCGCAGGTCTTTGGCTTGAAGGCTCAAGATATTGATGGAACCGACCTCGCACCGAGTCTTTCAAACGCTCAGCGAATAAATGTTGTAACCCGATCTCCCATTTCAGACTTCATGCTCAAAACCAAGATTGTAGCGCTGTGCGACGTAAACGCACCCGCGCTGGGAGGCAGCTCATCACTCGCCGACTTCCTGCCCCAGAAGGGAATTTCCCACGAACAAATTCCCGAAGTTCAGCAGGATCTGAAAATGTTTTGGTCGCACCTACACAAATCGAATCCATTCATCCCAAGCTTAGAGAGTCCCTTTACCGGCGCCGGCGGGGGATTGTGTCTGGGCCTGGCATCAATTTTTCCAAACTTTTCGATGGAACTTGGCGCATCCCGAATTGCACGAGTCGCAGCACTGGCACAGAGCTTCCAGGGAGCAGACCTTGCTGTTTGTGGAGAGGGCTGTCTTGATATTCAGACCCTTGCCGGAAAGGCTCCGTCCATTGTGGCTCAAATTGCTCACGAACATAGCGTGCGACTCGCCGGAGTCTTTGGTCGAATCTCGGGTGAACCAAGCTCTCTCCTAAAAGAGCTTGGTATCAAAGACTCATTTGTGATCACCGGCACTCAGCTCATGCATTCAGGCGCCGAACTTACACGCCTGAGCAAAACACGATTTCACGAAATTGGGACTGAGATTGCACACATTGTTGAGGCGGCAACGAAAAAACACCCCAAAAACTAGAGCTATCAACCCGCCTATTTACTACATTAAAGCTGATCTTTGATCGCAAAAAGAAATCGACTGCGTTGGGTGTAATCTTTCACAGCGAACCACTGATTTCGCGGAAACTCCCAAACAGGACGCTGACAGGCAATAGCCTGCATTGGCTCAGAAAAGGGAATTGTTAACTGAGAAGTTAGCTCGCGCGATAAAACTTCCGGGTGAGATATTCCAAGTTCAAAACCCAAAATACCAGCTTGAGCAAGCAATCCGCTCTTGGACAATTGAGTTAAAAGCAGGCGAGGCATCAGCCAACCCTGCTCACCACCCACCAAAGCCAATTTGGGTTCAAAGCCGCGAACCGATACATCACATGCGAGCCATTCTGACTCAGACACATAAGGAGGATTACTCACAATGATATCGAACGGCCCTGACAACAAACCTTCTGCATACGCTTCAAGCGCTAACACATCAGCTCTGTGTAATTGAATGTTTGTTACTGAGTTTCGCGCACAGTTGATTTGCGCAATCTCAAGAGCTTCAGAAGAAATATCAACAGCCACAACCTGAGCTTCGGGATAGGCTCTTGCAAGGGCAATTGCCAAACATCCCGAGCCACTGCACAAATCTAAAATCTTCTTTGGCTGACGATTCTCATGGCGACAAATAGCGAGCACCACGTCGAGCAACGATTCAGTTTCGGGTCGTGGAACCAAAACCCGATTGTCGACAAACAGATCGAGGTCATGCCAACTTTTTTGGCTCAACAAATAAGCAACCGGCTCTCCTGAGAGACGCCTGCGTACTAACTCGCGAAGCAAAGAGCGCTCGCTCTCAATCAACGGACGATCAAGCTGTGTGTATATCTGAACTTTGCTCAAAGAAAGAACAGAGCCAATGAGAAGCTGAGCATCAAGCAGTGGAGTTGGAAGTTCCAAACCACCAAATTTTTGCGAAGTCCAATTGAGAACATCGCGCACTGTCCACGTTTCAGATTGTTGAGACATTCTTACCCCAGCTCGCGCTCAGCTTGTTCTTTGAGCAATTGCTCTTGATCGAAAGCTGAGAGACGCGAAAGCATATCACCAATATCACCTTCCATGAAATCCTGGATCGCATGAGTTGTATGATTAATTCGATGATCCGTGACTCGACTCTGGGGAAAGTTGTAGGTGCGAATTCTCTCCGAGCGGTCACCTCGCCCCACTTGCAATTTCCTTTCCGCTGCAAAGGCCTTTTCTTGCTCAGCCTGCGCCATTTCAAAAAGTTTTGCCTGCAAGACTTTCATTGCTTTTGAGCGGTTTTTAATTTGCGAACGCTCATCCTGGCAGACGACAACCAAACCGCTTGGAATGTGAGTAATACGAACCGCTGAGTCGGTTCGGTTTACGTGCTGTCCACCAGCCCCGCTCGCACGAAATGTATCGATACGCAAATCGGATTCGTTGATGTTGACTTCAACATCCTCAACTTCTGGAAGCACAGCTACGGTCACGGTTGATGTATGAACTCGTCCCTGACTTTCAGTTGCAGGCACTCGCTGAACACGGTGCACACCACTTTCATATTTAAACGTTCTATAAACGTTTTCACCAGATACGAGAGCGATAACTTCTTTCACCCCGCCAAGCTCATTTTCATTCATCGAAATGAATTCGGTTCGGTAACCATTGCGCTCGCAAAAGCGGCTGTACATGCGAAAAAGCTGCCCGGCAAAGAGCCCCGCTTCGTCGCCACCAGCACCGGCTCGAATTTCTAGGAATACGTTTCGGCTATCGTTGGCGTCTTTTGGCAGCAGGAGAATTTGAAGCTCATACTCCATCTGCACTCGCTGCTTGCGCAGATCGAAAAGCTCCGCATTTGCGAGCTCTAAAAAATCTGGATTTGCATCCGCAACCAGTTCTTCTGTGTCGGTGATTTGTTTTTCAACTGATTTAAGCGAGCGAAACGCAGCGATTGTTTCACTGAGCTCGGAATGCTCTTTGCTGAGTTTTCTAAATTCAAAGGCATTCCCAGAAACCGAAGGCTGCTGGAGCAGACTTTCAATTTCCAGGAATCGCCGTTCGAGGCGTGCGAGTTGATCGATGAGAGCCATCAAGACACCTTCTCGAGCATCAGTTCTGCAACGAGAACATCATACAAAGCCGAAGGCCACTCGGAAGCCGTATTACTTCGCAGTTGCATCCGTTTTAGCGTACTTGCGGTTGAAGCGCTCAATACGACCAGCTGTATCTACAATCTTGTGCTTGCCCGTGAAGAAGGGGTGGCAGTTTGAGCAGATATCAACCTTCAAGACGTTCTTTGTGCTGCGAGTTTGAAAGATGTTGCCACATGCGCAAGAAACTTCGCAGGGGCCGTACTTGGGGTGAATTGCTTCTTTCATGATATGAATCCTCTTAATACGTGCCAGTGGCGTGCACACCAGCAAGCAATCTGAATTTTGCAAGCGAACCAAACGCCACAAAAAGCGCGACTGCAGCCTGAGCCGTGCCGAGGTAGCACAGAGGTTCAAAGGGGTCAACAGCAACCTTAAATCCCCTCACTTAATTTTAAGTGATTATTTTACAATTATTAGTATTTCCGGTATCGCCTCTCTGAGTTTCAAGCTATCCCGCTCCAACTTCCTACGCTGCTGGGGGCCCCCTTCCATGACTCTCGTTTATTTTTTCGGACAAGGAAAAGCTGACGGCAATGCAAAGATGAAAGCCGAACTCGGCGGCAAGGGGGCCAATCTTGCCGAAATGACTTCCCTTGGTCTTCCAGTCCCTGCCGGATTTACGATTTCGACCCGAGTCTGCATGGATTTTCTGCAAGGTGGTGAGAAGTTCCCAGAGACCCTCGAAAACGAAGTGAATCATGCCCTCAGAGGCATGGAACTAGCAATGAAAGCTAACTTCGGAAGCCAAGACACCCCACTTCTTGTCAGCGTCCGCTCTGGAGCCAGAGTCTCAATGCCGGGCATGATGGACACCATTTTGAATCTTGGCTTGAACGATGCAGTTGTTGAGGCGCTTGCGCTAAAATCCAAAAACCCGCGATTTGCATACGACAGCTATCGTCGCTTCATTCAAATGTTTGCTCACGTGGTCAAGGGTTTGGATGCGCACATTCTTGAAGATGCACTCGAGAATTTGAAGCAGCACCGTGGCGTTGTGGATGACACTGAGTTAAATGCACAGGACCTGAAACACCTGGTCGAAGATTTTAAAGCAATATATCAACGCGAACTGAGCGAAGCATTTCCCCAAGAACCAAATCAACAACTGTGGGCAGCCATTTCTGCAGTTTTTCGCAGCTGGAATTGCAACCGCGCGAAAAAATATCGAGAAATTCACAATATTCCGGAACACTGGGGCACGGCGGTCAATGTCTGTGCCATGGTTTTTGGCAACATGGGTGATTCAAGCGCAACAGGTGTTTGCTTCACCCGAGATCCGTCGACCGGCGAAAACATCTTCTACGGCGAATATCTCGTAAACGCTCAAGGTGAAGACGTGGTGGCGGGTATTCGCACTCCGAAGACTCTATCGCTGCTGCAGAACGAAATGCCCGGAGTCTATGAGCAATTGAATGGGGTTCGTCTCACTCTTGAACGGCATTACCGAGATGTCCAAGATATCGAATTCACCGTTCAAGAAGGTAAACTCTGGCTACTCCAAACCCGCAACGCAAAGCGAACCACACAGGCTGCTCTAAAAACGGCGGTTGATATGGTGAATGAAGGATTGCTGAATAAAAAAGAAGCGATTGTGCGCGTGAAGCCAAACGAGCTTGAAAAGCTCCTTCATCCAACTCTCGATCCAAGAGCTCACAGGCAAGTGATAGCAAAAGGATTACCGGCGTCGCCTGGTGCATGTTCTGGTCGGGTTGTTTTTGATTCCAAAGACGCAGAAGCATGGGCCGCCCGTGGCGAATCGGTCATTCTCGTACGCGATGAAACCTCCCCCGAAGATATCGGTGGCATGCATGTTTCGAAGGGCTTTCTGACGGCGCGCGGTGGCATGACTTCGCACGCCGCGGTTGTGGCACGTCAAATGGGCAAGAGTTGTATTGCAGGCTGTGGTGCCCTTCGTATTTCAATCAAGGATCGCTTTTTCAAAGTAGGAAGAATTGAGGTTTTTGAAGGTGACTGGCTCACCCTCGACGGCTCTTCGGGCGAGGTAATGCTGGGTAAAGTGAGCACACGCGAAGCTCAATTGAGCCCAGAGTTTTCAACATTCCTTGCCTGGGCGAAAGATCTTGGCGTTATGAATGTGAGGGCAAACGCTGATACGCCCCGCGACGCACGCGCAGCCCGTGAATTCGGCGCCGAAGGAATAGGCCTATGCCGCACAGAACATATGTTCTTCGATGAGGCACGCCTGCCTGTCGTCCGAGAAATGATTTTGGCTCAAACCAAACAAGAACGGGCGCGCGCATTAACCAAGCTTCTGCCGTTCCAGCGCCAAGACTTTATTGACATCTTGAAGGCGATGGAAGGGTATCCAGTCACCATCCGACTTCTCGATCCGCCCCTGCATGAATTCCTCCCGCAAACCGAACGCGACATGCACACCTTAGCGACGCAAATCGGAATGCCAGTGGATGAAATTCGTGCCCGCGTTGCGCAGTTACATGAATCTAACCCCATGCTCGGGCATCGGGGATGCCGACTTGGAATTAGCCATCCAGAGATTTATGAAATGCAGGTGTCAGCTATCGCTGAGGCCACCGCCGAGCTGCATGCACAAGGCGTTGACGCAAAACCTGAAGTGATGATCCCCTTGGTTGGCCACGCTCAGGAACTAAAATGGTTGCGGAGCAGGCTCGAAGTATTAGCAGCAGACACCTACAAAACTTCTCTGAGTTCGCTCAATGTTGAGTTAAAGAGTGAAGCCATCCCCTTCGGAACAATGATTGAGGTTCCTCGCGCTGCTCTGACAGCATATCAAATTGCAGAGCACGCAGACTTCTTCAGCTTTGGTACAAACGACCTCACTCAAACAACCTTTGGTTTCTCGCGCGACGATAGCGCCCCATTTTTGAAGGTTTACGCACGTGAGAACATTCTTACAGATGATCCTTTTGCGGTTGTCGACCAAGATGGCGTCGGGCAATTAATTCAATGGGCTGCCGAAAAGGGACGAGCACGCAAACCAAATTTGAAGGTGGGAGTGTGCGGGGAGCACGGTGGCGATCCTCGCTCCATCGAATTCTTCAATAAGGTGGGAGTCGACTATGTCAGTTGCTCTCCGTACCGCGTCCCTGTGGCTATTTTGAGTAGTGCACAAGCTGCATTGAATTGATGAAGAAGAAAGAGGCTTAAGCGCTGCCTGCGATGAAAATATCTCACCCAGCCCTCACATTTGAGAAAGCAAAACTTCGCACTGTGCGGGTTGGTAGAGATAATTTTCAGGTTTGGATGGCGCCTGACATCGATTCTTTGCTCACCCATTTTATTGCGGTTGGAGAGCAAAACGATGAGTGGAATCAGCAGCGCTGCCCATTTGGTGCTGTTCTTTGGCCAAGCGCAAGAGCGCTTTGGCAATGGCTTAACGAAGACGCTTCAAGGTTTGAAATCGTTGCAAAATCACCCTCGGACAATTCGGTTCGGGTTCTTGAATTAGGCTCTGGCGTTGGATTTCTCGCGGCGCTTCTTGCAGCAAAGACGAAGTGGTCAGTAACAGCGTCCGACTACGAACCAGCCTATGCTAGCTACCTTGCTGCAAATTGTGAGTTACAGGGCGCAGAGAAAATTCCGTTTGAGACCCTCGATTGGTGTGAAGCAGCTCCGGCTCATTTGCGAAACAGCTTCGACATCGTGGTTGCTTGCGATGTTCTTTACGATGACTCGCATCTAGATAGCCTGCCGCGCATCGCAACTGAGCTCCTCAAACCCAATGGTGCTCTTCTGTTGGCAGACCCTGAACGATTCCGATTCCAAACTGCGGTTGCGAAAATAGCGCAACGATTTGCACAAATACAAACCTATCAAACCATCGTCGAGAACAGCGAAGAGGATGCCACTCAGAGTGGAGTGGTGAATCCAAACAATAGGCAGTCGAAAGTTCAAATTCTCCACTGCCAAAATCCTCTCACTCCGGAACCGCAAATTTCCTACGATTGCTAAACTCGGAGCACGCAAAACTGCTGCTAACGAGGCGTGTTCATGAGTTTAACTAAAATCAGAAAATTCCGCTTGGCTGCTTGGCATTTAGGTGTCCTGATCATGTTTGTGTTTCTGACCTTGATCGTTCGCCACGCCAGACTGAAACAAATTGATCCTTCGGCGGCGAGTGAGAGCTTCGTTGGTGTGGTGGATAAAACCATCTTCGACCTGCGTTTACGTGCTCGAGGGACTCGCCCAATGAGCGGCCGTGTAGGAATATTGGCAATCGATGAAAAGTCGATTGGCAAATTCGGACGTTGGCCATTTTCGCGAAACTCATATTCAGATGCTTTTAAAAACCTCAAAAATGCGGGTGTTAAAATAATAGGGCTGGATGTTCTTTTTACAGAACCTGAAAGCCCTCTGCTCTCAGATGCCCTGGGGCCCATGGAATCACTCTTGAAACAAAGTCTTTCTCCTGCAGGGATTCTTGATCCCCAAAGGTTTGTTCAGGGAATTACGGATCTGCTGGCAACAAGCCCGGGTGATCTTTCCCTCAGCAAAGCAATTCAAGATTTTGAAAATGTGGTTCAGGCTGTTGCAATTATTTCTCCGGAAGAAGGCGAAGGAGTTGAACGCAACTGGCAAGAGGCACGCGACCTGCTGAATCAATCGGCTGCCTCACAGGTTGTTCGCATGGGCGAAAATTTTGCCGAACGAACCGATGCATTCTTCCCTCTCATGAACACCACACTCATTTCCGGCGAGAAGCCTATTGTTGGTTTTATCAACAATTCTCCCGATGATGATGGCATTTTCCGAGCAACGAAACTCGTTGAAGAAATTCCGCGGAGCCTGAGTTCTAGCGAAGATTCCGAAAAAATATTTCTTCCAAGCCTCAATCTCCAATTGGCGGCTAAGTATTTGGATCGGCAAATCAAGGTGAGGTACTCGGATCATATTGAATCGGTTTCATTGGTCGATGGTAGTGGAAACTCTCTCGACATACCTCTGACTCGCAATGAAGGTGAACTTCTCCTCAACCACTATGGAGAGCATCTAGACTCCAAAAACAAAACAACGCCAGTGCGTATTTCCTTAGCCGATGCAGCAGACAACATTTTTCCCAAAGAAATTCCTGATATTCTGATTCTTGGTTCAACGACATTAGGCATTGATGACAAACGCCCTTCCCCTGTCAATGCAATTGCAAACGGCGCAGAACATCATGCGGCTGCAGTTGAAAATATCATTCAAAAAGACTTTCTCATTCGACCCAAGACCTTTATTGTAGCAGAATTGGCAGTGAACATTATTATTGGCCTGATTCTTTGTTTTTTATTGCGCCGGTCATCTGCAATTATTTCGGTTGTTTTTCTTTTACTGAGTCATCTGGCAATAGAATTGGTTGACCAAAAATACCTTTTTGGGACAGGACGAGTTGTCAATCTTGGAATTTTTCACTTGCAGAACATCGCCATCTTTTTTGTAATGATAATCTTCAAATTCTTTGTCGAAGAGCGTGAAAAGAGAAAGGTGAAGGGAGCTTTTCAACATTATTTAAATCCATCGGTCATCAATCAATTATTGGACTCCCCAGATGGGCTCAAACTCGGCGGTGAGAAGAAAGAATTAACCGTTTTATTTTCGGATGTGCGCGGATTTACGAGCATCAGCGAGAGACTTTCACCCGAAGCTCTCTCCGGACTGCTCAACGAATATTTCACACCAATGACCAACATTGTTCTGGATTCAGGAGGACTTCTCGACAAATACATCGGCGATGCATTGATGGCAGTTTGGGGAGCGCCACTGAAACTCCCTGATCATGCAGATCGAGCCTTACACTCATCGCTGCGCATGTTCGATGCGCTAGACAAACTCAGAGAAGGCTGGAAAGAGCGTAACTTACCAGATATGGACATTGGTTGTGGAATAAATACAGGACCGATGGTTGTGGGAAATATGGGTTCAGATCAGCGATTCGATTACACAGTTCTCGGAGATGCAGTGAACCTCGGTTCTCGCCTCGAAGGCATTACCAAAGAATATGGCGTTCGTATCATTTGCTCAGACGCAACTCGGTTAATGCTTCAAAGGCCTGACGATTTTATTCTGCGCGAACTAGATTGGATTAAGGTCAAAGGAAAAAATGAACCCGTGACCATTTATGAGGTCATGCGATTTACGTCCGGGATGAAAGTCATTGCGCTCGGCGCGAAAGAATTGTTCGAAAGTGGTTTGAGAAGCTATCGTCAACGCGATTTCGACACCGCCCAAGGATACATGTTAAATATCCTGAAAATTGCACCTCAGGATGGACCTGCAGGGGTCTTCCTGGAGAGATGTGAATACTTTAAAGAAACTCCACCCCATGAAGACTGGGATGGAGTTTGGGTGATGAAGTCGAAATAAATATAACTTTACTTATCTTTGGCCGCATTCTGCTCAGCGAGCGTTTTTTGCAGCTGCTGAATGAATTCAGCATCATATTCAGCGGCAACAACTGAGTCGTCGACACTCTCTCCAGAGGCAAGGAACTGAACCGCAAGCTGAAGAAAGCGCCTATCCTGCCCATCGTTCAATGACTGTGCGGTTTGGCGGAAAGGCTCCCAAGTGAGGGGCAGCGTTCTTTCAGGTTCCAAGGCCAACTCTGAGCTCGATTGCGGGTCAACGCACTCAATGAGAGTTGCTCTTTTGCCCATCTCTCCAACAGCATAGTCGAACTTTGAGTGGCGCTTGAATTTGAATCGATTCGCGAAATCTTCAACGCCCAACTGAGAAGGGAGTTCAAGTTCAAGCGTGCTACCCCAGCGAGCGAAAACAAATTGTGGAACCGGATTCTGTTCACTTGAAGCGACTCGAGCAAAGAGAATGACTCTGGTTTTCATGAATGCGCCTTTAAAAGTTCAGCAGCAAACGTTGATACTGCAGGTGCCACACCTGAAAATGAATGCGAATCTAACCAATTGTTATCTGCAAACTTGCTCATGTAATTCCTGATTCCATCTGGAAGCACTACAACGACTTTCGTTCCCTTTTTAAGGGTAGGTATAACTTTAGCAGCCGCCATCAAAGCCGATCCGCAGCTTCCGCCGCACAGAAATCCTTCTTCACGCATTGCACGGCGCGCCCAAACAAAGCTTTCTCGATCGTTTGTTTTAACCCAGGTATCAACGAGCGAGCGATCGAGCACATCAGGAATGAAATCGTAGCCGATGCCTTCAACATGGTAAGTTCCCACATGAGTGCCTCCGGCAAGTATACTACCCTCGGGATCGGCACCAACAATTTGAACATCGGGCCTTAGAGCCTTCAATTTACGGGCAACTCCAGTGATGGTCCCCCCGGTTCCGGCACTCATCACGACAACGTCAGGCACGCCGGCCATGTCGTCAACAATCTCCATTGCCGTGCCTTCTTCGTGAGCGAGCGGATTCGAGCGATTACCGTATTGGTCGAGAATGTGGGAGTTGGGAATCAGTGAATTGAGCTTTTTGGCTATTGAAATATGACTTTCAGGAGCATCGAAGGCCGCCTCAGTTGGAGTGCGAACAATCTCAGCACCCAGCGCCTCAAGTGCAACCTGCTTCTCGCGCGACATCTTCATGGGCATTGTAATGATCACTCGGTACCCAAGAACAGCGCCCGCGAGGGCAATGCCAATCCCGGTGTTGCCGCTGGTGGGTTCAATGAGGGTATCGCCAGGCTTAATACGTCCAGCATTTTGGGCATCAATAGCCATTCTATAGCCGATGCGATCTTTTATGCTGCCGCCGGGGTTCAAAAACTCACATTTAGCCCAAACATCAACGCCACTGTTTTGAAACAAGCGATTGACGCGCACGAGAGGGGTCTTGCCGATTGCCTGCAGAATGTTGTCTAACTTCATGGTACGAGCCTGCTCCCAGTGGACTTGTGTAAAGACATAGTCTGTTGGGGCTTCATAGCCGATTTACCGAACCGGGAAAAGTCGCCAAGGGGAACTTCGTGGCAAACAAGAAATCACAGGATTTCAGCAAAAAACCGACTCTACGTCTCTCGCAGGCGCTCCGTTTCCGTATCGATTCATCGGGTGCGCTGCGCGCCATGGTCTCTGCATCGTCGGGCGAATTCAGCTTGAGCCCTGAAATTATTCAACTTCTTTGTTTGCTTCAGCAGGGAACAAAGCCAGATGAACTAGCTGCCAAGCTCAAAACAAGCTTTAAACAGCTGAATCAGGAGCTGCCCGAACAAAACGAAATTATGGCCCTCATCGAAGACCTTATCGATGCGCAATGCATTTTAGCGCCTCACTCAGACACCGCAGGAGCGGGGATCCAGGACGGCTTTGGCGACTCATGGATTCAATGGGCCATGCTCTCCGACGCACCTCGGTGCCGAAACTACAAAAACGCTTTACAAAAGACACTCAATGAACAATCGAATGTTCTCGATGTTGGCGCGGGGAGTGGTCTCTTGTCGCTCTATGCACTTGAAGCGAGAGCTCGTCGCGTTAATGCAATTGAGGAAACCGCTATCGCTCATTCACTGAATAAATTGCGAAGTCAACTTCCCGAAGAGTTTCGAAAGAGGTTCACTATTCACAACTGCAATTCCTTTGATGCTGCTTTGCCGCAAAACATTACTCATGTTGTGAGTGAGCTTTTTGGAAATGATCCTTTGCAAGAAGGTGTTGTGCCAACGCTCAGAAATATTTTTTCGCGAATTGAAAACAAGAAATGCATCGGAATTCCGGAAAATTGTTCGATTTATGCACAACTCATAGATATTGTTGAAGGCCCGCTGCACAAGCGTCTGGCTCGGTTTTCGAACAGAGATTTCGACAACGGAGAATTGTGGTTCAAGTCAGTTGAAAAAATACAAGGGACACTCGATTTGAGCAGCATTTCATTTGCTCATCCGCTCCGTGTCGAAGAGATAAAGCCTATGTCTCCTTTAAGAAAAACATTCACAATTCCCCTTGCACCACCACCCTCGGAAAAAGCACAACGACCTCATCAGGACATCATTTTAACAGCCTCTGCAAAAATTTCAGCACCAGCTCTTCTTCTTGGCTTTCGTGCACAGCTTTCTGCAGATCTGAGCATTTCAAACCTCCCCGGAGAGAGCGACTCCTGTGAACATTGGAGTCCAATTTTGGTTCCATTGAACAGATGCATTGAGGCTGGGGAAACATTACAAATTAAACTGTCAGTGAATGAACTCTGGGATCGAGTGATTCTAAAGATTACTGATAATAACGGCAAAAAACTGGGTGCTAGAGAATGACTAAAAGAAAAGAGCAGCCTCCTATCGTCAATAATGAACGCCGTATTCGCAAACATATCCATGGCCAACTGCACACCTTTGAAGTTGATGCTCCGCCTGGGTTCATTGATTTATGCGAGCGTTGGACACAGAAAATTATTGAAGGGCGAAAGACAACAGCTGTTGAGGATGTTGTCACAAAGAAAAAATCAGGACGGCTGCGCGTTGAAAAAGCTCCTTTCGAACTTTGCCACGACTTGCTTCTTAAGGGTTCTCCGTTCGCAGACCTAAAAATTCAGATTTTGAAGAGCAGATGTTCGAGCGAGGACAAATTTCAGGCACTCCTTGAGAGCGTTCCGTGGGAATTATGGATCCCTAACAACAGAAAAATTGAGTGGGATATTCGGGTAGATTCTCTTAATAGTCGTCTGTACAATGAGGGACGCATCAAGAAACTTGCGACCCTATTTCTTAACAAGAAAGCAGCTACAAAAATAGATACACTTCCATTGCAGATTGCTATCGATCTCACCCTCGAACGCGAATCTTTGGAGATTTTCCTCTCACTCGGGGGGCGCGATTTCTGGCAGCGTGGACAAAAGCAGAATTTACAGCACGCGGCTCCATTGAGAGAGGATTTGGCAAGTTGCCTTGTGCTTCGACTGGGTGAGTTGAGCGATGCCTGGACGAGCGGTATGAAACCCTCTCTCATCTTGAATCCGTTCTGTGGCACTGGAACACTGCTGCATGAATCCGCTCTTCATTTGAGTCGCATCGGACAAACCCTGAGTCTCGAGAAGAACTGGACATATTCGCATTTGCCGTTTTGCAAAACCGCCGCATTCGCACACAGCAGAAAAAAGATCATTGAAGAAATCAAACGTGTGGAAAACGCGCAGCCCGTTACTTTTGTAGGAGAGGACAAAGATCCCATTCTAACAAAAGCAACCCAGTCTTGGTTTGAATCAGTTTCATTCTCCGAAAAATTTCTTTTTGAAACTCAAGTTATTCAAAAAGACAGTTGCGAATGGTCATCCGAAGACAAAGCCTTAGGTAAAAACCAACTGGGCTGGATTCTAGCTAATCCTCCCTTCGGGATCCGACTTTCAAACACGAGTCAGGGCGGCACAGAAAAAATGTACACTGAGTTCGCAAAACGGATTCTGAAGTCAGCCGAGCTTTCTTCGAAATCTTCCGCGCGTTGGATAGGTGTTGTTTTGTGTCCGGGCGCAGAAAGTTGGATGGCTATGAAAAAGGTACTCCAAGGGTGGTCACAAAAGTGTGAGCACTTTACCCTTGGCGGCCTCGATATTAGGGCGTTCTATTTCTCTAGTCCGGTGAAGAAAAAATAAATATTAGTTTGGTTGAACCGGCAGGGAATTCGCTGGCAGCGAATAGAGCTTCGAGATAGCCGTACGTGAACGACCGGAGCCTCCATCTTGATCCCATGCTAAACGCAGAAGGTTCTGCACTGTCACGGATCGCCAGCGGGCTTGTGTGCTCTTCTTAACAAGAGTGTCCGCAAGAGAATCTCGCTGCATGGCCATAAGCCGCCCGTACCAATACGCATTGCGAAGGATGATTGCGACATAAGTGCGGGTTTCTTTGAATGGAATGAGATCCATAAACATAAGGGTGTTGGCTTGTGGGAACCTTTGCCGCCATTTGTCGAGATTTCTAAGTCCGGCATTGTAAGCGGCGAGCACATGCTCGACGTTGCCATCATATCGCTTAAAAAGCGTTTCCATGTATTTCACTCCAACCCTGACATTTGCACTCGGGTCGTAAAGCTCCTGCTTGGAATTCGTAAGCCACTTAGATGCTGTCGATGGAAGAAGTTGCATTAAACCTCGAGCATCTGCACCCGAACGCGCAAAAGGATCAAAGGCACTCTCTTGCCGGATTAAACTAAGAACGATGACAGGATCTACCAAGCCTGCTGAATTAAGAATTTGATCCGTATAAGCGCGCGGGAAAAATAAATTCAAACTATCAAGAGTCACACCTTGGCTTTGAGTTTCTTTGAAGTAGCGCGTCAGAGTACCAATCGCTATTTTGTAGGCTTGGGCAGTATCGTAACATTTAGAAAGAAAAAGTAGGGCATCTGAGTTCGGAGCATCAACTGTCCGGGCCGCATATCTAGCGAACGTCGACAGATGAGTTGCCTCTTTTCTTGCAGTCAAAAGTTCAAAAAAGAATGCAGCCAAGTTGTACTCGCTCCAGGTGACACCTACTCGACGCGAGACCATCGATTCTTTGTTAGAAATTGCGTTGCTGAGTGGATCGTGACCTAAACTATGACCTGCCACCACAGAGTGAATTGTCAGAGGATAACGCTTGCGAAGCTGTTCCCAATATTCATTTGCCGTGTTTGATGCCGTGCGAAGTCCAACATTTTCTTCAATGACACCGAGCCAAAAAAGCGACCGAAACTCCTCTTCCGGATTCTCAGTATGCGCTGACAACAGCAGACTTTGCTTTGCTTTCGTGGCATCGCCCTGCATCAAACGAAACAAACCTGCACGCAGGTGTGTGCGCTCGAAACCATCGTCGTCGGGTTCAAGACAGGTAAATGCCGACGGATAGACTCTCTCAATTGCAGCAACGGCTGCAGGGTCAGGAAAAAAAGCTTCCGCACGCGCAATGAGCGCCGCCATGGCGCCTCGGTACTGGCAATCGGCTCCAATGCGCTGTGCGACCAATGATTCTGTCAATAGTTCCTGAGTTGTTTGCGGGTCAATTCGCCAAAAAGCATCAATAAATCCGGCGCCGCGCAAACTGCTTCGCCAATCTGTCTCACTTCTCACCCGACCACCTGCTAACGGACGAGTTGCTTTGTTTTCTCGGCGCGCCGCTACAACGTGATTGAATCTTTCAACAGCCCAAGGCAAACACGCAAGAGAAGAATGCGTGAGCTGCATTCCTTTGGAGATACTTGAAAAATATTGTTCGCAATTCTGTGCAAAATCGGAGCGTTCAGATGCCGACATTGACTGGGTCACCCAAGACATTGCCTTTTCCACGGCAGCATCAACCTGTGGTGATTTATCGAGGCCCACTTCACGCAGGAGCACAGCCTCGGAGGGGGTGCTGTACTTATGCAGCGGCATAGTCAGAGTATTAGACTCGTTCGAACGAGGATCAAGAATGGCTCTATCGGCAAATTGTGCTGGAGCATTTTTCGGAGTTTTAGGAATCAACTCTGAGGGTCCAAGCACACTTTGTGAATCTGGGAAATCAAACTGCAGTGGCAGCGCTCTTGCTTTGCTGCTGGAAGCGGAGCTCACTCCGACAAACACAGCAGAGAGCCCGATAGCCCGAGCAATGAGTCGTGTTGTTTTGATTGCAGACAAATGCATGAAAAACCTCGCAAGGCCAATGTCGTGTCGGCATAAGAATACCCGAGTTGAATGACACGGCCTCGGTTCATCCTTCCACTGACGGTGGCGAGGCAAAAGTTTGCTGTCGGGAACCTGACGGGAGGGTGTGACGTTACATTTGGTAAAAATCAAATTGGATCGCGTTTAACCGGACATGTCATACAACGAGGTCCGCCCCCTCCACGTGCCAACTCAGTTCCATCGAGAGTCACTACAATTGGCCTGGAGCTCTCTAGCAAGGCTGGATTTTTCAACACATTGAGGGCTGATTCCACGCGGAAACCCGCACCTTCACAAGCTCGAACAGTATGCTCGTGCATATCGTAGCTCAGCACGTGCCCGGGAGCGAAGGCAAACATATTTGCGCCACTATTCCATTGTTCCCGCTGCTGATGAAGAGGCTCATCGCCACCGCAGAGAATGGGCTCAATTCGAATTCCAAGTCCGCGCAGTCCGAGAAGGAGATCGTCAACTTCGGAAAAGCGCTTCTGGCCTGCATCGCGCACTTTAATGCGAACAATTCGCGAACGCTCACGCCCTGTAATGTAAGGGGCATAAACAATTGCTTGTTCTGTATTCACGAGGGTGAAAATCATATCCAGGTGAATTGTGCTGCGTTCACGCGGCAGAATTACGCAAAAAACATCGAATGGCCTATCGATGCCGTCTGCAAGCCGTGCGTTATAGTAAGCATCCATGAGACGATCGATAGCCAAAGGAGTGGTCCGTTCGCTCACTCCAATGAGCAAAACATCTTCGCTCAGAACAATAACATCTCCGCCTTCAATTGTGTACTGACTGCGATCATCAGACAGACATGCATCAAGGAGGATCCCACGGCCGCGCAAACTCGGATGATATTCGTAGATGGTGCGCATGATCAGAGACTCAGTGTCGCGCACTGAACTCGCCATACCACCTGTGACCAAACGAGGGCCGATAACCATGCTTGAATCGCGCATGAAGTACATGTTGGGCAAGGGCACCAAAGAAAAGCTCTTAGACGATAGATAGGTGTCGAGTGAATCGCGTTTCAAAGGAAGTCCGGAAACCAGAATTTCAGCCAATTCCGAAGATGGAAACTCCATGAGCTCTGGCAATAGTTGAGAACAATTCTGAGCACCCATGATGCGCGCAAGCAATTCATCCCGTGCTGACGCAATTTCAAGGACATCTGCCAAGCACTCTCGGACCTCAAGAACTTCGGAGACCAATGACAAGACGCCTTTGAGCTGTCCATGCGCTTCGCGGACTCGGCGGTAATGGATGATGTCATTGTAGAGGAGCTCTGACGCTGTTTTGGGAGTCATGCGCTCCACTTCAGGCCCTGGGGTATGCACAAAAACTTTACGAAGTCGGCCGATTTCCGAGGTGACGCCGATGCCAAACTCTTGTTGCTCGTCAACGCTTCCGACACGCTCGGCTTGCGATTGCCCATCGACATACCGGAAGTTACTATGGATACGGTACTCGTCAGAAATTCGAGGTTTTCTCGATACGGGTGGCTTCCGAGTGGATGAGAGTATGGTATCGGACTCGGTGTTCAGCATGACTGCTCCTTGGAACTCATTTTTGACTGAGTTGTTGGGCTGATGAATAGCATAAATGCGCACCGAAAGGCCAGTCGAGCTGCTTTTTCAAGAACCGACCAATGGAGAATAACCTATGGGAACCAAAGCGAAAATATTAGTTTTAGGATGTGGAAAAATTGGTAAGCTTGTCGTTTCCCTCTTGGCACGCAGCGGCGACTACAGCGTCACTGCGGCGGATCTCCACCTGGAGACGGCGCAGGCTGCAACCCACGACTCAGACGGCAAGCCTCTGTCCCATGCAAGCGCAATCGCACTTGACCTCAGCGACCCCTCCGGAATTGACAAAGCCATGAAAGGACAGACTTATGTTCTGAGTTGCGCGCCTTATCATTGCAACGTCCGCATCGCTTCTGCGGCAAAGAACGCCGGGACGCACTATCTCGATTTGACCGAAGATGTGGCAACAACAAAGGCTGTTCGCGACCTCGCCAAAGACAGCAAACTCGCTTTCATCCCTCAGTGTGGCCTCGCTCCTGGGTTTATAACCATTGTTGCCAACGGCTTGGCTCAATCATTCGACTCAATTGATCACATTAAAATGCGTGTTGGTGCCCTGCCCCAGTACCCACACAACGCGCTCAAATACAACCTCACCTGGAGTACCGAGGGTCTCATCAACGAGTATGGCAATCCGTGCGAAGCTGTGGTCAATGGGAAACTCACAATTCTGCAGCCGCTGGAAGGTCTTGAGCAATTTAGCTTGGATGGAGTTGAATACGAAGCTTTCAACACGTCTGGAGGGCTTGGAACTCTCGCAGAGACTTTTTCAGGCAGGGCGAATTCGCTTGACTACAAGAGCGTGCGCTATCCGGGTCACCGAGAAATCATTGCGTTGTTGATGAACGAATTGAAAATGAACGATGACCGAGTGACTCTCAGGAAAATATTTGAGCGCGCACTCCCGACAACAAAACAAGACGTCGTTTTGATTGTTGTCACTGTTCAGGGCATGCGACAGGGAGTTTTGAGCCAAGAAAGCTATGCACACAAAATATATCATCAGGACATCGGCGGAGAGCATTGGGGCGCGATACAGATCACTACGGCAGCTGGAATTTGCGCCGTACTAGATTTACACCACGACAAGAAAATTCCGGCGAGTGGATTTGTTCGCCAGGAGGATGTGTCCCTCGAAGTTTTCCTGAGCAATCGCTTTGGAAAATATTATCGCTGAGGAAAATTACGCACGAATGAATTCCAACTACCTGTGAGAGCGAGTGCTTCAAGGGAAAGCCCTTGAAGCGCGAATTGGAGCTGCAGCAACGCGAAATCCGCCTTTAATTTCGCCTCATCAGCACTTCGAACATCAAGCACTCGAGCTAAGCCAGCGGAATATGCCTGCAATGCCTGTTGCTGAGCTGCTGATGCTGCTCTTTGCCCAAACTCGGCAGCTGTCTTTGCTCTTTGAAATGCTTCATAGCGAGTTTTGAGTGTATCGTATGAGCTGCGTAATTGATTTTCAACCTGACGCACCTTTGCCAATGCGTCAAACGCAACTTGCATATTCCGACCACGCATTGCAGAGCGAGCACCACCATCGAGAATATCCCATTTAGCCTTCACAGCTGCGAATTTCTGAGCATCAGGAGCTGTTTCATAACTTTTTTTAGAATATCCAAGCTCAATATTAACTGACGGATAAAATGAAGCATCGCTCAGCTCTGAATTTTTGACCTGCACCTGATGAACCGAACGCAAGGCATTGAGCGCTGTTGATTGAAAAGGCTTGTCAGCATCAAATGGAAACTGGGTTACGCCAATTCCTTTTTCCGGGAAGGGCTGACCCACTTGCTGCGAAAATTGCTGCCGCACACGCGTTTCCTCGGCTTTGGCCTGCTCCCATTGAGCAACAGCACCCAATGCTCCAACCTCAGCTTGGCTTAACTCAAGGCGGGTCGATAAACCGGCGGCATAGCGCTGCTTAACGATTGATTCACGCGCCCTGGAAATTTCAACGAAACCTTGATTCACAAGTGCCGACTGAACCGCAAGCTCTGTTTGTAGAAGCAGCTGCGCTGCTCCTAGAGTTCCAGCCTCAAACTGAGCCTCCCTGATTTTTTCAGCTTGAGCGTGCAACGCACTGCGCATCACCCATCCGTAAATCACCTGGGCATTGAGCACTGGAATCTGCCAACCCACAGATATGATCTTTTGTTCTTTGGGCACAACGACAGTTGTGCTGGAAATAGTGCCCACTGGAGGAGGCAAAGGAAGAGTGAAGGATTGAGAATAGCCAGGGTTGTACCATTCCTGGCCATACTCCACACGTGCGCCTCCAAAAACACTTTCTACAGCGGTTCGAGTGGCCTCAAATGCCGCACGCTCGGCACCCTCAATTTGTGCAGACTCAGGGCTGTCAAACTTGAGTTTTCCAATCAGTGCAATGACTTGTCCCATTTCGGCGTTCTGCGACAAGAGCGATTCGCGTCCGGCCTCGCGCATCTTGGATTCAGTCACATTTGCAACCGATGCTTTAACTTTTTGCTGGACGGCGCCGCCAAGAAGCAAGGCAAAAATCCAAAGTCCAACACGACCGGCCAACGGATTGGAAGCGTGAATAACCCGAGCAGCGCGACGACTCCGAAAATTATCAATGAGACCGAACACTGCAGGAACAACAAAGAAGGAAAGAATGGTACTCGAGATCACGCCACCAATGATTGCGATGGCCATAGGAGATCGAAACTCAGAGCCGCCGCCGCGCATGACTGCAGTGGGAATCATTCCGAAAATCATCGCAATCGACGTCATGAGAATTGCTCGTGAGCGCTCTCGAACACTGTCTTTGACGGCCTGCAGCATCGGCATTTGTTTTTCCTTAACACCAATAGCATCAACCAAAAGAATTCCGTTCTTTGCTGCCAATCCAATGAGGAAAACCATTCCAATAAGCGCACCAAGTGCCAACTGCTGACCAACAAGATAGAGAGCGACAAAGCCGCCAATAACAGAAAGAGGTAAGGTGAGGAGAATCACAAATGGGCGAATCAAATTCTCAAATTGAGCGGCAAGAATTACAAAGATGAAAAATAAGCTACCTACGATGGCGAGCGTAAAACTGCCCACCATCTCCTCAAAAACCTCTTTGTCGCCCTGGATTTCACCCGAAAATGGAGCTGGAATGTCATCAACTAACTTTTGCACATTTGCCAACACAACACCGAAGGTTTGCGTTCTATCGAGCGTGCCCCAGATCACCATTTTTCTCGACCGACGCTCGCGATCAATTCCACGCGGTCTGTTGGTTTCGCTCAAATCGGCAAATTGATTGAGCGCCATTGGACCGCGCATACTCGGCACATAAACTTGATTCCAGAGCGTATTGATATTTCTGTCCCGATCATCGAGACGCAAGAAGAATGGGGTGTTTTTGTCGCCGACAGTGCCGGCCTCGAGCCCTGTTAATGCAAGACGACCCGTGAGTTCAACAGCCTGAGAAGCAGAACCTGCAAATCCGAGGTCCTGCGGCTTGAATGTGACATCAATTCCTTTAGCGAAGGCAGCAGTTTCCAGCCTGACGTTCGCGATTCCTGGCAGGGCGCGAATTTTTTCGAGAAGCTTCTCAGCTTCTTCTCGTGTGTCTTTAAGATCTTCCCCATAGACATAAACGCTCAACGGGGCTTCTCCACCAATTCCTTCAATAGGCGGAGGATCCATAATAAGGACTCGTCCATCGACATCCTTCAGACGCTCACGAGCAATCTTCTGCATTGCAAGCAGGCCTGTTTTTCGTTCAGTTTTTGCAACGAAAACGAGGCGCATCTGAATGAGATTATCGTCGCCGCGCTCGCCGACCGTAGTAAATACCTCCTCGAGACCTTCAAAGTCTCTCAGGCGATTGGCAGCATCGGCAGCAACTTTTTCATTATGCTCTCGAGTTGTGCCAGCTTTGCCGCGAATATTAACAATAAACTGCCCTCTGTCCTCAAAAGCGAGAAAGTCGGCGCCACGCGACAAACTCAACCCAACAGCAAGAAGCAACGCCAACAACGCAAGCAACAGGACTGTTTTAGGCTTGTGAAAAGATGCAACGGCCCATTCAGAGATTCGATTCTCAACCTTAACGAGCCACGCACGCCAGCGAACCCAAAAAGCTCCATTGAAAGGGCGTGGATGGCCTGCAAAATGGGCCGACAACATTGGATCCAAAGTGAATGCAACCCAAGTTGAGATAACAACTGCAATGCAGATTGTGACTCCAAATTGCTTGAAAAATTGCCCCACCATTCCTTCCATTCCCGCAACAGGAAGAAAAACAGCAATTACGGCAAGCGACGTAGCCATCACTGCCGCTGCAACCCTGTCAGTTCCCTTCACAGCAGCTTCTTTGGGAGTGGCCCCATTTTCCATCTCCGTAAAAATTGCTTCACGGACAACCACGGCATCGTCAATGAGAAGCCCGATGGCCAACGCCATCGCAAGAAGACTCATCATGTTCACCGAAAAATCGAGCCAACTCATAAAAATGAAAGAGCCTGCAATACTCACAGGCAACGCAGTAGCAGAGATAAGCGCGCTGCGAAGGTCGGTGAGAAAAAACAGAATCACTAGAACTGCAAAAAAACCACCTGCAAACAAAGCTATCCATACTTCTTGAGAGTTTTCTTGAATGAAGGAGCTTTGGTCCATGATGCTGAACAAACTCATGCCTGCCGGCAGAGCAACTTTTTTTAGAGTTTTTTGAACAGCCCTGACGCTCGATACAGTGTTCGCATCGGTGCGCTTTGTGATGACAAGACCAAGCCCTCTTTTGCCGTTGATGAACACGCTTGAGGCGGTTTCATCACGCACTAATTTCAGTGTGCCCACTTCTCCCAACATAATCGAACGACCATCACGCAATGTAACTCTTTGCTCTTGCCAGTATGTGAGGTCGGCTGGTAGCAAGGCCCGCGAAACTGAGAGCACTTCCTGATTTTGAGTTACGTCGCCCCAGGGGATGACAGCCATTTTCGCCGAAAGTTGGTCGAAAATGTCGAGAGGAGCGACACGAAGGTCGGAGAGGCGTCGCGGGTCGAGTGTCAACTGAATTCGCTCTTCGCCGATGCCAACTATTTTCGCCTCATTCACCCCGTCTGTGCGCCGCAATTCGGGCATCAGGCCTTCCTCGAGCAACTTCTGGGTCGCATCTGCAGGCTGATCTGTTTCAATTCCATAAATAAGGACGGGTGTTGCGCCCACGTCGACGCGCGCAACAATTGGCTCCTTGGCACCTTGCGGAAACTTT
>Ga0247843_1000781_pt1 | contig 71680 bp, 56 predicted proteins | sample LaCruzMarch2017__FD_192420 | JGI IMG/M metagenome (GOLD analysis project Ga0247843, IMG submission 192420) | Freshwater microbial communities from meromictic Lake La Cruz, Castile-La Mancha, Spain - LaCruzMarch2017_8m | ecosystem: Environmental > Aquatic > Freshwater > Lake | place: Spain...
CACATTAAAGCGTTATTGGGATGATGCAGCTGCTGTTCTGCGCTTGATTGGTCGCGAGTGGATTCTGTTTCAAGCAAACGATTCGAAAGAAACTCTCATGTCGCATTAATTTAAAGAGATGGTATCATGGGTATCGGCGGACGGATTCCGCTGCTCCTTGAGTTAATTAAGATCCCAGACAAATGAGCACGCCCCCAAAATGAAAATCGTTTGAATAGACTCATTACTTCAATGAAATAAACCATAACCCGCCGTCCATTCTTACAATCTGGAATCGGACGGGCAGGAAGGCTTCGATCACAGCGATGTTGGTCGGCACGTGTTCGTCGGGTGCCATCGTAGTGAACGATCCTTCTCCAGCGAGAGCGATTGGCAGAAGCAGTTGATCGGCTAGATTGCGCCCGACCGCAGCACCGGTGTTGATGAAGTCGTTCATCATTTTTCCCGCGCGGTGACCGACTTTTTCCGCAGAGACATTCATCTCGCCAAACGTGCAGGCCATTTCGGAAGATGCGGCAAATTGTCTCTCCACCAAACAGGCGACACCTTGGCCTGGGCCAGCTGCCAGTTCAACGACTTGCGCATCCTCACACGGGCATGTCTGGAGCGCCGCCGCGAGCACCCGGTCCGCAATGGAGGTGGAAAGACCGCGGCAGGGCACACGAATTCGCGATGTAACGAGCGCCCCGTGGTCAGTTAGATGAAACGGAGTGAAACCTTGGGTGGGTTGGATCTGACATTCGATGACGCCGCCACCCACGGGCGCGAAGCCGGTTTCTAGCAGACGAAGTTCCGCGTGTGCTCCCATGCACTGGATTGCGGGCAGAAACACCCGTTCCAGAAAATCAAAAGGTGGTGCGAGCGGATTGTGCGTGCCACCTGATAGACGCAAGGTGGACGGACCACCAGCCAACCACAATGCGGGAAGCAAGGTCTGCAATAGCAAACCGGTGCTACCTGCGGTGCCTATGGCAAATTCGTACGACGCAGGCCGTACTTCACCGGCGCGGAAGACGAGCTCGGTGGAGCCCGGCTCCGCGCCGTCGGCAGTACCACCGGAGATTTCGCACGCCGCCTTCACACAGGTGAGGTGTTGGCGCATGAGTCCGGGTTTGCGGCGCTTGCCACGGATGTTCGTGATGCGAAACGGCTGACTCGTCACCATCGCTAGTGTCAGCGCGGTGCGCAGCATCTGACCGCCGCCTTCGCTGCCGTCGAGTTGGATGAGTTTCTTGGTTTTCATGTCAATCATCTGCCTCGGCGGAATCTTTGATGACGAAGCGGGCTTGCAAATGTGCGACAGTTTCGGCGAGTCCGGCTGACTCGACACTGCGCAACACTTCGGAGAAGTTCTTATAGGCATCTGGTGCTTCGTCGATCGGATACTTGCGACAATTGCTTAGAATATCCGCCGCATCGAGATCGGCATCCACTGTTTTCTGATCGAGCGTGCGGCTGGCGTGTTTACGGCCCATCGCGCGGCCCGCACCATGGTTAACGGACCACGCACTGCGCTCGGCCCCACCACGTGCAACCATGACCACCGATCCGTCGCGCGGATTTCCGGGAAGCAAAATCGGATGTCCGGTTTCCGCAAAAGGAGTTCCGTGCAACGAAAAATGCCCGCCAGGAACGGCGCGAGTGGCACCTTTGCGGTGAACCCATGCTTTTTTGCCGTGGACGATTTCCTCACGAGCGATGTTGTGCGAAATGAAATACACGAGGTTTCCCGTGGTTCCGGGAAGCACTTCTTGAAATGCTTCTAACACAAGCGCGTTGATGAGCAAATGGTTGACGGTGGCGAAATTCGAACCGAGCGCCATGTCATCGAGATAGGCGTTTGCCTCGGGCGTTCCGAGCGGCGCATAGACGAGTTTCTTGTCGCCCGCTGGATAAGGCGTGCTCCATTTTTCGAATTTGCTATCAAGGTCCTTAAACTGCGCCATGGCGAGGATGTTGCCAAAACCACGCGACCCGCAATGGCTGAGGAACGAGACATGGCCGTCACGCAGACCGAAGACCTCGGCGGTTTCACGCAGCGATGGACGGTCGGCGACTCGGGTGATCTCGCACTCACCGAAGTGATTACCGCCGCCATAGGATCCAAGCTGGCTGATCTTTTCCACAAAGTTTCGAATCCGTCCTTCGGCGAGGATTTTCTCCCAGCGAATACTGAGCGCGTCGTAGGTCCCATCGTAGCCGCTGTGGGTGGAGTCCTCACAACGGGCCGCCCAGGCGAACGGGATTCCAAGTGCTTCGGAAACTTCTTGCGAAGCCCCTTGGGTCACGGCTTTGACGCCAAGATCACGATCCACATGACGGGACTTTTTCACACTGCGCTGTCCACGGCCGGCACCGGTCGGGGTGCGATCGACAATAGCGTCAATGATCGCCCGGCGAGTGCGCTTGTCGATGATGATGTCTTCCGGAATATCCATTTGCAAAAGCGACATCGAGCACTTGATGTCCACGCCGACCGGACCCGGATAGATATGTGTTGGGGAAACCATCACACAGCCGATCGGTGCGCCGTATCCGGCATGGCCATCGGGATTGAGCACCACGTCAGTGACGCCGGGAGCAAGGCGCGAGTTGATGGCTTGCTGGAGGCAGGTTTCATCGAAGCCCGCGCGAATGGCGTCGGTTCCGATGACGGTGATCGGTTTCCCAGCGTCGTTAGGGAGTGGCATGAAGCCGATGGCTTCGTCGGTTTTATGGATGACGTTCATGTTGATATATAAATTGAAAAAAGGTGCGGCGACAAGGTGATGTGAAACATTCCTGCTCTGCCACTGAGCTACCGGACCGTCGATGTTGGTACGGGCCGGGATCGAACCGGCGACCTGGTCGGTGTGTAACGATGTAGTTCCACGGGCATTCGCCGCATTGATTGTCTTTTTCACGCGCTCATGGCGTGTTGTTTAAGGGTTTGATTTTCGATTTCGCGGAGCCAGTGACCGGTGTCTCCACCACCCCTCGCGAACGAGGCGATGACTTTAAAAACCGTGTCGCTGAATCCAGCGATGTTGAGGATGTCGGCTCGGTCTGGGGCTTGAGTCGTCGTGTTAGGGACGAGGTCGATACAAACAAGGCGGGCTTTCGGATTCCGCTGGCGAAGGATTTCCCACTCGGCCATGACGGCTGTTCCGCGTCCACCTTGTCGGGCGTCGATCCACGATTCGTTGTCAGAAACGAAGATAACCAGATCCGGCGCGGCTTTCTCGCGGTTGAGCAGGCGGAGTGGAGCGGAACAATTCGTTCCGCCACCGCCGATGGAAGCAAGTTTTTGAGCGTTGGTCATGACCGAATCACGGGAATTGAGTTTGAGGGAAACCACATCGCACTCGAATGGAAGCACGCGGGTTTTGCGGTTGGTCCGTAGAAACGCGGCGGCGACGAGTGCCGCGACGTCGATGCAGCGCATCTTCGAGCTGGCACCCTTGCGATAGCCCGTAGCGGACATCGCCATCGATCCTGAGACGTCCGGGCAAACGACCACTTGGCCATGGCAAACGGGCACGTTTTCCAGCGCAATCTCCATCGCGTCCTGCAGGGCATCGCGGATTTTTTCCGGGACGTCATTACCCGTATTGAGATACGCGGCAAGGAGTTGATAGGGAAACACGCGGGCACGGCACACCAGGTCCGGATTGGCCAAACGAGCGGCGATGAGACCAACCATCTCCCTGTTTCCAAATACGCCGTGGCGGGCGAAACCATTGAGATTCATGCGAGTCGTCTGCCACGAAGCCTTGCGAGCGATGGAGATCCATTCGCGCTCACCCAGCGGGCTTGCGGTGAGCATCTGAAACGGCACGTCAGGAACATCACCTGTGCGGTTCGCGTTCCAATCGATGAAATCTCGGAGAGCCTCAGGCAGAAGCGTGATGTCGCAGGGTCGCCCTAACAACCAGCCGAAGAACGCCTCGCGTTCGCGATTCGCCGGTTGCGGGTGAACCATTTTCACGATGTCTGCCAGCGACGGTGACGCACCGATGGAAGCGTTCAATAGATCGCGGTCAGAAGCGGCTTCGAGCCATCGGCGTATGAGACGCTTGGGCGCGGTGCCAAGCGACTTGCGACCGGTGACGCCAGAACGCAGGATCTGCACGAAGGTACGGAGCATCCGGCCGTTATCGATCACCTGTGGGAAAACTTCAACCAAGCGACCGAGGTCACGGCTTGCAAGCACGGCACATAAGAGCGCTGGCATGTCTTTCATGAAGCCCTGTCTGCGGGCGTAAAGCGCGGTGCGAGCAATGAAATCGGCGTCCACGCGTCCGGCGAGATCGAGCACTCGGTCGAGTTGAGTTTCCGCCGTGGCGTAAAAAGTGGTCGTGAGGCATCCGGTAGCGGCAATCCGGGCGAGAGCGGCCTCGGCCGAGAGTTCGTAGGCCGTTGCACCCGCATCGTTGCGGACGGTGGCTTTTGAAACGAGAGCTCCACGGAGGGATTGGAATAAGGATGGGTTTGCCATTTTGGATTCGTCCGTTGTCTTGAGGACGAGATTACCAATCGCATGGAGCGTGCCAACTCAGCACAAGCCGGCACAAACTTTCCTTCAAATCATTCATGATCAACGAAATATAAATTATTCTAAAAGTGGCAGATTGCTTGATCAAGTTTAAAATGTCTGAATAAACTCGCGAGAATTCTTGTATTTTATTAATCTCGCTTGTCATGATGTCGCCCGCAGGAAAATTTATGAAACGTGTGCTCATCGGGATATTGGGATCGACGCTGGATCGGGGAACGACCAGCGAGCGATGGGAGAAATGGCGACCAACGGTTTCTTTATTTCAGCACGAGGACCTGTTGATCGACCGCCTTGAGCTTTTGTATGAACCGCCCTTCGCCGCGCTCACGGAGTTGGTCGCCGCAGACATCCGCCTGGTATCGCCCGAAACAGAAGTCCGCCTGCACCAAATCCGCTTCGGCCGGGACCCATGGGATCTCGCGGACGTTTATGGCGCACTGCACGATTGGGCGCGTGCATACCCGTTCGATCGCGAAAAAGAGGATTATCTGATTCACATCACCACCGGCACCCACATCGCGCAGATCACGCTTTTCGTGCTCAATGATGCCGGGTTTCTGCCGGGCCGGCTGATTCAAACGTCACCGCCGCGCGGAGGAAAACGTGTCTCCAGCCAAGGGCCCGGACACTATGCGCTCATCGACCTCGATCTCTCACGCTACGACGCCCTGAGCACGCGTTTCGCACGCGACGCCGCAGACGTGACGGGTTTTCTCAAAAGCGGAATCCCTACGCGTTCCGAACCGTTCAACCAATTGATCTCCCGCATCGAACAAGTAGCCCTGCGCTCAAAGGCACCGATCCTGCTAACAGGTCCGACCGGTGCCGGAAAAAGCCAACTCGCGCGTCGTGTCTATGAACTCCGCCACCAACGTGGCGGACTCGACGGCCCGATGGTAGAAGTGAACTGCGCCACACTCACCGGCGACACCGCAGCCTCCGCCTTGTTTGGTCACATCCGCGGTTCCTTCACCGGTGCGCAAAAAGACCGACCCGGGCTGCTGCGCGAGGCACACAAAGGGCTGCTGTTTCTCGATGAAATCGGCGAACTCGGACTTGACGAACAAGCGATGCTGTTGCGCGCGCTCGAGGACAAAACGTTTTTGCCGGTCGGCTCTGATCGGCCTGTGAAAAGCGATTTCCAACTCATCGCCGGCACCAACCGCGACCTCCGCAAAGCCGTGTCGGAAGGGCACTTCCGCGAAGACCTGCTCTCACGCATCCAGCTTTGGACTTTTTCACTGCCCGCCCTGCGAGATCGCCGTGAAGACCTCGCTCCGAACCTCGACTACGAACTCCGCCGCTTCGCAGAAACCGAGGGCCGGCAAATCACCTTCAACAAGGAGGCACGCGACGCGTTCCTACGTTTCGCCGAAGCACCCGACACCCCATGGCACGGGAATTTCCGGGATTTCAACGCGGCGATCGTCCGCATGGGCACCCTCGCCCAACGCGGACGGATCCACCGCGAAGACGTCAATGAGGAAATCACCAGACTGCGCGATAGTTGGCTACGCCCGCAAACCGCAGCCGTCGAAACCGTGGATCTATCAGCCGTGCTCAGTCCCGCACAGCTGGACCAGCTCGACAGTTTCGACCGAGTTCAACTCGCTCACGTGGTGGCTGTTTGCCAACGCTGCAAAAGCATTTCAGAAGCCGGCCGCGAGCTTTTTGCCATCTCACGAACGAAACGCTCGGTCACCAATGACTCAGACCGCCTGAAGAAATATCTGACGAAGTGGAATCTAACATTCCAAGGCGTCACCCGCTGAAATGTTCCGCCCGCATCTCAACCAGCAATGCGTTAATCCGCTCCCGGTCCGGCGTATCAGGTAGGCCCGATGCCGCATAGGCATCCGCCAGTCCTGCATGGAGTTCCTCTGCACGACTGACCAGCCATTCGTAGGAAAACTCTCCGGCACGCACCTGAAGCAAAAAATCCCGGTTCGGCCTGCGCACTCGAAGCACACCCTCACGAGCGATTTCCCCCGCCATTTCTAGCAACCGGAGCGTGTGCATCAGGTTCTTTGAATCGTAACCTTTGCCGTGGCTCACGTTGGTAGCGAATCGCTCCTCGTTGCGATTCGCCGCCCATTGCCAATACTCACGATGCGCCTTGCAGTGGGCTCGGAAGGCATCCTCGTTGAAATGCATCCACGCGATCGGCACCGCATCTTTTGGGACGCTGGAAAACACCAGTGTGTCCGGATCCTTCGGAGAAACCAAGCCGCGATACCGAACCTCCAACGAATGATAAATCGCAAATATTCCCGCCGCATTACGCACCGCCGTCAAACCGCAATCCATCAATAAAAAGCCCCGCGCCGCCAGCCATTCCAGCACCGGAATACTCCCCTGACCCTCCGGTACATGGCAGAATGACAACATCAGGTGACGTTTCTCGGGTTGTGGATTGACGATCTTTTTGTTCAGTCCGTGCGCCTTGCGAATTTGTCCCATGGCGTATTCACCAAAGGTTTTCTCACACAATTTCGAGAGAAAGAGGGCAGGCGTCAGCTTCTCAAACACCGGATGCCGGAAGCGCACGCAATCTCCCGGCATACCTAACAATTCCAATGCATTCGGATTGTTCTTCAATAACAGATCCACGAAACGCCCAAGTTCGTAATAAACCTGATCACTCCTTTCGTCCGACACTTGCTCGATCGAATCGAGCCCCATCAATAAACCCGGAGTCTCTATGAAAACGCCGCGTCGGTCCTCGTCCGATCCATCGATCGCCGTCCCGTAGGCATGGCTGCCCGCGATGGTGTCGAACACCAGCACATCTTCCCGCCTCACCCGTTCCAAGGTATAACTCTCTGCGCTTTCGGCTCTCGCCCAGATCATCTCGCCATATGCCAGTTGATTCAACGTATCTAGTGGTGGCGACGCTGGTGAGCGATCTGAAATCCGGGCCTCAATTTCTACAAGCGAGGCCTTTAGAAAATCGTCGAGCACATCAATCCGCTGCATGCGATCACCCTCCATCGTGGCGGCTTTGTGTGCTAACAAAGACGGCACCAAGTCGCGAATCTCTTCCGGTGCCACCGGAAGCAATTCCGCAAACGGCACCGGTGGAATGCCCCGATCTTGCAGCACCCACTTAGCCGCAAGCACCGCGCGCAACGCATAGAGATAGTCCTTCGCCCGCACCATCTCCCCCGACATTTTGCCATGCACCATTTGCTTCGCCAACCCCCGGTAATGATCCGCCGATGCGCGCGGTGAAAACACCTCGTTCGCCGTCGACCTCCAGCGGTCCAAAAACCCATCCGCCGCTCGATAGACGATCGGCGAATGCAACCACTCGACCAAAGCTCCATTCGATTTTCCCAACAATAATGCCGCCTTGCGCACATCCCACCCGCCAGCATCCAAATCACCCTCCATCGGCAGATCAATCGCATCTGTCGGGGTAACCACGCTTAGATAATTCACTGTGGGCCGAACGAACAGAAAACGAATGTCATAGTCACTGTCCGGCGAGGCAAAACCCCACGCCCGACTGCCGGATTCGCAGGCGTACAAGATTCGAACACCGTGCTCGCGCTCGATCCAATCCAACATTCCATGGATTTCCTCAACCGTTTCTTCCGCCGTCATGATTGTCATGAAACACATTTGCGCAATGAACAACCCTACTGGCAAGGAGAAGCCCCGCCAGATCTCGAACAACACGCCAAAATTATTGCGTCGGTTCAATCGCTCGCTAAGTTATGGCCGATGAATCTCCAATCCACTCTAATCGCCCTAGCTTCTGTAGCTGCACTGGCATCCGCCCACGCCGCCGACCTCACAACCATCCCCTTCAAATCGATCGACGGCAAGGATACCTCGCTCGCCGACTACAAGGGCAAGGTGGTGCTGGTGGTCAACACCGCCTCGAAATGTGGTAACACCCCGCAATATTCCGCACTCGAAGGTTTGCAGAATAAATACGAAGCCAAGGGCTTCACCGTGATCGCATTTCCGTGCAACGACTTCGGCGGCCAGGAGCCCGGCAGCGCCGAGGACATCCAAACATTCTGCAAAACCACCTACGCGGTGAGTTTCCCGTTGATGGAAAAAATCCATGTCAAAGGTTCAGAACAACATCCGCTCTACGCCGCGCTTTCAGGCAAGGACGGCGCGTTTCCCGGCGACGTAAAATGGAACTTCGGCAAGTTCCTCATCGGTAAGGACGGTAAGGTGATCGCCCGCTTCGAACCAAAAGAAACCCCAAACAGCCCAGCCATCACTGCCGCCATTGAAAAAGCGTTGGCTCCCTGAGAAACGTGGATCTAGGCATGAAACCCAAACCCGATTTCGCCGTAGCCGAGCGCGAAGTCCACGCGATCTACGCTGAATGGGCGCAGCGGCCGATCCAACGCAATTGCACAGGCATCTCCGATTGCTGCCGCTTTCGACTTGTCGGACACACTCCTTATCTAACTCGCGGCGAAGCGCATGTTGCGGCGAAGGCATGGCGAGCGGCGGGGCGCAAGGAAGTCGTCTCTCCCGCCGATGGCAGTTGTCCGTTTCTCCATGCAATTACCGGAAAATGCCAAATTTATGACGGCCGCCCATTCGGCTGCCGCACCCATTTTTGCGATGCCGCCGGTGGTCCGGCTTCCAGAAACGAAGTCCGCGACCTCATCCAGCGGCTCGAGTCCATCGATGTCATGCTCGGCGGCAACGGAGCGGTCAATCTCCCTACCGCCGTGCGAGACGCGTTGAACCGGATGAAATAAGCTCATCTTCTGGATTTGGTTGCGGTGTCGTGAAGCATATTTAAAGTCCGGCTCATGAGGTGCTTATTGACCGCGTTATTGCTCATGAGCTGTTGTTATGGCGGGCAAATCGAAGATTTTCTCGCCAAGGCCACCGAAAAGCACGGCTCTGCAGGGACTAAAGCGGCACAATTCCTGGTGGACCACATGCCCGCCCGTGATCGCGAATCACTGACCAAGGAGTTTCTAACAAATCATCTCGATCTCGCATTCCAGGCCCGCAACGAATTCCCATGGGCCAAGCTTGTTCCGGAGGACATGTTTCTCAACGACGTGCATCCCTACGCCGTCTTCGATGAAACCCGGGAAGAATGGCGCGCGGATTTCCTCGAAAAAGCCCGGCCACTCGTCAAAGATGCCAAAACTGCCAGCGAAGCTGCTCAAATTCTCAATCGCGAGTTTTTCAAACTCATCAACGTCCACTACAATAACCAACGCAAGGCTGCCAACCAAAGCGCTAAGGAATCCATGGCCAGCGGCAAGGCATCCTGCACCGGCCTATCCATCATCCTGGTCAATGCGTGCCGCGCGGTCGGCATCCCCGCGCGTGCCGTGGGGACACCTATTTGGACAAACGGCCGCGGCAACCACACATGGGTGGAGATTTGGGACGACGGCTGGCATTTCACCGGTGCCGATGAATACGACCCGCAAGGTCTGAACCGCGGATGGTTTATCAAAGATGCCGCACGGGCAAAAATCGATGATCCCAAGCACGCGATTTACGCAACATCTTGGAAGCGCGAATGCTTGGCATTTCCCCTCGTTTGGGCCCAAGGAAATACCGAGGTGGCTGCCGTCAACGTCACCGCGAGTTATGCCAAACCGACAGCGAACCCGGGGTCGGCAAACCTAGGCGTGCGCTTGTTTTCAAAAATAAATGGCGACCGCATGGTCGCGAGAGTCAGCGCGATCCATGGAAGCGGCGGACATGTCGCTAAAGCCGAAACAAAGGCCGGCACAGCGGATCTCAACGACATGCCACGATTTGAAATGAAACCGGGTGCGAGAGGCCGTTTGTTTTTCACGATGAAAAACGTCACTCGTGAATTGCCATTTGGTCCATTGAATGCCGGCGATTCCACCATCGACGCCATCTGGGACGAACTGAAGGAATGTTCTCCAGAACTATCCGCGCTTCATGCGTGGCTGGCACTCCCAAGTGCGAAACGTCATGTTGATTCCGCCGTCCTGCATGCTCCGCTCTCCAAGCAAGATGCAGCAACTGCCGTTTCACTGTTAGGTGGCAATCGCATGGTGCGACTTGCCATCGAGCGCGAACCAGAGTTCGAGAAAAAATCTATCACTCATGATGACAAAACCTTGCGCTGGCTTGAGAAAACCTTCGGCGAAACCCCTACCGACGGCCATAGCCTCTGGATTTCCATGCACGGTGGTGGTGCCGCGCCTGTTTCCGTCAATGACAGTCAGTGGAAAAACCAGATCCAACTCTACGAACCTACCGAGGGCATCTACATCGCACCGCGGGCACCGACCAACACGTGGAATCTTTGGCACGAAGGTCATATCGATCCGATGTTCCAACGCCTGATCGAAGATTATGTGATACTGCGCGGAGTTAATCCTAACAAAGTGTATCTGATGGGTTACTCGGCCGGCGGTGATGGAGTGTGGCAACTCGCACCACGAATGGCGGATCGCTTTGCCGCCGCCGCCATGATGGCGGGACATCCAAATGAATCATCTTTGTTAGGACTGCGGAATCTTCCCTTTGCCATCTACATGGGAGCCAATGATTCCGCCTGCAAACGCAATGAAACAGCCGTTATCAAAATCGCGGAGATGGAGGCCCTGCAGAAGGCCGACCCCGATGGCTATGTTCACCGAGCGAAAGTGTATGAAGGCCTTGGCCATTGGATGAACCGCAAGGATGCCGAGGCCGTGCCATGGATGGCGCAATACCAACGCAATACTTGGCCAAAAAAAGTGATCTGGTTCCAGGACGACATCACCCACGACCGTTTCTATTGGCTGAAAATCCCCGACAAATCCGCCGCAAAAGCCGGTCAGCAACTCACCGCCACCGTGGACGGCCAATCCATCCGACTGGATGGCGAAGTGCCTGCAGGAACCTCCCTCCTGCTATCCGACTCGCTGCTTGATCTGGATCGCGAATTGACGGTCTTTATCCATGGCAAGCCTCTACCCTCCAAAAAAGTCGCCAGGACCGCCGGTGCCATTCAACAATCTCTTGAAGATCGCCTCGACCTTCCCGCGACAGCTACTGCAGTGTTCGTCTTGCCGTAAACTTAAAACTGCATCCATGGATCAACTTAATCACTTTTTGAGACAGCACCTGCATGACATCGCAATGTCCATGATTGCGACACTTCTGGTGATTTACGGAGGCGACATCAACCGCTTTATCAAGCGGTTGATCAAGAAACAATTCTTCATCATACGCCTAGCGATTTTTGTGCTGGTTTGTGCGATCGGTTATGGTGTCGCGACCCTGTTTCTGGCGGAGGCATTGTCCAAAATGCTTACGACCATCCCAAGGCAGTTTCTCGCCCTGAGTATTGTCATCATCTTCATCTTGCTTGGACTAACAGCCGAAACACGCAAACAGATTTGAAGTATCCTTATTCAATCAGATCCGTGAAAGTGACGGAATTGATATCAACACTCACCAGAGCATTGAGGACGTCGATCACCCTTTGTTGAGAGGCTTCCGTATCGACGAGGATTTGAACCAGTGGTGTCGAGATCGATGCTTTCGCTGCGTCCGCATACATTTTCAAATGACTTTCCAGAAGCGGTAGATTGCGAGAGCTCGAATCTGAATCCATTGCCAACTGATTGCCATTAAGTCCGGTAAAGATCGCTCCTGACGCATCGATTTGAATGAACAATGGATCAATCACGGTTTGCTTTCCCTCTACTTTCTCCCCCGGCACGGAGATGCCAAGATCCGACTCTCGGGGCGTGATGGTCGAAGTCACGAGGAAATAGATCAACAGCAGAAAGCACACGTCGATCAGCGAGGAAATGTCTAGGGCGGGTCCGGCATCGACGGCCGATTCGTAGGACTTATGGCGTGCCATGATGTTGGGATGGATGGGGTTTAAGTTGTGATTCAACACTAAATTCCAAAAACATTCAAACCTAGTTTTTTCGGTGCTTGCTTGCTCGCTCCGGCGATCAATTTCACCCACTCATATAAAAATTTCTAAAATAACGTGATCCAAAATCCATACTGCTACCGGATCAAACATGAATCCTGATACAACATCCCCTATGAAACTCCAATCAAAACTCGCTGTCATTAGCTCAGTCGCCGTGCTTGCCACAAGCCCGCTCGCCTTCGCCGAAAATCAAGAAGTCGTCATCACCGAAGCCACTGAGGTCGAAGTCTCGGAACCCGAGGTGGTTATTTGTGAGGAATTTATCGACAACGGCGAAGTCGTGGTGGACGAAAAACCTTCCGACGAGACCGTCATCGACGACACGGTGGTCGATGTTGAGGACGGCGGCACCGAGGGTGAAGTAATCACCACGGTCGAGGATGGTGAAGGCGTTCCGATTGATTGGGTGAAGCGCGGCGGTGAGGACAATCCTGAAATTTATTACAACATGATCGGCGGCGATGCTCCCGTTTTCAAAGGCAACACCGCAGCAAAGGAACTTGGCCAAGATGAAAAGGCTACCGCCATTGAGGCTCAGGACACACCGATGGTTTCCCAAGTCAACCGGGAGAAAAAGGCACCTGTCGCGCTGATCAAGAAGGGCCGGATTTTCCTCCGCTAATTCTGGTGACCCAATGATCTGATTTTTCAAAGCCGCCGGGTGATTCCGGCGGCTTTTTTTGCCTCCTATCCAATGAAAGCCACCGCCACCCTGGTATCGCTATCCATGCTAGTTCCCACTCCTTTGTTCGGCTTGAGCCCGGATGAGGCGAGTCGTCCTACACCGCCGAGTGAATCTCGATTCCCAGAGCGAGCCGTCCGGGAAGAGAAGGATGCGACGGATGGTATAAAGGCAGGCCAGGATGATATCCTCCTGCCTTCGCTCCTCGGTTTGGCCATCGCCAGCCGTTCTGAATCCGCGCTCAACCTCCAACGACACGCTAAAAGTGGGCTTCTGATCGATGGCTTCACTGATGGTGAATCTGCCGAGCTTCGGAAAATCAGTGAGTCGTCGATTGGTAAACCAGTCTCACTCCGCACGCTGGATGAACTGACTAAAAAGCTGGAAGTCGCGTTTCGTTCTCAAGGGCGGCCATTTATGCAGGTCACTTTTCCCGAACAGGAAATCACCTCCGGCATTGTGGCTATTTTAATCCAGCCCGCTCGTGCGGGACAAGTGCTTCTATCCGGTAAACCGGTTTTTGGAGACGTATTCGCCGCAAAGGCGTTCAGGACACGCACCGGCGATGAAATCTCCGGAAATACCATCATCGAAGATCTGGAATGGATGAATGAGAACCCGCTGCGCCGCGCGTCCATTTCCTATGCGGACGGAACAACACCCGACACTCTGGATCTAACACTCCGCCTCGCAGCGCGCAAACCTTGGCGAGTTTACACGGGAATCGACAACCAGCTCAGCAACGACTTGGGCGACGAGCGGCTGTTTCTCGGTTTTCAGTATGGCGATCTTTTCAAACTCGACCACCGGATCACCGCTCAAGTCACCTCGGCGCTCAACCCGGATCATCTGCTCGGCATTAGCAGCATCTACGAGATCCCGCTGCCTGTCCGCCACCTTCTCCAAATTTCGTTAGGTTATACGGAATCCTATTCGGAAAACACGGGACCGATCGACCAAAGCGGCAAGTTCTCGCGGTTTGCGCTCGGCTACCGGGTGCCGCTGCCACGCTGGCGTTCGATCAGCCACGAGTGGCGGATGGGGCTGGAATTCCGCAACAATGATTATGATTTTTCCAACAGTTCGTCCGAAAAGGTAAAGTTTTTCAACCTCGAAACCGGTTGGAAAGGGCGCAGATCCGATAGCTTCGGCATGTCCCGCCTGGATGCTGCGCTGTCCTATAATCCGGGGCAGGGAATATTCGGGTCTTCCGACGAAGACTATATCGCACTCGGTGGCGCGGGTGCCGAGTCGCTGGTTGGCCGCTTTGAATTGGAGCGCACCTTGAAGCTCGGTAAAGAAGCGACTTTAGTAGGCCGGGCGCGTGCCCAGTGGTCGGATTCCAAGCTGTTGTCATCAGACCAGCTATCAGCAGGAGGCTATAACCGCGTCCGCGGATTTGATGAAACCGTCGGATATGCCTCTACAGGGATCGTCACAACCCTGGAGCTCCAATCACGTTTCTATCAGTCTTCGAATACCGGAACATTTCAAGGTCTTGCCTTCATTGATTCCGCCGCCTTGCACCGCGACGAGGACAAAGATACCGGACAGCTCGCCTCGGTCGGCATGGGTGTGCGATGGCGGTTAGAAAAAATAGTATCTGCTCGAGTTGACCTCGGAATTCCCATCGATCATCCGGATGACATCGATGGAGATCCCCGCATCGAGTTCTCCATCAGCACGAGTTGGTGAAACCCTTTAAATTTACGGTTTTTTATGGCCCCTCGGCTTCACCTGATTGATGTGGAGAACTATCGTTGCCATTTTTCATAAGGCCCCTTGGTGCCGGTCCTTCGAGAATGGTGTTTTCTTCGGATGGAGTAACCGGTTTACCTGCGCCGCTCTCGGTAAGAAAGAATGCTGAAGGCACGATCCCTGTGGAACCTAGGCTGAAATCGAAGGAGTCCGGTCCCTGGTTGTTGGACTCGGGAAGCCTTCCAACGTAAATGGGTGCGACTCCTTCCTCGGTTTCAACCCAAAGGTAACGCTCCATCTCCGGAGCCTTGACGGGTAAATTAACGAACAGCGTTCCGATGTCTCTCGCTGCATCATAAATCGGGATCGCTGAGGAATCAGCTTTGGCGGTGGCCACTTCGCCCGTGCGTGCGGCGGCAAGCGTGTCGTCGGAAACCTTGAGATTGGATGCTGTCAATGCGTCTCCTAACAACGCGGTGATCGATGGCTCATGGTCGTCGTTCGTAACCACTTCGCCGCTGAGTTCACCAGCTATTCCCGGTGGAAGCATCCGCATCACGATGGGCCACGCCATTCCCGCGACGGGTTCAAAGCGTTTGCGATCCTGCTCCTGAAAATTCTCCAGCTTGTCACGCCTCGCCTCTCTTTCCTGAATCAGTCGCTTGGCGTAGCCCCTGCCGTCGATGTCCGAGCCAGCACCGCTCAACATGTCTTGTTGCGGTTCGACTTGCCCGGCACCGTTGGATTCGTCCCCTTTTTTTGAAGATGGCACCGCAGTTGCGACTTGAGATCGATTCGGTGTCAAAACCGCCGGATTAGTTGGGTGATTTTCAACCCCTTGGTCCAACTTGTGGGGATTTCGATCAACTATTAAGATCATTGCGAGAGCCGCAGCAGCAGCCCAGCCGGAAATACCGAACCAATTGGTGCGCTTGACCGCGTTGAGTCCCAACCTCGCATGCAGCCGCTCCAATTGGCCGGCTCGCGGGGCGATGGGAATCGTGGCGGTAACGGCCACCGCCGTGGCGATGCAATCCATTTCCCGATAGGCATTGCGCAGTTCCGAATCATGGCGCATGGCCTCGTCAAAACCGGCGGCCTCATCGGCATCCAGCATTCCAAAGGTTCGCCATGCGGCGATCTCGTGTGGATCAGAATTCATGGCGTGATAGTTGATTGCGCACACTTTCCAAGGCACGGCGAAGTCGGTTTTTCACGGTTCCTAGCGGAGTTCCCAAATGCTCGGAAATTTCCGAGTGAGTGTATTCCAGAAAAACCGCCAATTCAAGGCATCGGCGTTCTTCTTTTTTGAGAGTATCCAGCGCGGCGCGAACCCGCCGCCAGTCGTCAAGGGCCATGATCCGCGAATCTTCGAATTCTTCCGGTGGCGCATGCAGGTGGATCGGCACCACCCGCGAGGAATCCCGCTTGTTACGGTGGCGGTAGCGCAGCCGGTCGATGCAATAGCCGCGCAGCACCGCGAAAGCCCAGACGAACGGGGGAGATTGTTTCGAATCATAGTCTGCGGAGCGGTGCCACATCCTAACGAAAGTATCCTGCACCGCTTCTTCCGCTTCGCGCCGGTCACCCAACATCCTGCAAGCGGCTCCAAGCAACACCTTGCTCCACATTCCATGCAGCTCGGTGAGCGCCGAGCTGTCTTCTTTCGCCATCCGCTCGATCAATGCTACCGCCTCGCCGCTCCGATCCTCACACAATCCGGTGCTGAGATGGGAAATCGTCGTAAAGTCGGCGTTGGATTGCAGTTGGCTCTTGGACAAAGTTACTTGTTCTTATGATTCGCCATTTTAAATGAGTCAACACTTATGTCTCAGCCGTCACTTCAATGGACCATACATTAATAAGAGCCTCAGAGAGATCATAAGTCTTCGATGCTTCTAACAAGTCGATCAATGATGACCTCGTCGGTTTTCGGATGGAAGAACACCGCCTTCCACGCGGGGAGGTCCAGCCCATGTGGGCGGTAGCCGATCGAATTGGTGTAGCTCAGGCGCGCGTCTAGTGCGGGATCCATGTGTTTCTCGCGTTTGTCGAATAATCGGCGCATCTCGTTGGTGAAGCGGGTAAAGTCCTCGGGCGGTAGTTCACCAGCTTCGATGCTCGAAAAAATTTCCTTCGCATTCCGCCCTTTGGGCAAGACCCACCAAACCACACTCGGGCCACAGGTCCGAAGATTGAGCACCTTGCAGCAATCAAGCTGCTCCAAGCGATCCTTGAGGAGTTGTGCCAATTGCAGCGCGCGTGTGACCAACATCTGCCAACCTGTTAGGCCAAGACCATTGAGCGAGGCCATCACCGTGTAGGGACCAAGCGCCGGCCTCGAGCACTCGAGCGTGAACAGCGCGGGATCACGACTGGCGTCCGCCTCTGAAAAATACGGGATTTCCTCAACCGTCCGGGCGAGGAATTTCAGATCCTCCCGGCGGTTCACCAGGAAGGCACTTCCCGGATAATGCCCCCAACCCATTTTGTGAAAATCTATCGTGATGCTGTCCGCGTATCGCAATCCTTCTGTTTCCCGCTGCACACGCTCAATCAACGGCAACATGACCGCATCAAACCTAACAGGATTCTCCACGATCCGATATTCAGTTAGAAAACTCAGCACCCAGCCAACCGCTGCGTCCACATGCAATTGCGGCGTTGGTTGACCGGCGAGGCGGGCCTCGTCATCGATGATCAAGCGAATCGCCCGGATGTCATCAACGCCGAAGGCATCGGTGGTACCAAAAGTGGCAGTGACAAATGCGACCCGCACACCATCCTGATAACACTTCCGCAACTCGGCTGCCAGCAGGTCGGTGCGCATGGCCAGTTCCTCGTCGGTGGGTATGGCTATCAGGTTTTCCGTGCCCATGCCGAGCCAGCCCGCAACGGTCCGGTTCGAGTAGTGAGCGGCCTCAGAGACCATTCCGACCACCCGTTCGCCCCGCAGTCCATGCCGCATGGTACCTGGCACGACTTTCTCCATTCCAATCTTAGCCCCATAGAGATTGGAGATCGTGCCGCCCATGGTGAAGACTCCCCATGGATCCACGGTGTGATAGAAAAGCAAGTTCGCAAGCGCGGTCACCGCTTTGACTTCCAGTTCATTGGACCGCTGGCTGTAGGTGTCCGTGCACAAATTCGGATTCTTGAGCAAGCAGGCCAGCGCGCCCACGAGTGATGCATAGTTTGCCGGTCCCTTGACGTTTTCCAAGTGTAGCGGTGACGACCAACCGTCGGTTCCCCAGAAATACGGAAATACTGCGTCGCGCGCATCTTTTAAATTGCCCGGCAACAAATGGATCTCCGGGTTCACCTGTGCGGTCTCATAATTCTGCGACATCACCTGCACCGGTGGCAGTGATTCCTCGGCCTCCATCGCAGACAAAAACTCCCGGAAAATCGCCGTGATCTCATCGCTCCGACAGGTGAAAAATGTGTCAACCACCTTGGCATAATCCGATTGATCCATGTATTCACCATACGTGCTTTCCGCATCCGCACCAAGAATCGATTTCCATCGGTTTTTGTGGAAATACCGCCGTCGGTTTTATGCGGGGCATCATCTACAGCACTAAAAAATACCCGAGCACGGAGATTGTTATTCCACATAAAAGAACCGACCAAATGATGATTCGACGCTGTTCTCTCCGCTGCTGCCTTCCTTGGCGGCTGTCACTCTTCAATTTCCTGCGACGAGATCCTTTTGGATGACCTACCTCGCGTATTTTCTGGATTCGCCCCATGTTCAGGTTCATTGCGGACGTTCCCTTACGCGAAACCGGCTTTATGGTTTCTTGAATTTCGTCTGATTTCATAGGGGGGTCAAAGAACTGGAATTCGGCGGAGGAGCTTGAGCGAGTTACCTAACATCCGTCGCAGTCAATAGACATCCTGAAAAATGTCAGTCTTTTTCTTAGACCTTTTTACTCACAGAGTTGTGCCAGATATGCGGTAAGCATCACCAACTTTTATGGTAAAGCGATGCGTCTGTCGGTGGCAGAAAAATTATCAGAAGCTTTTCTAAATGTCCATTAAGTGAAAGAAGCTGAAAATATCACAATCTATTGATCATAAACTAGTTGTAGAATTTTTTTCGCGTTCCAATTTTTCCAACCAGACGATCAGCATCGCCACATCCGCAGGAGTGACTCCCGGGATACGTCCGGCTTGGCCGAGGGTGGTGGGCCGAATCTCCGTAAATCGGACTTGCGCCTCTTTTTTGAGTCCTCGGATCGTGGAGTAATCCAAACTCTCAGGCAATCGGCGGCTTTCCTGACGCGCCATGCGTTCAATCTGGATGCGTTGGCGACCTAAGTGGCCCTCGTATTTGAAATCCGTCTCAATGAGCGACCACAATTCGAGTGAAAATTCCTGCAACAACGTTTCCGGGAGTGCCTCCCAGGTGTTTTCACTGCGCCGCAGCCATTGATCCAGTTTGACTCCTTCATGCACCGCTTGCCGCACCCAGTGGTCCGCACGCAGCATTTCCAACTGTTTCTCTTCCACTCGCCGCACTCGCTCGCCCGAGACAAGCCCCAGTTGCGCCGCTTTGGGCGTGAGACGAAGATCGGCATTGTCTTGGCGCAGCAAAAGGCGGTATTCCGCCCGGCTGGTGAACATGCGATATGGTTCGGTGCAACCTCGTGTCACCAAATCATCGATCATGACTCCCAAATACGCCTCGTCCCGACTCAGAATGAATTCAGGCTTTTCGCGGACTTTCAGAGCGGCGTTCGCTCCGGCAAGAAGCCCCTGCCCTGCCGCTTCTTCGTAGCCCGAGGTCCCATTGATTTGCCCGGCAAAATACAAGCCCTCGATTTCCTTGGTCTCCAAAGTCGGACGAAGCTGAGTGGGCGGACAATAATCGTACTCCACTGCGTAGCCGGGTCGCAGGATCTCGCAATTTTCCAAACCCACGATGGAGCGCAGGAAATCCAGCTGCACCTCGTAGGGAAGCGAGGTGGAAACGCCGTTGACGTAGTATTCCAGCGTGTGGCGGCCTTCCGGTTCCAGAAACACTTGGTGCCGTTCCTTTTCCGCAAAACGCACCACCTTATCCTCAATCGACGGGCAATATCGCGGTCCCACCCCCTCGATGATTCCGCAATACATCGGCGATTGGTGGAGATTTCCTCGGATGATTTCGTGCGTGCGCAGATTCGTGTAGGTGATCCAACATGGCATTTGTTCCACGTGGAACGCCGAGTCGCCCCAGGGATTGAGCGTGAATAGGTCGTTGTCACTCCGCATCAAAGTGTCGGCCATGAAACTAAACTTTGGCACAGGTGAATCCCCGCTCTGTCGCTCACAACGTGAAAAATCGATTGATCGCCCATTCAATCGACATGGTGTCCCCGTCTTAAAGCGCTCGACCGCAAATCCAAGACGTTTCAACGATTCGGAAACATTGGAGGTGGCATCACCCATCCGCCCACCTTTTTCATTTCGGAGCCCGACGTGCATCAGCCCGCCCATGAAAGTACCGGCGCTCAAAATCACCGAACGACCCTCAATTTCCATCCCAAGGGATGTGCTCACCCCGGTGACTCGGCCGCCTGTCACCAAAATATCCGCCACGTTTCCCTGATGAATCTCTACCCCCGGCATCGCTTCCAATTCACGCTTCATGCGGAATTGGTATGCCTTCTTATCGCATTGAGCCCGCGGTGCGCGTACGGAAGGACCTTTTGATGCATTCAGCATCCGCCACTGAATACCCGTGGCATCCGTGTTCAGGCCCATCGCGCCGCCGAGCGCGTCGATCTCTCGAACCATGTGACCTTTGGCCAAGCCCCCGATTGCGGGGTTGCAGGACATTTGTCCGATAGTGTCGAGATTCTGGGTTAGTACCGCCACTTGGCAACCGAGTCGCGCCGCCGCCAGTGCAGCCTCCACCCCGGCATGGCCGGCACCAATCACAATCACATCATAACATTTAGGAAATCGAAACATGGAAGAACGCAGACCATAGCCAGCCCCCGCCAAGGCTCAAGTGCGGAAACCAAAACTCGTTCCACGTGGAACAATCTCTCCCTTCCCACCATCCCTTCACCAGAGACACATCCAGCTCCTTCTAAAAAAACCTTGGGCTCACCGCAATTTTCGCCTAGTCGCGCCCAAAAAAAAATACAATTCTCTCGCCGCTATGAATCGTTATCTACCACTCTGCCTTATTGTCGGCCTTCTCATCGCCTTCCGCGTGCTTGGAAGTGTCTTCCCAGAAACTCTACCGAATTTTCAACCCCTTGCCGCCGTCTTTTTCTGCGGAGCGCTACTTGCCACCGGTTGGCGAGGATTTGCCATTCCGCTCGCCATCTGGGCAGTGACCTTTCCCTTGGGGATCGGCCATTCTTCCAGCCCGGCCGTTTTCCTCACCACTTTGATGGCACTGACTCTAGTTTTCTTCCTCGGAAAAAACCTTTCCACCAAAGGAGTTCCCGTCTTGTTGCTTGGTTCTATCGCTGGTGCCGTGACCTTCCATCTCATCACCAACGGTGCCGCATGGTTGGGTGATCCCCGCTATGCGAAAACGCTCACTGGCTTCTGGCAATCCCTCTGGACAGGTGCTCCTGGCGATGTGCTTCCATCATGGGTCTTCCTTCGCAACCTCACCGCCGCTAATCTTATCTTCACCAGCGTCTTCCTCACAGCTCGCATCCGCTTGCCGAAGTTCGCTTCCGCGACCCCAGTTCCTGCACCCGCCTACGCCAAATCCCGTTGAGGATCGGAGCTCCAGTTCCACTCGCCTCATTCCATACCAAGCCGCCCAATGACCAGCGTCAGCCCCGCCCCACTCGATTTCGCCAGCTCTCCCATCAACCAGTTGCTCACTCCTGAGCGAAAAATTGAGCTATTCACCCAAATGGTTCGCATCCGCCGCTTCGAGCAAGCGGGATTGAAATATTATCAGGGTGGTAAAATGGGGGGCTTCCTGCACCTTTATATCGGGCAGGAAGCGGTCGCGGTCGGCACCATTTCACTATCTGGTAAAGATGACCATTTCATCACCGCTTACCGGGATCACGGCCATGCTCTCGCCGTCGGCATGAGCATGAACGAATGCATGGCAGAAATGTTTGGCAAGCAAACCGGATGTTCAAAAGGTAAAGGTGGTTCGATGCACTTTTTCGCACCCGACAAGAATTTTTGGGGCGGACACGGCATCGTCGCTGGCCAAACCCCGCTTGGCCTCGGCCTCGCATACGGCGTGAAATATCTGGGTCGGGAGGGTTGCTGCCTGTGTTACCTCGGTGATGGTGCGGTCAATCAAGGAGCTTTCCACGAATCGCTCAATCTCGCTGCACTTTTCGATATCCCGGTGGTCTATATCATCGAAAACAACGGCTACTCCATGGGTACCTCGCAGGAGCGGTCGTCATCCTACGGCGGCTGCCTAGCTCAGCGCGCCGAAGCGTATAGCATGGCATGGGATGTCATTGATGGCTCGGACTTGTATGAAGTCCGCGCAAAAACCCACATCGCCATGGAACGTGCCCGCAGGCAGCACAAGCCGTCACTCTTGGAAATCGATACCTACCGCTACTACGGCCACAGCATTGCAGACGCCAATCACAAGAAATACCGGACACCGGAGGAAATCGAAAACTACAAACAAAACCACGACCCGATTTCCGTGTTCCGCCGTAAGCTCATCGCCGAAGGTGTCCTTACCGAAGAAAGTGCCAACGCCGTCAGCAAGGCGGCGGCCGATGAAGCTTCCGCGTCCGTCAAATTTGCCGACGAATCCCCTGCTCCCACAATCGCGGACATCAGCACCGATGTTTATTGGGAAACGGACCATGACACGCCTGCTTCCAAAATCGGCCGCCATTTTTTCAATGATTGATGCCTCGCGATTTTTACAGAACTCACTGCCGCTGAAAGCGACGCACCAACCCGTTCCACTACCCATCTCCATCTCTTATTGCTCCATGTCCCGCACTCTTACTTACCGTGAAGCCCTCCGCGAAGGCCTCGATGAGGAACTCGCCCGCGATCCAAATGTCGTCCTGATGGGCGAAGAAGTCGCCCAATACAACGGTGCCTACAAAGTCACCGAAGGCCTTTGGAAAAAATGGGGTGACAAACGTGTGGTCGATACCCCGATTTCCGAAGCTGGCTTTATCGGCATGGGCATTGGTGCTTCAATGCTCGGAGTGCGTCCGGTAATGGAGCTGATGTTTTGGTCTTTCCACTCAGTTGCTTTCGATCAGCTCGTCAGCAACGCTGCCTGTGTCCGCTACATGTCGGGTGGCCTTTGCAACTGCCCGATTGTTGTGCGTGGCCCAGCCAATGGCGGCACGGGTGTCGGTGCCACTCACTCGCACGTTCCGGAAGGCCTATTCGCCGCATTCCCTGGTCTCAAAGTCTGTGTTCCGGCTACCCCCGCCGATGCCAAAGGACTCATCAAAGCAGCCATCCGCGACAACGATCCAGTCTATTTCATGGAAAACACATTGCTTTACGGCAACGTCGGCGAAGTCCCGGATCCCGCTGATGGTGATTTCGTAATTCCTCTCGGAGTCGCCGATCTGAAACGTGAAGGTTCGGATATCTCCATCATTGCCCACGGACGCTCGGTCATCCAATCCCTCGCGGCTGCGGAAATTCTCCAAACCGAACACGGCATCAACGCTGAAGTCCTTGACCTACGCTCGATCCGTCCGCTGGATGTGGACGCGATTCTCAAGACTGTTATGAAGACCAATCGGGTCCTTCTGGTCGATGAATCAAAACCTTTCGGTGGAGTTTCCGCGATGGTTGCAATGCTCATCCAAGAACACGCATTTGATTATCTTGATGGCCCGATCAAGCGTGTTTGCTCCATTGATGCACCTGCAATATATTCGCCACACATTGAGCATGAACAACTTCCGAATCCAAGAAGGATTGTAGAAAAAGTTCTAAGCATGTCATAATGGGTTGTCTTTAACATTTTTAGACTCCGTGAACTTGGTGAGTCCCATGTTACATTTCTACCTATCTCGAGTGCAGCGACCAGCCGTTTTACCTCTTTTTCATTGCATTCCGCACCAGCAATTCTAGCATCTTAATCATGCTTTTGCGCACACTGATGATCACTATTTCGTTTGCATTATTAGGCGCGCTGACTTCTTGTTGCTGCCTTTTTTGAACTTATCGAACTTTTTTCTTATCTACGATCATGAAAAACCTTACTCTAGCCCTGTCATTAGCCGCCATTTCACTCGGTTTCTCATCCTGTTGCTCCATGTTCGGCGCTCCATCACTTAGCGCTGGTTACCAGACCGAAACCCGCCAAGTCAAAACCTGCGGTTATGACATCGTCACAGAGCAAGTCGTCACTCGTGGCGATGCAAAAAACGGAATGGGTGACACGGTCCAGACCGTCGAAAAGAAAGTTCCCCGCTACAAAACGGTAAAGGTAAAAACTCGTAACTCAGGAAGCGCAAGATGTGTGCGTTTGTTCTGCCCGCATAAAGATCGTTGCGGAACCACTTCCGAATCCACGATGCGGATCGCAACTCTCCAAGGATCTTCTGGAAGCCCGAATCTCGGATTAATTCCAACGATGAGAGAACTACCACTTGCCACAAAAACCATCAATCCGTAGGGCAATTTCTATCATTTTTTCAAGCGCGGAGGAGCATGATTCCCCGCGCTTTTTTGTTTTCCTGTAAAAAGACTGGAATTTACTCCTCAATTTTTCATCCTCCCCGCCGCTTCAAATTTCCATATCCATACCATGTCTGTGAACATTGAAATGCCTAGACTCTCGGATACCATGACCGAGGGCACCCTTGTAAAATGGCATAAAAACGTTGGTGACTCAGTTGAAATCGGCGACATCCTCGCAGACATCGAAACGGATAAAGCAACCATGGAAATGGAAGCTTTCGATGATGGTGTGCTTACCAAAATACTCATCCAAGCCGGTGAAAAAGCTCAGATTGGTTCGACGCTTGCCATTCTCGATGGTGACTCCGATCTTTCATCAAATGAAGTACCTCCCGCAACAGCGCATGCTTCATCAGCTATTGCTTCAGCTCCTCAAGCTCAAGCAAACAGCCCAGCTGCCATACCTATGATTGCCACACCCGGAAACGCGGCTCCAAGTGGTGTTCGAATCATGGCGTCTCCTCTCGCACGCAAAGTAGCAGCTGAATTAGGAATTGATCTTTCTAGCATCATTGGCACTGGTCCTGTAGGACGCATTACCCGCAGTGATGTGGAATCAGGATCCGGCGCACGTGTGAAAACCCCACCTGCCGTAGTATCATCAGATGCTGTTGCCGCTGCTGCACTCACTGCATCAATCAAATCCAAAGCTGCAGCAAGTGAAACTGCTGTAACTGCAACAAAACCCGTTCCATCGGCTCCACAAGCAATTCTGCCAGTTGCAAAAACTGGTGATGCAATTATCGAACTTAGCACAATGCGAAAAATCATCGCATCGCGCTTGCTAATTTCCAAAACAACCATTCCACATTTTTACCTGCATCTTGAAGTGGACGCGGAACCATTGATGTCGATCCGAAAGCAAATTAATGACCAAGCCGAAAAAACTCACCACAACAAATACTCCGTTAACGATTTCATTCTCAAAGCCGTTATCAACGCAGCACAAGCAGTTCCAGCCATCAACGCATCATTTGCTGGCGATCACATCTTAAAATTCAAACATGTCGGCTTGTCTGTCGCTATCGCAGTGGAAGATGGTCTCGTCACTCCTGTCATCAAGGAAGCGGAAACCAAAACCTTATTAGCCATTTCACAAGCAGTGAAAGATTTCGCCGCTCGTGCCAAAGACAAAAAACTCAGGCCCGACGAATTTGATGGAGGCACCATTACCGTCACCAACCTTGGCGCATGGGGCATTGAATCGTTCGATGCCATCGTTAATCCACCTCAGGCATCAATTCTTTCTGTGGGTGCAGCCATCGAAAAACCAGTCGTCCTGAATGGACAAATCGTTCCAGGACTCCGGATGAATCTCGGTCTCTCCTGCGACCACCGTGTGGTCGATGGCGCAGTCGGAGCTCAATTCCTTGCTGAGATCCGCAAACTCATCGAACAGCCTGCTCTGATGCTTCTCTGAAGCAAATAAAGGCGTTTCTCATTTCCATCGGTCTCATGCGTTTACCTGAACTTATGAGACCTTTCTTATTTAAGATTTCATGATGAATCTGTTTTTTTTGACCTCATAAGATATTCTTCTTCATAGTGTGAATAAACCTCAAAAAGGGATGTTCCTCAGAGTAAACGTCAGCGTTCCACAGGAAGAACAACCTGGGAACTGGACGGAATCAAAGCCCAATGACTGCCTTTTTGACTGTGACTCATTTAGCTTTGCCCAGTTACTTCACGCTTATTCACAAGAGTTTCTCATCTTATTGTAGTAACTTGATTCAACGGCCTTGAAAACCAATCTTGGACCAGGCTTGCACCGGTCATGATTGTCAGGTCAATCTCCTAGCGGCATGCGGCATGATATTCGATACGCAGTAATCACCGGGGGTACCGGATCACTGGGGAGTGTGATTGCGGATGTCATGCAAGAACCTGGTTGGGTGATCGATTCTCTCGGAAGTCAGAATCTTGACATGCGTAATGAAAAAGCTATTCAGCATTATTTTTACCAGCGTCCGGTGGATTTATTGGTTTGTGCTGCAGGAAAAATTAGTGATACACCATTGGCACGCCTAAGCGAAGAAACGTGGGATGAAACTTGGACTATCAATTTCAAAAGCGTAGCAACTTGCGCGGAGGCGGTATTGCCAATGATGACGACAAACGGTGGCGGGCACATTGTTTTGATTTCAAGCTATTCGGCACATTATCCACCCATCGGCCAGGCTGCTTATGCAACTGCAAAAGCGGCATTGTTAGGACTTGTTGTCGATCTAGCATCACGTTTAGGCTCCTCCAATATTCGCATCAACGCAATTTTACCAGGCTTCTTGGAAACTCCGATGACTGCTAAAGTAAGTGATCATCGAAAATCTGAAATTCTCGCAGCACATCAACTTGGACGACTGAATACTTGCATGGCAGCTGCTAAATTCATCCGGTTTCTTCATCATGAAATGCCACACACTTCGGGACAAGTATTTCAGTTAGACAGTCGGTCGGCGATGTTGTAAAATTTTAAATTGATTATCGGGCATTGAAGATGCGTGAAGCTGAAAGCGCGAAATTTTCAGGGTCGTACATTGACTCCACTTTAGCAGGTGGGGCTGTGGCTCGACCAGATAGAGTGCAGCGCGCGAGATAAGTGACGGTGTAGGTTCCTTTACGCAAAACCTGATCGAGGAAAAAGACTGCACGATCATTGCGGAGCTCGGAGTGACTGATGTTCCAATCATTTTCGCTAGTGGAAATGCCGAGGCCGCTGCTTTGTGATTTGAAAGCGGTATTCACGGTCTCAAACACGCTGGGTAATGGATCTTCGATGACTAGGTATTTAATGTCGTCCTTCGGTAAGGTGACACGCAATGAAACGCGAATCAAATCACCGAGTTTAGGTTCCGTTAGGGGCTCGGCAGAACCGTCGGAATTGACCCGAAAGTAAAGTCGATCCACTGATAAACCATTGGTGGCAACCGGTTGGATGGGTGCAACGGGTGGTTTGGAAGCAACGCGCAAACGAACGAAGGCGTTGTGATCGACGGTGACATTGAGTTTTAGGTTGGGCCCGAGCGTAAGTGCCCGGACGGCGGTGGGAGCGTCTGACGTGAGCTTGATGACTTCAGAACTGTTGATGGTTTCCAGTTTGATGGCGATGGATTGGCTTTGGTTGGCAGCGTTCTTGTGAGCATAGAGTCCCATCGCAGTGATCGACCAGCCATTTGCCCAAGTGCTATGCCAGTGACCGTAGGGATTGCGGTCGTTGAGCATCTGATCGAGAGTTTTTGTGGTTTCCGGACCCGTGGGATCAATGAGCGTCCAGGCGATGAGTTCGAGCGCCTTGTCAGGAGAATAGGGCATCCAATCATCGTCTTTGATTTTGGTGGGGACTTTAGAGATCATCACCTGACGGGCCTTGGCGAGATTTGCCTCATCATCATTTTCCTCAGCAATGGCAGCGGCAAGCAGAAAGCGGGCAGAGGGAGTCAGGCTTTCCAGACGATCAATCATCGAATTCTGATAGGCAGACTGCGGTGCTTCGGCGAGCGAGAGCACGAGCAGAGTCCGCGCGTGGGTTTCAAGGTCAGAGGCGGATTTGGCGTCGGCGAGACCGCGCAGGCTTTCGATGAGGTATTGTTTGAGCGCGTCCATGGCGGCACTGGGGACATTTGCGCCTGCTTGAGAGGCCAGAACCAGTCCCATGCCTGCGTAAGGTGTTGCCCAATCCACGGTATCTGTGCCCCCCGGCCAATAGGTGAATGAACCGTTTGGAAGTTGCATGGAAAGCAGGCGGTCAGCTCCAGCTTGAATGGCCGATTTGACTTTCTCATCGGAGAGTTTTGCGAAGGCAGGGATGAATTCCTTAAGCGGCTCGACAGCGCACCACGGGATAAGTGAGGAAGTGGTTTGCTCGACACAGCCGTAGGGGTAGTGAAGGAGGTAATCGATAGAGCCTGCGGCTTCGGCGAGTGGCGAGCGGGCAAATTCGAGGTCAAGGGTGCCGGTGCCATCGAGCAGTTTTGTGTCGAGCACTTTACGGAGATCGCCGAGGACTCCGGGTCGGTCGAGTTTGACAAACTTCACCTGGCGGAGCAGCGGCATCGGATAAGCAACTTGGAAGCGGGACTCCACGGCGTCTGACAATTGCCGGGTGAGATCCTCGTTGAGCACGCCGTCCTTGAGGGAAACGGGCGAAGCTTTCCAGGAGAGAACGGCTTCGCCTGTGTTTTCTGCAAGAGTGGGGAAAACCAATGTTGCAGAAGCACCGGGTGCGAGGCTGATGGTTTCTTTATTTCCGCCCAGTGCGCGGCAAACGGGAGTATCCGGAGCCGTGTGGGCGTTGAATTCAATTTCCCAAGTACCGGAATAACGCGATGCGTTCTGGACGAGGACTTGCGGATTGATCGTATCTGTTTGGTGGGCGAAGCGCGGGGCTTTCGGTTCTAACATCAGATCTTTTTTCACGACGATGGCGGACTCGGCGTGACCAAAGCGTTTGGTTTCGTGATGTGCGATCGCGATGACCCGATAGCGAGTGAGAGTGTCAGGAAGTTTGAAAGTGTGGCTGAATTTTCCAGCGGCATCAGTGATGATGACAGGTGCCCAGGTTGCGCAGGGATCAAAGTTTTTACGGAGTAGATCGGCGAGTTTCGAGAGGTCTCCGCCACCGCCGACGAAAAAGCCTTTGGTGTTGAAAGACTGCATTTCCGGGTCTTCATCGATGAAGGATTGGAACGAGGTTCCGGCTTCCACGCCGAGGATGCGTGGTTGATAGAAATACTCCATCGGTTTGGGAGTTTCATATCCCATGACGGCGAGAGTGCCTTCGTCCTCGGCGTAAAGCGTGATTTCGGCACCGGCGGCAGGTTTGCCATCGGCGAGCATGATGGTTCCTGAGACGGTGGCATTTTCGCCTGGACGTGAGCTTTCGGCGGGTGTGTCGAGGTTTATGGCGAGTTTGTCGCGTTGGTTATCGACGAGCAGTTCGCAATACCCGAGCCGGAGTTGGGGTGCTTTGAAGGTGCGGGCGGAATCTTTGGAGCCCTTGACGATGAGCACCGAAACGTAAGCGTTAGGGGCATCGTCTTCGGTGAGGGGGATGTCGATGACGGGTTGTTCTGCCTTGAGTTGGACGAGAAATGAACGAAGGACTTTTTCGCGTTCGATGGTGACAAGGGCGGTGCCTTCGATGGGAGTTAACACGAGCACGCGTGCGGTTTCGCCGGGCTGATAGGATTTCTTTTCGGCAACGAGTTTGACGCGCAAGCCGTCTTCGTATTGCCATGGATATTGATCGGTGCCGTACACGTGAAACCGGGTGACGGTGGTGATCCGGCGGCCATCTGGATCGGTGCCGGAGAGCGTGAGGAAATGCAGGCCGTTGGACTTCGGCGTGATGGAGATCGCTTGGCCATCTTTGGCCGAGGCCATGGGATTGAGAGTGATTTCCTCGGTCGAGATTGTTTCCTCGGTGGCGTCGTTGCGGGTGTTGGTTTCACCGGATTCGTTGCGTGTTTTGGTGGCGGAGTTCACCTCACGAGTGAGAATGGCGGTGAGTTTCAGCTCATGTTTGAACGGCTTTTCAGAGGGATCGATGGCAACGATGCGAAGCGGCAAAGCTTCGCCCACGCGGGCGAGACGGTCGATGCGTGAGATGCCGACATAGACCGACGACGGATGGACGGTGGTGGTGGTCCGGGCGGTGAGCGTCTGGTTATTTGCATCGGTGACTTCAGAGGCGATTTCGACTTCGCGCGGTTGCGGGAAATCAGTCTCAGGGATTTTAATGGAAAGGAGCGTGCTGCCATCGGCGGATAATTGGGCGTCGCCGAGGAGTTGGGAACTGTGGTTGGTTGAATCGCCTTCGTCATCTCGATAGCCAAAATAGTGATACCAATATCCCCAGTCATCGCTGCGGTGATTGCCAAAGAGGAAATCGCGAAAACGTTCTGGATAGGGATTCTGGGTGGTGATGCGGCTGTAATGTTTCACGGTGCCAGCTGCGACGGGTTGGCCTTGGTAGTAAGTTGCAGCGAGCTCGGCAGTGATGGTGGTGGCGCCGATGGCGGGGTCGGGGATGCGCTGGGTGATTTCAAAAGCATTGCGGCGGAATTCTTCGACGCGTAGTGGGATTTCAAAACGCGCGTTTTCGAGGATTTGCTCGCTTTTGCTCCAATCATCCTCGATCGCCTCTGCGGCCGTGATTTCGTCTGGGAATTCCAAACGGATCAAATGGGTACCGGTTTTGACTGGGGCGAGTGCGTGGGTGAAATCAAATGATCCGTTCGACGAGATGGTGACCGGTTGGTTGAGAATTTCCTTTTCGGTCGGGTCGATGATGACAATGCGCGCGGGGCTGGGTTTTGTGGCTTCGATGGAATTGCCGCGGAGATTGCGGAGGATGCCTTTGAGCCGGACGGTTTCGCCCGGGCGGTAGAGCGAGCGGTCGGTGAAAAGAAATGTTTGGCGGGAGGATTCAGCGGGAGTGTTCCATGCATAGCGGACGGGGAAATGCCAAAGTCCGACGGTTTCAAGCGAGCTGTCGAAAGCGGTGATGTAATTATCATTCTCGCGGGCGGCGAGCAGGTGGCGGGCGGTTTTCAGGCGTGGCAAGGTGGCTAGGCCTGAGACATCAGTGGTGGCCACTTCAAGGGCGGCGGCATCCTCGCCGAAGAGTTGGAGTTTGACGCCGGGAAGAGGGGCACCGGTCTCGCAGGAAAAGGCATAGATGAAGGCTTCGTTGGGAGTGAGTTTCCAAGCGAGGCCGATGTCGGTGAGTTGAATAATGGCTTGGGTAAGTGGGCGGTTATTTTTTTGGGTGTCCTTGTGGGCCAGGCCCGAAGCTTCTAGAAACAGAACGGCGGTCTGGAGATCCTTGGGCAGAATTTCATTCCAGTTGAGGGTGATGATTTTGGTGGTGTCGATCGGGTTGCTAAGTGGGAATTCCTGATCGGCGAGGCTGGTGCCGACGACCATCGACCACGGGAGCGGCGCGGTGTGGCGGATAGATTCGTTGTCGGGGCCGTTGCCGGTGACTTGACGGTATCCTTGGAACGCGCGGACGAGGTCTTGGCCGCTGAGTTTTTTGATGCGGACTTGGGTGTTGGTGAGGTTTTGCGTGAAAATGCGGTATTGGCGGGTGCCTTTGGCTAGCTGGCCGACATCTTCGGAGGGCACGGCGATGACAGGATCAAGGTGTTCGAAGGTGATTTTCTCGGTGCCGCCGGATTTGAGGGGGAAGCCGATTTTTGAAGCAAAGCCCGGTTTGAAGGTTACGGTGTATTGGTCTTGGGCGAACAAGTCGCCGGTGAGGTGGATGCTTTGACCATCGCTCTTTGCGGATAGATTTTTTGGGGTTGGGATGATGCTGACGAATGTGGTGAGGAAATCAGCGGGAAGTTCCTCGGGAAGTTGATGGTTGAAGGTGATGGAAATTTGGCGGGGTTCGTCGGCGACGACGCGGCTGGTGATTTGGCGAATGTGAAACGGTTCGATGGTGCCGATGTCGTATTGAGTGTCTGCGGTGAGGCGGGCGGTGGCGGCGGTGTTAGGCAATCCCTTCAGAGTTGAGAGTTGCCAATTTTCGCCGGGAGGCAGAGGGGTGAGCGGGCGGGCGACGAGGATGTTTCCGACCAGTGATTCGGGTTTGGTTTCGGCAGCTGGCGTGTTTCCCCAGCGAGCGGTCCATGATTTGTAATTGCCGGCGAGGTCGCCGGTGCGCTCCACAGTGGCGCGTTCAAGCTGGGCTGCGATTCGCTGGCCGGATTTTGAGGCGAAGGAAACGAACGAGGCTGCGGTGGCGGGGTCGATGTCATCGTTGAAAACCAGGAACCATTCACTGGTGGAGGGCGAGTAATCGGAGCTCCAACGTTGCGGTGCCGAACTCGAGACGATGCGAAAATCTTCGGCGGCGAGGGTGGCGAATTTACCGGCAGGGACTGCTGAATTATCGAGGTGTTTGCGGTTTTTCGGGATGGTAAATGAATACGTCGTACCGATGGTAGGGCATTGGTCCGGGAGGAATTCTGCGATGTTCTGGGCTTTCCAGCGCAGCTTGCCGGGTAGATCGGGTTTGATCTCGAGCCAAGAATTATCGGCGGTTTTGCCGACTTCGGAGGTGGCGATGACGGGCAAGTCGAGCACGAGATCGATCTTGGATTCGGGCACCAGCGATGGGGTGGAAACGACGAGGCGAGGGGCAGCGGAAGCGGCCATGGTGATCGCCATCAACGCGGTGGCGGCAAGATTAGGAGTTTTCATAACAAGCATGGCCAGCGGCCGGGACCGAAATATAATTGCTTTTCCGCAAATTAACATGCAATATCCCCGGAAATAGGGAGTAAATTTTTGTGAAATTTGAGTCATGATTGCACGTGGTTCAATATCGGTTTTAGGGATAAATTTTGATATGAGCACTGGCGGGGAATTTCTTCGGTTGTAGCATAATGCCTGATGCTTTTTTTCCAACAGCTCCATGGCGAGCTTCGCAAGCTGTTCGCCCGGCCGCGAACGTGGATGGGCTATGGTGCGTTTTTCATCATGGAGGCGCTGATCCTGGTGGTTTACAAATTGGAACGCAGCCAGCAACACATGCGCGGTTTGATGGAGCGCAATGGTTTGGAATTTGGCGCTTACTACAGCTCGTTGACGATCACTTTCACGATCATGTTGTTGAGCATGGCGATGTTGGGATCGATTTACTTCGCGCTGGTGGCGGGGGATATTGTGGCGAAGGAAAACGAGGATGGAAACTTGCGGATGGTGTTCGCACGGCCGGTGAGTCGCCTGCGATTGCTGTTGGTGAAATACGCGGCGATCTCACTGTACACGTTCAGTTTCGTATTTTTCGTGGGGATTTCCGGCTATTTGATGGCGGTGATGGCGGTCGGCTGGGAGGGCGGGCTATTTGTGATGGAGCCGAAGATGAAGGTATTTGCGGCTTATCCCGAATGGTGGGAGGGCTTCTCTCGCTTGGGGCTTGCGGCGGTCGGGATCGGCTTGAGCATGATCACATTGTCATCGATCGCGTTCATGTTCTCGTGTTTCAAAATCAAGCCCGCGGCAGCGACGATCATCACGTTGACGATTTTATTCGTGGACATGATTTTGCAGAATTTTCCCTTTTTCAAACCCTACGAGAGTTACTTCGTGACCTGGCGGATGAGTGCGTGGGTGTTCCTTTTGGAGCAGCACCTATCCTGGCCGAAAATCATTGAGTCCTACGCGTTTCTTGGCGGCTTCAACGTCACTTTATTCGTGATTGGTTGGCTCGCATTTCAGACGCGGGATTTCAAAACCTGAGCGACTGGGATGCCCGGCAGGCTCACCAATTGATGTTGTGCCCGCGGGCATCGATGTGGGTGAAATTCCAATATCCGCCGACGCCGCCTTTGAAGAGTCCGAGGTCGCGGAGTTGGCGGGCGGTGGCAGTGACTGTGGAGGCGCGCACGGGGAATTTCACATCAGCGGCGACATTGGCTTGGTGCCATGAGCCGGATTTTGCGCCGGCGCAGCGGGAGTTGTAGGCGGGCGAGCGGTAGGCGGAAATGATTTCGACTTCGGAAACATTCATTTCGCGAGCAATCCGGTCCACCACCTTGAGCACGTAACCCATGCGGTTCCACCACTGTTTGGGCGGGAGAGAGTTCCAGACCGAGCCCTTGGATTTTGCGTGGGACTCGATCACTTGTTGGGGGCTGACGGACCGGAGATTCAGCGATTTCAGGTAGCGCAGGTAGGCAGCGGCCGTGGTGTTGCGGGCGGTCCATTCCTCAGGAAGGTCAGTAACCGGGGCATAGCGTATGGCTGGGGTGCTCGGGCGGTTTGCCGAGGTGGGGACGGAAACCTTGGGAGAGCTGAGGGTTTTTTTGGAAGTGAAAGCGGAGGCGGCGGCTGAGGTAGCGAGGAGTCCTAATCCGGTGAGGCCGAGGGTGCTGAGCATGCTGCGGCGTGCAATTGGATACAGGTCGCTGGGTTCCTGAGAGTGGTCGTCTGCGGGTAAAATCATGTCGTATGGGCGATGGGAAAGTGCCGCCAAGCGGGTCACGGGCCAAAATTTTGTTTTTGAAGGTTGGCTCGAAGCCAACTACCCGTGGACCAAAGCAAATAACGCAGAGTCGGCAAGGAAAAAAGGCCATGTGGGCACTAACGGTTTAGACATCTTTCAGGAAATTTTAAAATTAAGGGAGGATTCGGTGGTCTATTTTCCTTGTCGGCAGGGTGCTACAGATGGGAATTTTCGCGGCACTTGGAGGCGAAGCGGAACATTCAATTGGACGGTTGGCGGGCCTTCGGGGTGGCCGGGGTGATGTGGCATCACTGGGCACCGAAGGAGTGGCGCGGGCCGTTTCCTTTTGAAATCGGGTTGTTTTTTTTCCTTACATTGACTGGGTTTCTGATCACGCGGATTCTTTTGCGCGAGAAGGCGGCGGGCGAAGGGTTGGGGAAACCTTGGCGGGTTAGGGCATACCGCACTTTTCAAAAGCGGCGGCTGGGGCGGATATTGGTGCCGTGTTATGCGGCGATGGTTTTTGCCATGGTGGTCGGGGCGTCGGACATCCGGGCGCATCCGCTGGCCTATTTTGGGCATTTTTCAAATTTCCACATGGCGTGGATGGACGGTTGGCCGTCGGGCACGGCGCATTATTGGACGCTGGCGCTTCAGATGCAGTTTTATTTGTTGTGGCCCTTGCTGGTGTTTTGCGTACTGCGGCGCTCGTTGGGCTGGGTGCTTGTGGGATGCGCCTTGCTGGCTCCGCTGTCGCGGTGGCTGATTGAGCATGAATTTCCGGCCATCCAGCATGGCGAGGCGATCACCACGACGGCGTTCGATTATTTCGGCGTGGGGGCCTTGTTGGCGCTCGCTTTTGATCGCGGAATGAAAGCTGGCGACCGCAGGATTGAACTGGCGGGTTGGATCGCATTTGCCGGTTATTTGGCCTTGTATGTGTTGGGTGAATCGGGCAGGCGGGTAGGCGGGTTTGGCTATTTTCAGCAAACTCTGCTGGCGGTTGAGTTCGCAGGTTTGATTTCCGCCACGCTCGGCGGTTTGGGTGGTTTGGCAGGGTGGCTGCTGGAGCATCCGGCGGTGCAACACGTCGGGCGGTTGAGTTACGGGTTGTATTTATTTCACACGCCGGTGCCGTTGTTTCTGGGTTTGGTGCTGCCACCGTTGTGGTGGCCCGTCTTTGACGGCCCGTGGCTGGCGGTGAGGTTGGGGTTTTTTGCTCTCACATCCTGGGGCGTGGCCTGGCTGTGCTGGCGGTGGCTTGAAGGCCCGGATCGCTTGGATTTCCTACGGCTTGCGACGCGCGGTGCAAAGTGAAACAATCTGGCACGTTGGAAGAGTTTTGGAAAAACGACTTGCCGGAGGGTATCGACCCGATGACGGCAAAGGAACTGCGCCAGAGTTTGCGGCGTGGGAGTTTTGTGCTCCCATTTTTGGGGGTTCACTTGCTCGCGTTGGTGGCGGTGATCACTGAGTTTCAGAGCGGCAACATGGCAGCCGGCACTTCCGAATTTGTGGGCACGCTTAACCCATGGCTGATTCTAAAATCCGGACCATTTTGGTGGATCATCGGCACGGTTTGCATGCTGATCATGCCGCTGGGCGGCTTGGCCCTGATGGAGCAGGAGCTCGAGGATGGAAATTACGAGTTGCTACTACTGACCCAACTCAACCCTTGGAAAGTGGTGAGTGGCAAATTCACAGCGTTGTGGGGGATGTCGGCGATCACTTTTTTCTCCGTGCTTCCATACATGTTGCTGCGTTATTTTGGCGGTGGCATCGAGTGGTGGGATGAGGTTTCCTGTGGAGCGACGGTGCTGGCTTATTCTGCGATGACGGGTGCGGGAGCGATCGGCTGCTCGTCGATTCGCGGGATCGGAATGCGAGTGGTGGTGATGATGTTGTTTTTTGTTTCCATGACTTTCGGTTGTTTTATCCCGGTGTGCGCCATCGCAATCGTCAGCGATGGCTGCGGCCCGTATTATCAACTCACCGCGCTTGCGGGAGCGGTTTGTTATACGATGATTGGCTTCGCAATGGCCCGTTCAGGCCTGCGGCTCAACGTGATGCCCTATGAAGTGAAGCCAAGTAGCAAGATGATCGGGATGTTGATTTTGGCACCATTTGCCATCGGAATGATCACCTTGCTAACGTGTGGCTACGGCGGCATCGCCGGGTTGCTGGGCGTGGCCTTCGTTGCCAGCCGGTTGAATGTCACTCAAGGATGCGGGTTTCTCCGGTGAATTATTAGGACGCAGCTCTCGCCTTGCGTAGGTTCTGCGTCTTGGCGGCGACAAGGCGTTTCGGCAAAAAGGGCGTCACGAGTGATTCCTGGAAATCAAAGGCTTCGGAAAAATCTTCCCGGCGATCCGAGTCCTGTTTTCCAAATACCTGTTCTTCAATGAGGTGGAAGACCATGTCGCCGACGTCCTGGCATTTGCGTACACCCCACTCGGACATGAGCGTGGAGGCCATCGGGCCAAATTGATCGAGCGAGAAATCGCGGAAGCCTTCCAGTAATTCCGGGCCACTGACGTGGCGTGCTTGGCCGCCGTTGCTCTCGGCAATGCGTTTGAGCGTGAAATCCAGCGCGTCTTTGAGGAAAAAGTAAACGTGCGGATCAAAACGTTTGTCGCGTTTCAAAATGGAAACCACCGATTGTTCAAATTGTACAGCTTGCATGGAAATAAAATGCAGAGGAAGTGGCACCCTGTCAAAGCGCTTATCCACACAAGGACACAGGTGCAGTCATATCTTCGGATGTGGCGATATCGTTAGAGGCTTCCGGCTCGATGGGGTCGGTGGATTTCGTGGCCTCTTCGGGGATTACCGGTTCGGGTGAGCGGCCGTTGTTTTCTAATAAGATAAAGACTTCGTTTTGTATGGCTTCGACTTGGGATAGTGGGATGTCAGGATCGCGGATGAGGAAGATTTCGCCAGTTTTGCGTTGTTCGTAAACGCGGAGGATGCCGTTCGAAGTGCGTTGATTGTCAGTCTCGCGGAGGAGTTTCTGGCGTTCCAACATCACGGCTAAAATATAGCGGGTGTTTTCGGTGTGGTCTTGGTCCTCTTCGATGAGTCGAACGAGGAGTTCCTCTGGGCTGAGTTTTTCTGCGGGGTCTTCGATGGTCGTCCCGGTGGGGCCGACGAAGGTGGTTTTCCAGAAGGAAAAGGGAATTTCCGCATCGGCGGGGCGTTGGTTCCATGCGTCTAGGCCGTAATCGCGGCGGATGTAACCGGAGGATTCGGGGTCGGGGAAGAGGGCCGTGACGATGGTTTCGCTATCGGTGAAGATGCGCTGTGTGGTGGCGCATTCACGGGCGCGGGAGCGGACGTGCCAAGATTCGGCGTAGGCCATGGGAGTTTTAAGATTTTAGTTTGAGATTTCCGGTTGTTAGTCGGAGGTGAAGATTGTACGGAGCGAGCGGTAGATGGGCCTGCCGGTGATGCGGCGGCGGTATAGGTAAATGCCGATCAGTGCGAAGCTTGCGTTGGGCAGCCATGCGGCGAGCGCGGGCTTGAGGATGCCAGATTCTCCGAATGCGAGAACGATGGTGTTGGTGAGCAGCATGAGTGCGGCGAGCACGACGGCGAGAAAGACGCCGCCGCCGGGGCCACGGCGGGAAAAGTGGATGGCGAGTGGTGTGGCAAGCAATACGGTGACGAGGCAACTGAAGGGCAGCGCCCAGCGGTAATGCCAGTGGGTGCGGTATGGCGCGGGATCGGCGGATTGGGCGTTGAGCATATATGAACGAAGCCAGGCATTGAGGTCGGGGATGCCGAGGTGTTCAGCGTTTAGGCCAGGTTTGATGATTTGCCACGGGGTCTCGGACCAGCCATCGATGGTCAGTGGTCCATTCGTCGGCAGAAACTGTGGCTCTCTGCCGGGGTCATAGCGGCAGACGACGGCATTTTCGAATATCCACTGACGGGTTTCGCGGTTCCAGCGGGCATGGCTGGCGGAAAGGCGGGACACGAGGCGTTGTTGCTCGTTGGTGGTAGTGACTTCGACGCCGAGAAGGTGTTCGCCATTTTGGTAGTTGGGCGGAAATGCGTTGATCATCCATAGGCGGCGTTTTTCGGTATTTCGATAGATGACTTTGCTGGCTTTCGTAGTTTGTTGGTCGGTGGCCTCCGCAAGGATTTCCGCTTCGCGTCCTTCTGCGGCGGGTGCCCAGTGGTAGTTCAGACCAAGGGTGAGCAGGGTGCAGAAAACGCCGGCAAAAATGAGTGGCAAGGTGGTGCGCAAAACTCCGCGTCCTGCTTGGATCATGGCGACGATTTCCCGGTTGGTGGAGAGTTTTCCGAGGGATTCTAACAGGGCAAGCAGAAGACTGTAGGGCAGCAGGAGCAACACGATGGCAGGTAGGCGGGTGCCATAGTAGAAAGCGAGGGTGAAAGAGGTGTTTTCAGCTCTGCGGAATTCACTGATATTATCTGATAGATCAATGAGTAGCCAGATGGTAAAAAGCGCGGAGAAGCAGATGCCAAACATGCCGAGAAATCGGCGTAAGATATAGCGGTCGAGTGTGCCACCGCAGGCGTAGGCAAGGGATGCAAGGGCGGGCAGGAAACACAGCGCGGCGAGGACTTGAGGCCGGGCTTGCTGAGCATGGACATCGGAATCTGGAAAACCGATGAGTTGTTGCTCTACCGAGTGATATTCGGCGGGAAGGAGTAGGGCGCACAAGACGGCCCCCATCGCGGCAAGTGCTAGGATGAGGAGGATTCGCCGGGAGTGGGTGCGCAGAAAATGCATAGTTGGCCGCGTGCTGCGGAGATTGGCTGGGCCGGGGCCGGGGTGTCGAGCGTGTTGTGGGTGGTTGGAAATTGCGGCTTGGCAGCGGGGCGGATGCGGAGTGCGATGCGTGGGTCATGATTTCCCTCACGGACGGCCAACCAATTCCCGGGTTTAGCGACGCGATCCGCGAGGCATTTTCGACGAAGGGCATCCTCGCGAAGTCGCGGGACTTTGAGTTTCGGCCACAACAGCAAGAGCTGGCAATTGCCGTGGCGGAGGCGTTGTTGAAATCGCAGCCACTCGTCGCCGAGGCGGGGACGGGGGTTGGAAAATCGCTGGCTTACTTGCTTCCGGCCGCGCGGTTTGCGTTGGAAACCGGCCGTAAGGGGGTGATTTCCACTCACACGATCAATTTGCAGGAACAACTGGTGCGCAAGGATATCCCGATCGTACGAAAACTGGTCGGCGATGAATTTCCGGTGGTTTTGTTGAAGGGGCGGCAGAATTACTTGTGCCCGCTGCGATTGCGACGGGCGATTGAGCAAACGGGCGACCTTTTCACCAGCTCGGAAAACGACGAGCTTGAGGCGATCCGCAGGTGGGCCGAAGCGACGCGAGACGGCACGCTGAGCGATTTGGATTTCCAGCCGCAGATGAAAGTCTGGCAGCAAGTGTCCAGCGAGGCGCACCTTTGCACGGCGCGGAATTGCGGGCCGCGCGGCAATTGTTTTTTTCAAGAGGCGCGCAAGGCGGCTGCGGATGCAAAACTGGTGGTGGTGAATCACACGTTGTTTTTCGCGCTGCTGAATACCGATATTCTGGAAGACGAGGAGGAAAACGCGAAAAAACCCGGTGGTTTTCTTTTCCCCGGAGATTTTGCGGTGCTCGATGAGGCTCACACCATCGAGCAGGTGGCGGCAGTGCAGTTAGGCCTGCGGGTTTCGCAATCGGGTCTGCGTTATGATTTGCAGCGGCTCTATCATCCGAAGACGCGAAAAGGTTTACTCAAGGCATTTCACAAGGCGTCAGCGATGGCAGCTGTGGAGGATGCGTTGATGGCTGCCGATGGGTTTTTCAGCCGTGTGGGCGATGCTTCGAAGTTCGGGAATTTTTCCAAGGAATGCCGGGTGAGGGAACCCGAAGTGGTGCCTAACACATTGGCCGAACCTCTCCGCAGGCTGTGGCAGGAAATCGATTCGCTGGCTGCGGATGTTGAGGGTGAATCGACCCGCGCGGAGTTGCAGGATGCTTCGCGGCGCTTGCGTGAAGCCCACGGCTCAGTTGTTTCATTTCTGGATCAGGCCAATGACGACAGCGTGTATTGGGTCGAGCGCGGTGGCCGCGATGAGACGCAATACAGCTTGCACGCGGCACCGGTGAATGTGGCGGACCGCCTGCGGCCGTTGCTATTTGGCCCCGGAAAAAGCCTGGTGCTCACCAGTGCCACGCTCGGCGTGGGAGATCCAAAACTCGGGTATTTTCGTGGTCGAGTGGGCGCGGAAAAAGCGCGCGCTTTGTGCATCGGCAGTCCGTTCGACTATCAACGTCAAATGCGCATCCGAATTTATAAATCGGTGCCTGATCCTGGGACTCCGAAGTATGATGAATTGCTCGCGGAGGGAATCCGACTGGCGGTTTCCGAGAGTGAGGGACGGGCGTTCGTGCTATTCACCAGTTACCGCACGATGCGCGATGCGGCCCAGCGCTTGGAGGCGTTTTTCCGTAAAAAAGGTTGGCGCGTTTTGATGCAGGGAGAAGGCATGCCGCGACACAAAATGATCGAGGAATTCCGTAAAGACATCCACAGCGTGTTATTCGGCACCGATAGCTTTTGGACGGGTGTGGATGTGCCTGGAGAGGCGCTTTCGAACGTGATCGTCACGCGCCTGCCGTTCGCGGTTCCGGACCATCCTCTAACAGCCTCACGGTTGGAAGCGATCGAGGCCGCAGGCGGAAATCCATTTATGGATTACTCGGTGCCGGAGGCGATTCTCAAGATGCGTCAAGGTGTCGGTCGCCTGATTCGCACCGAGCGCGATCACGGTCTTGTTTGCATCCTCGACAACCGGATTCTAACCAAACGCTACGGCAAAGCTTTTCTCAACGCCCTGCCCGACGCCCCGGTCGAAGTGATCGGTTAGGCAAAAACATTCTCAAAACCTGCAGATTCGTGTCATCCGAACCAGAACCGTCCCACTTTTTTCGCGAGTCCCGCTGGAAGAACCGATTCGATGACGAGATTCTTGCCGCCGCGAACGCGTTGCTTTCTAAAGTCCGGGAACTCAAGCTTGAGGAACCGGCGGAGGAGTCATTTGTGTTGTTAGGTGAGGTGGCGAAAGAGGAAACCGAAGTGAATTTTTGGAAAGCAGGCGCTGCGTGGGATTTCGAATCCTTTTGTTCCTGTGAGCTTGGTGGATTTTGTCACCACGCAGCGGCGCTCCTGATGAAGGCGGAAAAAGAACGCGATTTGACGCGATTGAGCGGGCACGGCGTCAAGGCTGCCGTGGCAGTGGCTTTGCCGAAACCATCGGTGATCACTGAGGCACCGCCAGCGGAGCTTCCGCAAATCTCGCCCGATCCGATATTTGAATTGCACGTGACGCGCGAGGCAGTGGACCGGACATCGAAGTTGTTGCTCCAGTCGCTTGGCCAGCCGGATCCCGAGGTTTGGATTTTTGCGGAGGCGGTTGTGAACTACGGTGGTCACCGCCACGCGTTGCGCGGAGCCATGCCGGATTGGACGAGTCGCGTCACCTTGCCCGATGGACGGTCTGCGGTGCTAATCCATCAAGCCGCCTCAGAAAATGCCGCCGCCCGCGAACTCTCCGACACGGGACTTTCATCGCTGCAATCGAACTCTGCATGGCGTTTCCTGCTCAACCTAAAATCCCGCGAAAGTCGCAACTCGCCGTCGCGTGATCGCTGGTTTCCCGATCCAAGCCGGATCCCGGTCGATTTATTTTGGCACCAATTTCGTGGTGAATGGATTGCCCGGTTAGAAGAATCTGGTTGGCGTGTGACTGTCGATGATAGCGTTGGTCACCGCGTCTTCGAGGCTGCGCCTGCGCAGTGGGAAAGCAAACTCACTCCCGGCGATGGCGGCTGGTTCAGTCTCTCGGTCGGCTTTGATGTTGGTGGCGAGCGTCATGACCTGCTGCCAATTCTCGCAGAGCTGCTAGAAAATGATTTTATAGAGGAAACTCTCGATCGCCCGGACAGCGGATTCATATACGCGCCGTTGCCGAATGGCGATGCCCTCAAGCTCCCGATTGGCCGGGTGCGGGGGATTCTCCAACACCTTGCGGCACTCATTGACCCAAAATTTCCGGATCGGACGCGGTTGCATGCGCTGGACGCAGCCACACTCGCCGGGCTGGAAGCGATGGGACTTGAAGCACCGCCGGATCTAGCCGAACTTGCCACGAAACTCAAAGATTTTTCAGGCATCGAAGCGGTCGAGCCATCGAAGGATGTGCACGCCACGTTGCGCGACTATCAACTTGCTGGTTTCCGTTGGATGCAGTTTCTTGCCCGCCATGGCCTGCATGGCATTCTCGCTGATGACATGGGTCTCGGAAAAACCCTGCAAACGCTTACGCATATTCTCACGGAAAAACAATCCGGCCATTCGCGCGGACATCCGGTGCTCGTCGTCGCGCCGACTTCGGTGGTGCCCAATTGGCGGGCGGAGGCGCTGCGTTTCACGCCAAGTCTGCGCGTGCTGGTGCTCAGCGGGTCGGATCGTCGGAAATACCACCGCTCGATTCCCCACGCCGATATTGTTCTAACATCCTTTGCCCTGCTTCACCGCGACATCGAAAAGCTCCAAGCATTCTCCTACCACATGGTCGTTCTGGATGAGGCGCAGAATATCAAAAATCCGCGTGCAAAAGTCGCGCAAGCCGCCTGCAAGCTCAATGCACGCCAGCGGCTTTGCTTGTCTGGAACGCCCGTCGAGAACCATCTCGGCGAGCTTTGGAGTCTGATGAAATTTTTAATCCCCGGATTCCTCGGTAGCGAAGAGGCATTCAACACCCGCTTTCGCAAACCGATCGAAAAAGATGGCGATGAGGAACGCAACGAGCTCCTGAAAAAACGCGTCGCCCCGCTCATTCTGCGCCGCACCAAAGACCAAGTCGCCAAGGAACTTCCGCCGAAAACCGAGCTAGTCCACCTCATCGAGTTGCACACCGCGCAGAAGGACCTGTACGAAACGGTTAGGGCAACCATGAACAAACGCGTTCGTGAGGCGATTGCCGCCCGCAGCGGGAATGAATATCAAATCGTATTTCTCGACGCCTTGCTCAAGCTCCGCCAGATTTGTTGCGATCCACGACTTTTGCCAGACGATTACGCCAACTCGGTGCACGAGTCCGCCAAGCTCGATTTTCTCACCGATTTGTTGGCCGTGTTGATTGAGGAAGGTCGCCGGATTCTGATTTTCTCGCAATTCACCAGCATGCTCGCCTTGATAGAAAACCATTTGGTGAAGGAAAAAATCGCGTATTTGAAACTCACCGGCGCTTCCAAAGACCGGGGCAAACTTGTCGAGGATTTTCAAACCGGAAAGATTCCTTTGTTTCTTATTTCACTCAAAGCTGGCGGCACCGGTCTTAATCTAACTGCCGCGGATACCGTCATCCACTACGATCCTTGGTGGAATCCGGCAGCTGAAGCGCAAGCGGCTGACCGTGCTTACCGGATCGGCCAGGACAAACCGGTCTTTGTGCACAAACTCCTTTGCCAAGACACAGTTGAAGAGCGGATTCACAAGCTCCAGCAGGAAAAGGCCAAGCTGGCTGCCGGGCTGCTGGCGGATGCGGATATCACGAATAAACTGGATCCAGCGATGGTGAGGGCGTTGCTTGAGGCATAGGTGATTTTACGTATGCGGCATGAGAGATCCGCGCAGACTTGCATGCCGCCCATTCGGATCAAGGCATGCGCCATCACCTAGCGACATTCACAGGAGATAATGGCATACTCTAGATCTGCGTCAGACCCATAATAATTCGTTACTTTACTCTGCCCACCTCCCCTCACATCCGCCGTGCCTGCAAGATTATAGTGGGTGAGTTCGCGGTTGCGACGAGAGCAGCAAAGAAGGAATCGAGCAATGGGTCTATGTGAAGCATCTACTCCCTAATGCCCTGAAATCGGTTTCAGCGATCACGTTGAACGACCAAGGGCGGCAGCGTGACAACCAACATGCACCCTCGAATTCAAGCGGGCATTTATCAAAAATACGATTAAAATTAATCCTATGATCTGATTTTCAAAATTGTGCATTTCCGGGAAATCCCGCAACATCAACCCCCCCCGTGATGTCTGCTGTTAAAAACAAATGGAAAGTTCGTACCCCCAAACGAGCCTGGAGCGGTCACAGAAATTTTTCGCAAGCCGTTGGTACGCAGCCTCGAATCCATTCACACATAGATCCGCCCATTCGTAGTGCCCCTCCCACGTGGAAGCGCGCTTTGGACATTATCTATATTCTGATATCTTTGCCCATTACCCTGCCGGTAATGGTGGCACTCGCACTATGGATCAAGTGCGTTTCGCAAGGCCCGATACTCTATCGACAAATGCGGATTGGCTATCATAAAAAATGGTTCACACTCTATAAATTCCGCACGATGAAGATGGATGCGGATGTGCGGAATCATCTGAGCTACTTTCGAAGTTTGGCTTTTTCGAACCAGCCAATGGTCAAATTGGATTTGCTCAGCGACCCGCGTTTGTTGCCTGGCGCCTGCCTGGTAAGGGCGGCCGGTCTGGACGAGCTACCCCAACTGTTCAACATCCTGCGCGGCGAGATGAGTTTGGTGGGACCTCGCCCATGTCTGGTCGAAGAACTCCCGTTTTTCAACTCAAAACAACGGGAGCGCTTCAGTGTCCTACCGGGTTTGACAGGAATATGGCAAGTTCATGGCATGGGTAACGCTACGTTTTGCGAAATGAACGCGATGGATGTATTCTATGCACAACGCATGTCCCCCACCCTCGACTTGCAACTAATTTTTCGCACTCCGTTGACCCAATTTAGGCAGATACGCCAAGCGATGCAACACTACCGATTCATATCCAATAAAGCGAGACCCGCTTCACTCGGCGGTGCAATGTCCAACGAATATAGCACACAGCGATTAAGCGAACCTTTATGGAATCACAGAACACGCAGTGGATCGCATGCGGTGTCAGACTTGGTGAACAGGATGAGATCCATACATTTGTGATATTATTGTGGATTAAAGAACGGGGATGAAATCGCTAACGGGTAAGGACGGAGTTTATTCTCGGAAGGTCCTGAACTCGGAAAAGTGCAGTTGCTAACAGTAACAAAAGCCATCCACTATCGGGCGAATATAAATTGAAATATCATGCAACAACCTGAATCATCTTTCACGAAGAAAGGCTTGGGAATTGAGGATATTATTTATGTCTTGTTTCGACATAAGTGGATGATTCTCGCCCTCTCGGTACTCGGATTTGCCGCAGCTGGTGTTGTTTATCTGAAACGGCAGCCGATTTACCAATCTGAGGCAAAACTCTTGGTTCGCTATGTCTTACAGCGCGGATCATTAGAGCCCTATGAAGCTCAAAAAAGCCCGAGCGAGAAACCGAGCGATCCGGTGATTAATACGGAAATAGAAATTCTCACTAGCGCCGATCTTGCGATGGATGTGGCGAACTCGGTCGGCCCGGAAAAATTTTTGCCCGACTCAAAGAGCACTCCAACGACGACTGATGCCGCCAGTAAGTTGCTTGCAAATTTGTCAGTTTTCACTGGTCGTAGCGCTAATGTGATATACGTGCATTACGGTGACAAGGAGCGCGCTATGCCCCAGTTTGTACTGGCGAATGTGGTAAAATGTTATTTTACGAAGCATCTGGAAATTCACCGGTCGGCCGCCGCGTTTGATGATGTGGAGAGACAAGCGAAGGATGCGAAGGCACGACTCAGTGCTACTGAGGAAGAACTCAATCGATTGCGTGCTGAGAGTGGTATTATGTCATTAGTGGATGCTACATCTGCGTTATCCTCACAACGAAGTAAAACTCAGGAAGAACTATTAACCGCACGAGCGGAGCTTGCGGAAAAAATGGCGACGATGGGTGAGCTCGGCGAAGATGCTGGGAACGTCTCCGCTTCTAATCCCGGTAATGCCACGACGGAAAATTTTTCTCGTCGGAATGGCGGCTCCTCAGATGAGGACACTCCACCTGAAGTTATCACCGAATATCGTTCGCTCATCGAAATCATTGGGTTTCTCCAAAAGCGCGATCTGGAGTTGCGCGTTAAGTTCAAACCCGGCAATCGCCTGATTCAGTTAAATCGACAACAGCTCGATAGTAACGACGCCAGACGCCGAGCGTTGGAAAAGATATATCCGGTACTGATTGCCAAGGCGGAGTCTTTGGTTTCCGGGGGACAAGATTCAGAAGGGCGATGGATTCTAGAGAAAGCCAGCCTTGCTGCGGTTGAGGCCAAGATCGCAGTATTGAATGAACACCTAAATGAAATAGGTAGGCAATTCAGCAATCAGTATGCTTTGGGCGCACGCATTGAGAACATTCAGCGAAAACGCGATATCGAAGAGGTGGAATATCGAACCCTCGATACCAATCTAAAGAACGCAAGACTGGATATGACTCTCGATCCGGCGAGGATGCCGAATATCACCATCGTGCAGCATCCATCGGAACCAATCGAAAAATTTGAACCTCTGATGCAGAAGATTATTTTTGGTCTCGCTGGATCTGGAGTTGCCCTCGGTTTCGGTATGGCTTTCCTGATAGAATTGCTACTGGACCGACGTATCAAGCGGCCTATCGAAATTCAGACTCGTCTGCAACTACCATTGATGTTGACGATTCCTTATCTTGGCGGCCACCATCGAGGCCGCTTGAGAATATCCGAAGATCAAGATTTTCCCCCCCCTAATGGCAATGATATCCTTGATCTAACAATAATAAATACGGGGTCTAAGAAGCTTCCGGTTAGTAGCACAGAGCATTTCATTCTACCCTATACTGAGACACTCCGTGATCGGATCAACTTTAATTTTGAAATCAATAAAGTCATCCACAAGCCAAAGTTTGTTGCCGTAACCGGGCTTTCCGCAGGTGCCGGCGCATCCATCATTGCAGCCGGTCTCGCAAAGTCCTTTTCCGAAATCGACGGTTGTAAAGTGTTGCTGGTAGACCTCAGCTCACCTCACCCCGAGCATAATCCGATATTAGGAGATGTCCCGCTTCTTTCGTTAGCAGGAGCGCTGGAATCGAATGGCAAAGAAAATTTTCATGAAGCACCGGAAAACTTGTATTATGCGAGTGCCTTAGCGCGTCGTGACGAGAGTGGGTTAAGCACTTTTACACCGATACAATTGTATAATTTGATGCCGAATCTACAAGCGAGTGCATACGATTATATTGTTTTTGACATGCCGGCGATCCACGAAACAAGTCGGACGCTGGCGATGGCGGGCATGATGGATAAAGTCTTGCTCGTGTTGGATGCGGAAAACACCAGTCGCGATGCTCTGACATGGGGATATTCGGAATTGATCAAAGGCAAGGCCGATGTGTCCTGCATTTTTAACAAAACTCGAAACTACTCTCCCAGCTGGCTGGCAGGCGGAAATTGAGGCACATTAAACATAGTCTTATAGTCCACTTCATTAATTTATGATTCGTCTTCGTCACAAGTTGTTAATCCAGATGTTCCGCGTATTCGATCAGATGATTCTGGTGCTCACTGGTATCGGAATCATCTATTTTCGTCCGGAGATCTTGATGCGCGGAGGAAAGCATATTCTTGAGGCCTCACTTCAAGTTGAGGATGCCTTGGGAATACTAATTCTCGCTATCGGATGGATCGTCATCTTTGATTATTATGTCCGTTACCACCTCGATCGTCTCGTGGCGCTCAACACTCAATTGAGAAATCTTCTGAAAGCCACCAGTTTGGCTTCTTTCTGGCTGATGATTATCAGTGTGGTTTTCACGGTGAAAAGTTTCAATTTGCTGAACATTTTGATGTTCTTTGTGGTCGTCACCACCATCGGCATTGCGAGTCGCCTATTCCTCCGGGTGTTGCTGCTGAGTGACCGTAGATCCGGTTATAATTATCGATATTTACTTGTAGTGGGGGCCAATGAACGGGCTCGGCAGATGGTCAGAAAAATTGAAGCCAAACCGGAACTTGGATACAAAGTCGTTGGATTCGTTGCTGAAAATCAAGATGCTTTGGAGACATGGGATTCTCAAAATCACACGGATTGGAGTGTTGTAGGTCAATTGGATAACTTGCGCACGATTCTCTCTCAGGAACGAGTGGATGAAATTATCGTTTGCTTGCCGATGGACGCGCGGTTTAGCGACATCGCTCGGATCGTTCGAAGCGCTCGTGATTTGGGCATTGTCGTTCGGGTGATCCCTGAGTTTGCGGATGGAACGTTGCTGAGAAACCTGCACATCGAGGAATTAGATGATGAATATGTCGTCACACTTTTCCGTGAGCATTTGCTGGCGCAATTGCTGGTGAAGCGATTGATTGATGCGGCGCTCTCACTGGCGGGCTTGATCATTCTATTGCCGGTCATGGCGGTGGTGGCGTTTCTGATCAAACTTACCAGTCCTGGTCCTGTATTCTTCGTGCAAGAGAGGGTAGGCATGAATCAACGCCATTTCCGGTTGTATAAATTCCGCTCGATGGTGGTGGATGCCGAGCAACATCAATCCGAGTTGCTTGCGTTCAACGAGCGTGACGGGCCGGTTTTTAAGATTCAGAAAGATCCACGATCCACCAAGATTGGCAGATTCATCCGCATGACGAGCATTGATGAGCTACCCCAATTGTTCAATGTATTGTGTGGCGAGATGAGCCTGGTGGGCCCTCGCCCGCCCTTGCCCGATGAGGTTAAACGTTACAATTGGCAGTTCCGAAAACGACTCTGCGTCAAACCAGGCATTACTTGTATTTGGCAAATCAGCGGGCGCAATGATGTGTCATTCGAAAGATGGATGCAGATGGATCTCGACTACATCGACAATTGGTCTCTGTGGCTTGACCTAACAATTCTTTTTCAGACCATTCCGGCTGTATTATTCGCCCGTGGAGCATCATAACAGATTCGGGCCATGCGAGAAACAAACACCAAAGTTCTGGCCATTTCGTCAGGTGGTGGGCATTGGATCCAACTGCTGCGCCTACGGCCGGCCTTCGACGGTTGTGCCGTGACTTACGCCACGGTTCGAGACGGTTACCGGCTTGATGTGGCGGGCGAAGACTTCCATCTAATTCCGGATTCCAACCGCTGGAACAAGCTGGCGCTGCTACGATGCGCGCTGGCGGTCCTGCGGCTCGTGTGGCACCTGCGGCCGGATGTAGTGATCACTACCGGAGCTGCTCCGGGATATTTCGGGGTGCGCATTGGAAAAATATTAGGTGCTAGAGTCATCTGGGTCGATAGCGTGGCCAATGTGGAAGAACTTTCCATGTCTGGCTCCAAGGCAGGCGCGTTTGTCGATCTCTGGCTCACCCAGTGGCCGCATCTCGCCCGAGAGGGTGGCCCGAAATGTTTTGGCAACGTGTTATGATCTTTGTCACCGTTGGTACCGATCTTCCTTTTGACCGCATGATGCGTGTGGTCGACGCTTGGGCACGTGACCATGGCCGTCGCGACGTGTTCGCTCAGATCGGCGAGGGTGGATGGGAGCCGCATTATATGCGGTTTGCCAATTACCTGTCGCCGACAGAATTTGCTGAATATTTTGCCTCGGCACGTGTGATTGTATCTCACGCGGGGATGGGCACAATTCTCACTGCATTATATCAAGGGAAGCCGATTTTGGTGATGGCTAAGAAGGCGAGTCTAGGGGAGCATAGGAGCGAGCATCAGACTGCCACTGCCAACCGAATGATGGAGGTTGGTGGCGTGAATGTGGCGTTTGACGAGCAGGAATTGCGCGAAAAACTCGATCGTCTCGATGAACTCACAAGTGGCCGAAGCATTGGCGTTTTCGCGTGCGACAGTCTTTTGTCAGGCATCCGTGATTTTATTTGCTCTAGCTAAAGATGAGATTCCAATTTTGTTTTGTCATGAAAATTTCCACTTTGCTCAACGTTATCGCATCGGTGTGCGATCCACGTTCCTATATTCACTCGATGCGTTTGATTCATTATTACGGATACAGCCATGTGCGACCGCGGCGACTGTTGCAGGCGGGTGAGGGCACCGGAATAGCGCCGAACGTTTCTTTGCGAAATGGCGAGCGGATCCGAATGGGTTGTGGGTGCCATATTGGGGAGCGTTGTTTTCTGTGGGCAGGTGATACGACGGGTCGCATTGAAATAGGCGACCATGTGTCTCTTGCTCCGGGGGTTTTCGTGACGGCTTCCGACTATCAATTCGTTTCCGGACTTCCCTTCCGGGAGCAGCCAAAGCTCGAGCTAGACATCCGGATCGGCAACGATGTTTGGCTAGGCGCTCGTGTGGTTGTCACTGCTGGAGTGACGATTGGCGATGGCTGCATCGTAGGGGCTGGTGCCGTGGTGACTAGGGATTTGCCTGCTGGCAGCATCGCGGTAGGAGTGCCGGCCAGAGTCGTGAGGCAACGTCAGTAAGCCGCACTCATCATTAAAGTATGAAATCTAGGGTCGCCATTGTCATTGTGACATACAATTCCGAACAGCAGATCGAAGCCTGCCTTGCGAGTGTGATCGGCCAGGGGAGACATGTGACGCAGCAAATCATCGTGGTGGATAACAAGTCTAGCGACGGCACCGTGGCACTCATTCGATATCATTTTCCAGAAGTGGAATTGGTGCTGCCCGGAGAGAACCTTGGTTTTGCGAAGGGTGTAAACCTCGGTGTGGCTCACGCGAATGCGGAATATGTGCTATTGCTCAATCCTGATACTGTGATTCTCGAAAACGCAGTGGAAGTGCTAGTCGAGTTTGCCGATAGACACCGGGGGAACGGGCTATACGGTGGCCGGACGCTCAAGCCTGATGGCAGTCTGGAACCTTCCTCGTGCTGGGGCGCTCCCACTTTGTGGAGTATGGCGCTGTTTGCCTTTGGCATAACGACTCTAGTGCCTAAGAACCGTTGGTTTGACCCTGAGTCATTAGGAGGGTGGCAGCGTGACAGTGTAAGAGAAGTCGGTGTTGTCACGGGTTGTTTTCTACTCGCGCCATCCACCGTCTGGGAGGAACTCGGTGGCTTTGACGAGTGCTATTTTATGTATGGAGAGGATGTGGACCTCGCGCTTAGAGCGAGGGCACTCGGATATCGACCGGTGATTTGTCCAGACGCCAAGTTGATTCACGAAGTAGGGCGGAGTTCGGAGTCACCGATTCACAAGACAATGTTGCTTTACCGTGGCAAGGCTTCATTATTGAGGCACCATTGGAAGGGATGCTCGCAGGCGCTCGGTTTGTTCTTTCTGCTGGCAGGGACTGGACTGCGCGCGTCGTTGAGTACGCTCTTTTCTCTAGGTCGCCCTCCGGTAGCAGCAGGGAGTTGGCAGACACTTTGGAGCAGGCGGGACGAGTGGATCAAAGGATACTCTGGGTGCGTCTGACTGCTAATCGACGAACTAAATTAGGTGAACTTTGATCCCCTCATGATTAGCGTCGTCATCCCTTCATATAACAGGAAAGAGTGCGTCCTGAGGCTTCTGCGTGATGTGAGCGCTCAGGAAGGAGCTGACTTTGAAGTGATTGTAGTGGACGACGCGTCAGCTGATGGGACTGCATGGGCGGTCCAGCGCGAATTCCCGAATGTTGTCCTCTTGGTGAATAATACCAACGGGGGGCCCTGTGTCGCCCGTAATCGGGGAATCCTCGCGGCTAGCGGTGAGTTCGTCGTTGGTTTCGATAGCGATGTCACGGTGCCTGACCGTCATCTGCTGGCAAAGGTGAGTGAGGCCTTCGCCGAATCACCGGAAGCAAGCGGTTTTGCGCTCCGCATTCTTACGTCTGACGGACGGACGGATGACGCTCCACGGTGGTGGCATCCGGTTCCTTGCGAGAGGGGAAGTGACCACCGTTTTGAGACAGATTATTTTAGCGGCACGGCATACGCCTTCCGCCGTGAGGTTTTGATCAAGTCGGGTCTCTATCCTGAAATTCTCTATATGCACTATGAAGAAGTGGTTTTAGCTTTGCGGATTATGGATGCCGGGGGCACGATCATTTACCGCCCCGATTTCAAAGTTCTGCACCACGCAAATGAAGTTGCGCGCAGAAGTGAAATCCAAGTGTTTTATAAGCCACGGAATCAGGTATTATTGGCAATTTCGTGTTTTCCTCTTTTGAAGTCTGTCGCTTACTTGGTGCCACGTGTTACTTTCCATTTTCTCATAGCGCTCAAGGATGGTCACCTTGCCCAGTTTTGTCATGCGATGAGTGATTCAGTTGCTATAAGTCGGCAGTTGATTCCATTCCGCAAGCCTTTGAAAAAAGGGACTTTTCGCCGAATAAGGAACCTCTGTCCCCGTTGAATTAATATTCCACAATTAAAGCCATGAACTTACTACGATATTCAATCAGACAACATTTGCGTGTGATCGGACTGAGTTGTTTCCTCGTGATACCGGCATCCGCAGCGACTTCGGTTTCTCATTATGGAATCACGTGGACCTTTTCCGCAGACCGACCGACCGGGACTTTCGCCAACGGTGAGCCATGGGTGATCGGACCGGTGACGATCACTAACATCAATCCAAATCCGACACAGAGCGTTAACGGTGTGCAACATGGGTCGATGATCAATCCAATCCCTAACACCGCATTTGGTTTCGACAGCCATCCATTTATTTCCTCCACCGTTACCTACCAAGCGTCAAAGAACGTCGCATTATCATTCCCGATCAACCTCCAGGTTAATGACGTGCTCGTATCGGCGAATTGCGAGGGAGGAACTTACCCGACTTTTTTGAAGACCATATGTGCGCTCACAGTTTTAGGTAGTGCTCCTCCTGCTGGCAGTTTCCGCCCCAGCATTTTTGGAACTGATCGAACAGTGAAATGGAATGTTAGCCAATTGAATTGGGAGGTAATCAAGAACTACGCAGCGGTCCCATCGACTCCTTCGAAAGCCACAATCACCGCTCAAATCCCTCCCCTTCCATGGTTTAATGGGCACCGATTTGGTCGGGGAATAGTCTCCAGCCTAAAGACAATACCGCTGATGGCGATAAACAATATGGCCGCGAGACTGCAGCCAAATTTGGTCAGGTGGGATTATGGCTGAATACCAATCAACCGCTGGCCGACAAGCAGTCCATCGCCATCAAGATGGTGCAGAACGGCTTGGATATATACGCCTATGTAAAGCATGGGGGCGGCTTTTACCATGATGGCGGGCATAAGTGCGGCCGCAAGCTTCCGCTGGTTCTCGCCGCGATGATGCTCAATGACATGGAATTAAAAGTAATGGCCGGTAACCCTGATATATTTCAGGAAGACACGCAGGTATGGATTGTGACGCAGAGTGATGTTGGTCGCGTGATCTGGGTCGCTCCTCCTGGCGACAGTTGGTATGGACGTGAATTTTTACAATATCGGCAGGAAGATGTGGGCATGGCTGAATGGGGAATCAGACATCGCTGGGAACCTATTCAAGACAACCGAAGTTGGAGCGCTACTTACCGCTCGGTAGTTGGGCCAGCAATGATGGGTCCGTGGCTCGCGGCTTATTTGATGGGCGCGCAGTCGGTTTGGAATCACCCCGCTGCATTTGCATATATGGAACGATTTCACACCTTGGGAGGGGACGGATCGACATTCACTGCGGAAATGTATGCCGCGCACAAGCAAAGTGGCACGATCACTCCACCGCCCCAATCTGCGGTCAATCCGATTATAACACCTGCAAGTGGCTATTTCGACGCGCCTCAATCAGTAACCATTTCGACCGCAACGCCTTCCGCAACGATCCGCTACACACTCAATGGTGTCACGCCTACTATCTCCGACTCGGTCTATGCAGGGCCCATCACCGTATCATCCACCAAGACGATCAAAGCGGTTGCTTATGCGACGGGTATGGATCCCAGTGGGGTCACTACTGCGGAATTGGTCTTCTCAGCGGTGCCACCGATCTTCGGCCCGCCTCCAGGGGTGTATGCGGGAGAACAGTTGGTTACACTAACCAGCAGCACGCCTGGAGCGACAATTTATTACACTACCGATGGCAGCGAACCCAAGACCAGCAGCCCGGTTTATGTGAATCCGATATCTGTCAAGGCGTCCATAACCGTTATCAAAGCATTCGCAGTGAAGTCCGGGATTGCATCAAGTTCGATCAAAATGGGGAGTTACTTGATTGGTGTGGTTACTGGGGCACCAACATGGGCATCGTTCGCATTCGAGCCACGGAATGACGCTTTTACATACGCATTCGACATGGCCGCATTAGCTAACAATATTGATGCGGTCGTTGGACTTGGCGGAGTCACCCCGGTGACTGGCTATGGAGATATGGCTTGCATCGTACGTTTCAACAGCAGTGGCAAGATCGATGTCCGCAATGGCGGGGGATATGCCGCATTGGTTGATATGCCGTATTCTGTCGATAACGTCTATTCCGTCCGCATGATGGTGAATCCAGCAGCAAAAAATTACAGTGTCACCGTATCGGTCAATGGAGGCGTAGCGGTTCTTATCGCTCAGAGCTACGCGTTCCGTTTGGAGCAGGCATCGCTTTCAAGCTTTAGCAATATGGCGTTGATTGCAACAATTGGAAGTCAAGCCGTGTCGAATTACGGACTGATTGCGCAACGTCCGCAGCCACCCCAAGGACTCCGGATTCTCGAACCATGATACAAACCAGCGCGCCGGATTATTATATAATGCTAGACGGATACAGATCGCAGTCTGGCAGATAGCCGCCTGCGGGTTCAATGTTAATCCGATAATCGCTTGCTCCCAGAGACAATGGCTGATGAGAAACACAGATCGTTACGAATCTTATACAGTTTTCCGCACAAGATCGGAGCCAGCGGGATTTGTTACGCTGCTTGGCAGCATGTAATAGGACTAAGCGAAGCCGGCGCCGAAGTGACGGTTTTTACCGGTGTCTTGAACAGGTCGTTTCCATCCACTATTAGAGTGCGCCCGACACTTCACCGAGGAAAATTGAGGCTTCCCTATAAAGTCTTCGGACGTCTGCGCTCATGTAAGATTCACGACTGGATCGTGTCCCGTCAGCTTTGCAAAATGCCGGGAGAATTTGACATTGTGCATGGATTTGCATTGGGGTCTCTGGAAACCCTCCGCACGGCAGAAAAAATGGGAATACCGACCGTGGTAGAACGTTGTAATGCCCACACCCGTTTCGCCTACGAGGTGGTAGAGAAGGAATGCGAGAAGCTTGGGATCGAGTTGCCAGTGGGCCACTCCCATGCATACAACGCAGAGATTCTGCGGCGTGAGGAAGCGGAATACGAAGCAGCTAACTACATATTCTGCCCGTCCGAGTTTGTGGCGCGGACCTTCGAGGAGCGTGGGTTTTCCCCGGAAAGGTTGGCTAGATTTCAGTATGGCTTCGATTCAAGTGTCTGCTATCCATGTGCCGAGCCCAGTAGTGACAAACCCGGATTGACCGTGTTGTTCGCGGCGGCCTGTGCTCCACGAAAAGGACTACACTACGCGCTTGAAGCCTGGTTGAAATCCAGCGCCTGTCACGACGGAAAATTACTGGTTGTTGGCGAGTTCATCCCGGGATACGCTGAAAAACTTTCAACCCAACTTTCCCATCCGAGCGTCAGCTTACTCGGATACCGCAAGGATCTAGCTGATGTCATGCGGGTCAGTGATGTGTTCGTTTTACCGAGTATCGAAGAAGGAAGCGCCTTGGTGACCTACGATGCCAGAGGTGCCGGTTGCGTTCTTTTGGTCTCTGATTCCACTGGGGCGATATGCGAACATGGAAAAAATGCCCTAGTTCATCGGACTGGTGACGTCGAAACCCTGGCTAGGCATTTCAGTAGTCTTCATGAAGACAGAGCCTTGCTCGCTCGTTTACGGGCGGTTTCGCTAGAAACTGCAAATGAACTAACTTGGGCCTCGGCGGGCCGAAAGATGCTCGACGCCTACCGCAAGATCGTCGATCATTATAGGGCTACGTCAGGTCGGTCGACGACAAATCCACGCCAACAGATTGTTGCTTGAATTGCGGGCAATCGGGCATTTGACGCAGCCATAGGTGGCTTTCCCATTCCTTGTATCGACTTTTAGCATATCTCATCTATGATCTCTTATACTCCAACCGCTGCGATTTCGCTGCAGAAAATTCTGCCCTTGATTCATTTCAACCGGCCATACGCTGCTGAAAAGTCGTTCCAATATATGCGGCAGGCAATCGCTAACGCCCATACCTGTGGTGACGGGCCTTTCACTAAAAAGTGCCATGAGTTCCTTGAAAAGCAATTGGGCATCGCCAAAGCCTTGCTGACGACATCTTGCACAGACGCGCTGGAAATGTGTGCTTTGCTGCTTGATATCAGCCCTGGAGATGAGATTATAATTCCCTCCTTCACTTTCGTTTCAACGGTCAATGCTTTCGTTCTCCACGGCGCTACTCCGGTATTCTGTGATGTCCGTGCTGACACGTTGAATCTCGATGAATCGGCAGTCGAACGCTTGATTGGCCCGAAGACCAAGGCGATCATACCGGTCCACTATGCCGGAATAGGCTGCGAGATGGACGCAATTATGGAAATCGCTCGCCGTCACGGAGTCCCGGTCGTGGAAGACAATGCGCATGGGCTTTTCGGAAAATATAAGGGACGCTATCTCGGGACTTTCGGAGCATTGGCAACCCAGAGCTTCCACGAAACTAAGAATTTCAACTGCGGAGAAGGCGGAGCACTGCTGATCAATGATCATAAATTTGTGAAGCGCGCGGAGATCGTTAGAGAAAAAGGAACTAATCGTAGTCAGTTCTATCGTGGTCAAGTAGACAAATACTCTTGGGTGGACATAGGATCCAGTTACTTGCCGTCCGACATGCTGGCTGCCTATTTGTATGCACAGTTCGAAACGAGTCAAAGGATCCAGAAAATTCGGAAGCAAATCTGGACATATTATCGACAGAGTTTAGAAGTTTGGGCGTCCACAAATGGCGTGCGTCTACCCATCGTCCCAAATCACTGTCAGCAGGCTTACCACATGTTTTATCTAATATTGCCTTCCTTGGAGAATCGGCAGGCATTAATATTTCATCTGAAGAATTTGGGAATCATCAGCCCGTTTCATTACTTGCCACTCCACCTTTCCGAAAAAGGCAAGGAATTCGGTGGCAAGGCTGGGGATTGTCCCGTGACTGAGTATGTTACCGATCGACTGCTTCGGCTTCCATTTTATAACGATTTGACCGAAGAGGATCTTGATCGGGTGGTTACAGGGATCTTATCGTTTCGGGTCAAATGACATGATGGTTTATCTAGTAAAAAGTAACGGCCAAAATGAAAATTAAAAGTGTGGTCAGAGCCTTCGAGGCCCAATTGGGTGATATTATTTTAGGAGTTACAACACTTGGTTCACAACGAGGCGATTATCCGGAAATTCGTTCGGTGCATAATGATTCGTTCTGGTACGAGTCAAAGTCCTACTACCTGAACTGGCTTTATTTACAGCCCATCGAGCTTGGACCAACCGATGTGGTCTATGATATAGGATGTGGCGCGGGTAGACTCCTTTTCGTGGCAGCTCTGTGCGGAGTAAAGCGTTGTGTGGGACTTGAGCTTTCCGAACGTTTGAGCCAACTAGCACGGAGGAACGCTTCCAGCCTGAGATTGCGACATCCACCAATCGAGATTCGACAGGTAGATGCGTTGATGGAGGACTATTCATCTGGAACGGTCTTTCTATTTTGTAATCCTTTTGGTGCACGTACTTTGGAGACGGTTCTCGAGAAAATTCGGACTAGTTTAATTACTAATCCTCGCCACATCAGATTAATGTACATCCATCCCGAAAGCGAACACCGACAACTTTTATCAAAAACTCGTTGGCTTGAGCAAATAAACGAAAAGACGTTTCCAGGCGCACGCGGAATCCCTGCCATGTATTTCCGTGCGGAATCTGGCAGAATTGATCCTGATGAAATTTTCCCATCATACAGATGTGATTCTGATTGAGAGTAATGAATCCGATTGCGCTATTATTTTTCCTGATCTGCGCCGCAGTGATGATAGCAGCGCCGCGAAAATGGGTGCCGGTTCCACTTCTTCTTGGCTGCACATACATGACATTGGGGCAGGGAATCGAAGTAGGTCCAATTTCATTACCGATCTATCGAATGTTACTCCTCGTCGGCGTGATCCGGGTGATTTCAAAGGGCGAGTTACTACCGGGTGGTTTCAACCTGATTGATAAATTAATGATCGTCTGGAGCACTTGGGTAGTGTTCGCAAGTTTTTTCCACGACCCGGAACGGGCGGGTCCGATCTACGCCTGTGGGGTGGCGTTCGATCAAACACTGATATATTTCCTGATCCGGACCTGGTGCGCTGATTTGGAAGAAGTGGGAGAGGTGATTCGGATTGTGGCGTTGCTGATGGTGCCGATTGCGATCGAGATGATGGTTGAACAGCTCACGGGCAGGAATAGTTTCGCTATTTTCGGTGGGGTCCCGGACTATGTCATGATGCGTGAGGGGAAACTACGAGCTCAGGGACCTTTCCGCCATCCTATTCTGGCTGGCACTGTGGGCGCAACCTGCATCCCGCTATTTATCGGAATCATCAAGCGTCATCGAAGTGAGGCAATTGCTGGAATCAGCGCGGGGATTGTTATTGTTTTCTCGTCGGCTTCGAGCGGTCCCGTAATGAGTTTGCTCGCTGGCGCGGGAGCCTTGGTGCTTTGGCGATTCAAGTATCATCTCAAGACATTGCGCGGTTGTGCGGTTATGCTCTATATCGTCTTGATGCTTGTGATGGCGAAGCCGCCATATTACCTAATCTCCCGTATTGATATTTCAGGAGGCAGCACGGGGTGGCATCGAGCGTTTCTGATAGAGCAAACATTTTCCCACCTATCCGAGTGGTGGCTAGTAGGGACTGATGAGACTCGGCACTGGATGCCTAACCAAGGCATTGGAAGAGATCCTCATCATACCGATATCACAAACTATTACATTGGCCACGGGGTGACGGGGGGACTGCCAGCGATGCTGCTGGTCATCTTGATGTTGCTAGTCGCCTTCCGCTGGGTCGGCCAGATTCACGATTTGCGATTGGAAAAGTGGCCGAGTCAAAGCTTCACGATTTGGTGTTTCGGGGCATGTCTCTTTTCGCACGCCGCGACTAGTATTTCAGTGGCTTACTTTGACCAATCTATGGTGTATTTTTGGATGAGCGTGGCAGTGATCAGCTCTACCTACTCCATTACGCGGTTCAATATTGTAAGATGATCGCAACTCCTCTAGTATCAGTTGTAATTCCGACCTACAACCGTGCGGAAACCGTCCGACGGTCGATCGACAGTGTGCTTGATCAATCATATTGTCCCATCGAAGTCATTGTTGTGGATGATGGTTCCACAGACGCGACGCGGAACGTGTTGCAGTCTTATGGCGACCGAATACGATATATCCAACAGGAAAATAGTGGGCCTTCGGTCGCCCGCAATAATGGGGTGAGTATGTCAAATGGTGAACTCATTGCGTTCCTCGACTCGGACGATACGTGGAAGCCGACGAAAATCGCCGGCCAAGTCCGGATGATACTTGCAGGGGGCGAGAGAGTACCCTGTTGTATTTGTAATGCCTTACTGATCAATGTCGACGGGAGCGCTATAACTTCGTTCGAGCTTTCGGATGTAATGAGCAATTTAGAGGAAGGCTTTTGGATGAATCCGGTAATGATTTTAGCGACTCGTTTCATTATTTTCAATCAGGCCATCATGATCCGACGCGACGCTTTCGAAAAAGTTAATGGTTTCAAGCCAGAGATGCAACTGCTCGAAGATTATGACCTGGCCATCCGGCTTTCCATGCTAGGACCATGGGCTTTCATTGCGGAACCGTTGGTGGAAAAAAATAACGACACCTATGGTATCGGCGTGGTTGCGATGCTCGATCCGTTGGTTCACTCTCGAGCATGGCAGAGAGTAATTGAAGGATTTCTCCACCGGACTACGGGCGAAGACCCAAAAGTAGGGCACTTAGTGCGTCGTGCATTGGCCGACGCGAAAAGGGAGGTTCACGCCGTGGAAATGCTGGGTAAATCTTCTTTTGCAAAACGTCTCGGTGGCAAAATTCAGCTGTTCTGGATGCGTAAACGTCAGGCGCTGCGCCGTAGAATGCCCGGGTGGCCGCGCGTCATGGCTATTCAATCGTTGCCCGCGGGTTTTGTATCATAGGACTCCAACTCTTCCGCCAACAAGTAACGCTACTCAATGACAGCGTAAGGGAACCAGCGAACGAGTTATAAGTATGTCACGCTTAACTACAGTAAGCATTGCCATTCCGGTATTCAACGGTGAAAACTATCTCCGTGAGGCGATTACGTCGATCCTTCGGCAATCCTTTAGCGACTTTGAACTGATCATCAGCGATAATGCTTCTACCGACGCGACCGAAAGCATATGTCGGGAGTTCTGTTTGCAAGATCCGCGCATCCGCTACATTCGCCAACCCGAAAATATTGGCGCCGCGCGGAACTTTAATCTTTTGGTTTCCGAGGCCAGAGGGCGCTATTTCAAATGGATGGCACATGACGATGTCATTGCCCCAACTTACCTCGCTGTTTGCGTTGAAGCCCTTGAGCGGGATGCCACCGCGGTCCTCGCCACCACAAGAGTGCGCTATATAGATTCCAAGGGCAATCTGAATGAAGAGTATGCCTCCACCTTGCGCATCGGAGATCAAGATCCCTCCGTCCGGTTTTCCGAAATGATGCGTAGAGAGGGACGCTGTTATGAAGTTTTCGGGCTGATCCGTAGGAATAGGTTGCAAAAAACCGGCCTGATCGGTTGTTATTACCACGGGGACGGAGTTCTACTCGCGCATCTAACTTTACTGGGACGTTTCGTAGAGCTTCCGGAAATACTTTTGTATTCAAGGCTACACGATCAACAGTCCATGTATGTTTACGGGGTGGCATATCGAGAAATCGACCCGGATTTCGAAGCATACGCCGCTTGGTTTGATCCAAGAAACCATAGCGGTATGTCCCACTCTTTCAACAGAATGTTCGCGGACTATTGCTGGATGGTGCGAGTCGCTCCGTTATCCTTCGCTAACCGAGTTGCATGTGCAAGAGTTATAGGAGGTTGGCTATGGAATAGGTGGCGCTTGATTGCTGGCGAATGGAAGCGTTCGCTGCTGCATACTTTAAAAGTGGAATTAAGTCGGTGTTAGACGCATAAATATGAATTTTATAAAATAATATTAAAAGCATATGAAAACAATCATGACAACCGTCTCCAGAGGCCCGATATGCTTGACATTTTTGGGTATTCGAGGATTGAAATTCGGCTTGCCAGCAGTACTGGTTCTATATTTATTCGTGTGTGGAACCTTGCATGCTGACAATGGCGAGGGGCCAGACATTTATATGTGGCGAGGTGTGACTCAGAGCTTCGGTGATTTGGGCAACCCACAGCGTTGTGTGAATCTTCTAGGTACCGTTTCGGACCCTGATGGTTTGGCATCGCTGAGTTATTCGTTGAATGGAGGTTCGTCCCGTAGTCTATCCATTGGGCCAGATACTAGACGTCTTGCTCGCCCGGGAGATTTCAATGTGGAGTTGGACGTAATCTATCTTATAACCGGAGAGAATAGCGTAGTAATCACTGCGCAGGACCAGCTAGGAGTTACCAGCACGCAGACTGTGACGCTTCATTATAACAACAATCCCGCATGGCCGCTGCCATATTCGATTGATTGGGGTGCCGTTACGAATCTGCAGGACGTGGTGCAGGAAGTTGACGGACCCTGGGCTTTCACTTCGACTGGTGCCAGACCTCTTCACATGGACTACGACCGAGTACTTGCCATCGGGGATATCTGCTGGACTGATTATGAATTTACTGTACCTATCACCGTGCATAGCACAGATCCGTCGAGTTTTTTCAATCCTATTAGTACTGGTCCAGGAATCGGGTTGATCGTGCGCTGGCGAGGTCATAGTGACTGGGGTTCACAACTTGGCGGTCCTTGGCAACCGGTGATTGGATGGCTCCCTCAAGGGGCAAACTGGTGGTATGAATATTTTTCCAACGGTACGGGACGGTTATCGCTGCGTGGTGAGAACGGGCTTCAGCTTTTGGATCCGACTTATAAGCAATTGCGCCTTGAAACGACTTACATGACGAGGACCAGAGTTGAATCTACTTCGTCTGGAGGAGGGGGAGGAATCTATCGATTCAGGATCTGGGAGAGTGGTACTCCAGAACCGACTTCGTGGCTGTTGGAGGGGCAGGAAGGTGCCGATGATATTTCCAGCGGATCGCTACTGCTTGTTGCGCATCATGTCGATGCGACATTTGGCAATATCACCGTTGTTCCACCCTCCCTGTTTTCCTATGGCGTCAAGAGCATGGTGTCGGGAAGAGGAACCATTACTCTTAGTCCTGATTTGCCAGTCTATCCGAAAGGCACATTTGTAACAGCGACGGCGGAACCCGTTATCGGGCATACCTTTACCGTTTGGAGTGGCGATCTTAGTGGTTCCGAAAGTACAACTTCATTTGTAGTGGATGGAGACAAGACAATCACGGCGTCTTTCAGTTCTGCTTCGAGCGGTATAACCAGCGGCTCAGACGAATTCAATTCGCCCGTGTTGGATACAGGGACATGGACTTTCGTGGATCCCCTGGGAGACGCGACACTGGCGATGACCGGATCACAATTGTCGATTTCCCTACCCACTGGCACTGATCATGACACATGGTGGCCGGGTGGGTACAATGTTGCCCGTGTCATGCAAAGTATAGCCAATGAAGATTTTCAGATTGAGGCAAAATTTGACTCTGTAGTAGCAAGTAAATATCAAATGCAGGGCATTGTGATCCAAGAGGATGAAGATAGTCTGTTGCGCATTGAATTACATCATGATGGCTCAGCTGTGAAACTTTATGTTGCTAGTTTTAACAATACAGTGTCGAACGTGCTCATTACCAAGAGTATTGCAGTGTTCACCCGTTATATGAGGGTCACTCGAACAGGTGACTCCTGGGTGATTGTTCATTCCTCGGACGGCTCAGGATGGACTACTGAGCAACCATTCTCCCTGAATTTAGCGGCTCAGGTCGCAGGCCTCTACGCAGGCAACCATACCGTCGCCCACACTGCTCTCATCGATTACTTTCATATCTCAACCAGCCCGCTGCCGAATCAAGCGCCTTTCTTTACTACTCGGCCGATCAACAGTGGTGGAGCTACCCAGGACGAGCTCTACGCCGGCACTCTTGCTGGAACAGCCAGTGACGTTGATACAAGCGACTCGTTGACTTATTCGATGATAGGCAGTGGCTGGCTTCAGGTGGCACCCGATGGCTCACTGTCTGGCACTCCCAGATACAACGATGTCGGATCGCAGGCCTTTACAGTGCGAGTTACCGATACCAGTGGAGAATTCGACGAGGCGGTACTTTATATCACAGTGGCGAACGTCAACGACGCTCCTGAATTCTCTGCTGAGACGGTCTTCGGCGTAGCTGGAACTGTGAGCGTAGGTTACAGCAACTCGCTGGCTGCTAACGATCCTGATATTGGAGACCCGCTGACCTACGTCCTAGAAAGTGCTCCAACCTGGCTGGTGGTGGCAGCGGATGGCTCGCTATCAGGCACGCCGGAAGCTAGCCACGTAGGCCTCAACAATTTCACGGTGAGGGTGACTGATGCTGCTGGACTGTATGACCTCGCGACGCTCCAAATCACGGTAGTCACCGCGCCAGCTAGCGGCTTGAGTGTCTGGCTGACGGAGAATAGTCTCCCTGCGGATCCGACCATTGATACCGACGGAGACAGTATGAGCAACATCTTCGAGTACATCGTTGGAGGAGATCCCGTCAATCGCAACGACATGAACCTGATGCCGAAGGTTGAGCTCGTTCTTGAGGATCCGGACGGAGATTCAACCGCTTCCGAGTATTTCTTATTCACTTACCCAAGGAGAGACAGTGCGGCGAATGATCCTACCGTGAATATCAAGGTTGAGTGGAGCACCGACCTTGCAATCTTATGGAGTATCGCCGATGACGGAATCAACGGAGTGACTATTCTAACAGAAGACAATGCTATTGCGGAAGGTGTGGATCTTGTGAGGGTTTACATTCCCAGGTTCCTTGAAGTAAACGGCAAAATATTTGCACGTCTGAGTGGCAGTTTCACCGATCAAGAATGAGCTGGAGCATGGCCCGAATTTCGTTCGGTCCATGCAAGGAATTTATGTCCACTACCATGACTCTGAAACACCAAGTGCGTGGTGGTATCAAATGGGCTTCCATTTCGATGATTGCCACACGCGCGGCACGACTAATTACAACATTTTTCCTCGCGCGTCTCCTTGCACCAGAGGCATTCGGGCTCGTTGCCATTACCAGTATTACAGTAGAACTCATCAGGATGATGAGTGAGTTCGGATTTGGCACCGCCTATGTCCAACGTCACTATTCCAGTCCTGAAGATGATCGTCGCGCGGCGAATACAATATTTTGGATCGGAGCATTCATCAATGTCTCACTCTATCTTGTTGCCACAGCTGCGACGCCGCTGATCGTATCCTGCTTTACGGCTCCCGAGGCCGCGTCACTGCTTCGCGTTTTGTTTTTATCACTTCTTTTGGACATAGTCGGAGAGGTTCCTCGTCTAGATCTGCAAAAAAGACTGCAGTTCAAGTCATTATCACTTTGTGAAATTGCGCAGATAAGCGTTTATACGGTAGTAGCACTTTCCATGGCATTCGCGGACGCGGGTGCATGGAGCATTATTGTAGGAGATCTGATCTCGAAGTTAGTGGTTTCTGTGTTGCTATTTCGAGCATCCAAGTGGAGACCAGGCTTCATGTTCGACGGAATAATCGCTCGGCAACTTTTTAATTACGGGAAATTTGTCTGGGCATTCGCTCTACTATCGGGTTTTGGGGACGCCATGGACAAGCTTTTTGTCGGTCGCTACTATAGCGCGGCGGATCTAGGAGTGTATTCAATGGCGTTTGTTCTGATCATGTTTCCTGTGACAAATATTAGTGGTATCGTCAACCGGGTGACCTTTCCGTTGTTTAGCAAGCTCAGCCAGGACCGCGAGTCCCTCCGCGATGCCTTTCTCAAAGCTCTCGCTCATGTGGCGATTCTCGCGTTTCCCGTATCCGTCGGCATCATGGCAGTCGGCCCGATTTTGGTCAGTGTGCTTCTCAGCCCAAAATGGCTGCCTACCATTCCATTGATAAGTATTCTGACTTTTTATGGATTGGCATTAGCCCTTTCCTCCATCACAGGCCCAGTCTTCCAAGCGATCGGAAAGCCAAACGCGCAATTTTACACAAGTATTCTGCATCATACCACGAAACTTGCGCTCCTATTCGTATTCCAGCGTAATGGACTAACGGGTATATGCTATGCGGTATTAATTCCAATGATCATTTCCTCATTAATCGCGTTTATTCTCGTAACCAAATTTTTGAACCTTTCGCCAGTCAAACTGTGTATGTCGTTGCTACGGCCCGCATTTGCAGCTGGACTCATGTTCCTAGCCGTTCGTATGTTGTCGCCAATTTTCAATGTCTCGGTGACCATCCCCGAAATATTCGAATTAGCGGTCGCTGTTTCAGTTGGAATCACAGTGTATCTGGGCTTAAGCGCGGCAACCAACCATTCAACCTTCCAGGAGTTTATCGAGTCGGCGGGGGCGATATTGCGCGGGCGAGAAGCGGCGTAACGTACTGGAAAACTTGCAAAGCACAAACTGATTTGCGTGGCACGCTCCAAAGGAAGAATCTTATCGATCATGAAAATCGCTATTGTAAATCAGTATTGCGATATCATCTTGCCGCCGGTGCAAAATTCGGTTGGCGCGTGCACTTACGGAATAGCACGACGGCTCGCGACAGAAGCTGAGGTTCAGGTGTTTGGGCTGACTCATGATGGCGGACCAACACGGGATTTTATGGATCAAGGGGTCAGGTACCGGCTGATCGCAGCACCCGCCACCGATCTGTGGCTTATGCGTGAATTTAACCGGTTGGCTATGCTTTATCGACCGTTTAATAGTGGTATGACTATTCCGCGTTCTGCAGCAGGTTGGGTTCATCCGGGATATGGTCACGAGGTGGCACGTGAACTGACGGGCGAGGCATTTGACGTTGTATTTTTTCAACACAATTCGCAATATATCCAAGCCGTGCGGTGCAAAAATCATCGCGCCAAGCTCGTCCTCAACGTTCATCATGAACTCTATCCGCAATGCAATCATCATGTTCTATCGCGCCGCTTCCGGCACTTGGATCGGGTGACTGCGGTCAGTGACTTCGTGGCGCAGCAGGTAGCTCGTAGCTTTCCCGAAATTTCGCCCGCCCCCATTACTGTCTCGAACGGTATTGAGACTGCGGAATTCGAACCATCGCCGCAGCGAACAGGGTTGAAGCCCGTGTGTCACAGGATCATGTATGCCGGAGCAGTGTCCCCGGAAAAAGGTGTTCACATTCTGATCGAAGCGTTTCGCATTGTGGCATCGCATGTGCCGACGGCACGTCTGGATATTTTTGGACCGCTTTCCAGTCGTCCACTGGGCGAGATGTTTCCGCAGCGCGGGGATTTGCTTCTTTCGGATTTGGCTCCGCTTTATCAGAGTGACTATATCGCCTATCTGAAGAGCTTAATGTCTGATGAGATAGCCGCCCGCGTCGTGTTTCGCGGCAATGTTCCTCGTGAGGAATTGGTTCGCGGCTACTATGAGGCAGATGTGTTCGCATTTCCGTCACTTTGGAACGAAGGTTTCGGTTTGCCACCGATCGAAGCGATGGCTGCGGGCATGCCCGTCGTCGCGAGTCGGACGGGTGCGATGTCTGAGACTGTAGAGCATGGTCGAACCGGTATATTGGTGGACCGTAACGATCACCGAGCGTTGTCCGAGGCGCTGCTCGAATTATTACAAGACAGCGAAAGGGCTGCTGCTATGGGGAAAGCCGGTCGCGACAAGATTCTGTCGGAGCGCACTTGGGACACAACCACAACGAAACTTCTTAAGCTGTTTCACTCACTGCTGGTTGGAGATTCTGCGAAATAAAATAGGATTTGTACAGATCACGGAGTGTCTGCACTAACAACTGAATTGATTTCTCAATTAAACCCATAGGATTTAAGATGAAAGTCGCGATACTAGCGGGAGGAGTAGGGAGTCGTCTTTCCGAGGAGACCCAGATCAAGCCAAAGCCCATGGTCGAGATAGGAGGACGACCGATTCTATGGCATATCCTCAAACACTATGAACACTACGGTTTGAAAAACTTTATAGTTGCTTTAGGCTACAAGGGAGAATGCATCAAAAAATACTTTGTGGATTATTGTTCATTAGAGAGCAATCTAACCGTAAACTTGGCCGCAGGAGCCGTGGAATCTCACGGGAATAAACGTCCTGACTGGAATGTGGAACTTATTGATACGGGTGTATCCACACTAACTGGTGGCCGAATCAAACGCTTGCAACCATATGTTGGCAACGTGCGATTCATGTTGACGTGGGGCGACGGAGTATCTAATGTCAATCTCCAGAAGTTACTAGAATTTCATCGAGCTCATGGCAGGATTGCGACAGTCACAGCGGTTCGTCCTGCGGCGCGTTTTGGGCATATGATCTTTAATGGTGATAGAGTGACAGAGTTTTCAGAAAAGCCTCAAGCTGCGGAGGGCTGGGTAAATGGGGCTTTCTTCGTGTTGGAACCTGAAGTTTTTGATTATATTGAAGGAGATTCCACACAGTGGGAGAGGGAGCCGATGGAGCGGCTCGCAGCTGACGGACAACTGATGGCTTATCGACATGAAGGATTTTGGCAGTGCATGGACACTCTGCGGGATAAAGTTCTTCTTGAGGATCTATGGCAGCAGGGAAACTCACCGTGGAAAACTTGGAAGGACTGATTGCGGACATTCATCTCTGGATGCAGAGATTTGTTTGAAAGAAGCGAAAAAACAAAAAAATACTGACATGAAAGTAATGGTAACAGGTCATTTGGGATACATTGGAACTGTGCTCACTCCGATGCTTCAGCGTGAAGGTTACGATGTTGTCGGAATGGATAGTGATCTCTATCGGGACAGCACATTCGGTGACGGTTTGCCAATTGTACCGAATATAGAGAAGGATATTCGAGATGCCAATGCGGAGGATTTTTACGGTATAGACGCAGTGCTTCATCTGGCGGCTTTATCGAACGACCCGCTTGGCGACATTGATCGCGACCTGACACTCGATATCAACTACAGGGGCGCGTTGCACGTGGCTACGTGTGCGAAAGAGGCGGGCGTGTCCCGGTTTGTGTTTTCATCGTCATGTAGCACTTATGGTGCGGGTGGTGATTGTGTTCTCAGCGAAAACTCAGCATTCAACCCCGTGACCCCGTACGGAGAGTCCAAGGTCTATGCGGAACGAGATATTAGTAAACTCGCTGATGACGACTTTACGCCAACTTATCTTCGCAATGCCACAGCTTATGGAGTTTCTCCACGACTGCGATTTGATCTTGTGCTCAATAACCTGACCGCTTGGGCCTATACGACTGGCAAGGTGCATCTTAAGAGCGATGGCAGGGCGTGGCGACCCATCGTCCACATCGCTGACGTCTCCCTCGCATTCCTTGCGGTGCTCAAAGCACAACGGGATGTGGTGCACAATGAAGCGTTCAATATCGGAGCGCCTACAGAGAATTATCAGATTCGGGAGATTGCCGAGATGGTGCACGATATCGTGCCAAACTCAGATCTCCGATTCGCCGAAGACGCTTCCGCCGACTCGCGCAATTACCGGGTGAATTTTGACAAAGCAATGGAGAGGTTGGTGTCATATCGCCCGCAGTGGACCGCGCGTGAGGGGGTTGAGGAATGCTATGGCGCGTATCGAAAAAATGGAGTGAGTCTGCAAGAGTTCGAAGGGGATAGGTATCAGCGTCTGGCTCACATCAAGATGCTCAAGGCAGCAGGCGTCATTGGTGACGATTTGCGGTTTCTACAGTGAAATTCAATTCACACGCACTTGCAAGTATAAGCATTTTTTATGAATCATCAAGAGAAGTTTCTTAATCGTTGCGAATCCGCATGTTGTCGTGGCTGTGATCGCGTTGGCCTTTATCCAGTGCTTGATCTCGGAATGATGCCACCATCGGATCGCATACTGACCCGCGACCAACTGAATGAGGATGAACGCAAGTTTTCACTTGATGTGGGGTTCTGTCCGGATTGCACGCTTGTTCAGATTTTAGAGACCGTTCCGCCTGAGTTTCTATTTGGTGAAGATTACATGTATTTTTCCTCATTCTCTCAAGAGTGGATCGACCATTGCCGAAACAACGCGCTTGATCTAATCGAGAGACGACGGCTGGGGCCTGAGAGTCTCGTTGTCGAACTCGCTAGTAATGACGGCTATTTATTGAAAAACTTCGTTGAAATGGGTATTCCCGTCCTCGGCATTGACCCGGCTCCGAGACAGGCTGCGGCTGCCGAGAAAGTGGGAGTCCGCACATTAAAGGCGTTTTTTACCAGTGAATTGGCCGAACGACTCAAGAGTGAGGGTGTTCGCGCCGATATCATGATTGGCAACAACGTCCTTGCCCATGTGGCAGATACTCATGGATTTCTTGAAGGTATTCACACGTTGCTTAAGGATGACGGAATCGCGGCGATAGAGGCTCCGTATGTGAGATCTCTTGTTGAGCACACCGAGTTCGACACGATTTATCACGAACACCTCTGTTATTTTTCAGTTACTGCGGTGGACCATCTTCTTCGGCGTCACGAGTTGTTCTTAAATGACGTGCGGCGACTTCAAACGCACGGAGGTTCCATTCGATATTACATCGAAAAGCATGAGAACAAATCACATATACTAGAGCAAATTCTGCTAGAAGAAATGAGTATTGGAATGGACACACCTACATACTACGACGGATTCGCAATGCGAGTTCAGAAGATCCGGAAAGATTTGAGAGCCCTCGTTCATGAGTTGAAGGCGGATGGCAAGCAAATCGCCGCTTACGGGGCCGCAGCCAAGGGCACGATTATGCTGAACTCCGCAGGATTAGACAACAGTATGATCGACTATGTCGTTGACCGGAACACCCATAAGCACGGATGGTTTATGCCCGGAGTTCATATTGAAATCCTTCCCGTGGAAAAACTATTAGACGATATGCCGGATTATGTTGTGATGTTGCCCTGGAATTTTTCCGAAGAAATCTTACAGCAACAGATGGAGTATCGACAACGTGGTGGGAAGTTCATCATCCCGATACCGGATGTCCACATCGTATGAGAATCTAATGTATTTTTCAAAAATAGCATGAACAATTCATCAATCGAGAGCTGCATCTGCCCGAATTGCGAAACGGGCGCGATGACGATATTCTATGAAGTGAAGGACATTCCTGTGCATTCCGTATTGCTAATGCCAACGCGTGAACGTGCACGAAGTTATCCTCGCCGGGATCTAAAGCTTGGCTTTTGTGCGGATTGTGGCTTCATTTCAAATGTTGCCTTTGACCCTTCAGTCCATGAGTATTCCATATCATGTGAGGAGTCACAGGGATGCTCTCCCATGTTTAATTCTTTTGCTAGGGCTCTTGCTCGACGCTGGGTGGAACAGTATAAACTTCAGGGTCGGAGTGTTCTTGAGGTTGGATGTGGCAAGGGTGAGTTTCTAGCACTTTTGGTCGAAATGGGAATGGCAGAGGGCATTGGCATGGACCCTGCATTTATCCCGGAACGTCTTGAGTCACCGTTTGCATCGCGATTGACATTCATCCAGGATTTGTATGGAGATAACTATACCCATCTATCAGCTGACGTCGTGTGTTGTCGGCACACCCTCGAACACATTTCGCCGACAAGCGAGTTCATGCGCACGGTCCGCCGCACCATAGGCGGTCGAAAAGATACCCTGTTGCTGTTTGAATTGCCAGATGTCCATCGTGTGCTCCGTGAGGCAGCATTCTGGGACATCTACTACGAGCACTGCTCCTATTTCACCACAGGTTCACTCGCCCGACTTTTTCGGAAACATGGTTTCGATATTTTGGAATTAGAACTCGAATATGACGGACAATACATAGTGCTTGTAGGACGCCCGTCAAGCGATGGCGAACAATTGCCACTCGATGGCGAAGCGGATCTCGCTGCCATTACACAAGCAGTGGAAAATTTTCCACAACGATCTCGGAATGCGCGCGAAGGCTGGATATCCCGTCTTAACATACTCCATTCTCAGGGAAAGCGGGTAGTACTGTGGGGCGGCGGATCGAAGGCTGTTTCATTTATT
>Ga0247843_1000782_pt1 | contig 71547 bp, 73 predicted proteins | sample LaCruzMarch2017__FD_192420 | JGI IMG/M metagenome (GOLD analysis project Ga0247843, IMG submission 192420) | Freshwater microbial communities from meromictic Lake La Cruz, Castile-La Mancha, Spain - LaCruzMarch2017_8m | ecosystem: Environmental > Aquatic > Freshwater > Lake | place: Spain...
ATTTCCAAATCCTAGCATGGGAAATGCAACGGTCCGATGGGAAGAAGCAATGGTTGAATTGACGGTAATTGATAATAACGGCCGAATTGTTTACCAAAAAGATATACATGGACTTAATTCAATGGAATTGAACAGCTTGAATTCAGGAACGTATCTGGTTAATTTATACAGTAATGAAGGAATTGCAGACACACAACGCATCGTTGTACTGTAATAGTTAGGTTTAGGGTTGGAAAAAGGGATGGCAACGGCTATCCCTTTTTCTTTATCATTAAAAAATGTTGAATTTCGCCAAAGAGTAAATGAGACGGTTCTAAACAAACGTAGCCCAGTTTCTCGTAAAATCCCAGGGCATTTTCTCGTGCATGCAGGATGATTTCAATCGCCCCTGAATCCCAAGCCACTGCTTCCATGTGTCGCATTAAGCTTGCCCCTATTCCCTTGGATTGACCGCTGGGTTCAACCGCCATAAATCTGATTTGCCACGTCGTTGGTTGGATAAAGTCTAAGCGACCAACGCCAACAATTTCGTTGTCATCAAAGGCCGCAAAATGCATATGATCAAATTCATAATCATCTCGTTCTGATCCAATGGGTTGGTTCCAAGGTTGCCTTAGTACCTTCCATCTGAGGTGATAATACGTATCCCATTCTTCCTTGTTTTTTGGCTCTCTTATTTCCATTTAAATGCAAGTTGCGTAACGCGTTTAGTTGATGTATTGCCCTGTTTTTCTAATCGAATCAACTCCTTAGCCTCCATTGTTTCAAAAACCTCATCTAAGGATTTAATAATTCCCAACGGAATGAGATGTTCTAATGCCAAATCAGACAATTCTTTAGCCTCATACATTAAAACGTAAGGCGCAATTTCTCCCTTTAATTTTATGCGATTTTTAACACGGTCTTCGTTCGTTGAATAGCATAAATTACTCGAAATCAAATCACAACCAAGCACCTTGCATAGTGTTTGAAATTGCCGATCAGATCCAACTGCAAACGTGACTAATTTATCATCTTTAGTTCTAAAAATCTCTCCATATGGCGCTATGTTCGGATGTAAACTTCCCATGCGGGTAGGAATGATACCATTCATTAAAAATGCGGACGCTTGATTCACTAAACTAGAAACCGCTGCATCATAGAGCGAAACACTAACCCAACTCCCTAACCTTGTCTTTTCACGCTTTAGCAACGCGAGCAAAAGTGCCTCTTTTAACTGATGCGCGGCTAGTACGTCAATTAATGCAATTGGCATTTTAGTTGGATAACTTTCGGGCTCACCATTCATGGCCATTATTCCCGATTCAGCTTGTAGAATTAAATCATAGGCCACTCGGTCTGAATTATCGCCAAACCCTGAAATAGAACCTATTAACAGGCGAGGATTTATTGCATGTAATTTTTCTTTTGTGAGATTAAATTTCAAGTAATCTGAGGACTTAAAATTCATGATTAATACATCAACCGTAGGGAGCTTCTCCAACAACCACGCATAATCGGAAGGCAATGTAAGGTCCTTCGTAATATACTCCTTGCGAAAATTTATACTTGAAAAATAACTTGTAACCTCTTGCTTTTCCCCGGGAATTCGCCACGTTCGTGTGACGTCACCATGAATTGGATGTTCAATTTTGGTAACCTTTGCCCCCAGTTCAGCAAAGAAGGTTCCGACCGAAGGACCAGCCAAGACGGTAGAAAGATCAAAAACAACGAGCTCCTCAAACATGAATCAAAATTACATTAAAAATTCATGTTGAAAAGTGAGCGCCGCGAATCCAGATGTGGTTGAATATGAAGTTTTAAGTTGCTAATCACTGCCAAGTAATGAACCTCCCAAACAGACGACCTAGTTAAGGCGCTCCCCAGCGGTTATTTTAACACCTTTGACTAATGAACGTACAAAAGAAGAAAATAGATTAATTGCGATAATACTACTGAAAAAAAATTCTCTTTTTCATTCACCTAATTAATTAATCAATTAATAATTAACTTTTTAAGGATGATTTGATTTTGGGAACTGATAATAATGTTGTATTTCCCAACTGCCAACGATGGTGTTTCAACGAAACCACTATTTTCAATACTTAGACTGTGAACCAGTTTTCCTGCTGCGTCGTAAATAAAAACTTCAGCTTTATGCATTAAATTTCCAATCCAAAAACCATTTGCGTTGCTTGGGTTGGGGTATATTATGAGTGATGCTAGTTCGTTCTCAATCTGTCCTGCTATCGGATTTGGAAGTAACTTTTGACCGTCTGTATTTAATTGGGAATTTAACAGTGCGCCATTTTGTGCTTTTACTGAAAAATAATATGTTTGACCATAAATCGGATTCGCTAATAGATGTTGTATTACCGTATTGAATCCACAATTAGTCCATGAAATTATATTCGTTCCTCCTGGACTTGTACCCAGCGCCCAGGAATTATTTGATATGCTTGAATGGATGTCTGAGGCATTCCAATTGGTTGAAATCGTATTGGTATAAACGGTATCAATATCTGAAGATGTCCCATCGTTGCAAAAATTAATAACTGGTGGCGTCCAATCAATTAGATATTGTTTCGTTGTTGTGACACCCCAATTGTTAGCCAAATCTATTACTTCTGATTGAATCATTCCTGTGTTTACTGCACCGGTGCTTTGATAACGCATTTCTTGATTATTTCCAACAGTTACCGAAATATTTGTAGCCCTGGATTTAAACACTTTAACATTATCAAATCGAACGGTACTCGCTCCGGTTCGCAGGGAAATTGAATTACCTGCAACAATTGGATTTGCATCTTGCCATTGCGTAACGAACGAGTTATTTACATAAATTTTAATGATTCCGGTGATTGGATTATACCACGTCTTTATGGCATAATTAACCTGAGGTGTAATAACCAGCGGGACTTCATTTACAACGCTGAAAACGTCATTTGTAACTTTGTAAAGCTGAACTTTATCGGTTTCCTCTCTTAAGTAAACAAAGTATGAATTTCCTCGGTTTGGTAGTGTTGGATCCGAACAAAAAAAATGCATTCCTGCGCGTTGATTCAGGTTGTTAGATGTGATTTTTTGTTCCCACGCGTACAAGTATTGATTGCTGTTGTTCTGCGTTACATTTAAGTAGGCATTTGAATTATTTTGAGAAGCATCATTCATCAAAAATGTTTGGTTGTTAATGCTAAATAATCCTGTTTGGAGGGTCCAGTTGGTGTTAACGCCTTCAAAATCTTCATGCACAAATCCAAAATTTCCGTTTGCCATCCAACCCAAATTGCTTGGGTTTCGATCTGCGACGAGGTAAAACCCTTGGTTTACCCCACTTCCTTGGTCTACATCAATAATTTGTTTTTGAAAATTCGCCACTTCCCAAGTAGGTCCATTACTAATAGTGCTTGTAGGCAAGGTATTATCAACAGCTGGGTTAGTAGATACATAACTTGCCAACCAACCTGAAGAAGTGGATCCACAATCAGATCGAAATTCCACAAGCAATGAACCGTTGGTTCCTGTAAGAACCTGGGGAAGTGTTGTTCCAGTATAGGAACCAAGTAAGGGTGCATTTATAGTGGAACCGTTGTAGACAAAAAGTCGATCTGAACTGTGTAGAGAAAAGGCAGTGAAAGTTAAAGTAACAGATGCAGCGCCTGTTGGTTGAATGAGCCAAAGGTTTCGTTCATCATTGGTATAATTTCCGTTGGCGCCACCGGTATCAAAAAAGTTACCGCTCGCACTATTTATGGTATTTATAGTTGGGCTGTTATTAATTAGGCGATAATATTTTTCCCAATCCCAATTTATTCCCGGGTCTGTATGGGATTGATTCGGATAGTGTTGATGACCTTTTATTTTTACGCAATTTCCTAGAACATTTGAACCAGATGAGGCCGCACCATAATAGGTACGCAAACCATTAATACCGTAACCACTTAGGATAATATCTTTGGTTAAATTAGCAGACTCTTGGTACATGGCATTTGTGTACCAAACAGGATTGTTAACGTATCCTTCGTGTTCGTATCCTATTGTGTAAGGATTTTCCGTTCCAACATGCCATGCTTTTAACCCTTCTAAAACCATTTGTGTCACTTGTCCGTCTGAACTTCTAATTACATAATGGTATGAAACTCCTGAATTACAATTCTGCGCCCAAGAAATCGCTCCAGAATACGATCCCTGAACGGTATGAATGGTAATCGCGGAAACTGCTGTGCCACTTCTACTGCTAAAGTTACACGATGGAGTTGGTGTCCATAGAGCAGGACCATATTCTTGCGATTTATTGATTGATGGCAGGTAGTTTACGCCATTTTGAGAAACAACGACGTTTTTTTTTACACTAACTTTCTTCGCCGTTAGTACAGAATAATTTTGAGCACCAAATAATGCTTCAAGGTCGTATTTTTTAACTTCAAAATGGTGAAGATTGGCGAATTCAGTATCATTTAATCGTCTAAATACTTCAATTGCGAATGCGTTTCTAGCAAAATCATTCACAACACCTGAATCAGGAATTTCAGAAAGAACAAGAAGTGCAATTTTCAATCGTTCCTCGATTTTTAGGTTCATTGGTGAGGATAACTTCATGACAGAATCTAAAGCAAGTGCGTAAGCTAAAATTTGCATTTCTACGGAAGCTTTTTGCTGCTTAGTAGAAATACCACTTAACGTTCCAATTAACTTTCCGTTTTCTATAAAGTAATTCTTTCCATCGTCAAAAACTCCCATTATACCATATGGAGAAGGTAACCCTGAGCAAGATTCCACTTCTGATTTTTTAATTTCAGTTAACCTTGTATTGGTGTAGGAAACAGCCTCTAACGTTCCTCTAGGTACTTCAGATAACTTTTGGTAAGCTGAGTTAAAAAAAACTTCGTTTTGTTGCTGTTGTTGTGAAAATCCAAAAAAGATATTAAATAAAAAGAATACATGGACTAGATTCAGACGCATACTAAATTATCTTTAAGTTGTAAGCCATAAACGAACCTTATTTTTTAACAAATAATTCGACTTCAAAATTACACATATTCTGTTGTAGTCAAATTAAATTTACGTTAATAGTTTGATGCAGCTGTCTCGATTACAAGTTGTTAGGCATTCAATCTTTTAACGATAAACGAAGGGTTAAAACCCATCAACAGCGTAATTTATGGTATTTCCGCTTGGAAGAAACATGTTCCGTGAATTGTACCTTACAAACATCACTCGTTACAGCAAAGGATGTAAATTATTTAGTGCATTACATGTTGTTTGATTTAGGGTAAAATGAGTAGATTTGCGCTAAAATAATTTTTACTATGGTTTTCGATATTGACATGATTAAACGGGTATATTCAAAATATCCTGAGCGTATTAATTCGGCTAGAAAAATACTCAATAAACCGTTAACCCTAACGGAAAAAATATTGTATGCGCACTTGTGGGACGGGAATGCTTCGGAAGCGTTTAAACGAGGTGCTTCCTATGTGGATTTTGCTCCAGACCGCGTAGCGATGCAAGATGCCACAGCACAAATGGCCTTATTGCAATTCATGCAAGCAGGCAAGAAACAAGTTGCCGTGCCTTCAACAGTGCATGCAGATCACTTAATTCAGGCGCGAGTTGGTGCGAGTAAAGATTTACAAGACTCATTGAATCAAAACAATGAGGTATTTAACTTTTTGTCTTCTATTTCGAATAAATACGGAATAGGTTTTTGGAAACCAGGCGCTGGAATTATTCATCAGGTCGTATTGGAAAATTACGCATTTCCAGGCGGTATGATGATTGGTACCGATTCGCATACGGTAAATGCCGGTGGATTAGGAATGGTGGCAATTGGTGTAGGGGGTGCTGATGCCGTTGACGTCATGGCAGGAATGGCCTGGGAATTGAAATTTCCGAAATTAATTGGCATTAAACTAACAGGACAATTAAACGGTTGGACTTCCGCCAAGGATGTTATATTGAAAGTAGCTGATATTCTTACTGTGAAAGGTGGAACTGGATGCATCGTTGAGTATTTTGGGGAAGGAGCTCAATCACTCTCTTGCACCGGTAAAGGAACCATTTGTAACATGGGCGCTGAAATTGGCGCTACCACTTCGACTTTTGGGTACGATGATTCCATGCGCCGATATTTAATCGCAACCGGCCGTCAAGACGTTGTAGACGCTGCCGATGTAATTGCTGAACATCTAACGGGAGATGCGGAAGTTTATGAAAACCCTAAAGCATATTTCGATCAACTCATTGAAATCAACCTTTCTGAATTAGAACCTCACATCAACGGCCCGTTCACTCCAGATCGAGGAACACCGGTATCTAAAATGCGAGCCGAAGCAGAAAAGAATGGTTGGCCGATGGACGTAGAATGGGGATTGATTGGATCTTGCACCAATTCTTCGTACGAAGATTTAGCACGCGCCGCATCCATCGTCAAGCAAGCTGTTGCGCACGGAATTACTCCCAAGGCAGAATTCGGAATTAATCCAGGTTCAGAGCAAGTTCGATTCACCGCTGAACGCGATGGCATCCTCGCTGATTTCGAGAAAATGGGAACGAAAGTGTTTACGAATGCGTGTGGCCCTTGCATCGGTCAATGGGATCGAGCAGGTGCTGAAAAACAAGAAAAAAATACCATTGTGCATTCGTTCAATCGAAACTTCTCAAAGCGTGCAGATGGAAATCCAAATACCCATGCATTCGTTACCAGTCCTGAAATGGTTGCCGCTTTAGCCATTGCCGGAGATTTAGGATTTAATCCGTTAAACGATACCTTAATCAGTGCGGATGGCAAGCCCTTTAAGTTGACGCCTCCTGTTGGCGATGAATTACCCACGAAAGGCTTTGCCGTTGAAGATAATGGATATCAAGCACCTGCTGCAGATGGGAGCCATATAGAAATTGTTGTAGCTCCGGACTCTCAACGCCTTCAATTGTTAGCTAACTTTCCTATTTGGGGTGGTAAAAACATTATGGGAGCAAAGCTTCTTATCAAAGCAAAAGGAAAGTGTACAACCGACCATATTTCCATGGCTGGACCGTGGTTAAAATATCGTGGGCACTTAGACAACATTTCAAATAACCTTCTAATAGGTGCTGAAAACGCATTTAATGGGAAGGCTAATGAGGTAAAAAATCAACTCACCAATAGCTATGGAGAGGTACCTGCAGTTCAACGCGCATACAAAGCCGCAGGCGTTGCTTCCATTGTTGTAGGAGACCACAATTACGGGGAAGGAAGTTCAAGAGAGCACGCTGCGATGGAACCAAGACACTTGGGTGTTTCCGCGGTCATCGTAAAATCTTTTGCACGGATTCACGAAACGAATTTGAAAAAACAAGGAATGTTGGCCTTAACCTTTTCCAATGAGGCTGATTATGAATTGATTCAGGAAAATGATGAATTTGATTTTATTGATCTTGCAACGTTTGCACCGGAAAAACCATTAACCATGCGAATTCGTCATGAGAATGGAACACATCATGATATAATCTTGAATCACACCTACAATCAATCGCAAATCGAGTGGTTTAAAGCAGGGTCTGCATTGAACTTGATTAAACTTATGGAGAATTAATTCGAAATTAATAGCACGAAAAAAGGGAGGCAAGCCTCCCTTTTTTTGTATCGATCGTATTTACTTAGAACTTTACTGAAAGTCCCGCCTGAAGTAAGCCTCCACCAAAAGCACCCAACTCTATATGAGCACCAATGTTTTGGGTGAAATATACTTTTGCGCCGATTGCAATTCTTAAGGTCACAGGAATTAATGCTTTCGCATTCGCATCCTGATAATTTGGGTGACTTGGATTGGTTTCCCAGGTTCTATTCACACTCTTATATCCTCCCGCAAAGGCTGAATACATGTCCACTTTTTCTGATTGTACAAAATGATAATTCAAACGCAACATAGCGCGTAGTTTCTTGGCTGTATATTGTGCTTCATACGTGGTAAGACCCCCTAGCCCACTGCCATCAGTTGCATACACTTGATCTTCAAACTTAAAAGCAAATCCAGAAACTTCATAGTTTACATCGGCACCAACACCAACCTTATCACTCATCATGTATTCAAACCTCCCGCCGTAGGAAAGCATACCTCCAACTGCTCTATACTCTTGAACATTCTGCTCATCTCCATCATATTGATTATACAACAAAGAGTTAGCCCAATTAGGAACACCTACATACGGGTCTATCGAGAACGAGCCTTGCATCATTTGCGCATGTACACTCATTCCACTAAGGAATGTGAAAAATAAAACGTAGACTTTTTTCATAATTAATAATTTTAACGAAAGTACTTAAAATTGCAACAAAGATTTCAGTTGAGGGAAAGATTTATCCAAAGAAGCGAATTCAGAAACCGAAACTTGCATACCATCCATGGCAGCAATCACCAACGCGGCAAGTACCATTCGATGATCTTTAAACGTTTCAATGTGAACTTGTTTATGGCGAATTCCGCCCGTAATAAAAATTTCATTACCCGCTAATTCACATGCTGTACCGAGTGCGTCTAGCATGGCCATTGAGGCCTGTAACCGGTCTGATTCTTTTGTTGTTAGGCGTTCTGTTCCTTTGATTCTTGATTTTCCAACTGCTGAAGCTGCCAATACACATAACAGTGGAAATAAATCCGGTGAATGGGTAATGTCTACTGAAAAGGCTGCATTCATACCTCTAGTTACTGAAATGGAATCCACCTCTATTTGAATATCGGCACCGTATGCGTTCATTACGTCAAGGATTCGCTCATCTGCTTGCTTTGTATTGACCTGTAATCCACGCACAGTAATCGATCCTGTAATGGCCCCGACGCACAACAGGTTTGCTGCACCACTCCAATCTCCTTGAATCCTCATGGCGCTGCCTTGAATGGGGCTATGACCATGCATCGCGATACAGCGTTCATCCCAACTCAGGTGAAGACCTCGGTTATTTAATTGCTCAAGAGTCATTTCGAAATACGGTAAACTCACAAGGTTTGATAAACAAAGTCTCCGATCTCCTTGAGCACAGGCTAATCGGATAAGGACGCCAGAAGCGATTTGAGAAGTAGTGGGTGCATCGAGCTCGATTTCGTGTTGCATCGGTTGTTTTTGTTCTAGAATCAAGGGCCATTCATCCACCCCAGACTGTTGAACTAAGCCAAGTTGAGAAAATAACTCCTCATTAAAATGAAGTGCCCGATTCAGCAGGGTACCTTCCGCATGAATTCGAAGTTTACGTGCAAATAAAAATCCTATAGACACCACATTTCGGATCAAAAACCCGGATTCACCCACATGAAGCGAAAGTTCCTCTTGAATCCCTGCTGGAACTGGAGGAAAAACCTCTATGTGATTAGGGTTTACCTTGACCTGGGCACCAAAGCGCAATATGCACTTAATGGCAGACCGCACATCATCCGGAAGGTCTTCAAAATTTCCTAATAACTGCGAAGGGGAATCTGCCAACAACGAAAGTAGGAGTTCTCGTTGCATGTGACTTTTGGAAACCGGCGCTTCCATAACTGCGGGTAAATGGACCTTAGGAAGCTGAATCACCTAACTCTAAATTGCGTAATATGCTAGATTGGATATCGATGGATTCTTGATGAATCAACTTAAATACCTCCGCGGCAAACTCCTTTGATAAGTCTGCATCGTCCGAAAGTTTTAAAAACTTGGCCAAGGCTTCCTCCCATTGATTCGGTTGAAAAATTGCAATATGATTGCGCTTTTTGTAATGGCCTATCTGTTCTACGAGCTCCATTCGCTTGGCGAATACCTCAATGATTTGATGGTCCAGTATCGAGATGTTGGCTCGTAGCTCCCTAATTTCTTCTTGATCAATGGCTTGTCTACTGCGCACCATTAAATTAACCAATAGACTCTTAAAGGCTTCTGGGGTTATTTGCTGCTTGGCATCCGTTTTAGCAACCGAGGGATCTGGATGTACCTCAACCATGAGCCCATCAAATTTTAAATCAATAGCTTTCTGTGAAACTTCAAACACGTTATTGGCAAGACCCGAGATATGGGATGGGTCACAAATAATTTCTAGGCCAGGAAACTCTGCACGCAAGGCGATTGGGATCTGCCAATTTGGAAGGTTCCTATATTTTTGTTTATCATAGGTTGAGAATCCCCTGTGAACGGCAATGACCTTTTTGATTCCCGCTTTATATAAGCGCTCAATTCCACCCACCCATAATTTAAGGTCTGGATTTGTAGGGTTTTTTATTAAAATTGTAGCCTCAGTTCCTTGTAGGGAATCGGCTAATTCTTGAACCGAAAAAGGATTTGAAGTGGTGCGAGCACCAATCCACATGAGATTAAACCCATGCGCCAATACGCTTTCGACATGGGAAGAATTGGCTACTTCGGTGAGCACATTTACACCGAATTCGGCTTGAATATCGCGCATCCAAGATAGGGCAATGTTACCGGCTCCTTCAAACGCGCCAGGCTGCGTTCTCGGTTTCCAAACACCTGCTCGAAACGCAAATAAATCAACGGATTGTAATTGTTTCGCTACCGATCTTAATTGTTCGTAGGACTCTGCACTGCAAGGGCCTGCGATAAATTTTAAATCCGAGGATACCATGAGTTATTTAGCATAGTTCACCGACCTCTTTTCTCGTATTACAGTAACCTTTACTTGCCCTGGATACGTCATTTCCGTTTGAATTCGCTGAGATATCGTAAAAGATAATTCTTCCGCGCGTTGGTCGGTTACTTTCTCCGCTTCAACCAAGACCCGTAATTCTCGACCTGCTTGAATGGCATAAGCACTGCCAACCCCATCATAAGATAGCGCTAAGTTCTCAAGTTCTTTAATGCGCTTAATGTAGGCCTCCACAATTTCTCGTCGAGCACCTGGCCGAGCGCCAGAGATTGCATCACAAACTTGCACAATTGGAGAAATCAAGGTTTTCATTTCGATTTCATCATGGTGCGCTCCAATGGCATTTAATACATCGGGTTTTTCGCCATATTTCTCAGCGATTTTCATCCCTAAGATGGCATGTGGTAATTCTGGTTCTTCATCCGGAACTTTACCAATGTCATGTAACAATCCTGCTCGTTTTGCCACTTTCACATTTAATCCCAATTCGGCAGCCATGATGGCACAAAGATTCGCTACTTCGCGAGAGTGCTGCAGTAAGTTTTGACCATAAGATGAACGATACTTCATGCGTCCTACCATTCGCATTAACTCAGGATGTAGGCCATGGATTTCTAAATCGATACAGGTTCGTCGGCCTGTTTCGGCGATCTCTTCATCTAGGTTCTTTTTAGTTTTAGCTACAACCTCTTCGATTCGCGCTGGGTGTATACGGCCATCGGAAACGAGTTGATGTAAGGAAAGGCGTGCAATCTCTCTACGAATGGGATCAAAGCAAGATAAGATAATTGCTTCTGGGGTATCATCTACAATAATCTCAACGCCCGTTGCTGCTTCTAAGGCCCGGATATTCCGCCCTTCACGACCAATAATACGCCCTTTAACCTCATCCGATTCTATGTTGAAAACAGAAACGGCATTTTCAATGGCTTGTTCCGTAGCTACGCGTTGAATGGTTTGGATTACAATCCTTCGCGCTTCACGGTTCGCGTTTAATTTGGCTTCTTCAGAAATTTCTTTAATTTGAACCATCGCAGCCGTTCTTGCCTCATCAACTAGGGCATCCATGAGCATTTTCTTCGCTTCCTCCGGTTGAAGACTGCTGATTTTTGATAATTCAGCGACTCGCTTTTGTTGGATTTTATCAAGCTCCTGCATTCTACCTTCTAGGCTACTGCTTTTTTGAGTTAATTCTCCTTGGGTTCGTTCAAGGTCTTTTTCCTTCCGGGTTAAGTCTTCTAATTTTTGGTTGATGGATTTCTCTTTACCCCGAATTCGATCTTCGTTTGATTGCGTGCGCCGCTCGCGTTCTTTGATGTTGTTCTCATGCTCTTCCTTAAGTTTCAGGAAATTCTCCTTTGCTTGCAACGCGCGTTCTTTTTTGATGCGTTCTGCCTCGTTCTCAGCGTCAGTGATGCGCTGTTTTACTTTGTTTCCTACGACCCATTGTTGTGCAGCGAATGCACCGCCACCTCCAACTGCAAGTCCGATAATTATTCCTAGTACGTCCATTCCCTTGTATTAAATTGTTAAAATTCAGGGTTGGTAAAAAGAACTGTTAGATTAAATCCTGTGCCTCTTGCGTTAAATCACTTAGCTTCTGTTCTATGAGACTAAAATCCGGTTGTGAATCCGTAGTTGGTTTCATTAAATACTGTAACGAAGCCATTGCTAACAAATCCTGTTGATCATTTACTGCATAGTGCTTCTTAAGTGCCTCAATGGATACGTTTAGGGCATTCGCAGCGCTTAGTACCTTTTCCTTTTCAGATTCTAATACTGAAATCGGATAGGTTCTACCGGCAATATCTAGTTTCAAGGATACTTTAGCCATTGTTATTCTTTAGCTGGGCAATACAAAAATCTATTTCCTTTACCAACGCGTCGATTTCCGCTTCGTTTCGTGAGTATCCACTGAACAAATTTGGTTCAATCGCCTGTTGTTTTTTATTTGCTTCGGCCAACGCAGTTAATCGGGTGATTTCTTGCTGGAACGATTGATGCGCAATGGTTAGGCGTTCTACTTCCTTTTTGGCATCTTCCAGTTCAACATTTAACTGTTCAACGGTTTTTCGTTCTTGCTCAATTTTTGCTTTGAATTGATGAAAAATGGTTCTTAACTGAGCAATCTGGGTATCAATTTTCGGCGTCATCCGTGCAAACTTTCCACAAAGTTAACAGACATTGTTAGATTTCCCGACTATTACACATTTTTTTATCAAAAATACTCCATGAATCTTATGTTGAGGGCGCCGTGGTGTAAAACGCTTTGGTATAATTTGGTTTAATCGCATGAATATCCTCAAACATGCCTGCCGAATATCGTTCAAAAGAGAGGCGTACTTGCCCACTGGCTGAAGGGGTAGTATCATCGTCGAAAAACTGATAATCCACCTGCAACAGTGCGCGCAATTTTTCATTGGCGTCACCAACCCACATCAAGGGTTGAACGGGCGGAATAAAAGCACCACTGATTTCTTCCGGGCGATCTGTTATTAGGACATTATCCTCGTGCTGTACGCGCAGAAACACCTCATTTCTTCTCGCATCAAATGCTGCCGCAATCGCCATGGATGGATGTTTTAGACGCGCAAGTTCTATCAAACTTTCGAGCGAGGAAATACCAATAAACGGAATTCCTAAACCAAATACTAAACCCTTAGTTGTTGCCAATCCAATGCGCAATCCGGTGTAAGAACCCGGTCCTAGGGCGGTGGATATGGCTGAGAGGGATTCGATATCTAGGGTATTACGTTTCAACAACACATGAATCATGGTGGTTAAGGCTTCACCATGAATAAATTGATCACTACTCGACTCTAAAACGTCTAACAAAATACCTTGATTGGAAAGCGCTACAGAACAAACCTTGGTTGATGTTTCTATGTGCAGTATCATGAATGCAGCTCAAGCTTAAACCCAACACCATGGATGTTTAAAATCACGATGGATTCATCCGCCTTTAGGTATTTTCGAAGTTTAGTGATAAAGACATCCAGGCTTCTCCCTACAAAATAATCATCCTGACCCCAAACCGTATTTAAAATCACCTCACGCGGAAGCACTTGGTTTTTAAATTTGAATAAAAGCTTAAGGATCTGCGCTTCTTTTTTTGTGAGTGACTGAACTTTTCCGCCTAAGGTAAGGGTTAAATTCTCTGTATCAAATACAAAATTGGCAACATTAAATACTTTTTCTTCAGGAATTTCAGTGCGAATATTTACGCGCTTTAATAAGGATTTTATGCGAAGATTTAATTCCTCCACGGAAAAGGGTTTGGTTAGATAATCATCTCCACCGGCATTGAAACCCTCTATTTTGTCTTCTGTCATGGATTTAGCAGTTAGGAACAAAATAGGTATATCGCTATTAATTTTTCTTATGTCTTTTGCCAAGGTAAACCCGTCTTTTTTAGGCATCATCACATCGAAAACACAGAGGTGATAGGCTTGTTCATTGAAACGTTTCAGGGCCTCTACCCCATCGGTAGCCAAGGATACTTGATATCCCTCCGAACGCAATTGATCGGCTATAACAAACCCGAGGTTTATGTCATCTTCAGCAAGTAAAATTGAGATTTTCATGGTAGGCAAATTTAAGAACTTTGATTTATGAAAAGTCAAGAGTCTTGGTTTCCCAGGACCCTTGACTAATCAACCTAACCTACTACTGCTACAAAGGTAATGTGAAATTTTAAATCAGTTACGAATCCCTGCTCTTTTTTTCTTAAAAATTTGTTAATCTTTAGTTTATTGCAGTTTTCATAACCTTCCTCCAAGGAAAACTTCTTACCTTCGGAAATAAATGGGACATATACTAATCGTTGATGATGAAGCAGATATTCGAGCCTTGCTCAGATATAATCTTGAGAAGGAGGGGTACACTACCGATGAAGCGGAACACGGTGAAATGGCTTTAGCGCGAATCGCGATTAAAAAACCCGATTTAATAATTTTAGATGTGATGATGCCGGTGATGGATGGCATACAAACCTGTGAGCACATAAAATCAAATTTATCAACTAAAGATATCATTATTTGCTTTCTCACCGCACGCGCAGAAGATTACAGTCAGATTGCTGGGCTTGATGCGGGAGGGGATGATTACATTGCAAAGCCCATCAGACCAAAGGTGCTCATAAGTAGAATAAATGCGCTGATCAGAAGAACCCGAACTGTTTCTCGGTTGGTGACAGACGAAAAACCTCAGGGGGATCTTATTATAGATCGGGAAACCCATTTGGTTCACGTGAAAGGAATTTCCCATCAACTCCCACGCAAAGAATTTGAACTTCTTTATCTATTAGCCTCCAAACCCAACATGGTTTTTAAACGCGAAGCGATATTATCAAATGTTTGGGGTACCGATGTTATTGTAGGTGACCGAACTATTGATGTTCACATTAGAAAGTTGCGCGAAAAAATTGGCGACTCATACATACAAACCATCAAAGGTGTAGGCTATAAATTTTATTCAAAATAAGGAACCATGAAACCGTTCATTTATATCGCATGCATTTGTTTTTCCATACTCACTTATGGGCAACGAATCCAATCCCATGAATCGATTCGTCAACACCTGGTTGCTTGGGATACCATCCGCGGCTCGTGGTTATTCGACGCCATTCATGCAATTCATACGAATCAAGCTGTTCCAGACCGCACATTTCCGGAGGATTTAACTCCTGCAGAACTCTTTTCACTGGCCCCCATAGAAGATCGAGAATCCTTACAAAACACCTTAGATAATATCAATCCATCGGATGCATTTACCGAATTAATGAGTGCGCTGTACAATTCCGCAGCATGTGCAACTGCACAAGGGAGAAGTTTTGGAGACCCGCACTTGGTTACCTATGACAACACCGGTTATTCATTTCAAACGGTTGGTGAATTTGTCTTAACAAAGGTCGGAACACACTTCGAAGTTCAAGCCCGACAAAAACCGCAAAGTGATGATTTTTCATTAAACACAGCGGTTGCCATTAAACTTTATGACGATCGAATAGCTTACTATGCCGCGGATATTCCAGACGGTTCGAATTCACCCTTGTGGCTTAATGGACAACCCATTCGCATGGAGGGACGCACTTATTACCTGCCCTGCGGAGGAACCATCCGCCTTATTGGAAGGAACTATGTAGTATCGGGACCCTTAGGCGAAAAAGTAATCATAGACAATCGAGGAGGCGGGGGTAGAGGATTTATTAATTTAACGGTAAATATTCCCTCTTGTAATTTATCGGCGCCTACGGGTTTATTGGGAAATGCAAACCAGAATAGAGCGGATGAATTTCAAGTTAATCAATTCGGTCAAAACGATAATCTTACGGGTTTTATGGGAATGAATACCCCAGAATTCGCCTCCTTATCTCAAGACATTGAACAACGATATCAAAACGAAATCATCAAAGATTTTGCAGAAATCCATCGCGTTTCTGATGAGCATAGCCTGTTTGATTACCGTCCAGGTTTAAGTACTTCATTTTATACGGACCGGTCTTTTCCACGTGTGATACGAACCTTTAATGCTATCCCTAATAATAACCGCGATGTCGCCAGAAATCGATGTCAACAAATGGGAGTCTCAGAGGCAGAAATGAACGGGTGTATTTTTGATTCCCATTATTTGAATCTCACGCCAAATCCAATTCCTACCCCTCCACCGGCAACAGAGGGAGTGATTTTAGACAAATTAAGGAGGCCCATCGTAAATTCAAACACTATTGCCCCTTCAAAATTTCCTGACAATGCAGCTCAACCAATGCCAACAAAACCGATAGATTCATCGCCAAAACCATCAGAATACGAACCGGTGCAGAAACCAAGTTCTGAGCCTGCCAAACCAAGCATTAATTTTAAAACACCCGAGCCAAAGGCCCCGAATATATCAAAACCAGTGAATAAGCCCGCCCCGGTGAGTAAACCAACAGTATCTCCTGCGCCTAAAAATCCACCGGTATCCGTACCTTCTAAAGGAAAAGGGAGATGAGAACACTTGTTTTTTTCGCCTGCTTTTTTCCATTAATAATCCTCGCTCAAACGCCAAAACTCGTGGTTGGCGTAGTGGTTGATCAAATGTGCTATGATTACTTGTATCGTTTTCAACATCATTTTTCAACAGACGGCTTTAGGCGATTTCTAGACCGCGGCGTGAATTGTAGAAACACCAATTACAATTATGTTCCTACCTACACCGGACCAGGCCATGCCTCCATATACACAGGAACAACGCCATATAATCATGGGATTGTTGGAAATGACTGGTACAATCGAAGTACCCAACAATCCGTTTATTGTGTTTTTGATAGCACAGTAAACCCAGTTGGCAATCCTTCGAGTAAATATGGTCAAGTTTCTCCGCATCAGTTGGAAACTATGACCATTACTGACCAGCTAAAACTCACTTATCCATCTTCCAAGGTTTATTCGATTTCAATAAAAGACCGGAGTGCAGCACTGCCTGGTGGACACATGAGTGACGGGTCATATTGGTTCGACTACACCAGTGGGAAGTTTATTTCCAGTTCCTATTATATGGAAGCATTACCCGAATGGGTACAATCGTTTAATCAAACGCATTCTGCAGATCATTACATTAAAGATTGGGAGTTATTAAAACCTATTTCTGAGTATTCTAGAAGCGTAGATAATTCACCCTACGAGGTCACGATTAAAGGCTCAAAAAGCCCAACATTTCCCTATAAATTCTCTGAATATGCCAAAGGAGACTACAATTTATTCACCTTAATGCCATTCGCAAATACGCAATTAACCGATTTTGCATGTGAACTCATTGGAAGTGAACAAGTCGGAAAGCACGAGACCACAGACATGCTTTGTATTAGTTTTTCCACACCAGACATCGCTGGTCATGCCTTTGGTCCATATTCCCTTGAAATCGAGGATATTTATGTACGACTTGACCTTGAACTCGCTCGATTATTTCGCACCCTAGACCAAAAGCTTGGCAAACACAACTATGTGGTATTTTTAACTGCAGACCATGCTGTAGTGCCCGTTCCACAACAGTTAATAGACGAAAAACTACCAGGAGGGTATTTTGATATGTCGCAGGCGAAAATCACAGTAGAAGAAACACTCCTTGCGATGTACGGCCATAATCTCATGCTTTCGGAAGAGAATCAAAACATCTACTTAAATACTCCTTTGATAGATTCATTGAAATTAATACGCAGCGAGATACAGCAACAAGTTGCTGCCATCCTCCGAACTTTTCCTGAAGTCAAAGTCGCCGTTACAGGCTCCGATTTAGAACGCGGAATCATTGATGACGCTTGGATGCAAATGATTTTAAATGGTTATTCGAAGGAACGAAGTGGGGATGTTATATTTATGCTCAAACCGGGATACCTGCCTGTTGGATCCCGTAAAAAATCTGAGCACAAAGGGACCTCACATGGATCCGCTTTTAACTATGACACCCATGTTCCGCTGCTTTGGTATGGAATGCGGATGAAGCCACAAGAAATTTTTAGACCCATCGCAATTACAGACATTGCTGCGACATTGGTACACCTGTTAAACCTGCAACGCATGGGCAGCATGACCGGAAGCCCTATTGTTGAGATTTTAGGGCAATAAGTACGTAGAAACCCGATTTTCTATTCGGGTGATGATATCTGTCTCCGTTTCTCTAACGAAGTCTAGGCCTGTGATTCTTTCATAGAGCTCAATGTATCGCTGACTAACCAATGTCACAAACTCATCGGGCATCTCAGGCATCTGCTGCCCCTCTAATCCCTGAAAGCCTTCTTCAATTAACCACTGTCTTACAAATTCCTTGGACAGTTGTTTTTGAGTTTCTCCGTTTCGTTGACGTTCCTCATATCCTTCTAAATAGAAATATCGGGAAGAATCCGGCGTATGAATTTCATCGATTAAAATCACTTGACCATCCTTCAAGCCAAACTCATACTTTGTATCAACCAAAATTAACCCGCGTTCTTTAGCCATTTGAGTGCCCCTTGCGAACAACGCTCTAGTATACGCTTCCATCTGAAGATAAATATGTTCTGGAACGTGGCCATTCGAAATAATATCTTCTCTAGAAATGTCTTCATCATGCCCTTCTTCGGCTTTCACGGCAGGTGTAATGATCGGTTCTGGAAAGGGATCGTTTTCGTTCATTCCTTCAGGCATCGGCACTCCACACAACATGCGATTCCCCGCCTTATACATCCTTGCGGCATGTCCGGCCAAATATCCGCGAATCACCATTTCAACTCGAATCGGTTCGCATGCAATGCCCACAGAAACATTAGCATCTGGGGTAGCAAGCAACCAGTTTGGCACTATATCCGCAGTGGCATTTAAAAAATACGTTGCTACTTGATTTAATACTTGACCCTTGAAAGGTATGGGTCTTGGTAAAATGTGGTCAAACGCACTGATACGGTCCGAAGCTACCATGATTAATCTCCCGTCGGACAAAGAATATACATCCCTCACCTTTCCGTGATAGACCGATGTTTGACCCTTAAAATTAAACTCATGACTTTTCAGTGCCTTTATCATATTTCTTTTGTTTATCTATTTGTTCTTGAGTTTCAAATGCGGTAATAATTTTTGCAATCAACTTATGGCGAATGATATCGCTGTGCCCCATTTCAACAATACCGATTCCCTCAACGTCTCTCAGGATTGAAGTGGCATAGGCCAGTCCTGAGCGCTGTTTTCCGGGTAAATCCACTTGCGACATATCTCCAGTAATTACAAACTTGGCCGTCATCCCCATTCGGGTTAGAAACATCTTCATTTGCATGATGGTGGTATTCTGAGCCTCGTCTAAAATTACAAAAGCCTTATCCAAGGTTCTACCGCGCATAAAAGCCAAAGGAGCGATTTCAATAACCCCGTATTGAATCATTTCCGCCAATCGTTCTGGAGGAATCATGTCTCTCAATGCATCATACAGGGGCATCAAATAAGGATCGAGTTTTTCCTTTAAATCTCCCGGAAGAAAGCCAAGGTTTTCCCCTGCCTCTACAGCGGGGCGTGTGAGCACGATGCGTTTAACCTCTTTTGCTTTGAGTGCTTTAACCGCTAAAGCTACCGCTGTGTATGTTTTTCCTGTTCCTGCGGGCCCGATGGCAAAGACCATATCATTTTTAACAATGGAATCTACGAGTTTTTTTTGATTGACTGTACGCGCTTTAATTTTAACGCCACCATTTCCGTGCACCAAGGTTTCGGAACCGTTATCGGTATGAAGAAGCTTCTCGCCATCCGAAAGCATTAGGTTATCGATGTTGTTTTCAGACAAGGAATTGAATCGGTCGAAATGCCTAAGAAGCAAAGATAATTTCACTTCAAATTGGTCTATCAGTTCTTCTTCCCCTTTTACCACAATTTTATGTCCACGCGCTACAATGGAAAGTTTTGGAAAAAAAGTTTTCAAATGCTTAAGATTTTCATTGTTTACCCCAAAAAATGCAGCAGCATTTATCCCTCCGAGTTCTATATTCCGACTACTTAACTCCAATTAAAATCAATTTATCAGGCGACATTGTGTTGAAAAACTATACTTTTGGTAAAATTATAAAATAACTCAAACATTGCGTTCTTAAAATGCAAATCATTACCCTTACATCGGACATTGGATTGAGAGATTTTTATGTGGCTTCTGTGAAGGGACGGCTATTACAGGCGGTGAGTGGGGTCCAACTTATTGACATCACGCATCAAATTAAACCCTTTGAAGTGGCTGAGGCAGCTTACCAACTGAGAAGTTGCTATGACTCATTTCCTCGCGGGACCATTCATATGGTTGGTGTTGACACCGAACCTTATCTTCCGTATAAAATTACAGACCCATCTCAAGAAAATCAACTCACCTATCCTTCTATCTTGAAATATGATGGTCATTTCTTTATCACCAATGACAACGGATTTATTGGAACATTCTTAGGAGAGGACGTGCCTGAAGCGCTCTACAGGTATACACGGATTGAAGAGGAACCTGAATCATGGACCTTTATGATGAAAACCTGTTTTGTGGAATTAGCAAGTAATATCGCGAATAAGGTTCCGTTTAAGGACTTTGCCGTTGAGGTGAATGCCTACAAAAAAGCCTTTACACCAAATCCAATTATTGAGCACAACGTGATTCAAGGAAATGTGATTCACATTGATCATTTTGGAAACATAATCACGAATATTTTCAAACATGATTTTGAGCGTTTTGGATTGGATATCCCCTTCACCATTAGTTACCAAAAAAGAAACTACGACATAGATGTAATCTCCAAAGCGTATAATGATGTCACCATCAGTGAGCGGGTTGCGATTTTCAATGACAACGGACGCTTAGAAATCGCCATTAATCGGGGTGCAAACGGGGGCAACGGGGGTGCCGACCGCTTATTTGGCATGAGGTTGGGCGAATCCGTTCGGGTAACCTTCTTCCCCAAAGGCTCGGTTAGAAATCTGAATTCCCTGCTATGATCACCCGAATCGTTAAATTACATTTTAAAGAAGAACGAATTTCTGATTTTTTTGAACTCTTTGAGGATGTAAAATATAAGGTCGTGAATTTTCCAGGGTGCATTCAAATGACCTTGCTTCAAGACCACGCGCATCCGAATATCGTTTTTACGTACAGCCATTGGGAAGATGCCGCCGCACTCGAGCATTACCGGCTTTCAACAACGTTTAATGGCCTTTGGGGCAAGATAAAACCAATGTTTGAAAGCAAGGCTGAGGCTTGGACCCTTCACGCGCAATTTGAAGGAACGAACAAAAGCGTCAAATCAGATTAAGTTGAGCGCCTATTTCATTAAAAATCCTAATTTTGAACTTCACTAATTCAGGACGTCTATGTATGCCCTCTATCTAAAAGAAGTTAGAAGTTTTTTAAGCTCCATCGTGGGCTATGTTTTCATTGTGATTTTTTTAATTGCATGTTGGTTATTCAATTGGATGTTAAGTTCCAATATGAATATTTTAGACAGTGCTCAAGCGGAGCTTATTCCATTTTTCAATACGGCACCCTACATCTTTCTGATTTTGATTCCAGCCATCACCATGCGATCGATGGCTGAAGAACGCAGAACGGGAACACTTGAATTGTTATTCACCAAGCCCATTAGTGACCTCGGCATCCTGCTCGCGAAGTATTTAGCGGGAGTAACTCTCCTGTTCATCTCTATCTTACCAACCTTGGTCTACTATGGGTCGATTCATTACTTAGGAAATCCCGTTGGAATTGTGGATGAAGGGGCCACGTTTACTTCCTACCTTGGATTAATTCTACTGGGCGCTGCATTTGTTTCCATCGGAATATTTGCGTCGTGTTTAACCTCAAGTCAGATTGTAGCATTCATCATGGCAACGGCCTTGTGCTATATGTTCTATGACGGATTGTCTTTATTGGGATCCTTTGCGCAATTCGGAAGCCTTGATTTTATTATTCAATATTTCAGCTTGAGTAATCATTACGATTCCATCAAAAAAGGGGTGGTCGTTGCCGGAGATATTATTTTTAATCTATCGTTCATCGTGTTCTTTTTAAGTGCCTCACTCACCGTGATTAAAACCCTAAAAAAATAGCCATGAAAAAGATCAAATGGAGTAGTTTTTTCAATTGGGGGTACTTCTTCGGAATCCTTGCTGTACTCATATTGCTCAATGTCATTGGAGCCCTGATCAATGTTAAAATTGACATGACTGAAGACAGTCGCTATTCACTGGCTCAGGGGACCACCAATTTTCTTGCAGACAAAAAGAACTTTGAAAATCGGATTAGCATTAAAATATACTTAGAAGGAGAACTTCCAGCAGAAATACAAAGCTTTCGAAACGCGATAGAGGACAAGTTAAAAGACTTTAAATCCATTACTGGAAATCGAATAGAATACCAATTCATAAATCCAAATGAGGGGCATGCCAATAAGAAAGAGGAGTATTTTTTCCTTCGTGGAATTTTCGAAAAAGGGATACTGCCAACGAAAGTAGTATACGTAAAAAACGGGGTACAATCCCAACTGATCTTGTGGCCAGGTGCAGAGGTAACCTATACCTCAAATGGGGTTGTCAAAGAAACATACATTCAATTTCTTCCCGGTACCCCAAATGGAGAACCGATGGAATTGAATCGATTAAATCCGATCCTTGAAAATGCGCTTAATAACCTTGAGTATAACATGCTTTCCGCCTTGCGAAAAATCAGCCAAAAAGACAAAAAACGCATCGCATTTTTGCAAGGTCATGGAGAACTAAATGAGCATGAGACCATGAATGCTCGGGCTGTTTTAAGCCCATATTTCTACCTTACCTCCTTGACCTTTAACTCCAAAGAATCCCTGAATGAATTAAACGAACTTGACGGATTAATTATCGCTGATCCAACGCAGCCATTCAGTGCTATGGACCTTTACTTTATAGATCAATTCGTGATGAATGGCGGTCGCTTAATGGTCTTCATGAATACACTTGCTCACCAGGAAGATTCACTGGCGCAGAATTTTATGGACCATTCTGTTCGGAAGAATCTCACCTTGGATAAAATGCTGTTTGACTATGGAATAAACATTCATGAAAACTATGTTTTCGACCGAATATGTGGGTATCGGAAGGTACGCATGGACAATGCAAGCAGCTTGAGTTGGCCATACCACGTGTTAGCAAGCGCGTCGCTACACCCAATTACTCGGAACATCGACCCCGTATCGCTTGAATACGCGAATGAACTGCAATTAATCGAAACACCCGGCGTAAAACTCACCAAAATCTTAACGAGCTCATCGAATGCAAACCGGTCTGGATTAGCTCCTCAAATCAGTTTAATGGATTTTCAAATATTCGGTGAAAATCCAGCCTTTGTTGAAAACCCGACGGATCCGATTAACAAAATTACACTCGCTGCAATGGCCGAGGGTAACATCCCTTCCCACTTCATTAATCGCGATGTACTGATTAAGGTGGATACACTGGAAGCATTCATTCCTGTGAATTACAGAAAAAAACAGATTAAAAGCAATAAAGAAACCAAAGTGTTTGTGGTTGGAAATGGTCAGTTTATTGCCAATGCCTATGACTCAGTTTTTCGAGGAGGTAAGTACGAATACATTTCGTCTCCACCGTTCCCTTTCAATGCCTTAAAATACAGCAAGGTGCCTGATTTAAATGGCCGGCCTGTGATTTATGGAAACCAAGAATTTATACAAAACCTCGTTGATTACATGATGGGGGATAATAGTGTATTGGATATCCGCAGCCGTCAAATAGAATTTAAAGAAATGGACAAAATGAAACTGCAGGCCGAAGGTGAACGAATTCGATACCTGAATTTGTTTCTACCCATTGTACTCGTTGCCATGTTGGCGTTTGTAATGATGTTTTCAAGAAAACGCAAATACATCAATCGATGAAAAAAAATAAGAAACTGCTTAGTTTAATAGCATTGCTCCTCGGAATACTTGCGCTCGCTGTATTTGCCGTGAACCTCATTGAAAACAAAGGTAATTCAGATACCGAGTGGATCAATTTCGCGATAGAGGACACCACCCGAATTTCAAAAATCATCATTGAAGACACCTATGGGCAGCACATGGAACTGATTCAAGATGGCAATCAATGGCATGATGAAAACGGTGATTGTGTCTCAAAGCCTAACGTTTCCTTTATTCTTGAGGCGGCTAAGCTTATAGAGTTCAAGGGCTATCTCCCAGAAAAATCCAAAGCAAAATTCACGGAGCTCATGGCCACACAGCACATTAAGGTGTCTTACTTTATTGATGGGCGATGGACAAAGTCCTGGTATATTGGCCCGCCAGCGCAGGATCATTATGGCCAAATTATGCTCTTAGAAACTGCCGATGAAGGAAAAAGCAAAGACCCGGTAATGATGCGAATAAAAGGCCTAAATGGCATTATTAGCCCACGATTTTTTGCAGAACGCAAGCGCTGGATGTGTACCGAAATATTCGCGCTCAATACAGAAGACATAACTGCTGTGGACCTCAAGAACGTTGAAAACCCTGCACTCAGTTTTAACATCAAGAATTTAGGCCGTCGGTTTGAGGTGAGATCTCATGGTAAAAAATTAAAGGTACTGGATACGGCAAACGTATATCGATACCTACAGGGCTTTAAGAAAATTCATTTTAACTTTCCCAATATCGAATTGAGCAAGAAACAAGTAGATTCCGTCAAACGAAGCCCCCTGTTTTCTCAGTTAAAAGTCACTGAACGCGGAGGAAAACAAACCATCTTGCGCATGCATCGAATAAAAAGTGAGGTGCCACAACGGAATGAAGTAGGAGAAATGGTAGAAATGGATATGAATTTATTTTGGGCTGAACTGCCAAACGGCGAATTGGTTAAGTGCCAGTATTTTGTATTCAATGCCTTATTGATGGGACACATCTATTTCCCGGATATCGCAAATACGAAATAAAATTGGGAATTGAGCGAAGGGCGTCTAGAATTCATAAAGTATTGTTATCTTTGCTTGTTGAAAATTAAGCTATGAATTTTATTACATCCAGCAATACCTTATTGAGTCATCTACAAAGCATTTCAGGTGCCTTGAGTACCAATACTAAAATGCCAATTTTAGATAATTTTCTATTCCATATCACTGGAAATAAGTTAACGGTTTCAGCTACAGATTTAGAAACAACCATGATCACCCATTTGGATGTTCAGTCTGATGCTGATGGCAAAATCGCCATCCCTGCAAAGCTTATTCTCGACGTTCTTAAAAGTCTCCCAGACCAACCGTGCACCTTTCGTGTTAACCCAGAGAATTATTCCATTGAAATCACCTACGATAATGGTAAATCTAAAATGGTTGGATTTAACGGTGAGGAATTCCCGAAGTTGCCTACGGTAGCATACAGCAGCTCCATTGAAGTAACTGGTGAATTGCTTTCGAATGCCATCAATAAAACCCTGTTTGCCGTTGGAACAGACGAAATGCGTCCGGTAATGACCGGGGTGTATTGTCATTTTTCACCTGAAGACATTACGTTTGTTGCCACGGATGCACACAAACTGGTGCGTTACCGTAGAACCGATATCAATACCACTTCTAGCTCCTCATTTATTCTACCTAAGAAACCTCTTAATTTACTCAAGGCTAATTTACGCGGAGATGAATCGGTGAAGTTGGAGTACAACGAATCCAATGCTACATTTACCTTTAATGATTTAACCCTGGTTTGCAGACTTATCGACGGGAAATATCCTAACTATGAAGCAGTGATTCCAAAGGAAAATCCGAATGTGCTTACCATAGAACGAAGTCATTTCCTAAGCTCCCTGAAACGTGTTGCGATCTTCTCTAACAAAACAACACACCAGGTAAAACTGAAAATTGCTGGTGCTGAACTGCAATTATCCGCCGAAGATGTTGACTTTTCCAACGAAGCCAATGAGCGTTTAACGTGTAATTTCGATGGCGATGATATGGAGATTGGGTTTAACTCCCGATTTCTTATCGAAATGTTAGGAAATTTGGAAACCGATTCTGTACAATTATCGATGAGTGAACCTTCTCGCGCCGGTTTATTAACGCCTCATGAAAGTGGAAACGAAGCAGAGCATATTCTAATGCTTGTGATGCCCGTGATGCTTTCTAGATAAAATATGCCTTCGGAAAAGTCCAATATTCGTAATCTTTCTTTAGTTGAATTAACAGAAGCCCTAGTACAAGGAGGCTTTCCCAAGTTTCGCGCCTCACAGGTGTTTGATTGGTTATGGAAACAACATGCTGCCAATTTCTCTTCCATGAAAAATATTGGGGCGCCACTAATTGCCTACCTGGAATCACATTATCACATTGATCGATTGGCGCTTGATACCGTTCAAAAAAGTAGCGATAAAACTATAAAATGTGGTTTTAACACCATTGACAGCCAAGTAATTGAAGGAGTCCTAATCCCCACCAGTAAACGCATGACCGCGTGCATATCCTCGCAAGCCGGATGTAGTTTGTCCTGCGCCTTTTGTGCTACAGGGAAGCTGAAACTCATGAAAAACTTGAGCGCCGGAGAATTGGTAGATCAAGTGGTCGTGCTCAATGAATTAGCGACTACAAACTATGGGATTCCCCTCTCGAACATTGTACTCATGGGAATGGGTGAGCCCTTACTCAACTACAAGAACGTCATTTCGGCTCTAGAGATTCTAACCGACCCCAATAGATTCAACATAAGCCCGCGAAGGATCACTTTATCGACTGCTGGTATTTCAAAAATGATCATGAAATTGGGGGATGAAAAAGTCCGTTTTAACCTTGCCCTTTCTCTGCATGCCGCCGACGACAAAAAGCGCAGTGAAGTGATGGAAATCAACGACTCTAACAACTTGGCTTCATTGCGTGAGGCCTTAATTTATTTCCACGAACGCACCGGGTCTAGAATTACCTTTGAGTACATCCTGTTTCATGCGTTTAATGATTCAATCGAAGATGCAGCTAACCTTGCTATTTTTGCGCGATGCGTCCCGTGTAAAATCAACATCATTGAATACAACAGCATTGGTGATTCTCGCTTTACGAAGGCAACGGAAGCTCAAACGGAAGCCTTCAGGGAATTTTTAGAACGGAGAAACTTAATCGTGAACGTTCGGCGAAGTAGAGGAAAAGATATTGATGCCGCTTGTGGCCAGTTGGCAAATAAAATAAATCAGACTACAAAATCGCTTTAATTTGAGAAAGCGCTTGTAAACACGCTGTATCACCTTTAAATTGAAACGCTTCTTCAAATGCCAATAAATATCGATTAATTAAGGTGGTATTCGACGTTGGCTCAAAAAATTTGCGCTCTGGCTCGATTTCGATTTGTTTTAAAAATGAGCGTATTTCTTGCTCGTCGAACACAATACCATTTCCGATTGGATTGATGTAGAACAATACCCCATATTCACTTTCAGACTCGCTAAATAGAGAAGTATTGTTTTCATCCATACGCGCCAAGATGAATATCTTTGGGAAATCAACACCATAGATTGGAACTTCTAACCAATTTGCGATAATCGAATAAATCAAACCAATAATCAAGGGATTACCCTTCTTTTCAGTCAAAACAGTTCCAATATTCAAATGCGCTAGATCGCGCTGAAAGCTTTCCGTGCACTCAAATCCATGAACCTCGAAAAACATGTGATTTAATATTTTTACCTGTTCAAATGCCGTTTGATAATCATTTAATTCCAACCACACATCTTTACGAAGCGCCTCCATGTGTTGTAGAACAAGCGCATCGTCTAAGGTGGAGTCCACCAACTTATTTAGGGCAACAATGGCTTTTAATAGGTCTTTATCTGCAGAAGTACTCCAAGTTAATAACTCATTAGAAACAGCATCTAGGCGAATGGCCTGAAGGATTTCTGAGGCACGACTTATTTGCATAATCCCGGCTGATTCATTGGATAATACCTCCACAAGAAACGGCTCGATGAGCTGAGCTTCCGCTTTTATTACTTGTTTGATCACCAGATAAATTCGTTCATCGGGATCTTCCAATAAATCTACCAGTGCTTTTCGTTTTCGATTTGACATCATCACGAGACAAAAATATTCACGAAGCGGGCTCAAATAGGAAAGGCTTCAGTTCTTTATCAAACTGAAAATGTTAATACTCATGTAACCTAATTGAAAATCGGCCGTTTACTTGTTTGAATTCAAATGAACTATGCTACAGGTTATTTGAGATTAGGGGGCCTTGTCCCCCTTTTTTTTTAACTTTGACTATGAAAATAATGATAACACTTTTGATCAGCCTTGGGTTATTATCCTGCAAATCAACGAAAGTAGCAACAATTGATCCTCCTTCAGAGGGCACTAACCAATGGGTTGGAATTATTCATGTCAATGAGAATCAATGTCCCGTGTATATTGAAATCAAGGATGAATTAAATCCTGGAGTAGCCGTTCCGTTCCATGCTGTTTATCCACTAAACTTAAAGGATGGCATGAAGAAAAAAGGACTAAAAGTGCAATTCAGCTATACGCTTTCAAAAGCCATGTCTCCTGAAGGATGTTCTGCAGAAGCGGTAATCCAGCTTGAGCAGATTACAGTTATTCCATAGGAGTAAAGCTATCTAAGCATAAGTAAGCCAAGGCGCGACCAATGGTTCGTTCTTGCTCCGCATTATTTGCAGCACCTTCGGTTAAATGAAGATATGCCAATGGTTGATTCGGAAGTAGTCGGATAACGTTTCTTATTTCGTCCAAAGACCACCCAGAAGGTGAAGATGCGGAAGAAGGCATATTTGCCATACAATCCATATCAAGATCAACTCCTGCAGGACCCTTAGCATGTAAAAAAACATCTAAAACATCGGAAGCAAGGACTTGACCCCCCAAACAATAAGACTCAAAAAACGTAAGGTTCACATGGTGTTTACGGATGAAATCCTTCATGAATGGTGTAATTCCATAGGCATGAACTCCAAACACATGGTAATTCTCGAGCACTCCTTCTTCCAACGCGACCGAAAAACTATTGCCGGAATGCCTTCTATTAACGTCACGGCAATCGGTATGTGCATCAAGATTAATTACAGTTTTACAAGCTTTCACCTCATTTGCCCAACGCATAAGGGGCAAGGCATTGTTGTGCCCTCCACCAATTACTATAGGAAGTTGGTCCTTTGACACATTGAGGCGCAACACCTCCAATACAAAGGCATCCAGCTCCTCCACCAAGACGCTAGCCTCCTCTACTTGCGTAGGAAAAGACCCGATAAATGTGATATTACCCAAGACATCAAAGGATTGGCCTTGATAAGGCCACTGTATAAATTGTTTAAAAAATGCGTTAAAGGCATGTTCCGAGCCCATGCGCCCAAAATTCGCGAATGGACCTATGGATTCGCTAATTCCTAAAATTATCACCTGTGGCTTGGGTTGATTTACGGTTAAATAGTCGCCAATCCGCTCCTCTCCGCTCCTACTGATCATTAAATGATCAGAAAATAAGTGGGACTTCGTTCTGAGTTCGAAATTCTTACGTGTGGATTTCATAGGTTTTCAGGATGGTTTGTATAAATTCAGGAATACGAATGGGTTTAGCTTGATGTAGGGATTGAAACACTAACACGGTTGAAGCAGTGGTTAAAATTGTTCCATTTTGGTCAAACAACACATAGTTAAATTCTAGGGTACAATTGGTTGTTCTAACTAGCGTGGTCTCTAAGCGCAAGAAATCATCATATTTTGCAGGCGCTTTGAATTGCGTAGTCATGGATACCACCGGCAATAAAATCCCCTCATCTTCTAAGTGTTTATAAACCACTCCAAGGGACCGCAATGCTTCAACGCGACCCAATTCAAAGTAGGTTGCATAATTGCCGTGATAGCAATAACCCATGCGATCAGTTTCACTGTAACGCACACGAAATTCAGAGACATTGGAATAATATAAATTCATGATAGCATATAAGTCCTTTTTCTTTGGAACTGAATCTAAAGTATTGTAAATTTGTCTACTCCAAGCTTCTTATTTCAGGGTGTGGTAAAAAATATTTTTAGAAGTAAAAAATAATTAAAAGTCAAGGGCAATTGAACTTTTTTTTTCAGTTTTTTCTGTGAATCTTTGTTCACAACTTTTTAACAGTAGTTAATTTACGTTTAACATACGTAAGGCGTTGTTTATCAGTTCGCTGTATTTATTAATTGTTTTAGAAAAAAAATTATGTTGAAAGATCATACTACTGCTTGGGAGTCTTGTTTAAAAGTTATAAAAGACAACATCTCTTTGCAAGCATATAAGGTGTGGTTTGAGCCAATAATTCCGGTAAAGTTAGAACAGAGTATTTTAACGATCCAAGTTCCTTCTCATTTTTTTTATGAGTGGCTGGAACAGCATTATATTGGATTATTGAGCAAGGTAATTAAGAAAGAAATTGGTCCTGAAGGAAGTTTGGAATACAGCATTGTTATGGAGAGCAATCACCGAAATGCCACGCCTTACACAGTAAAATTACCCACTCAAAATAATTCACAAGGTCAAAATTCACCCCAAAGCATTCCACTTGGAGCAACCGAGCATCAAATCCGAAATCCCTTCATTATTCCGGGATTAAAAAAAGTGACCATTGAGTCTAACTTAATTCCAAGTTTTACCTTTGAAAATTTCATAGAAGGTGATTGTAATCGGTTGGCGCGCGCTTCGGGATATGCTGTAGCGAACAAGCCAGGAGGTACGGCCTTTAATCCCCTATTGATATACGGTGGAGTAGGTTTGGGTAAAACTCATTTGGCTCATGCCATCGGACTCTCTATCAAGGAACAGCATCCAAGTAAAACGGTACTTTATGTGCAATCTGAAAAATTTGCCCACCAGTTTATTGATGCGATAAAGAATCAAACGACCAATGACTTTATTCACTTCTATCAAATGGTGGATGTATTAATTATTGATGACGTTCAGTTTTTTGCAGGTAAGGAGCGTACACAAGATGTATTCTTTAGCATTTTTAATCACTTGCACCAAAATGGTAAGCAAATCGTACTTACTTCCGACAAGGCTCCGGTAGAAATGCAAGGGATGGAACAACGATTGTTATCCAGATTCAAGTGGGGGCTATCTGCAGATTTAAATGTTCCAGACTTGGAAACGCGCATTGCCATCCTTGAAAAGAAAATGTATGCAAGTGGGATTGAATTACCGAAAGAAGTGGTTGAGTATTTAGCTTATTCTATCAACACGAACATTCGAGAAATTGAAGGTGCGATGAATACGCTCTTGATGCAGTCATCCTTGAATAAAAAATCAATTTCATTAGAGCTGGCAAAGCAAATGGTTGATAAATTCGTTAAGAATACCGCTCGAGAGGTCTCTATTGAATACATTCAAAAAATTGTATGTGATTATTTTGATTTACCCATCGAAATGCTGAAATCTAAAACACGGAAGCGTGAAGTGGTTCAAGCCCGTCAAATTAGCATGTATTTTTCTAAGAAAATGACAAAATCTTCCTTGGCGAATATCGGTGCACATTGTGGCGGTAAGGATCACGCCACAGTACTACACGCATGCAGAACGGTCGTAAATCTTTCTGAGACCGATAAGCAATTTCGGGTGTACTTAGAAGAACTTGAGAAGAAGTTAACCATTCACTAAAACTCATTGAGCGTTAAGAAACGGACGGTTTCTTGTGTAAGCGAATTCTCCTTAACACAGCAAAAATCCAAATTCACTGCTATTCTATTTCCGTGTGCTGATGAGGACGTATTCAAATCTCATCTGAACCATATAAAATCATTGCATGCTAAGGCGGAACATGCATGCTACGCTTATCAAGTTGGAAATCCAATAAAAACCAGAGCAAATGACGACGGAGAACCCTCTGGAAGTGCCGGGTTACCGATACTTGGACAATTAAAGTCTCATGAATTAATCAATGTGGGATGTGTGGTTATCCGCTATTATGGCGGGACAAAATTAGGAGTACCTGGATTAATTGCCGCATACAAAAACACGTGCTTGGGCGCAATACGAGAAAATAAAATAATTCCACACCAAGCATTCCAAGCGCTTCAGATCGTTGGTGATTACGTATCCTTAATGAAATTCATGAGTATTGCCAACCAGCAGAATTGGCATATAAGGTATCTTAGTTCGGAGTCTGAACCCATGTTACAGATGCACATTGAAGAGGAAAGTGTGCCGCTCGTAATGGATAAATTATCATTATTTTCGTCATTAACCTGTTTTTAAATGCATGTGTTACAGCAACTCAAGTACTTCAAGTAACGAAACACTCCGTCAAACTTACAAGCGATCTGTTCAGTTACTGCCCCCTGAGACACCGGTATATTACGCGAATGGATTTTCCTTTCCAACGTGGCGTATTATCACCAAATCCCCAAGCATAACCCTTATGAAATGGGGGTTAGTCCCTCATTGGTATCGAGGAAACACTCCCCTTGATTTTGCGAGTAAAACCCTTAATGCACGAATAGAAACCCTTCATGAAAAAGCGAGTTTCAAACCATTAACAGCAACGCAACGATGCGTGATTCCTTCATCGGGGTTCTTTGAATTCAAGCACTTGAATGCAGTTAAAATCCCTTACTTTATTTATCCAAAAGAACAATCCATATTCTCTATGGCTGGGCTTTACGATGAATGGTTCAATCCCGAAACCAAGGAATATCTGCGGTGTTTTACGATAATAACGGCGGCGGCTAACCCACTCATGGAAGAAATTCACAACAGCAAGAAACGAATGCCCTTGATTATACCGAATCATCAGGTAGAACAATACCTTAATGGGACAGATAAAATTCAGCATTTATCACCCATTCCGCCTGAAGAAATGAATGCTCATCCCGTTGCCAAAGACATTATTTTCTCCCAACATGCAAACGTCCCTGCTGTGCAACAGCCTATTGTTAATAATATTGAGGAACAAACCCGATTATTCTGAGATATGGTATTAATTTTGTGATTGACGAACCATGAAAATTACCTACATTTTATTCCTTTTACCCTTACTCCTTAGTTCATGTATTGAAATCATTGATGATTTAAGCATCCACAGTGATGGTACAGGCACCTTTAAATACTCTATCAATCTAAGCTCCAGTAAATTAAAAGTGAATTCGATTCTTTCCCTCGACAGTTTAGATGGTAAGAAAGTCCCTGATTTGGCTGAAATTGAAGCAAAAATTACAGAATTCAAGAACCTACTGTCGCAGGAGCCGGGGATAAGCATGGTGAAAACAGACCTTAATACCAGTGATTTTATTTTAAAAATAAGTATTGATTTTAATTCAATTTCACAATTACAATCCGGTATTAAAAGTGTTCTAATACGCCTTGGTAAAGAAAAAGACCAATACGCGATCGAAGAAGATTGGATTTCTTGGGATGGTAAAACCCTAAATCGTGAAATTCCATCCGCAGTAACTTCCAAAGTAAAATCCTTTGAATACTCAGAAATGGATTTATTAAAATCCGGTACGTACACCAGCATTACCCGATTTGATAAGCCTATTTTAAAAACGAGCAATTCAAACTGCAAACTAAACCCATCTCGAACTGCTTCCATGCTTCAAGTGAATACCTACGACCTTAAGCTCAATAATTCACTCATTGAAAACGCGATTACGTTAACTCCCTAAGCGGTATGAAACACACTTTATTCTCCGTTGTCATTCTACTGTCCGCAGGTATGTTTGGGCAAAAATCGGAATTGATGATCCCACAGGAAGCGGTTACTGTATTTAGTATAAACAACCTTGATTTACTTAAAAAGATTGGTGTTGACCAACTGATTTCTTATGATTTCATGAATGAAATCCATCAAGAATTGTTCGATGGGTCTACCGATAACAAATCTCTCAAGGATGCGGGAATCGATTTCGACCAGCGCTTGAATATTTTTTATGGAAAAACCCAAAACATGGAAGTTTCGGGATTTACGTTTGGTATTACAGACCAAGCGGCATTGTTTTCAGTGTTTGATGATTTTGATCCGCTTCCAAGCGAAATCAATGGGGCGAAAGCCTACGGCTCATTCTTTAACAACTTGGTCATTAAAAACAATAACGGGTTACTAATCCGGGTTGAACCGATCGAGTCTTATGTGATGTCCATGACCGATTCCATCTGGTTTTCGAGGGGGAATCTCTCCCCATATTACCAGGGATTTGATCAAAACGAAGCCTTTAGCGATGATGAGTTAATGGCCCAAGATATTTCTTATGAGCTTCTTGAAAAAAACTACAATGAACTTCGTGATAGTATCCAATATGTGCTTCAACACCAGTATTTATCTGAAGTATTTAGAGGGCTCTTCCAAGAAGGAAAATCTCTTTATTCCCTGTCTCAACCGTTCCGAGAGGTATTAGTCCATCCTGTTGCAGGGGTTTTTTACATGGATAACGAACGTAATTTTGACCGTGCTAAAAACCTTTGGTACCTAAAATCGGTATTGCCTTCGCTGTACCTTGACATTCAAGAACTTTACCAAGGAAATATCATAACCGGCGATCTTGTTTTGGGAGCACAATCGATAGATTTTAATATTACAGCCTCCTACAGCGAACCTTTGGGTTCGATTTATCTTGAAATGAATGACGCGAAATTCGATAAGCGCATTGCCAAATATATCAAGGAGGATCAATCGGCATTCTTTACCTACACCATAAATTTAGAGCATGCGTACAACAAAGCATATGAGATTGTGCTTCCCTTATTAGAAAAGGAGAAAAATATAGACTTATCCATGAATGTTTTAACGCTGAAACTCGCTAATGCATTCATCAACAAAGACGCTGTTTTTGACGCCTACAAAGGATGCATGTTTGGAACCTTTAATGGGGTTAAGAAGGTGAAAACTCGAAAAATCGAATTTTTTTACAATGAAGACACCTTTGAGTATGGCGAACGTGAAACCGATGCGGAAGAAGAAATGCCTATTTTCACCCTTGGCTTTACCACGGGGAGACCAGATGTACCTGAGTTAATTTTAGAGCATTTGAGTACGATTACCAGTAATTTTGAAAAGACCCCGAATTATTGGGTCTACAACAAGGCGATTTTTGATGCTGCGCCCTTGTATATGATTAATACCGATGGGCTTTTTATTCTAACAAACGATGAAGATTTGGCGAAAAATCATGCGGAGGGCTACGGAAAAGCTGGGCTTTCCAATAAAACCCTGAAAACCATTAAAAAAGCAGGCTCAATGAGTGGATTTGCGAATTTAAAGGCTGTTGCCAATCAATTTCCCACCGACTTTCTACTCCCAGAGCAGGTTCCACTCATGGAGTCATTACGCGGTAAATCGGGTACGATGTCACTGCGCTCGGGTAAGACCACCCTCCAGAATACGGAAATATCATTATCCTATGGTTTCGAGTCGTCGGAAGACTCGGGTAAGCATTTGCTAGACATGTTAAACACCTTGTACTTGCTAACAAAATAAGCGTGAAGTCGTTAAATAAAGGTGTTTTTTTTATTGTTCTTCTTGCTCTTTTGGGCGGAATCCTTGTAGCGAAAAGTAATTTTTTTTCATTCAATAAGCATCCGAAGCTCATCGATCGAGTACCCGTTTCGGATTATTTAATTCGGCTCAAATCCCTGCAATTCAGTAAAGAAATCAATCCCATTCTTTTTAAATATAAGTTGCCAATTCGAGAATTTGCAGCGCCAGATTTCCTTCTCGGACAGGCAAAACATCATGGAATAAACTTACAAACTGAAGTGTATTTATTTTTTAATGAGCCAAGAGATGAGTGGGGCGCGCTGATGCAAGTAAACGATTCTTCCAAACTTATTGGTGGAATTGATCGCTTCAGGAAAAATACCGAGCTTAGCGATTCCTCTACGGATGACATTCGGATTTTTTATTTTAATGAGTTAAACATCTATGTCGCCTATGAAAAAAACTACTTGTTTTTCTACTCTGGGAAAAATTTCTCGAGCCGCCTGAGTGAGGTAAGCCAATCAAAAACAGGAGGAATACGCCCTGAATGGAAGCGGTTTTTATCAAAGAAACCTTTCCGAAAAGAAAACTTAGTAATCTACACCGAAGGAAAAGGCATTCAATCTTGGGGATTCGACTTTGGGCTCTTTGCTCATGACAATGATACCACGGGATTACACCTCAAGTGTTACTTGCACTCCTTTGCTCCACATGGGATTTACAGTAAACCAAACTCGGTCGGACTGCCCCGGTCAAGCCAAGATGTGAAAGCCATTGAACTCCACCTTTCACCGCAATTCAACACCACTAAAACCGGTCAACAGCTCATTGGAAAAATACATCAAATGGGAAAGAAAATTAGTTTTCCTACCCGTGAGTTTTTCGCCACATGGGCAGGCGATTTATCCTTTAGGGAAGGTGGCGCTGTAAATGCCACACAACGAATCATCACTTCGGAATTTGATGAAGATTTTAATGTGCGAGAGGTAATTAAATTCGAAACAATCAAAGTGCCCGGCTATACGGTTGTATATAATACCTCAGATGATGGAAAACGCTTTATCAATCAGCTCTTCGGGAAAGGCCTTTTACGCAGTGAAGCGCAGCGTTTACGTTTTATATTCTCCCCCTTACTCAGCATGAAATATACCGATCCGTACTACTTCTTTACTTCAGCGTCTACGTTTCCGAAACAAATTCCTGACCCAGGCAACTACGTTCTTTGGAACTATAAGGGAACCCCCATCCTATTGACATTGGGAACGGTAAAAAAACACAGCATAGCACTGGAGGTAGATTTTGCAGTGATACCCGTACTCAAGTACATTCAACGAATAAAAAAAACGAATTCAAAAAAATAACTAGTATACCTCTTCGGTGAGGAACATTGTTTTAATTTCTGTGATAATTTCTTTAACTTCTTCCAATTCATTAGCCATAACCAAGGCGGATTTATAGGTCTTGAAATGAGGAATCCCTTTAAAATAATTGCCATAATGACGCTTCATTTCAGCAATTCCAACCTTTTCTCCTTTCCATTGTATGCTAAAGTTTAAATGTTCTTCGATTGCATCAAGCCGTTCTTGAAACGTAGGAGGGTTAATAAATTCACCGCTGGCTAAAAAATGTTTGATTTCATTAAAAATCCATGGATATCCGATTGACGCCCGTCCAATCATAATGCCATCTACCCCATAGGTATCACGGTATAAGCGTGCTTTTTCTGGAGAATCAATATCTCCGTTTCCAAAAATTGGAATTCGCATGCGCTGATTATTTTTAACGGCCCCAATCAAGCTCCAATCCGCCTCTCCTTTATACATTTGCTTCCTTGTTCTACCGTGAATGGTCAAGGCTTCGATTCCAATGTCTTGCAAGCGCTCTGCCGTTTCTACGATATTCTTGGTTGAATCATCCCAACCAAGACGCGTCTTTACAGTTACCGGAACCTTAACGGCATTCACTACCGCTTTCGTGAGTCGCACCATTTTAGGAATATCTTGAAGCAGGCCTGCTCCGGCGCCTTTACACGCTACTTTTTTAACTGGGCAGCCGTAATTAATATCAATTAAATCTGGTTTTACTCGCTCAATAATTTGCGCTGCTTGAACCATACTTTCCTCATCAGAACCAAAAATCTGAACTCCAATGGGACGTTCATATTCAAAAATATCCATTTTTTGGACGCTTTTCACCGCGTCACGAATAAGCCCTTCCGAGGAAATAAATTCGGTATACATCATATCTGCACCGTGTTTTTTACAAAGCGCACGAAACGGGGGGTCGCTCACATCTTCCATGGGCGCAAGCAAGAGTGGAAAATCACCCAACTCGATATGTCTGATTTTCACCATTAGTGGAACAGTGCTGGATTTGAATCTTCAATCTGCTTTAAGTATGTCTTTAATGATTGCTCTTTATCCTTCCTTAAAACCATCAACATTCCATCCGACTCTACGATGATCGTGTCTTGGATTCCATCAAGAAGCACTACTTTATCTTTCGGAAGATGCACCAGGCAATTTTTCGTTTCAAACAAATGTACATTTTCCCCCACTACCGCATTTCCATGGTCGTCTTTATCCATGTGGTCAATTAAGCTACCCCAAGTACCTAAATCACTCCAATCAAAATCAGAGACCACCACAGAAACATTTTTGGCATGTTCCATTACTGCGAAATCAATGGAAATATCCTCGGCCGCAGCAAATGCAGTCCGCATGAAGAAGGCTTCATCAGCTGAATTATAAGCATCCATAGATCCGCAAAACACCTCATACAAGGAATTGGCATATACCTTTATGGCCTCTAAAATATCTTCCGCTCGCCAAATAAATATCCCTGAATTCCAAAAGTAATTACCGGAATCCACAAAAGTTTTCGCCACATCGATGGTCGGTTTTTCACAAAAACGACGCACGGGTTCTACGGCCCCGGGCAAATGTTGGCTAGACCTTACCTCGATATAACCATATCCCGTATCAGGACGTGTCGGTTGAATTCCCAAGGTCACCAATTGCCCTAAATTCGCTTCTTGAACAGCGGCATTAATACACTCAACAAAGCGAGCAGTATTGATGATTAAATGATCTGACGGTGAAATCACCAACGTCGCATTGGGATTTAAGCCCAAAATCTTCGCTGCGGCAAAAGCAATACACGGCGCTGTATTTTTTCGTTCAGGTTCGCAAATGACTTGATCCCCATCTAATTCGGGTAATTGACTGAGTACCAAGTCGCGATATCGCTCGTTGGTTAATACATACACCTTTGAGGAGTCAGAAATTTCAGTTAGGCGTTCAAAGGTTAAACGCAATAATGACTTACCAACCCCGAGTACATCCAGGAATTGTTTTGGTTTTTGCTGCGTTGACATGGGCCAGAAACGACTTCCTATGCCCCCCGCCATGATTAAACTGTATGTATTATTCTCCATCGTTAATATATTGAACTTTTGCCATCAAATGCACCAAGTAAATTCGTTTTGAACTCAACTCCATGCATTCAAACCGAGTTCTCCGTTTGTTACCTTTTAGAAAGGTGCGGTTATTCAGTGCAAATTTACTGTTTTTTGGGAGCTTTTCTAATGGAACCTCTTCCGGATTTGTCAGATCATAGGAAGCCAACACTCGACTTAACTGAATGTCGGTGCAGGAAGAAGCTTTGAGTGCACTAAACGATTTATTCAGTGCGTCACGCAAGGGAAGGGGGAGTTCTGGATGATCAATAATCCGTGAAATTAGTGTGTGAAAATTTCGCTTCCATTCTGCGCCATGAGGGGCTGCGCGCAAACCGAGCTGCTGAAATGTGTGTAGGTGAGCAAACTCGTGCAAGGTAGTAATTAAAAAGGCATAGGGATTTAAATCGCCATTGACCGTGATTTGTGACTTTCCCTTCACATTTCTCGGCCTAAAATCTCCCCACTTGGTTTTTCTACCCTTTACAATTTTAAAATGCACCCCTGATTCAAGCAATAAATCCGCAAGTAACTCTGCAAAGCAGGCAGGCACAAATTTCAAAAAGGCTTGTTGGTATTTAATTCTTTTTTCCACCGATCCAAAGATAAACAGGAAATACATCCACCAAACTGCTAAAAATAAATATTACCTTTATCGACGTGAAATATATTCGAAACATAGGTGCCTATTTTATCATGCTCTCTTGGGTGATTCGGAAACCGAAAAAAATGAACATATTTTGGAAAATGTTCATGGACGAGGTTCAGTTCATTGGAATTAATTCAATTCCGATTGTTGCGTTGATGTCAACCTTTATGGGGGCAGTAATTTCCTTACAAACGGCATCGAATATGGACAGTCCACTTCTTCCGGCGTATACCGTTGGTTATATCACACAATCGAGCATCATATTGGAATTTTCACCCACCATCATATCGCTTATTTTAGCAGGTAAAGTAGGGTCAAATATTGCATCAGAAATCGGTACGATGCGCATTACGGAACAAATTGATGCCCTTGAAATTATGGGCGTTAATTCCATCAGCCACCTGATGTTGCCAAAAATTCTTGCCTCCGTGATTTACTTTCCCATCCTAATCGTGTTCTCTATGTTTTTAGGAATGTTCGGTGGCTTTCTTGCTTTGGTGATTTCTGATTTACAAACTACAGAAACCTACATTTTAGGGCTTCGTTCCTGGTTTGATCCATACAGTATATTTTATGCCTTGACCAAAACGGTTGCTTTTGGATTTATTATTGTTTCCGTTTCTTCCTTCTATGGATACTACGTTAAAGGGGGGTCTTTAGAAGTTGGTAAAGCGTCAACTAAAGCGGTTGTGATAAGCAGCGTGGTGATACTCATTGCTAATTTCATCATCACCAAACTCATGCTCTTGTAATGATTAGTGTTCGGAATGTAAATAAATCGTTTGGAAAGCAGCAAGTCTTATTTGATGTGAGCGCTGACTTTGAACCGGGGCGTATCAATTTGATTATTGGTCAATCTGGACAGGGAAAATCTGTGTTAGCAAAATCAATGGTTGGGCTGCATGAAGTTGATTCAGGTCAGATTTTATTTGATCAAAGAGACTTCACTACCATGGAAAAAAGCGAACGCAGTGAAATTCGCCAGGAAATAGGCATGTTATTTCAAGGAGGGGCCTTGTTTGATTCCATGACCGTAGAGGAAAATATTAAATTTCCCCTATCGATGTTTACAAAAATGACCAAGAAAGAGATGCGGGACCGGGTTGACTTTTGTTTAGATCGGGTAAACCTTCAGGGAAGAAACGCACTATATCCCTCAGAATGTTCTGGTGGTATGCAAAAACGGGTGGGCATTGCGCGAGCCATTGCTATGAATCCGAAGTATTTATTTTGCGATGAGCCGAATTCAGGACTTGATCCTAAAACCGCCATTGTTATTGATAGCTTAATCCGGGATATCACCTATGAATATGGGATAACCACGATTGTCATTACGCATGACATGAACAGCGTGATGGAAATCGGAGATAAGGTTATTTTTATTCACCAAGGAAAAAAATGGTGGGAAGGCGATCGACACAGCATCATTACCACGGATAATCCAGAAATTGAAGCCTTCGTATTTGCCTCAGAATTCATGAAAGAAATACGCAGCTCCTTAAAAGCACAAAACTCCTAGGTTTAGTTTTCATTTCAGCCGCTTTGATTCAAATTCATGGATAATGGATTATCAGATTTGCTCCTTTTCAATTCTTTTGTATCTTTGTGCTCCAATTTGCTCAACGGGGCAGTTAATTGGTTTAGCGGATGTGGTGAAATTGGTAGACACGCTAGACTTAGGATCTAGTGCCGAGAGGTGTGTGGGTTCGAGTCCCTTCATCCGCACCTTTAAGGTCTCGTGAATTCGGGGCCTTTTTTTTTGAACATAAAATTAAGAGTTATATGAATATGATTCGTCAAGAAATTGATGCCTTGAATGGCTTGCTTATTGTTGAGATTAACGCGTCAGACTATAGCCAAAAGGTTAAAAACACCTTAGAAAAACACCGAAAAAACGCAAATATCCCTGGTTTTCGTGCGGGTCACACGCCAGCAGGAATCATTGAAAAACGCTATGGGAAAGCAGTTCTTGCTGAAACATTGAATACACTTGCCAATGAGGGCGTTTATGGATTCATTCGTGAAAACTCTTTAGATATTCTTGGAAACGCAATTCCGTCCGCTACCCATGCCATGGAAGGATCTTTTGATCAACCGGGTACCTTTAAATTTACCTACGAAATTGGTATGGCTCCCGCGTTTGATTATCAATCCGTGTTAACAAAAGGAGTAGAATACCATACCGTTCGTGTGGATGATAAATTGGTAAGCCAACAACTTGAAGACATCCAACGTCGTTACGGAAAAATGATAAGCGTTGATGAGGCTGGGCCAAAAGATTTAGTAGTAGGTACCTTTACGGAACTTGAAGCCGATGGGTCTTTAAAATCTGGGGGAATTAGTCACAGTACCACCTTATCGATAGAGTTTATTGAAAATATGGATGCTAAACAGGCATTAATCGGTAAAAAACAAGCCGATCAATTTAGCTTAGATCCAAGCACCGTTTCTAAAGATGATGCAGATAAGGCCTCCCTGTTGGGGTTAACACCCGAAACACTTCCTTCAAATGAGGTCGCTTTTGAGTTTAAAATCACGGACATTAAACGCATGGAATTGGCGGAACTTAATGCTGATTTATTTGCTAAGTTATTTCAAGACGGTGAGATTACCGACGAAGCGGGGCTAAGAGCTCGAGTAAGTAAAGATTTGGAGCAAATGTTCGAACGAGATGCCGACCGATTGATGACTCGGAAGGTATATGACGCATTAATAAACGACGTGCAAATGACTTTTCCAGAAGCATTTCTTAAACGTTGGATTAAATTAAGTGCCACAACACCAATCGCTGATGAGGACATTGAAAAGGAATTTGAAGCCTACTTAAAATCGTTGAAATGGCAATTGATTCAAACTAAAATCTTTAAAGATTCTGATACCAAATTGGTATATGAAGAGGTCTTAGCATTTACCAAAGGCTTATTGATTAGCAACTATGCTCAATACGGGATGCCTGCACCAGAAGACGCGGAACTCGAAGCCTCTGCGCGCGAGTTGTTAACTAAAAAAGATCAAGCGAATAGTATTTATGATCAATTAGCTGAAGAAAAATTGACCCAATATTTCAAAACAAATGCAAGCCTAAAGATAAAGCCATTGTCCTATGATGACTTCCTTGCAGAAATGAAAAAGTAATAACGCTTACCTTACTTCCAATCTAGGATGTGCAGTGGCACATCACTTCGTTGTGAGAAAACCAATTGAATTTCCTTGACCATTCTTTCCAAGTGTGGTGTTTTGTAACTTCGTTGAGGAAAAACTCCGATGATTTCTCGTGCCGGTGATCCGTATGGAGAGACCAATCGTTTACGAAATGCTGGATTCTCCTTGGCTGATTTAAACGATGCCGGCAGCAGGGTATACCCCCCATTCATATTAACCATTTCGACCAATAAATCCATATTCCCACCTATATAATCCCATGCTGGACCATTAGCGGTCTCTGAGATATTGCAAAAATTAATTACTTGAGTTCGCAGGCAATTCCCCTTACTGAGTAACCAAGGTTGCTGACCATCCAAGGACAGCACATCGACGCTTCGCTCGTTCCCTAGGGCCGTATAGATTTCAATTTCTTCCGTAAACAAGGGCGCCGTTCTATATTTTGCCTGTTGAAAAGGGCCGGCTAGAATCCCCAGATCAAGCGTTCCTTTTTCCAATTCTTGAATTAAGCCTTCTGTTGTATGCTCCAGGTACAACAAACGCACATTTGGAAGAGATTCAGCGAACATCGAAAACAGACGCGTTAACATGTATACAGAAACGGTGGGAATAATTCCAACCCGAATCTCTTCTTTGATCTTTCCGGCCATGCGGTCATTGATAAATCGCAAGGTGTCGTTTTCCGCCAAAATGCTTCGAAGTATCGGAATAATTTCTTGTCCATATGGTGTTAAGGAAAGTGGGTTGGTGGCTCGATCAAATACCCCATACCCCAATTGTTCCTCCGCTTTTTTTACCTGCATTGATAAGGTGGGTTGGGTTACAAAACAACGCTCACTGGCACGTGAAAATTGCAATTCTTCACTGAGAATAACCAGGTACCACATTTGCTGCAAAGAAATCATAGATAGTGTTTATGTAAATAGAATTTATTTTGATTTTATTGATAACATAGGATGCTTAACTTTGTTGAGAATTAACATAGTTTTCACTTGGTTGAACAGAACCTAATTCGGTTTGTTTTATCTTTGTATTTAGTAACATAATAAATTAAAATAACATGTCAGTTTTAGTAGGAAAAAAGGCTCCATCGTTCAGTGCGGGAGCAGTAGTAAATGGAGGTGAAATCGTAAATAATTTCTCTTTGGATCAATATGTAGGAAAAAATCATGTCTTGTTTTTCTTTTACCCAAAGGATTTTACATTTGTTTGTCCTTCTGAATTACATGCATTTCAAAGTGCATTAGGAGAATTCGAGGCACGTGGAGTAAAAGTGGTTGCGTGTTCAACAGATACGGAAGAATCGCATTGGGCTTGGTTACAAACACCAAAAAACAAAGGTGGGATTGAAGGCGTAACCTATCCAATTGTGGCGGACACTTCTAAAACAATCTCAGAAGCATTTGGCGTATTAGCGGGAGAATACGAGTATGATATGGACGGCTCATTAACTGCAAGCGGACCGATGATTGCATACCGCGGATTGTTTTTAATTGACAAATCAGGAACGGTCATGCATCAATTGGTTAACTTTTTTCCATTAGGAAGAAACGTTGATGAAGCCCTTCGAATGGTTGATGCCTTGCAGTACTTCGAAGCCCACGGTGAAGTATGTCCTGCGAATTGGCATAAAGGAGATGAAGCGATGAAGCCTAGTTTTGACGGAGTAGCCGATTACTTGTCCAAACACTAAGCGTAAAAAAAGCTTAAGTAAAGCCCCGAATTCGGGGCTTTTTTTTTTGACCTAAGGCAACGCGAATATCCCTGCCTCGTTATGCTGTAAGAAACCCTAAATTTTACGGCCATGAAAAAACTAATCTACCTCTGCGTGATGTTGGCAGGAGCTTCTTTCGCTCAAAAAAACTCCATAAGTATTTCAACTTCTGAATACGATGAATTGAAAAAAAGCGGTCAATTAAATACCGGAACCGTCTATCAATTTTCCGATTTAGTGGCACCAAACAAGATTAAACCTAATGCTGCAGGCAATAAAAATGGAATGTGTGGATGCATGTTGACCTTGGACAACAGCTATACCTTGGCCATGAGCCCTAATGACGACGGATCAACGAACTACATTCAACTTCCATTCAGTTTTGATTTCTACGGAACTACATATGACAGTGTAATCATTAACAACAATGGGAATGTTTCATTTTTAGCGCCTTATTTTGAATTTACAGCCAACCCTTTCCCAGACCCAAGTTATAACATGATTGCTCCCTTTTGGGGAGATGTAGACACTCGTTCTGCGAACGGAGGAAGTGTATGGTACAAAGTTACCAACGACGCCGTGATTGTTATTTGGGACCATGTTGGATATTTTGATATGAACGATAACTTAACGAACACCTTTCAATTGGTGATTTCCAATGGTCAGGATACAATTATACACGGTAATAATAACATTTCATTTTGTTACGGAGACATGCAATGGACCACAGGTGACGTCTCATCGGGAGTTGGCGGCTTTGGGGGATTTGCTGCCACCGTTGGCGTAAACATTGGCAACGGAGTTGATTTTTTCCAAGTAGGTCAGTTTGATGCGCCTGGAACAGGGTTTGATGGGCCTTACGCATTTCCAGATCAAGTTGATTTTTTAGACGATCAAGAAGTTTATTTTGATGTTGCAGGTATGAATACCGCCAACATCCCACCTTTGGTTATCAATAGTAATATTTGCGATACGATCGATGTATATACCGGCGACACCCTTCACAAAAGCATGAATCTCGCCCAATTTACATTGTCACTAATGACCCCAGAATTTGGCCAACTAATTTCCTACGAAATTTCAAGCGATGCCCCAACTGGATTCAGTTATGTAGAAAACGTTAGCAACAACGATTACATCAATTTAGCGTGTTCTTTCGATGCCCAAGGTCTGCAAGAAGGCATATATCATATTTTTGTAAACGCTTCAGACAACGGGGTTCCGGCAGAAAGTATAGAAATGACAATCCCTGTGAGGGTGCATCAAAGCCAAATGGCAAATATTCAAACCCAAGTCATTGCTGGTCTACAGGTGTATCCGAACCCTTCCAACGGCGCCTTTTCCCTATCGGCCAACGTCGAATTAACACATATTGCATTGATATCTATGAATGGAAGTGTTGTATTAGAGCGCACTTTGACTGGATTTAATACTGACTTTAATCACATTGCGGCGGGTTCATATTTACTTCGCGCAGTAGACCTAAATGATGCGGTACAAACCTTACGCGTAGAAGTTTTGCCATAAAAATAACCACAACTTAAAATCAAAGCCATCGGTAACGATGGCTTTTTTATGCGCTTTGAATAACATTTCAATGTGGAAATCTAAACTCAAGGTCGGAGTTGGGTGAATGAATGCTGATTAATTTAGCGTGACAAAATATTGATACACATGAGAAATAACGCAAAATTGTTTTTAAGCATCCTTGGAATTTTTGCCTTCAACCTTGCTCTATTGGCACAAGATAATAGCATTGGTGGCGGAGAAGATGCTCCTGCTGCTGCAACAACTAAGGGAGGTGGCATGCCCCCAATTCCGTGGGAATTTATTGTTCCGCTTGGCATACTCTTATTTTATACCTTATATGTGATTTACGAACGTATTTTATACATCCGTAGAATGGTGAAATTTGATGCTAAATTGGTGGATAATATGCAGCCACACCTCGAGAAAGGTAACTTGTCTGATGCCATGGGAATGGTGAGAAACCAAGACGGTGCCTATGCTGCGATTGTTAAGGAGGGGTTAGAAAGCATTGAGAGTAGCTTAAAACCGAATGAGGTAGAGTCTAACATGGAGAAAATTGCCAACATAGAAATTGGTAAGATGGACAAAAACTTAGGTCATTTGGGATTGATTGCAGGTATTGCTCCTACCATCGGGTTTATTGGAACAATCTCTGGGGTAATTACCGTATTTTACGACATTTCTAGAACCGAAAATGTTTCTATTGGGATCATCTCCGAAGGACTTTATGAGAAAATGTTTTCCTCGGCAGCAGGTCTTATTGTTGGGTTGGTTGCTTATACCGGTTATCACATCTTGAACTCTATCATTGATTCAAACACCTTGCGTATGCAACAGGTGATTGTCAAATTCACGAAACTAACTCGTCCATAATCATGGCTTTAAATAGAAATAGACGTCGGCACATTGAGGTCGCCACTGGAGCCTTGAGTGATATCATGTTCTTTTTGCTCTTGTTCTTTTTGATTATTTCAACCCTAGCCAATCCAAATGTAATTAAGGTTCCCTTACCCGAATCGAACACGACGCTGAAAACCAATAAATCCCACTTAACCCTTTCCGTGCAATATATAGACGAGAAGTATATTTATTGCTTTGACAAAGATCTTGAAAATCAAATCATTGACAACGACGAGGCCTTGATGTCGCAATTGGTCTCACGCACAAAAGCATTGAAGGATGACATTGTGGTAGTACGCTTTGATAAGCATGCACAAGCACAAAAATTAGTGGATTTGTTTGAAATCGCAAAGGCGGCCAATGTGAAATTGCGCCTGGGTACCGTAGTGAAAAACTAAGCCAAAAAAAAAGGTTCAACTTGCTATGGCAAGTTGAACCTGTATAAATCGATATTTTTCTAGTTCGATTAATGACAAAAACTCATCAAAACGGCGTTTTAATGACCCATTTCTAAAGGACGACCGTACACTGAAATCGCTTTTAATCAATTTAATGTACGCTAGTTTTCCTTGTGCAGTGCATCCGGAGACCATCAAAATTCCAGGAGCATTTGGGAGTTGTTCTGTCATTTTTTTGAACGCTTCAAACATAGCGTGATAATCGATTTGAAGTTCAAACTTCTTTCCAGAGGCTGAATTTGGATTTTCTCCAATTTCTACGCGGCGACGAATCAATTTTACGTTTTTTTCAGATCCAAAAACTAGCTTTAAACGTGTCATAAATAAAATAAATTAAGGTTAGTTGATAAATAAATGCCTCATTATGAGGTTAAAACCTGTTGGAAAGTCACTGCGCACAGTAACCCTTGACTACCAACCAAGATGTCAAAGAACTTTTTTAACTCCAGGACAAACAAAACAGAACTTGCCTTATAGGCTAAAAACCTACTGTTAAATGCTTAAAATTTATTTTGGAAAAAATCGCTGTGGGTTATGACATAGTCAAATATGCTATTTTTAAGAGAAAGAAAAAAATGATTTTCAAAAATTTTAAACTTTTTAACACATACGCACCCTCATTTAAATGATAACAAAATTTTGAAAAAATGAAAAATAGTGTACCTTTGCAATCCAATTATGGGCTGGTACCTTAGCTCAGTTGGTAGAGCAAAGGACTGAAAATCCTTGTGTCCCTGGTTCGATTCCTGGAGGTACCACATCAAAACCCTGACCGCAGCGTCAGGGTTTTTTATGTCAACGATTATGATAAGATGGCACAAAGCGAAATTTTCTTCGTGTAAATTTGTTAGCAAAAAAAAGCCTCATTCGAGAGACATTTTAGGTTAAACTCTTTTTACGGTTTAATTACCTTAATCTCCCCATCTTTACTGATGACCAAGCTTTGACCAAGGGCTTTTTTCTTTTCAATTAATTTTTGAGAAGATAATTGGATAGCTTTCTTGATTTTTTCCTTTAGCAGGTCTTTTTCTTTCCTGCTCCATTGCAACCGCCAATGATATATAACTTCTTTTGCACCACATTCAAAGTTAACGAACTTTACTTTCTTTGCAATCTTGTGCAGCATTTATTGCATGGAATGAGCTGATATCTGCTTTCAACACGTTCGATATTTCAGACCTTTGGCAAACATCAAACCCCTGACCGCAGCGTCAGGGTTTTATTAATAATAAATTTCTTTTGTAGCATCGGCTTATAGCAATCGGTTGAAATAAGAAAGAACAAACCCAAAAGTCATATTTTCCCTACCTTTGATTCATGCAATCAACCAAGGTTTTTGTGCTAGACGGTGGCAACACACACCTTAAACTGGGTACGTTCGTCGGCCAGCAGCTGGTGGAAACCAAGCGATTTCAAGAACGTGCCTCCCTGGAAAACTACCTGAGCACGGGTGATCTCGTTGTAATAGCGAATGTAGGGGAACGCCAACTTCAGCAAGACTTAATTGATATTGGATGCCAAGTTTACACGGTCTCTAACATGCATCCCCTTCCCTTCGCCAATGCCTACAACACACCAAGCACCTTGGGAATCGATCGCTTGTGCAACATAGTTGCCGTGCATGAGAACCATCCAAATCGAAACAGCTTAGTAATTGATGCGGGAACGTGCATCAAATTTGATTTTATCGATGACTTAGGGACGTATCATGGCGGGTCTATATCTCCGGGGATTTCCTTGCGATACCAAAGTTTACATGAGCATACCTCACAACTGCCCCTATTAACAACCACCTTAGCTTGGGACGTACTCGGAACCAGTAGCGAAGGAAGCATACACAGTGGTGTGATGGGAAGTGTAAAAGCGGAAATCAACTGGCGTATTCAAGAATTTAACAATCGTTATGAGGATTTGATCATTTATCTCACGGGTGGCGACGCGCATTATTTTGATTTGGGACAAAAAAATGACATCTTTGTGGACGAAAACCTAACCCTAAAAGGGATATATGCGTTATACCTACATCAACATTCTTCTCATCCTTTGTCTTAGTTTAAACGCTGCATTTTCTTTTGGTCAACAGTTAACTTCTCACCCACTCACCTCCTATGGAATCGGGGATCATCAATTAAACGATCACGGCATTTATTCCGGAATGGGTAATGTTTTTGCCCCGTTTTTAGACTCTGGTCAACTGAATTATTTAAATCCCGCATCATACGCCGCACTCAGCAAAGGAAACACCTTGTTCTCCGTTGGGGTGAACCAACGCATTTCATTCTATAGCCAAAACGAAACCACTGATATTCGTCCAAACGGAAATCTAAATCACCTTGCCCTTGGCTTTAGATTAAAAAAACATTTCGGAATGGCTTTTGGATTAAAACCTCTTTCTGCGAAAGGATACTATTTGAGTGAAAGGGTATTTACAGGGTTGGACTCCATTCGTAACACATACCAAGGAAGCGGCTACATCAATCAAGTTTTTATCGGTGGCACCTATGCTCCCATCGTAAGAAAAGGAACCTATCTTGCCTTTGGAACCCATATGGGGTATAATTTTGGCACCGTAAAAAACCAACGGATTAGTCAACTAATTCTTGGAACCAATGCCTCCGGGGGAATTATGGAAGAACTAATTACTGTTAATGCACTTAGCTTCGATGCGGGGGTTTCATTTTATCAAAAACTGGGCGATAAAAGTGATATTCGATTTGGGACCACGTACAAACCGAACCTCTCGCTAAACAGTGTTTTAGAACGGACCTTCTACAATGCTCCCAACTTAAATTCACCCAGTGGCTACGACACCTTATTTTCCAATTCATACGAGGGGTCAGTTATCCAAGGACAATCGCTTGCGATCGGTGTGGCATACCGCATTGGGCTCAATCCCCGAAAAGTAAAAACTAAAACCCTACATCCTGAATTCACTTTTGCATTCCAATATCAACGCAATAATGCCTTTTCATACCGCTTCGAGGGGTATACATTTGACTCCTTAGGGAATCAATCACAGCCAGCACAACGTTATTCCATAGGCATTGAATTTAAACCAGAACGGTTTCTGTATGAGAATATAGCGACCCTAAAACTTTTTGACAAATTCACCTATCGGTTGGGAGCCTATTACGGCAAGTTACCCTTTGTAGACCCGGCGAATTACCCCTTCACCGAACAGGGAATAACCGTAGGATTAGGTATCCCCATTTTGGCACAACAATCATTTTCGTCCATTAACTTTTCATGTACGCTGGGTCAGCGAGGAACCTTAGAGGCCACGAGCTTGCAAGAAAACTTTATCGCAATCCAACTCGGAGCCATCTTATCCCCTGCTAGCTTCGAACGATGGTTTCGAAAACGAAAAATGGACTAAATGTTCAAAGCCTGTTACACCTTACCCATGTTCTTGATCCTGTTCGCATGCGAAAACAACATGGACGAGGTGCAACGTGTGAGCTTTAATCCAAAATCTGCCGACGAGGTCATTGTTGACTTTAGATTAGTGTATAGTGATTCGGGTTACGCACGTGTATCTTTACGTGCTGGGTTTGCAGAGACCTACCGATCCCCCGAACACCTCACACACCTCAGAGATAGCCTGCGTGTTAATTTCTATGGCAAAAACGGGGAAATCATCTCCACATTAACAGCTAAATACGGGAAGATTAACCACTCGACGAACCAATTAATGGTCAAGGACTCCGTACGACTTTACAACTATAAAAAAAAACAAACCTTAAAAACAGAAGTGTTATACTGGCAGCAAAAAGATAGCCTGATTTATGCCCCGAAACGCGTTTATATTTTCTCTCCTAAAGGAAGATTTATGGGCGAAGGATTAAAAACGAAGCAAGATTTCAGCAACTACGAAGTATTGAAGCCACAGGGCAATGTGGTGATTGAAAAAGAAGAAGAACTATAAAAACAAATCAGATGAAAACATATAATTTAATTATGGGTTATTTTTGGATTGCAGTAGCGGTCATTAGTCTTATTGTGGTCAGCTACAATGGATTTACACAAGGGTTCGACAAATGGGCGGGATATTACATATTTACCGCAGTTGCCATAGGCATGTATGTTATGAAAAAATGGATGATGGCCCGAATGGCGAAACATGAAGCATATTTGAATGAACAACAAAATAAATCTAAATCATAGTAACAAAATCAGCGTTTGATTGTCTAATTACATGATGCGACTACTTCTTTTTCTTCTGATTTCAAGTATAGGATTTTCATCCATAGGCCAACGGTTTTTAAAAGGGTCGGTAGTCGATGGAAAGAAAAATCCAATTCCATACGCCAAAGTATATGTAAAAAACGATCCATCGTTGCGCACAGTATCTGATGTGGTTGGATATTTTGAAATGGGATTAATGCCCGGTGAGTATTACCTGGTCGTTACAGCAACCGGTTATGAAGACCGGGAATATTACCTGGGATTGAGCGATGCCGATGTGAGCAAAACCTACCAATTATTTCCGCCGAATTTAAAAGACATTGAAGACGTGGTCGTTTCGGTAAAGAAGTCTAACCCTGGTCGTGAAATCATGCTACGCGTGGTCAATAAGCGGGACAGTATAAACCCATGGAATTATCCCCATACTGTTGACGTTTATATCAAGGCCAGTGAAAAACTGGAGTTTCCACCCAAAGAAAAACAAAAAAAGGAGGAATCCGAAGAACGCCCATTTGAAGAACCAACCGATACGCTGAGCAATCGAATGAACTTGGTAGAGGTTCAAATGAATCGTTCCTATGCCCCACCAAACAAAGTAAAAGAAATTCGAAATGCGTTCGACCTCTATGGGAATTCGCAAAATCTGTACTACACGACTACCGTAAAAAGTAATTTCAATTTTTTCGAAAACCTGCTACATTTAGATGACCTTCACGAAACCCCTGTCAGCTCACCCATCTCGATTCCGGGAATTCTTTCCTACAAATATCGCTTAGAGGAAAAATATGAGGAGGATGGCCAACTGATTTCCCGGATTAAAATCATTCCAAGAAATACTGCAACCACTACCCTTGAGGGGTATATTTGGGTCATTGATACGCTATGGTTGGTCAAAAAGCTATCGCTAACCATGAATAAAGGGAATCTACTCATTTATGACCATTTCGAAATCAATCAAGAGTTTGAACATCCTGGTGATACCCTGTGTGTGCTTACTAAGCAAACGTTGAATTATGGGGTGAAATATAAATCTGAAACCTCTAATGCTTCCACCATCGCGTTGTTTAGTAACTATAATTTCAAACCAAATTTTCCTGCTAAATTTTTTAATACGGAGGTGGCAATCACGGAACAAAGTGCGTATGAAAAAGACAGTGCATTCTGGGGACAAACGCGCGCGGTTGGTTTGAGTGAAGAAGAAAAGCGGTTTATCTTTTTAAAGGATAGCATATCGGAAGCGCATAATAAAAAAGAATACTTGGATTCGGTGGATGCAGTATTTAATAAAATTACCGCCTTGAAAATCCTTTGGTTTGGTGTGGACCACAGAAATCGTGTAAAGCGGCAACAAGTCTCTTTTGGTTCTTTGGCTACGATGGTGCAACCGATTGGCATTGGCGGTCCTCGAGTTGCTCCGAATTTTGACTACTTCAAAAAATGGGAAAACCAACGCACCTACGATTTTTATACCCGAATCTCCTATGGTTTTCTGAATCGTGACCCCAAGGGTGTCATATGGAATCGGTATCGTTTCGACCCCTTCCATCAGGGGGATGTTTCGGCTTCACTCAGTCACGAATTTGATGTGATCCGAGGTTTTGACGCCATCACTCAAATTTACAGGAGGAACAATTTTATTGAAGCCACACAATTGAATGTAGGGATTAACTATGAATTGGTGAATGGCCTATACGCTGGAGCGAATATTAACTTGGCGGAACGAAGAAGCTTGAGTGATTTTAAATTTTTAGAACTTGCCGATGAGTTTATACCAAACGACAGTGCCATGATTTTCAATCCTTATCAGGCATCTATTGTATCGTTTGATCTCTCCTTTGTTCCAAAACAGCGGTATATGAGGGAACCCTATCGCAAAGTAGTATTGGGTTCCGCTTGGCCAACGTTTAGCATTTACTATAAAAAGGGCGTATCCGGTCTATTTGGGAGTGATATTAATTACGACTACCTGAGCTTTGCGATACAACAGAACTTTAAACTGGGGGTCTTGGGTAATACAAGCTATCGCTTATTGTCGGGAACCTTTATTACCATGAAGGATGTTCGCGAACCGGACTTACGGTATCAACGGCGATCGGATCCCATATGGTTTTCAAACCCCTTGTACTCGTTTCAAGGCCTAGATACAACGCTCCCTACCAAAAGCTGGGTGCATGAGGCACACTTTGTTCACCACGACAACGGCGCGATTTTAAATAAAATTCCCTTCATGAAAAAAACACGCATCGGATTAGTCGTTGGTGGGGGAGCGATGTACGTGTTGGAGCACAAGTACCAGCACTATGAACTACTCGCTGGGTTGGAACGCAGCTTTAAACTATCTAGGAGGAGGCTACGCATCGGTATTTACGGCTGTGTGTCTGATGGGAATCAAACCCAGATGAGATTAACCTACAAGGTGTCTTTTGCGTTGTTGGATGACCGAAACATGAAATGGAACTTCTAGTCTTGACTGACCTTGGGTTTTCTAAATGTAAATAACTGCTTCCGATTGATCAGGATCATCAACCCTACCCCGATGGAAATGCAAGAGTCAGCTACATTCCAAATGGCGGGAAATAAGGGTTCTCCACCTACCCAAGGCATCCACGTTGGCCAATAGGCATCAAACTGAAACATATCCACCACATTACCAAATAAAAACCCTTTGTTTCGAACTTCTACCGGGTAAGAAATTCCGTATTGATCACAGGTTGTTTTTATGCCCGAACCTTCCAATTGGTTAAAACTCTCGCAGGGGTTGAATGGAAAAATAAAATCGTACACCATGGAATCAATTAAATTCCCAGTTGCACCGGCTAAAATCATAGTTAATGCAATTAATTGAGGCCAAGCTACATGGCGTTTAATCTCTAACAAAATGTAATAACTTATCCCCCCGATTGCCACTATTCTAAAAACGCTTAAGGCTAATTTAGCATAAATAGAACCACCCAGCGTGGTGCCAAAAGCCATTCCCTGATTTTCAATATAATGCAACGCAAACCAATTCCCAATAACATATCGAGTCTCGTTTGGATTAAATGAAGATTTAATATAGAGCTTCACCCATTGATCTATTGCTAATAAAATCAATAGTATTGCTAGTGCAATCCAGTGTTTTTTACTCACGAATTCTTTTGAGCGTTTTTAGCATCAATACTCATTGTGGCGTGCGGCACAAGGCGTAAGCGCTCCTTGGGGATTAATTGGCCGGAGACTCTGCAAATGCCGTACGTTTTATTTTGAATTCGTACTAACGCTGCTCGTAGGCTTTGAATAAACTTTTCCTGACGCGCGGCGAGTTGCGCTACCTCTTCTCGCGATAAGGTCTCTGAACCGTCTTCCATCATGTTAAACGTTCTTCCAGTATCATCGGTACCATGATCGTCGTTGTGCGATAAAGACCCTTTGAGCAGGTTGTAATCTACCTGAGCCTCTTCTAATTTTTTATTAATCAATGCTTTGAACTCCTCAAGTTCAGCATCGGAGTATCGTGTTTTATCAGTTGACATAGGGCGTTTTTTGCAAGGTAACAAATATATAATTTAATTCAATTTCCAGGCATTGAATTGAATAAAGTTAAAATAAAAGGTTCAACAAGAAATGATTAATTTAGATGCATGATTCGCTTCTTCGGGGATAATAGGCCCTTTGCCCTTTTTTTTCTACCCCTTATTCTTCTTGGGTTTCACCTTACCTATCGGTTAACGTTTTCCGCCATTGGGCCTTTAGACATTGAATTTGGTTGGTGGGGAAACGCGACGCTTGAACAGGGCCGCTCCAGTATATATACTGAAATCCTTGCAGCAACGTGGGTGCTGATGAATGCCATTGCATTGAACTATACCTTTAACTCTGCCGAATTCAATGAGAAAAACACCTATTTACCTGCATTGAATTTTGTGGTTTTTTCTGCACTTTTTATGAATTTCTATGAATTCAGCGGCTTTCATTTGGCTTCAAGCATGATCATTTTATCCTTAAGTCAGTTTTTGAAATTAAACCAAAACCAAACAGGAACCTTACGGATTTTTAATGCGGCCTTTTTTATCGCAATCGCGGCTACCGTATACCCACCTTTTGTGCTGCTCCTTCCATTTGGCATGCTATGCTACCTTATTTTTCGGCCTTTTCAAATGCGAGAATTCTATTTTTATATCCTTGGGAGCTCCATACCTTTTATTTATTTAATCAGTTTCTACTATCTGTATGATCTTCAATTCACCCCCTTTATTTACGCTTGGAATCCTTTTTTATTAAACTTCTCCTTGACTCATGCGATTAATGCCGCCGTCCTATTCTGTCTTTTTGTGGTCAGTATAATTGGGGTGCGCCATAAACTTTCGAATGCGGGAAATCGAATGAAAAAAGAAATACAATTGATCAATCTTTTTGGGGTTGGGATATTTTTTTCTTTGTTGTTTTGTGCTTTTTTAGGCGAACCCTCCTTGAAAATCGAGTATTTTACCATTCCTTTAAGTATACTTTTCAGCTTTCCTTTACTGTCAAAACGGTTTAGCCTTCCCTCCTCACTTTTGTTCTATCTTTTCTTGATTTATGGCTTACTTAAGTTTACTTTTCTTGACTCGCTTCTCTAAGAATTGATACCTTTGTAGCTCAAATAACAGATATGAAATTCGGTGTAGTTACTTTCCCTGGATCCAATTGCGACCAAGACATGGTTTACGTGCTGAAGGATTTATTGAATCAAGAAGTAGTGTCATTGTGGCATAAAGATACGGATTTACAAGGCGTAGACATGGTGATACTCCCCGGTGGTTTTTCCTATGGAGATTACCTGCGGTCTGGTGCCATTGCAAAATTTTCGCCCATTATGAACGAAGTGATTACACATGCGAATCGCGGGGGATATGTGCTTGGGATTTGCAATGGGTTTCAGATATTAACAGAAAGTGGCTTGTTGCCTGGCGCGTTATTACACAATACAGAACGAAAGTTTATTTGTAAAAACGTATACATTACTCCCGGAACTACGGCAACACCCATCACTGCGGGTTTATCTACGGGTGAAGTGTATAAAATCCCGATTGCACATGGGGAAGGCAGGTTTTATGCCCCTCAGGATACCATCACTGAATTAACAGACAATGAGCAGATTTTATTTCAATATGCTCGCGTAGACGGCAAAGTGGATGAGGCCAATAATCCCAATGGGTCCGTAATGAATATCGCTGGAATCACCAACAAAAATAAACGTGTATTTGGTATGATGCCGCACCCAGAACGCGCTGCAGATAGCGACTTGAACAATCGAGACGGATTGGCATTTTTTGAATCGCTTTTAACTCATTGTGCCATATGAGGGTATTATTAATTGGTTCTGGCGGACGAGAGTCGGCTATTTCTTGGAAAATCTCTCAAAGTTCCATACTAGAGTCCCTTTTTATTGCTCCGGGAAATGCCGGAACGAAGCAATTCGGAAAAAACATCGCGCTGAATGTAACAGATTTTGAGGCTGTTAAATCGTTCGTAATTGAGCAAAAAATAGAAATGGTTATCGTTGGGCCGGAAGAACCGTTGGTATTGGGAATTGCCGATTTTTTCAAAAAAGACCCTCAATTGAGAAGCGTTTCATTAATTGGCCCGACCCAAGCAGGTGCCGCCTTAGAAGGAAGTAAGACCTTTGCCAAGGAATTTATGCAGCGCCACAAAATTCCAACCGCAAAATACGGATCATTTACCCTAGCTACCTTACGCGAGGGCATCGCGTTTTTGCGCAGTATGAAAGCGCCATACGTGCTGAAAGCGGATGGTTTAGCGGCAGGTAAAGGAGTGTTAATCCTTGACGACCTAAAAACTGCAGAGGATGAACTCACCCAGATTCTATTGGATGAAAAATTCGGTGCTGCGGGGCAAAAAGTAGTCATTGAACAATTCCTAAAAGGCATAGAGCTTTCCGTGTTTGTGGTAACGGATGGGATTTCTTTTAAATTACTACCCGAAGCGAAAGACTATAAGCGTATTGGCGAAGAAGACCAAGGAGAAAATACGGGCGGTATGGGGGCAATTTCCCCGGTTCCATTTGCCAACGCGGCATTTATGGATAAGGTATTAAATCAGGTGATTATCCCAACCGTTAAAGGAATCAAAAAAGAGCAAATCGACTACCGAGGGTTTATATTCTTCGGATTAATCAATGTAAAAGGGGATCCCTATGTGATCGAATATAATTGCAGAATGGGAGATCCTGAGTCAGAGGTGGTAATTCCACGCATCAAATCAGATCTTTTGGATTTATTGGAAGGTGTAGCTACTAAAACGCTTTCTGAACGCGATGTGCAATTTGCTGAGCATTCTGCAGCTACTGTAATGATGGTTTCTGGGGGCTATCCTGCAGCTTACCAATCAGGGAAAATTATTTATGGGCTAAACTCCGTAACCGATGCCTTAGTATTTCATGCAGGAACCACCGCTGATGGGCCACAAGTACTCACCAATGGCGGACGTGTTCTTGCAGTGACTTCCTTTGGAAAAACGCTTAAACAAGCGTTGGATCGTTCCTATGCGGGTATCTCAAAAATATCCTTTGAAAATGCTTATTTTCGACGGGATATCGGTAAAGACGTAATCTAATGGGCGAACAGTTATACATCATACTTTTTATATTTTCCCTCATTGGTTCAGCCTTTTTTTCTGGCATGGAACAAGCCTATCTTTCTTCCAATCGATTGCGGATTGAAGTGGAGCGGACGCGAGGAAGTATGCGTGGAAAAGTAAATGCCATATTTTATCGGAACCAATCTACTATGATTGCCATGATGCTCCTAGGGAATAATATTTCACTCGTGATCTATGGTATAACCTTTGGTCATTTGCTAATCGGGGAGTCTAAGCAATTATGGGGCATTGAAAACGAAATATTCATCCTAATCATCCAAACCATTCTTTCTACATTATTGGTGTTAATCGGTGCAGAGTTTTTTCCAAAAGCAATTGCCTCTATTAATCCAAATCGTTTTTTGAACATCGGTACCTATCCCCTATTGATTGTGTACGGAATTCTTTATTTACCGACCCAATTCGTGCTGTTTTTAAGCTTAATTCTGTTAAAAGCCACGGGATCAAAAATGAAATCCTCCGAAAAAGTATTTTCTAAAATCGACCTAGAACACTACGTGGAAGACCTAAATGCGCGAATCGCTCCAGAGCAAGAATTGAAACATGAGATGACCATTTTACAAAATGCGCTTGAATTCAATCATGTGAAAGCGAGAGACTGCATGATTCCGCGCACCGAAATTATCGCGGTTGATGTAACAGAGTCGATGGAATCCACCCTGGCGCTTTTTCAACAGAAAGGCATCTCCAAGATTGTAATCTATCGAAACTCCATTGATAATATCATTGGCTATGTTCACTCCTATGATTTCTTCAGTAATCCCAGCTCAATTACGCAAATATTAAAACCCATCGGCTTTGTACCCGGGGTGCTTTCTGGCACGGAACTATTAGAAACCTTTTCAAAACAAACAGGCAATATCGCGATAGTGAACGATGAATATGGCGGTACGGCAGGAATCATTACTATCGAAGACGTTATTGAAGAGATTTTTGGAGATATTGTAGACGAACACGACAAAGAAGATTGGCTAGAGGAACAAATTTCTGATCATGAATTTGTTTTTTCGGCGCGGGTAGAAATTGATTACATCAACGAAAATTATCCCATTAATCTTCCGGAATCGGAAGATTATGACACCTTAGGAGGACTCATTACCTACAGCCTTGAGCGAATTCCTGAGAAGGATACCACCCTGGCCCTTAACAACGATATTCGACTGGTGATTGAAGAAGTTAGTGAACGAAGAATCGAAAAAGTACGCTTATTTATTCGATAATGCATTGGAATCAATCCAACATTGAGGCGGTCATTTTTGACATGGACGGCGTGCTCATTGATTCCGAACCGCTGTGGAAAATCGCCATGTTTGACGTGTTTTCCTCCTTAGGAAGCACCTTAACGGCCCAAGATTTTCAACGCACTGTCGGATTGCGCATAGACCAAGTAGTGGAATACTGGAATCATGAAGACCAATGGGGGATTGATGACATTCATTCTGTGGTAAATCAAATCATAGATCGAATGGTTGAGTTAGTCGCTGAAAACCCATATCCTTTACCCGGTGTTATTGATACCCTTGATTATCTGAGTAAAACGGATATAAAAATCGGATTAGCCACTTCATCACCACAACGTTTAATTGATACCGTGCTCAAATACCTTAACATTGCGCATTATTTTGACGCCGTGCATTCTGCAGAATTTGAACGCTACGGAAAACCTCATCCGGATGTATACCTCAAAACGGCTGAATCTCTTGGAGTAAAACCAAACAAGTGCCTTGTGATAGAAGACTCATTGAATGGAGTGATTTCTGGAAAAGCGGCACTGATGAGCGTGGTGTGTATTCCTGAAAAAACCCATGTCCCAAATCCTAAATTAATCCTTGCCGATTACCACTTTAATTCCATGAGTGATTTTCTAACCGATTTTCGTGCCTGAGTGTAGGCCACCAATTCAAATGGAATGGTAAATTTGTAGTACAAAGTACACCCATTGGAAGAATCATTTGATTATCGAGAACAGGCAGAAAACCAAGAACAAGATTACGATAAGGTCTTGAGACCAAAAACCTTGGCAGATTTCGCTGGACAACCCGCCGTGGTTGATAATCTTCATATTTTCGTTAAAGCCGCAAAACTGCGAAACGAACCCCTGGATCACGTCTTATTGCATGGGCCTCCGGGCTTAGGAAAAACCACCTTAGCCAATATCATTGCTAATGAAATGGGAGTTGGTTTTAAAGTAACAAGTGGTCCCGTTCTGGATAAACCCGGCGATTTAGCTGGATTGTTGACCAATCTGAGCGAAGGCGACGTGCTTTTTATTGATGAAATACATCGCTTAAGTCCGGTAGTAGAGGAATACCTGTATTCGGCGATGGAAGATTATGTGATCGATATCTTGTTGGACTCAGGCCCAAATGCGCGAACCATTCAAATTACATTGAACCCATTTACGCTCATTGGAGCTACTACGCGCTCAGGATTACTTACCTCTCCCTTACGTGCACGCTTTGGTATTAATTCACGGCTTGAGTATTATGACGCACAAACGCTCACCCACATCGTGGAGCGATCTTCAAGTTTGTTAAACATTCCAATCGATGAAACGGCAGCGTATATGATTGCCAGCCGAAGTCGCGGAACCCCGCGTATCGCGAATGCCTTGTTGCGAAGGGTCCGGGATTTCGCGCAAATTAAAGGCACGGGAACCATAGACGACGCGATTACAGAAATTGCATTAAAAGCATTGAATGTAGACGAAAATGGCCTTGATGAAATGGACATTCGCATACTTAAGGTAATCATGGATAAATTCAGTGGTGGACCGGTTGGATTATCAACAATAGCAACAGCTATTGGTGAAAATGCAGGGACCTTAGAAGAAGTGTATGAGCCCTTTCTGATTCAAGAAGGCTTCTTGATGCGCACCCCACGCGGCCGAAAGGTTACGGAAAAAGCCTACAAACACCTCGGGCGAGATATGGGGTATTTTCAAGGCGGATTGTTCTAACGATGAATGCCGATCGATACAAATCGTTCATTAAACAAAAAGCAAGCGAACTCGGTTTTTTTTATTGCGGATTTTCCCAAGCAGGATTTCTGGCCGAAGAAGCACCAAAACTAGAGCGCTGGCTTAGCGAAGGGCGTCATGGAAAAATGTCCTATATGGAACATCATTTCGATAAGCGCTTGGACCCAACGCGCTTAGTGGAAGGATCCAACAGCGTCATTTCATTGTTGTTAAATTATTATCCCTCCGAATCGCAAACGGAAGGTGCACCAAAAATTTCAAAATACGCCTACGGGGAAGATTATCACACGGTCATTAAAGACAAATTAAAACTACTCGTAGAAGCGCTTAAGGAAGAAATCGGAGATATTCAAGGGCGAGTTTTTGTGGATTCGGCGCCGGTGATGGACAAAGCGTGGGCAAAAAAGGCAGGATTGGGTTGGATTGGTAAAAACACTAATTTAATTCACCCGAAAGAGGGGAGTTTCTTTTTCATCGCAGAGATTATTTCAGACTTATCCTTCACTCAAGATCCCCCAATGCGGGACTATTGCGGTACGTGTACGAAATGCTTAGATGCGTGTCCAACCGATGCCTTAACTAGCCCCTATCAGATTGATGCCTCTAGATGCATCTCTTATTTAACCATTGAATTAAAAGATCAACTCCTCCCGCAACAATTCAACCAATCCATGGAAAATTGGATGTTTGGATGCGACATTTGTCAAGACGTTTGTCCGTGGAATCGGTTTTCAAAAGCACATCAAGAAAAACGATTCAATCCTGATTTTGAACTCTTAAATCTACACACCAAGGAGTGGCAAGAATTAAGCTCCAATCATTTTGAAATTCTCTTTAAGAATAGTGCGATTAAACGAACAGGATTTCAGGGATTAAAACGAAACATCAATTTTTTGAAACCCATTGAAAAGCCTTAACTTTGAACCATGGCAGGATCAACGTTTGGAACGCTTTTTCAATTAAGCACCTTTGGTGAATCACACGGGGCAGCATTGGGTGGTATGATCCAAGGATGCCCGCCAAACTTGGCCATAGATTTTGAATACATTCAAGCTGCATTGAATCGCCGAAGACCGGGACAATCAGCACTCGTGAGTCCACGAAACGAAACGGATGAAGTGGAGTTTTTATCGGGAATTTACCAAGGTAAAACCACTGGAACTCCTATCGGATTCATCCTTAGAAATCACGACCAACGTCCCGAAGATTACGAACAGCTTAACGCAGCATATCGCCCATCTCATGCCGATTATACGTATGACCAAAAATACGGACACCGCGATCCTCGAGGAGGCGGAAGATCAAGTGCCAGAGAAACCGCATGTCGGGTGGTTGCAGGAGCCATTGCAGAGCACATTCTGGCGCAGATAGGGATCCGATTTTCAACCTATGTGGATCAAATTGGCACTTGTCGGTTTAATTCAACGGCCTTTTTTAGCACGGCAGACATAGACCAGAGTTTAGTGCGTTGTCCGGATCAAACTTCTTCTCAGCAAATGATTGCCTTAATCGAGGAGACGAAACTTGAAGGAGATACCTTGGGCGGTGCAATTCGAGGGATTATTCACAATGTGCCCGCAGGATTGGGCGAACCGGTATTCGATAAATTGCATGCGGAACTGGGTAAGGCCATGTTATCAATCAATGCCGTAAAAGGGGTGGAATTCGGAAGTGGGTTCGATGCGATTGGCATGAAAGGAAGTGCTCATAACGATGTATTTACCGAAGGATTTAATACCGAAACCAATCATTCGGGTGGGATACAAGGAGGAATTTCAAATGGAATGCCGATTACTTTCCGGGTAGCGTTTAAACCCGTGGCAACGCTGATGCGAACCCAACGAACGGTAAATTCTCAAGGCGAAGCGATTGAGCTGGAGGCACGTGGGCGACATGATGTTTGTGTAGTGCCTCGGGCGGTTCCTATTGTTCAAGCGATGGCTGCACTCGTTATCCTTGATGCCTATTTGTTAAATAAGCGCTTATCTTTGTAAAAAATATTTGATATGTTACAACGCATTCAAACTGCTCATTTTGCCATTACTATGCTGTTATTTGGTTCTTTGTTTACAGGACTAGATCTTTTAACGTTCGAATTACAGGCCAGTGGTAAAATACGTACCCTTGATATTTTTGGACGCACTACCTATACCCAAACAAAGACCGAAGAAACCTTGGTGTCCAACGAATCGATCCCTTTGTTTTTGGTAGCCATTGCCATGATCTTGCTGTTATTTATTACCCTGATGGCTTATAAAAATGTGCATCGCCAACTCAGCTTAGCCCGAATTTCCATGTTAATCAACGCCATCCTTGTATTTCTTTTCGTTATTTGGAGTACGTACTTATTCATTAGCGCCCCCGCAGACTCCTCGAATTTCGTGCAACTTGGTTTTTACGTGTTCGCTAGTACCCTGCCGTTTACCTATTTCGGTTATAAAGGAGTGCTAAAAGACAAAATGTTACTAGACTCTATCGATCGCTTGCGTTAAGCACACACACCATGAATGTACTCTCCATTGAAAATCTCTCCAAATCTTTTGGTGAACGTATCCTTTTTGAACAGCTTACATTTGGCATTGATCAAGGGCAAAAAGTAGCGCTTGTTGCCAAAAATGGGGCAGGAAAGACTACCTTGCTTCGATGCTTGTATGGGAAAGAATCGGCGGATTCCGGTACCGTTGTCTTTCGCAAAGATATCCGCATTGCTTGGATGGATCAAACGGATGCATACCACACGGATTCGAACGTTTGGGATATTGTATCAGACAATTACAACGAAAGTCATGGATTGCTTTACGCATACAACAAGGCCTTAGAAGCAGAAGACAATGATGAGGTGGAACGACTCAGTAACGAAATCACGGCCCTTGATGCTTGGGGAACAGAAGCAGAAATTTCTAGAATTCTAGGGATATTAAAATTAGATGCAAATGCCCTGATTAAAACCCTGTCGGGGGGACAAAAAAAACGCATTTCACTGGCCAAAGTACTGCTTGCTGGAGCCGACTTTTTAGTCCTGGATGAACCCACCAACCACCTGGATTTAGACATGATTGAATGGTTGGAATCCTATTTATCGGGCAGTAAAGCCACGGTATTTATGGTGACTCACGATCGATATTTTCTAGAAGCGGTATGTGATGTGATCCTCGAACTTGAAGATAAGACTCTTTACAAATACAATGGGAATTTCTCCTATTACCTGTATAAAAAAGCGGAGCGTCAAGAACAACTGGCTTCCAGTATAGATAGGGCCAAAAACACGTTTCGAACAGAACTGGAATGGATCCGAAAACAGCCCAAAGCGAGAGGAACCAAACAAAAAGCGCGCATTGATGCCTTTCTAGATGTAAAGAACGCTGCCTCAAGAAAAGTAGGTTCAGAAGAATTACAACTTGGCATTAAAATGGAGCGCCTAGGGACAAAAATCGTAGAATTCCATAACGTGAAGAAATCCTATGGAACCAAGAAAATTCTGGATGGATTCTCCTATAATTTTCAGCGGAGAGAACGCATCGGGGTGGTTGGAAACAATGGAACGGGGAAAACAACCTTTATTAAGTTACTCTTAGGGGAACTGGAGCCAGAGGGCGGTAAAGTTGTGGTTGGCGACACCCTCTTTTTCGGTCACTACACACAAGACATTATTGAATTCAAGGCAGATGCCAAAGTAATCGATATCGTAAAAGAAGTGGCGGAATTTATACCGCTAGAAAAAGGCAGGCAAATGTCGGCAGCACATCTACTTGAACGCTTTCTTTTTCCGAGAGATATGCATTACCAATTTGTTTCCAAGTTGAGCGGAGGAGAAAAACGTCGATTGAAATTACTGCGCGTGTTGATGGCGAACCCCAATTTCTTGGTGCTGGATGAGCCCACCAATGACCTGGATATTTTCTCGATGGCTGCGCTTGAAAATTATTTATCCTTATTTGAAGGAAGTTTAGTGGTGATTTCCCACGACCGCTATTTCATGGATAAAATCACCGACCATTTATTTGTGTTTGAAGGGGAGGGAAAGATTGTGGATATTACCGGGAATTACTCTGCGTATCGACAAGAACAACGCAAACCCAAAACCCAAGAAACGCCGTCCCTTAGTCCGAAAGAAGTCAAACTTGATGCCGAGAAAAAACGCATGAGTTACAAGGAACAAATTGAATTCAATCAATTGGAAAAAGACATAGCCATCCTTGAATCCGAAAAAGAAGCGCTCACTGCGGACTTATCCAACGGAAATTTATCCAATGAGGAAGTGCTTGCGCTGGGACAACGCATCGGAGCGGTAGTTGAGCATCTCGACACCAAGACCAACCGGTGGATTGAATTGGCCGAATTCGCATAAAAAAAGGGCCCGAAGGCCCTTAATACGTGAATTAAACTAAGCTTATGCTTGCTTAACAAATTGTGCTTCACTCATCAAGGTGATTTCGTCTCCTAGTACGATGTTCCCTGCTTCTGTTACTGCAGACCATGTGAGTCCGAAATCAGAACGCTTAATTTTACCGGTAATGGTTAATCCAGTTTTGGTTTGACCGTAAGGATCCACTGCCACGCCAGCAAATTCCGCATGGAGTGATACAGGATGTGAAACTCCTTTAATGGTCATGTCTCCCTTCATGGTCCAATCGCTGCCGTTTTGGATAACTTCGGTAGATTTAAACGATAAGATTGGATGAGCAGCTGCATCAAAAAACTCCGGAGACTTAAGGTGTCCATCTCGATCCGCCACTCCCGTTTGAATGCTTTCAATTGGAGCAGAAAAATCAAAGGATGCATTCGAAAAGTTCTCATCCGTCGCATTTAACGTAGCATCAAAAGACGCAAAATTTCCTGATACGTTTGAAATCATCATGTGTCGCACTTTGAAGCCTACTTCGCTGTGCATAGGGTCAATTTTCCAGGTTGTCATAGTATATAAATTTTATGCAGCAAAGGTAAGGTTGAAATCACACGATTCAATTGATATAGGTTAAGCATTCTTTTGTAAATTTACTTCATGATTAAAACGCGATTGGTGGTTTGGGTTCTTTGTTTGATTGCATTTCAGCCCGTCATTGGACAACTCGAAATCAAGCAGCCTTCTGCAAAAAAAAAGGGTTGGACCACACAGAAAATGCCTACGCAAGTGTCTATGGAATTCACACGAAATCAGTCGTTTCGCAGCTTAGTGCCCAATGCCGCATTTCTAAATACTCCCTTGGGTGAACGAGCCAGTGAAACCCCATTAACTCTTTGGAGTTATGGCCTCGGGATTCAAACGGGTTTAGGGAAATGGGTGCGCGTTGAATCGGGATTGTTATGGCTGCAACAGGGAGAGCAGTACGCATTTAACGACCCCAACAGCGACAGCAGCTTAAGCTACACCAATAAATACCGATATCTTGGATTACCGCTAGCACTGAATCTACAATACGGAAGTTCGTTTCGGGTGTTTCTCGGGGCGGGAATTGCTCCAATGATTTTCAACCGAAGCATCCAACAAATAAACTGGTCGACAGCCTTGGGTGCTAACGAAAAGGAAACCATTAAAATCAAGAACAATGATTATTCCTCGGCTGTATTTCAAGGATTCGTTCAGGCGGGAGTGCAATACACGGGTGAACGGGGTTGGGGCATGATCTTAAAAGCCGTTTATCGGCAACAATTTACCAATACCTACAGTAAATACAACGCCTACATTCACAAGGCAAATGCTATGGGATTTACCCTTGGCATCTCAAAAACATGGTAATGAAACTACATCAGCTAACGGCATATTTGGAAACGCGCTTTCCGCTGTACCTTCAAGAAGATTATGACAATTCAGGCTTACAACTTGGGGATCCTAGCATGGAGATCACGAGCGTGCTTGTGGCACTTGACTGTACGGAGGCCATTGTGAAGGAGGCAATAGATATGGGAAGCAATGTAATTCTGGTGCATCACCCGATTCTGTTCAAAGGCATTAAACGGATTGGTGTTTCAACGGAAATCGAACGAATCATACGCCAATGCATAACGCATGACATCGCCATCTATGCCATACATACCAACCTCGACAATCACATCGAGGGGGTTAACTCAAAAATTGCCTCAACAATAGGCCTAAGTCAATGTCGCATTCTTCAGCCGAAGCAAGACACCCTGTTCAAATTGGTTGTTTATACCCCTGTAGACTCCGAAGAACGCGTGCATGAAGCAGTATGTGCCGCTGGCGCTGGGAATATTGGAAATTACTATAACTGTGGCTATGCTACCCTTGGTGAAGGAACATTCACACCCAATGAAAAGGCAAATCCAAGCATTGGTGAAGCACACATCCGAACGAGGCTACCAGAAGCTAAAATGGAATATGTGCTAGAAAAAAACAACATAGGTGCGGTGCTATCAGCCATGAAGTCAGCGCATCCGTATGAAGAAGTGGCCTACGATTTAATTGCCCTTGAAAATAAAAACACGCAGGCTGGAAGCGGAATGATTGGACAACTGCCAGAACCCCTGGACGAAATGGAGTTTTTAAACCACCTCAAGCAAACATTTAAATGTGGCGTAATTCGGTTTACGGCACTGCGGCAAAAACCCATACGTACCGTGGCGCTTTGCGGGGGAGCCGGAAGTTTTCTATTACCTCAGGCAATCCAGCAACAGGCTGACATTTTCATCAGTGGAGACTTCAAATACCACGAGTTTTTTGGTGCAGAAAACAAGATCATCATTGCGGATATTGGACATTATGAAAGTGAGCAATATACTTCTGCATTATTAGTTGAAATAATTAGGGAAAAATTTCCTACCTTTGCCGTCCGATTAACTGTAAAAAATACAAATCCGATAAATTTTCTTTGAATATGGCCACTGCAAGTAAAAAAGAAGTTAGCGTTTCCGAAAAGCTTGAGTCGCTTTTTGAGCTTCAAAAAATTGACTCTGAAATTGACCGAATTCGAACCATCCGAGGGGAACTGCCTTTAGAGGTTAGTGATCTAGAAGATGAAATTGGCGGCTTAGAAACGCGTGTTGGAAAAATTCAAGATGAAATTGCGGAATCGGATAATGAAATTACAGCACGAAAAAACGCATCCAAAGATTCTGAAACCGCAATCAGCAAATATAAAGAACGTCAGAATAATGTTCGAAACAACCGTGAATTCGAATCTTTAAGTAAGGAGGTTGAATACCAAGAGTTAGAAATTAAATTGCACGAGAAACGCAGCAAAGAAGCGAAGCTAAAAATCGAAGGAAAGAAGGAGATTCTTGATGAAGCGCAAGCACGTTTAGAAATGCGTAAATCAGATTTATCAATCAAGCAAAAAGAACTCGACGATATCGTTAGTGAAACACAGAAGGATGAAGACAAATTAATGAAAGCATCTGAGGCGGCTAAGAACAACATCGAAGAGCGTTTGATTTTTGCCTACACTCGATTGCGTAATAATGCTAAAAACGGTCTTGCCGTTGTTCAAGTGATGCGTGGTTCTTGCGGTGGATGTTTTAACAAAATCCCACCTCAACGTCAATTAGACATCGTTACTAAGAAGAAAATTTTGGTATGCGAGCATTGCGGTAGAATCCTTGTTCCTGCTACGGTTGAAGAAGAAGCTAACGCTTAAAAATCGGAACCGTAGAACACGGCTCCCCAAACATCATTGTTTTAACGTAAGGTTTTAAGGTCAATACTAATTGCGTCAAGGCGTGTTCTTGGTCTAGCAATTTGGCACAGCCTTTTACGATAACCCGTTGATCCACAAAATCAGATAATTCCAAGTGATGTAATGCCTTTCGAATTAAATGGTGTTCCATGGCTACTTCATTTCCAGATACTACGTCTGAGGTATGTTCCGCTAAAGCTGCCGTTACGAGCATGTAGGACCACGTTGGAATGATCGCATCGGTAGCACAGTGGATGCGCACCGGTTTATTGGCGTAGATGGACCAATCGGTTTCTTTAATCCAGGCCCTGAACTCTTTTTCCTTCAGCACAAACCCTTGCCAAAGTTGTTCACTTAAATCCAAGCTCATGGGAGCTTCATTGGGCAAGAAATCCTCCAAATCTAATTGAATCAGGCTGCTTTCTTTTACTTTGTTTCTAATGGGTTCCATGCTACAAAAATACGCAATGTTGTGCCTTGCGCGAAGCCCGCGGTGTAAAACAAAAATGCAAGAAGTAACCAATCCTTTAAAACAGAAAAATCGTACATTCGTACATACGCAACAAACCTACGCTTATACTGCCAAATAGGCGTGCTTGAGGAAGGTTTATAGCGTGTATAAGCTAGTTACCACACATAATAAAAAGACAGCGATATGCCTAAAATGAAACCAACAAAAAAAGTTAAAGAAGTCATTATTTCAACTGAAATGGATGACATTATTTTTAGTGACACTCCTTCAAAAATTAAGGATGAAAGTTATTGGGTTTATAATCGGTCTATTAGTAGGAAAGAGCATCCGAAAAAATATAATCAATCAAGAACTGGTAAATGGTTAATCTTTGTTGACATAAAGGAACTTGATAAAACATGGAAAATTGTTAGAAAAGCGACTGAAAGTGGTGATTTAGGAATTGGAGCAAAAGCAGCCACAGCAAAACCAAATCCAAATGCAACCTCACAAAATGAAAAAGTGATTTGTGTTTACACATATAATTGGCTTGACGTTGACGATGTTTATCGTATTGAAAAGGAATTACGTAAAATCGGGATATCTTCAACCTTGTTCTATAAGACAGATGCTGATACAGTAGAAGGTAATTATAAAATATCTGGAGCAAAAGGAATTAGCAAATATATAAGCAAGAAAGTTGAGAATTATAAAAAAGTTTCATTGGATTCATTACATAATGTCGGATACAGAAAACTTGAAATACTTCAAAATATTGGAATTAGCACCATTGAACAACTTTTAGATTTTGACACCTCGCAAAAACTAAAAGGAGTTGGAATAAAATCGGATTCAATACTGAAACTTAAAATTCTTGCACTTTCACAATTAGAGAAGAAAATGTAAAGAACTGCTTCTTTTGAAATGCCAAAGGGGAGTATAATACATTACGATATTGAAACTGATTTAGAATTATCCATAAAAACAAAAAAAGTTTGGTCAATTGCGGTGTTGTGCAATAATGAATATAAAAATTTCTATGCAGATAATTGGGATGAGGAAAAGAAGATATTAAATGAGTTTATAAAATACATTAGAAAAATTAAAAATCCGATTCTATTGAGTTATTCAGGAGTTGGTTTTGATAAAAATGTACTTTATTACGCTTTGAAGAGACATGAATTAGAATCAGAATATTTTTTAAACTTGCCTCATTATGATTTGTGCAGTATTTTGAAGAAAAATTTTATCTTTCCAATAAAGGGGTATGGTTTAAAAGAAGTTGGTAAATATCTTGGGTATGGCTTTAATTCTGAATATTTTGATGGCTTGTATGTTGCAATGCAATATATTCGTTGTCAACGGACAGGAGATAAACTACCAAAGGAAATTTTCAACTACATTAAAGACGATGTGTATTCAATGGAATACATTATTAAAGAATTGAAAACAAATAGAAACGACATTAAAGACTTGGATTATACGACAATTGAAAAACACAAATAATATGAAAGCAATCAAAAGAACATTTTTAGACGTGGATGAAATTTTAAAATTCAACGCTTCAAACAATTTTGAAATCGAACGACATTTCAGTGCAATAAACATGAATTTCGAAAATAATACTCTCAATTTGTGGTTTGACCATTCATATGCTGTGATACCTGATTCAATTACGGTTGAAGCAATTTATTTTGACAGTTCCAAGAAAATTGAGAAATACGAAACGGTTGAATTTATAGAAACATTTGTTACTCCTTTACCGAAAGAAGGAATTTTGAAGCACAATGAGTTTTCAATTCCAATTTTACTTCAAGAAAACTCAAAGTATTTATGGAAAATAATTTTTAAAATAAAACCGAAAATAGTTTGTGATTTACATATATCGCTATCTTGACAAATACATTAAAGGACAGACAATGAAGGAATTACGTGTGGTAACAAAGGCTAAAATCAAGCGGGCAGATAGTGGCAATTTGAAAGGTTTTGCAACTAATAAACTTTATCGTAGGTTGACAGTTACGTGCTCCGAAATGCCCGCCAGCTTTTAGCCTCAGCCGTTACCCGTAAACACCAACTAAATACCAACCAAATCATGAACCAATGGACTGAGCGTAACGACGCGCTCCACAAAACCTTTGAATTTTCAACGTTCCAAGAGGCTATAGACTGGATGGTCAAAGTGTAGCCTTACCCTTTTTCAAACAACGCATAAATATAATAATTTAATAATTCATTTCATCAACTAAGGTTTGACCTGTGAATAACCAAGGACTCTGACCGTTCAAAGATTTA
>Ga0247843_1000783_pt1 | contig 71508 bp, 60 predicted proteins | sample LaCruzMarch2017__FD_192420 | JGI IMG/M metagenome (GOLD analysis project Ga0247843, IMG submission 192420) | Freshwater microbial communities from meromictic Lake La Cruz, Castile-La Mancha, Spain - LaCruzMarch2017_8m | ecosystem: Environmental > Aquatic > Freshwater > Lake | place: Spain...
TCGACCTCAATGCGGTGCGGGCGGGGATCGTGAAGGATCCGAAAGATTACCGGTGGTGCGGCTACGCGGAGGCGGTGGCGGGCAAGGAGGAGGCTCGGGAGGGGATTCTTTCCGTGGTCCGGGGATCAAGCGAGGACCAGGCCGTTGGCTGGGAAGAAGCCGCGGCGGCCTACCGGGACTGGCTCTACGACGCGGGCTGCGAGGTTCGGGACGGGGAGGGGAGGATCACGCGCAAGGGGATCACGTCCGAGGAAGTCGATGAGGTCCGGGCCGGTGGCCGGCGGCTCAGCGCCAAGCAGCTCTTGCACTGCAAGGTGCGCTATTTCACCGATGGCGTGGCGATTGGATCCAGGGCTTTTGTCGAGTCCGTCTTTGAGTTGTATCGCTACCGGTTCGGCGCGAAACGATCGACCGGGGCGCGGCCGTTGCGATGGGGCGAGTGGGATGGATTGTGCGCCTTGCGCGACCTGCAACGCGAGGTGATTAAAGGATCCGGGTAGGATCACGATTTGTCGCAAAACCAGACCTAACCGGGACTACCGTGTGCTCGTAGGCGGAAGACCAATCAGCAGGTCGACTTCGTCCAGGGCATCGGCGAGCCGTTTTAGTTCGGTGATCTGCGGCTGATAGCGGAGGCGGTGCTCGTCGCAAAGCCGATGCAACGGTTCGAAGAGGTGAATGAAGTCATCGAAGAACCCATTTACCTCGCGAGTGAGTTCCTCTTTGACGGCGGCGTTGAGTTGATCTCGCTCGCTTTCGAAGTGTTCGGAAAGAAGCTCCACGAGGGTGTGAGTACTGCGACGTGCGTAGAGTCCCCCCATGACGGCGAAAGCGATGGCCGCCATGGCTCCGACCAATCCAATGGTATTGTGGTGCGCGGCGGAAAGGACGTGGAAGTGAATTAGGCAGGCGGCTCCGACCACGGAAACAACCGCACCGGCCGTGAAGGCGGCTAAGACGGAACGGCGGGTAGCAAGGCGTCGATTGAGGAGAGCGCTGAGTTGGAGCTTGGAGATTTCGCGTTCGAGCGTGGTGAGCAGGCGGGTTCGCAAGTGATCACGCTGGGCTGTCCACTCAGGTTCACCCGATTCAGTGCCGACCCGCAGTCGGAAATTGAAGTGCTCCTGCATGTTGTCGGCGAGCCGACGCCAAAGTTCCTGGAGGTCCTCGCCGATTGCGCCGGCGGCGCTCTCCGCTTCCCGACGGGCGACGTCGCAAAGGCTAGTGAGGATACCCTGCTCGATAAGATCGGGGGAGCCGTTCCGTTCCTGTGAGGCGAAACCGAGGTGATCTTGGAAACGGCGGGTGGCGAGCATGCTGTGCGCCATGTATTCGCTGTCGATCAAGCGGCGCAGAGCTCCGGTGCGTTCGAGGGTGCGGCTCCGTTGGGTGGAAACTTCGGTTCCGAGGCCATTGATGAGTTCCTCGTCGGCCTGGAGAATCCGGGCACCGGCGTCAAGTTTCTCCTGGGCTTGGCGAAGGACGACCCGTGCGGAGCGGCTGGCGTTGCCGAGCTTCTGCTCCCGGATGCGAGGGGAATCGACGACTGTGGCGATGTGGGATTCGAGCTGCTGAAAGCGGCTTTCCTTCCAGAGCCGTTCCTTGTCGAGGGCGGTGGTCTTGGAGAGGAATGCCTTTTTGCCGGAAACGGGGAAAATGGGAAAGAGACTACCAAGGCGCTGTTTGGAAGTCACTTTCATGTGCTCCATGATCGCCTCGATTTCGTCCGGCTCGCGGAGATCGCACTGCTGGAGAACGAAGATGACGTTCTTGTACCACTGCTGGTGGATTTTGCCGAGCAGAGACCAAGCGCTGGCGCCCCAGGGATTGACCACGGAGAAGGTGAAGATCACCAGGTCAGCCATGGGAATGAAGCGCTCGGTGATCTCCTGGTGATGCTCCATGATGGAGTTGGTCCCCGGAGTATCGACGATATTGAAGTCCTTGAGGAAGTCGTTGGGCCGGTAGAGCTCGGTCAACGTGTCGGTGACGTAAATGTCCTTTTCGTAGGTGCCGTACTTGAACAAGCAAATCTCCGCGGTCATGGGGAGGGCCGCAGTCTCGCAGAACTCCTGGCCGAAGAGTGCGTTGAGCAGGGTCGATTTTCCGGCGTTGACTTCACCGACGACGACGAAAAGGAACGGCTCCTTAAGGCTGGTGAGGAGGCTCTGGAGGAGAAGGTACTGAACGTGATCCAGTTCGATGTCCTCGACCAGCTTGGAAAGGCCGTAGATCGCGGAACCGAGACGGGCACGGGTATCGAAGTAAACGTCTCCGAGCTGGGATTCCATGAGTGGGTCTTAGGTTGCCATCCTTCGCGGAATTACACGGATTCGACGAGTGCAGTATTCAAACATCCGCAGACTACCTGGGCGAAGATCACGGAGCGGCGGGTTTTCCGCCCTTTTGACCAAGCGCAATGAGCTGGGAGACAGTCACGAATTTGAATCCCTTGGCGAGGAGCCGGTCGAAGGTGGCCGGCATGGCATCGATGGTCGGCTTGTGGATGTCGTGGGCCAGGAGAATCGCCCCGGGCCGGGCTCCGGAAACGAGGCGCTCGGTGACAACGGAAACACCGGGGCGTTTCCAGTCCTCGGGATCGACGGACCATGTGATGGTGGGAAAGCCGAACTCGGACTTGATGAGGGCCTTGATGTTGGTGGAGGTGGCACCATAGGGCGGGCGGAAGAGCGTTGGGGCGGTGCCGGTGGCGGTGAAGATCGCGGCGGAACTGTCCTTGAGCTCCCGGCGGAGGGCGTCGGTGGATAGGGTGGTGATGTTGGCGTGGGTCCAGGTGTGGTTGGCGATTTCGTGGCCTTCTGCGGCGATGCGCTTGAGGATGGCCGGATAGGCTTGGGAGTTGGTGCCCACTACAAAGAAGGTCGCCTTGATGTTGCGCTGCTTGAGCATATCAAGGAGGCGTGGGGTATTCGACGGGTGCGGGCCGTCGTCGAAGGTCATTGCGAGGTAAGGCTCAGAAACCGGGACGGAGAAGTAGGTCGTCTGGGTGTAAAGGGGCGTGCCGCTGACGGAAGGAGCCTGATTCCAGCCGGGTTTGGCGGCATGCTTGGCGTTCGCCTCTTTGTAGCCCTTGCGCCAGGCGTCGGAATTGGCCTGCGCGTCGGGGCTCCCGGGGCCAGCGACCTGGCAGGCTGGGAGGAGGAGGGCCGCCAGGGCGAGCGAGAGGAGAGCGATGCGAGCCGGGGTCATGAGAACGAAAACTTCGGGGCGAGTGTAGTGCCGGGAATGGGGAATTCAACGATGGGCCTGGCATTTTGACGCAGGGGAGGGACGGATGGGTGCAAAAACGGCTAGAAAAAACGGAGGGGGACACTAGCATGAGTCCTATGGGCTGGGGAGAGAAGAACGGGATGACACCGATGATGCAGCAGTACACGGCGATCCGGCGGAGCCTGCCGGAGGACGTGCTGCTCATGTTCCGGTTAGGGGATTTTTACGAGATGTTCTTCGAGGATGCCAAGGAGGCGGCGCCGATTCTCGATGTGTCATTGACGAAGCGGAACGGAATGCCGATGTGCGGAGTGCCCCACCACGCCGCACAGGGCTACATTGGGCGCCTGGTCAAGGCGGGCAAACGGGTGGCGATCGCCGAACAGAAAGGGGAAGCGCAACCGGGCCGGATTGTGGAACGTGAGGTGGTCCGGGTCATCAGCGCGGGGACGATCGAGGATGCGAATCTGCTGGAGGCGGATCAGCCGAACTATCTGGCGGCGGTTCTGCGGCAGGGGAATGTCTTCGGTTTGGCCCTGGTTGACCACACGACCGGGGAGTTCCGGGTGGCGGAATTCCCGGATGCGGGGTCGTTGGAAGATGAACTGGCCCGGGCGCGCCCCTCTGAAGTTCTCGTGAGTGAGGAGCAGCACGGGGAGTGGGAGCTGAGCAGAGTTCGTTCCTATGACGGCTATGCCTTCCTCGCCGACCAGGCGCAGCATCTCTTGAACCGGCATTACAAGGTGCACAGTCTGGACGGGTTCGGTTGCGCGGGAATGAGCGCGGCGGTCGGGGCTGCCGGGGCGATTCTGCACTACCTGGGCAGCCAGATGCGGCGCGATCTGGCTCATATCGGGCGGCCTCGGCCGTGGATCGGAGCACGTCATGTCCTCATTGATGCCTCCAGCCAGGCCAACCTCGAACTGACCCAGTGCCGGGCGGGGACGAAACACACGCTGTTGCATGCGTTGGACCGGACCCGAACGCCGATGGGCGCGCGGACTTTGCGTGACTGGGTACTGCGTCCGCTGCGGGACTTGGAAACCCTGCAAGCGCGGCAAGGTTTGATCGGGGCGATGGTCGCTCAATCGTTCATCCTCAATCAGATTCAGGATGGGCTGCGCCAAGTGCGCGATTTGGAACGGATCGTGGGCCGCTTGAGCCAGGGCTCGGGAAGTCCCCGGGACATGCAAACGCTTGGGACGAGTTTGTCCGAGATGCCCAACCTGAGGTCGCACCTGGAGGCGCTTGGTGGCAACGAGCCGTTGGCCGCGAGCTTGGCCCCTCGGTTGCGGGCTTTCCCGGAATTGGTCGCGGCGCTCGGCGCAGCGCTGGTCGAGGAACCGCCGGTTTCCGCCAAGGAGGGCGGGATTTTCCGGGACGGCTTCAACCAGGAGCTCGACGAATTGCGGGCGGCCTCCTCCCAGGGCAAGCAATGGATCGCCGATCTCCAGGCTCGTGAAATTGAGCGGACCGGGATTCGTTCGCTCAAGATCAAATACAACGCGGTGTTCGGCTACTTCATCGAGATCACCAAGTCGAATCTCGACTCCGTGCCCGCCGATTACATTCGCAAGCAGACTACCACCCAGGGGGAACGCTACATCACGCCGGACCTCAAGACGATCGAGGACAAAATTCTCGGGGCGGATGAACGGGCCCGCCAACTTGAAGCCGAGGAGTTTGCGCTGCTCCGGGAATCAGTCCTGGAACACCGCGAAGAGATTCAGGACACAGCCACCGCCCTCGCGGAGTTCGATGTCCTGGCCGGACTCGCGGAGACCGCTCGGCTCTTCCGTTACTGCCGCCCGGTCCTCAACGAAACTCGCACCCTGACCATCGTGAACGGTCGCCATCCGGTCCTCGACCAAAACATCGGGGATGAGAAGTTTGTGCCCAACAGCACCTTGATGGACGACGAGGTCAACCGGCTCATCCTCATCACCGGACCGAACATGGCGGGGAAATCGACGTACATCCGGCAGGTCGCACTGATTACGTTAATGGCTCAGATGGGGAGTTGGGTCCCGGCCGAGAAGGCGGAAATCGGTCTGGTGGACCGGATCTTCACACGGGTAGGGGCCAACGATGACCTGTCGCGCGGACAGTCGACCTTCATGGTGGAGATGAACGAGACCGCGCTGATCGTGAACAACGCCACCGCGAACAGCCTGGTGATTCTCGACGAAATTGGGCGGGGGACATCGACGTTCGACGGGCTTTCGATCGCTTGGAGCGTCGCGGAATACCTTCACGATGTGCTCGGTCCGCGGACGTTGTTCGCGACGCATTACCACGAGTTGACGGCGCTGGCCCTGGAGCGTCCCGCTGTGAAGAACTACCATGTGGCGGTCCGGGAATGGAACGATGAGATCGTCTTCCTGCGCCGGGTGGTCCCGGGTCCGGCCGACCGGAGTTACGGCATCCAGGTGGCCCGATTGGCGGGCTTGCCGGACCAGATCGTGGACCGGGCTAAGGAGATTTTGAGTGGATTGGAGGGCAGCGGAGGTTCGTCGTCGGCTGCGGCGGTGGTTCGCGAAGAGGAAATCCCGGCCCCTCTGGCGAAGCGGAATGGACCTCGTCCCCGGAAGGCGATGGCTCTGCCCGCCGGCAGCGACGATTCTCAGCTTTCGCTTTTCAACTGAGCCCTGAGTTGCGGCGGACAATCCACTCCCGGCCAGTGAAACCGAAGGGAAGGATAAGACCAGGAAGGTCCGGCCATCTACCCGCCGCTCAGGCTGAAAGCGCCGCACGGATTTGGCGGGCTTTGGCGCGGGTTGCGTCGCGGGTGGCGAGGATGGCGGTGAGTTCGGAGGCTCGTTTCGCATCCAGGAGTTCTTCCTTGGCGGCGCGGACTTCGGCGTTGGCTTTTTCCTCTTCGCTAAGGGAGCGGGTGGCGGCGAAGTGGACGACTTTGCGGCAGTCGCGGTAGGCGGCGACGAAGTCGGGATAGCTGGCTTCCAGGAGCGGGGCGAGACGATCCATGTGGCCGAGTTGTTCGTCGGATTTAGCGATGTAGAGCGGAATGGATTCGTTCGCTCGTTTGCGGGCGTTGATGATGGAGCGGGGACGGCCGATGGCTTGGTTGAAGCGCGCGAGAGGGATCGCGACGTTGTCGATGAGTTCGGGCGTGACGCCGTAATCCGCGAGTCCGGCGGGGTTCGCTTCCACCGCCGCAGTGGCGGTGTTGATGAGACCTTCGACCCAATCGGCGGCTTGGATTTCCCGGGCGTTGGTAATGGTGGAGCGGACGATATGGGCTTTGCCAGCCAGATCGTCATCTTTGTGGACCTTAGCCCACGTGACAACGCCACCGCTGAGTTTAGCGGCTTCCGTGGCGAGGACGTCGAGCAGCGCGGCTTTGCTTTCCGCGGAGGTGCTGGGGTTGAGTTGGAGGGAAAGGCTGAAGCGGTCTTCTAAACTTTCTACGGCGTCCTCAAAGCGCCCGGCCGCCAGAGCAAATCCGGGCAATTTGGCGACGGCGTCGCCGTGAGCGGGAAGGGTGCAGTGGTCTACCACTGCTTGGAACATGATGAGTTTGTTGGTGTCACGAGTCTTCATGAGGTGAGGTCAGATCCAATTGGACGGATCATAAGCTTATCCTGATTATCCGCAAAAATAAAAGGATGCTTTTTTGCTCAGCGGTTCGCGAGCGTCAAATTGTCGGCACTTTAGTGATCGTGGGATTTCAGAAGGCTGGCACCGTGCGCCCGGAGCGCACAACCACGAAAGCCGTGAGGCTTCCGTCCACCGTGCAGAAAGCTGCACCCCGGATGAGGGCGGCCTGATTGCAGACAGAACCTGATGAATTGCTCCAGACTCCTTGCTCCAGGTTGATGGTCAAGGCCGTGAGCACACCTACGCCGCTGGGTCAATCATCCGATGGAACTCCCGGGAGCTGAGTGTTGCGCGATCGACGGTGCCAGTCGGGTTTGCGAAGCCCTTCTCCTGCTCCTAACTTCCTCGATGGGTAGAATCGAACGGGGCGGGAGCTGCTGTGAGATGGCGGACATAGAAAAGGAAGGCAGAGTGAGGTCAGGGCACGATGTCGCGATGCACCATGAAGACTAACGTGGCCGAGGTCCGCACAGCAGTGAGCGGCGCCAAATCGGAGCCTCGGTCTACCCGATAGCTTACCTCCACCTCAGCGACGGCGGGGAATGCGGTGCCGGAGTCGTCCTCATAGTTTCCCAAGAGCTTGGCGATGGCAGGATCGCCGAAATCAAGAAACGTGATCCAACGCGCCGTGTCCTCCAGACCCTGCTTCTCCAGCAAGCCAGAGGGATTGAGTGGCACCCGGGCTTCCGGCTCAAACTCCTTGAGGGCGACCGCCAAGTTGGTCACCACCAAATCGATCACGTCGGTCCCTTTAAGGAACGTGACAGAGATGGGAAAGCGGTCGCCCCGCTTCACATGCACGACCGCCCGGCCGAAGACGTCGGTCTTGTCATGGCCACGAAAGCCAATGCCTGATGTGGACAGATCCAGAAACGCCTCCAGTGATCCGTCAGGTTCCACCTTTGCGTGTTCAATGCCGAAGACGAGCTTCAACGGCGCACTGGGGGCCACTGGCATTGTTGGCGGTGAGCTGGGCCACGAAAACGCTGCCCTCCGATTCGCGCGAAGGCGTGCCGGAGATGCGGCCGGTGGTTGTGTTGAGCGTCATGCCGTCCGGAAATCCGCCGCTGGTCACTGACCAGGAAGTGGCTGCGGGTGAGCCGTATGCGAGCGCAAGCTGGATCGAGTAGAATCGTCCCCGGGTGAGAGCGAGAATAGTGGTGGTGGGGGAAAGGATGGGAGCGGGCATGCATCGGCGGAAGGCGTGTCAACGCGCGACCATTTTGCTAACTCGACTTCAGACGCACAGAAGCCACTGCAAAAGGTATCGTATACCAGCACCTCTTGGTCCGATGCAGCCCTAAGAGCCCCAATGCGGAACATCAGATTCAGCCATCGAGCGCTCTTAGCCGATTCGTTCGATTGGAGGTGCTGTTTTTAGGATTCTGCTGGTTTGCGCTGGTAGAATCGGCTTAATGAATCGCATGAACTTAGACGAAATTCTCGCCTACACCCGAGGTACGCAGATCTATCGCGACGCCGATGAGGCCATGAGGAGACGGGTAGACCGACGTGACCTTGTGGCAATTCGAGAAATCTTGGATGCTCGTGTTGAAGAGCTCGCGACTGAAGATAAAACGAAAATTGAATCAGTTCAGGTGGCTTTAGATGCGTTAACTGTCATCGCAGCTGCCGTAATCGTCCCTGATGAAAGCTGAGCGCCGAACCTCCGGGGCGATATTCGTGAGAATGCGGCATCTTTGGTTGTGGGCTCGCCCCAAGCGAATGCCGAAGATTCAGACCGATCCGCACTCCGGACACGTCATTGGGCCGTTTGGCAATCGTCACCGCCGCTTCATCCACAGCTGCCGGCGACCATTGCCCCCCGTCTGCGACACGATGCCCCACTCGATAACCTACTGAATCTTCAATTGCTCGCCGAGGGATGGATCCTGTGCGGGTTAGTGGACCCAAATCCCCAAAGACTGTGACATTCCGTTGGACTTCCCAACGGCAGCCATATTCTTTCGACGGTGTTTCTCCTACATCAAACCGATGAGACGAAGAGTCCTAATCGCAGCATTCCTACTTCTTGTCCAGGCCTCACACTCCGTTCGAGGCCAAGATACGGCGCTGCGTGACTTACAGGCTGGAGGCGCTAGCATCGAGGATGAGTGTGCTGCTTTGGAGAAGCAGATTGAGAACGCGTGGATGAGTCTCGAAACGCTCGTTCAGGATTGGGGGCGGCAAAAGCAGCCAGATCTCACGTCAGAATCTTTGGCCTCCGACCTCAAAGCGCTCCGGGAACAGGTGGCGGCCAAGGGCAGCGCTGTGGCTTCGGACATTGGGACGCGGACGCTCCGGATCCAGACTCGAATCGATGCCGTAGAGTCGAAGTTGGATGATTTCCCTGCGGAAACTCGAAAGCGACTTACCGAGAAGCTCGCCAACGCCGAGACCCGCTTGCGTGGCGCCGGGAAAAATCTGGACAAACTGGGCTCAGTTTGCTCCGAAACTGAAGCGGAGTTGATTCAATGGCGCGCGGAGTTTGCAGTGAACATCGAAATCGACAGCGCAGATAAGGCTCGCGATGTCCTTCGAGAACGAGCCAATTCCAGATTGCAAAAAATAGAGGAGATCCGCCGCCCACCCGCTCCCGTGCAGAGCCTACCGGAACAGCCTCAGGGCCGCAATTCTGCCCAGAGAGGAGACCCTTTTAAACTGCTGCCGGGGGCTTGGCGCTTCGATGAAGAGGTTTCCCCCTCGCATGGAGGCTACAGCATTCAGTGGGATTGCGCCCTCTACTGTACTGGAGCGGCACAATGGACCGCCGTGGGCCGCAAATCCCGCGTCGATGGCAATCTTCCAACTCCTGGTGAAAAGCAGGCCATCGCCATATTCCAACTGCGAGGTTCAGTCAACGGGGAATTGCTCGGCACTGGACTGGAAAGTGGAGGTCGAGGCGTCGCCATCGTCAGCACCTTGGCAGGCACTGTCGAGCGGGATGGCGCTTCCCTTTCGATGAATGTAGGCGAGGATGGTCTGCTTATGTCCCAAGTCGTGGGGCGTATGACTCGGACGGACACAGTAGCGGTTTCCGGAATGCCCCACCTGCGAGGTGGCAGATGGATCGTTCGCGAAATTGTTCTGCCCTCGCAAGGTGGCTGGGATATCACCTGGGAATATCAGGGCGTTACGCGAGACAATCGCTGGACCGGGAAAGGGCGTAAAGTCCGGGTGAATGGCAAAGATCCCACTCAGGGGGAAAAGGCAGCCGTGTCCATTCTCTCCCTTGACTCGGTGCTCGGCGCTGGCATTTCCCTGCGGGGCGAAGCGAGCGAAGAGAACTTTCGCGGGCAGGTCATCTCCGTGTCGCTGAACGGGGACGCGACCAGCAAGGGCACCAGTTTCTTGTTGGAAGCTTCAGAAAACGGGAAGCTGACTTCCTTTCTAGTGGGCGACCTCTCCGAGCCGTGATCCCTCGAAATCCCGGAGGCCGACAGGCCGCCTGCGGAAGAAATCCACGAACCTCATCAATCTTCAAGTCCAGTGTTCCCGGCTATTCCGCGAAAATCCCCAAAGACTGTGGCTTTTCATTGGACTTCCCAATGGCGGCTGTATGCTTTCGATAGTTTCCCCCTTCAACTCGATGAGACGAAGAGCGTTAATCGCCGCTGGCTTCCTTCTGGTCCACAGCCACCTGCTCCCAGCGCAAGAGTCGGCGTTGCGTCACTTACAAGCGGGCGGCGCGAGCATCGAGGATGAGTGTGCTGCTTTGGAGAAGCAGATTGAGAACGCGTGGATGAGTCTAGAAACGCTCCTTCGGGATTGGGGGCGGCAAAAGCAGCCGGATCTCACGTCAGAATCTTTGGCCTCCGACCTCAAGGCGCTTCGGGAACAGGTGGCGGCCAAGGGCAGCGCTGTGGCTACGGACATTGGGACGCGGACGCTCCGGATCCAGACTCGAATCGATGCCGTAGAGTCGAAGTTGGGTGATTTCCCTGCGGAAACTCGAAAGCGACTTACCGAGAAGCTCGCCAACGCCGAGACCCGCTTGCGTGGCGCCGGGAAAAATCTGGACAAACTGGGCTCAGTTTGCTCCGAAACTGAAGCGGAGTTGATTCAATGGCGCGCGGAGTTTGCAGTGAACATCGAAATCGACGGCGCAGATAAGGCTCGCGATGTCCTTCGAGAACGAGCCAATTCCAGATTGCAAAAAATAGAGGAGATCCGCCGGCCCCCCGAGATAGTGCGAACACAGCCAACCCAAGAGAGCCAGCCAACCAAACAGGGCCAACCTCGACGGGGGGGAACGGCGTTGGTGGGCTCCGTTGTTCCGATTGGTCCGAAAGAGCCACCAAATCTTGAACCTGCCATGGAGGATGTTTCTGCGGTCAGGCAATACGTCCTGGCGTTCCTCAAAGCGGGGGACAGTGATTCGCCCCAGAGCCAGCTGGAATTCTACGCGAACCGAGTGCGATACTTTGACGAGGGGTTTGTGAACCGCTCCCACATTGAAGGTGACCTGCACGATTACCAAGTGCGCTGGCCTTACAGAAAGCACGAAGTGATCGGTGAGCCCAGGGTGAATCGGTTGGGGGCAGGGAAATTCAGCGTTCGACTCAGCACGCGCTTCATTGTTTCCGATGGTTCAGCCCAAAAACTGATTACCGGTGAAAACTTCTTTGAATTGTTCACGGATCAACTCGCTCAGGATGGATGGATCACGGCTGTGTCCATCAACGATGCAGAGATTGTGGAACATCGCATCCGGCCTTGACCCTTTCTAGCCACATCATGAAAGTGAGTATCACGTTGGCGCTATTGCTCGTCCCTGGGCTCTGCCTACGAGGGCAGGAGCCTGACATCAAGGACCTTCAAGCAGGTAAGCTGAGCATTGCGCAGGAATGCGACCTGTTGGAGGGGCAGGTCAAGGATGCTTGGGACAGTCTGGAGACGTTGGTCCGGGAATGGGGAGAGCAACGGCAGCCCGACCTCCAGTTTGCGAATCTGTCGGAGGGACTGTTGGCCCTGCGCCAGCAGGTTGCAGCGAAAGACAGCGCCGTAGGGGCCGATATTCGCGCCAGTGTTCGTTCTCTGGATAGACGGGTGGCGGACGCGAAGTCCAGCCTGGAGAAGCTCCCGCCCGAGAGCCGGGAGGGACCGGCGGGACGCCTGGGCGTGGTCCAGCAGCGGCTCGCTTCGGCCAACGCAGGGCTGGAGCGCCTGGGCAAGGCGTGCGCGGGCTTGGAGACCGAAGTGACTGCCTGGAAAGCGGAATTCGCCGTGAACATTGAGATTGAGGGGGCCGATTCGGCACGGGCCGTGCTGCGGAAACGCGCGCTGGGCGGTGTCGAGGAAATCAGCCGGGTCCGATCCTCATCTCCGCGGAAAGGGACGGAGATGAAGGTTCCGGTGACGCCCACGGTTGGACCTCATACCCTGCCTTCCCGTGGCTTTTTCACGTTGGACGAGGTCTTCCAAGGCAGTGATTACCATATGAGTGACCGCCAGACCAAGTCGGAGCTTCTGGGACGGGTCCAAGGGATTCTCACGAGAGACCAGGTCTATTCGAAACGGATTGACGGGGAGATGGGGGAAGGTTCCCAAGTCGCGTTGATCCACTGGCAAGAGAAGAACTCCCTGGAGCCAACAGGCCGGCTGGATAACGCAACGCTTTTGAGATTGGGATTGAGCGGGACGCCGGTAACTCCAGCGACTCCGCCTGCCGGGCGGCCTGTGGCGACCAAGGACGTGCCGTATGTGAACTCCCTGGGCTTGGAGTTCATCCCGCTGCCCGGAAAGCCCGGGGTGCTCATGTGCCGGACGGAGACTCGGGTCCGGGATTTTGAGAGATTCGTGCAGGCTACAGGTCATGACGCTACGGAGGGAGCCTACACGCTCGAATCCGGGGGATGGAAACAGGTGGGCGGCAGTTGGCGGAATCCACGGTTTCCGTCGGCGCAAACCCCGGATCATCCGGTCGTGTGTGTGTGCTGGGCGGATGCCCGAGCCTTCTGTGATTGGCTCTACGAGGAAGAAGGCTTGCGTTACCGTTTGCCGACGGATGAGGAGTGGACTGCGGCCGTTGGCGTGGGTAAGTATCCCTGGGGTGGTTCTTGGCCGCCCCCGGCCGGCGCGGGCAATTACGCCGGAGAAGAAGCCAACACGGGGGCGTTCCGCACGAACAAGGTCGCATTCGTCCAGGGTTACAGGGATGGTGCCTCGAGGACCGCACCGGTGGCCTCCTATTCACCCAACCGCTTCGGGTTTTACGATCTAGGTGGCAATGTTGCTGAGTGGTGCCAGGACTGGTTTCGAATGTCGATGAACGAAATAACGATGAATGACCCGGATGTGCAGAAAATTTACCGAAATCACGCGTTGGACGATGGAGGTGGTAACAAATACCGTGTTTTGCGTGGTGGTTCGTGGTTCTTCCTGGTTGAGGAGTTCATTCTCCGGTCTTCGTTTCGCGCCAAGACCGCGCCATCGGATCGTTACGGCAACTATGGCTTCCGGTGTGTGTTGGAGGTAGGGAGTGGCGGCTAGGTGCTAGGTTCTCTTACCCTTTCGTATTTACCGCTCAATCGTGGAGGTTTGTCGCTCGCAAATCGGACGTTTGTTTGTGAATCATTCGCCTTTCACCAGATCCTTTGCCACGGAATCTTCCGGACTTACTTCCTTACGGTCATCGCGTCGCTCCGCGCGAGTTTTCGAATTTCCTCATCCGACAGGGGCTGGGATGGCGGAAGGCGGAGCTCACGAAGGGCATGCCTAGGCATGAAGCCAAGGTCAAGAACCCTTCGCGCCAGAACTTGGTGGGACGGAATGCGGATGGCGGATGACTCCCGGAAGTATTCCCCTGCCAAGGCGCCGATGTAGGCTTGGTAATTTTCCAAACGGGCTCCGTGGAGTCCAAACCTTTTGTTCAGCACTCCGATCATCGCCGCCGATGTCGCCGCACGGAGATGCGGCCACATCCAGATTGGAATGTCCACGCTGGAGAACAAATCCAAGTTAGCCGAGGAATCCCGGAGGACGGCGTCCAGTTCCCGGTACAACTCCGTCCGCAGGTCTGAGGCCTGGCACCGGGCGGTAATCCATGGGGTGCCAGTCACATCCATCTGGCTGATGCAAGCAAGCGCCGTGACGAGCAGTCCAACCCGCCAGCCCGATGAATCCTTGAGGGTTGCGGACCCAAACCTAACAGGCTTTGCCAAAAGGGATTGGCAGATGTCCCATCCGTGCTCCGGATACCCGGCGCCGAGGAAAAACTGTGCGACCCGCAGACGGAGAAGTTTGGTGGCGTCCCTTCCCTCCAGCGCAGACATGGAGTCAATGTAGGTCCAGCACTTGATTAAGGATTCCCTGGCCTCATCGAATCTTCCTTGGGCGAGCTGGATCTGCGCCAGCTCCAGCCCGGGAGGAGGAAGGAGGTCTGGGAACTCACCTTCACGGCTAACTAGAGTCTGGTAGGCACCCTCTGCTAACGCCATGTGTCCTTGATAAGTCTCCAGAAATGCCTGGTAGAGAACGTATTCGAACGGGCATTCCGGGTTCTGGATGTCGCTAAAGGGTCTAATGAGAGATTTAAGGCGGGTCGCTGCTCGGTCTCCCGTTGGATCTTCATAGAGTTCGAGTCGCACCCATTCCATTTCGTAGCCAGAAGCTCCGCGTTCCTCGGCGAGTGAAGCCCAGTGCCGAGCTTCCCCGAGATTGCCCGTTTTTAGGAGTGAAGTAACCAAACGGTTGATTGCGGGTCTTTGGATTCGATTGGCCGCTTCATGGCGATCATCGCCCAGCCGCAAGTATTCGACCAATCGCTCCTGCTCGGCAGATGTTTTGTCCATCGCGCCTAGGCACGCCGCAATCCGGTAATGGATCAAGGATGCCCATTCGACTTCCGAGTCCGCCAAAGTGAAACTTCCGCTGTCCAGCAAGGCTTCACAGCCATCAAACCTCCGCAGGGCGGCAGCTAGCGCGCCACCTTCCCAGGTCGACTGAGCGATTACGTAATTGGCGAAGAAATTATCTGGTGACGAGGCAAGCACCTGCTCAGCGAGGCCAACCAGGGAACCCACGTTTTCAGGACCATTTCGGGCCAATTCGACGAGGAAATCTGGGTCGGCTGGGCTGCTTGCGGTAGCGACCTCCCCTAGCAGGAGGGTGGCGCAGACGCGGAGCCACGAAAGAGGATGAGAACAGTTCACTTGCGGGTGAATTTAAACCGCTCGACCGTTTCGGTAACGATCGCCTCGATCGCATCCGCCGCGTCAGAAAGTTCAGACTCGGACAGTCCCAGGCGATGAACGTAGAAGTCCCTTGCAATATAGGCTAAGTCCTCCGGCTGAACCCGGGGAGTGTGATTTGGGGGGCAACTGATGAGCGCTAGCATCTTGAGTGCATTATAGAGGCTCTTGTTGCTCCGCGGGGAAGTGCGGTAGACCCGTTCTGCTCCAAAGTGCGTGGTCAGCCTATCCGCGATTTCCAGCATGCAATTGACGACGTGAGGATGGCAATCCACCTCTTGGAGGACCCACGCCCGGACCTGAAGAATTTCCGTCGCGGAAACGGTATCACTCCCATTCGCTCGATCTTCACCCAGTCCGCGAGCCTTACGTTGCCTGGCATGCTCACGGGCATCGTCCAGAGTAATCACCAGAGCCTCGAAGTCCGGGTGGATCGGCTTAAGATTGCGTTTGAAGAGAAAGCGGTCGAGTTGAGCGGCGGGAAGCTCGTAGGTGCCAAGGCGATCCAGAGGGTTTTGGGTGGCAATGACGAAAAAAAGGTCGTTGAGTGGGTAGGTGAGGTTTTCAACCGTGACTTGTCGTTCAGCCATGGCCTCGAGGAGAGCTGATTGAACCTTTGGGGTAGTCCTGTTCAGCTCATCCACGAGTAATACCGTGCTGAATACCGGTCCCGGATGGAACGATCGTGCCGCGTCCACGTATCCGATCAGATCCGTGGGTAGTAGATCGGGAGTGCATTGAATTCGCCGAAAGACATGGCGTCCGGTGGCGGGATCCACGGGCAGGTCAAATCGGATGGCCCGCCCAAGTTTCTCCGCTAGATACGATTTGCCCGAGCCTGGATAATCCTCCAGGAGAACGTGACCGCCGGTGAAAAGAGCGACGAGAATCAGATCGATGGTGCTGAGACTCTCGTGGTCGCTGTCCCTGCCGAACACCTCCCGGGTCACTGCATTGCGCAAGCGAAGATAAATGTTCAGGGCAAGTGAGGGGTCCATGAGTTGGATGTGGTCGGGTTGAGCAAAGGCCGGGGCTGTTGGATTACCGTCCTGAAGGCTTTCCAGGGACGCATTTTCGCGATCCTCGCGAGGATCGTGGCGTAGGCAGCGCGAAGCCGCGAGGAGGGAGCTGCTGGCAACGAAGAGTCCCTCAGTGCGGCGTAGGCAGTCTCCTGCTCCGTGATGAGGAGGAGCATACGTGCCCCCAGATCAGGGTGGGCTTTTCCCAACCGATCCGCGAAATCTTTCAACGTCTCACCTGACTGCCTTCGAAAAATAGCGGTTCTCGTTAAGAGTTCGAGACACCGCGCGGTCGGTCCAGCGCCGGGAATGAGCGCCGGGCGTAGGGGTTCGATCCAATAGTAAATTAGGACCTGCCCAGTCTTCCAGAGCACGGTGGCCATGCAAAGAAGGACCACCAACCATGGCCAGATTCGGTTGGGCGCGATCCAAGTGCTCTCCGCTGGCTTTTCCCGGCGGAGGAGTTCGAGAACCTGCTGCAGCATTTCCGGGTCAGGCTTTGGGGATTGGGACTGGGATGAGTCCGGAAGCGAAATCATCAGGGGAACCCATCCGTGTCCGCCGAAGTCTACTTCCAGCCAGGAAGTTCGCATGGAGGCGAAGAGCAGGAGATCAGAATCTCCCGGACCGCGTTTCTTAGGCGGATACCGGTATCCGTGCGCGATCCGCGCGGAAATACCTTTGGAGCGCAGGATCGCGACACCCAGTTCCAGCATTTGACCGGCATTCCCTTTGAGCGGAAGACTACGCTCATTGAGTTGTTTGGTAAGGGCAAGCAACGAACCTTGAGATCCGGGGTCGATGTGGGTATTGGCTGTAAGCCACTTCGATGTCATCGAGATCAAGCTGTCCGGCGGTGGATTTTCGTGAATCCCCATGCCTACGATCTCATCAACCAACCACCGCCATCCGTCTGGAAGCTGTTCAGGAGGAATCATTTTGATTCGGTCGGTGATCCGATAAAGCGTGAGGAGAGCTGGATCAAAGCCTTGGGACGGAAGCTTGGAGATTGCATGGTAAGCCGCGGTGCAACCCGGTGGGGATGGCAGAGGTTCGATCAGGACAGCGGTTGGATAGATGGGCGGCGCGTCTGTAACTCCAAAGAAGTAAACATCAGTGTGGGCAAGCCTGCCGTCTGACGGCGGTTCATTAACCCACGGAGACGCTTCGAACCTAAACAAATCCCCTCCCCAGACGGTCGGAGATTCGGGCGGAAGCCCTCGAAACCTGATGAGGGCTTCATAATGATCCTCATCCGGAGGAGTGGGCTTTGGTGATTCGTCTTCCACCGGCAAGCCCTGCTGAGGCGCCGACGATGGCGGAAGAGGCGCGGAAGCGTTGAGCGGGAGCCGAAGATGCCAGAAGGAAACGAATCCGATGAGGAAGAAAAGGAGGATTGCCACTGCCGATGGTACTGCCCCAATACGATGGCGGAGAGGCGAGGCCGAAATCCGAAGGCGAAGGACCAATGAAATAGCGAAGAAGCTGCCTACGATAAAATATCCGGCATGAAGCGGCAAACCATAGAGGCTGAGTGTGTCCGCCAGCCAGTAGGGGTAAATGAGTTCACCTTGCCTATGGGCGGTCAACGGAACTAAGGTGAAGAAGGATCCGATGCAAAGTTCGCTTGCCAAGCCTAGACGCGGCCATACTAAGGAGCTTGTGGTGATCGCGAGGCCGGCAGCGAAAAACAGCATGGCTGTGACGACGAGAATCGTCATCCAGGCCGCCCAGGTCATCAGGAAGTTGGCGACGATGTCACCGAGTGCAGTAGCAACGGGAAAGGAGAGTTGGTGAGCCAGAAAAAAGAGGATGACGCCAATTCCGGGTAAGCACCGTGCAAACGTGCGGCTCTGCATCCCCCGTTGCGCGACCCAATTTTTGAAGTAATTACCAAGCAGGCATCCGGCGATCCAGCCCAACGTTATCCCGGTCGCCCCGGCGCTGGCCCCAGCATAGCCCCCATACCACGCGGCAAGCGGAGTCCACACCAACGTAGGCGGCCACTGGGCGGTTTTGGGGAGCAGTGAGTGCATTGTCCGGTCACTGTAGACTGCGCAATTCATACCAACTGCTCTGGCCGATGCGGTCCACCAGTCGGAACCGGCCATCCGTCTTGTCGCTCACTCGGAAAAAGCAAAATTCGATCGCGTCCTTGTGGGCGATCTCTCGTTGCCATGCCGGGATGGGGGCGTCGCCGCAGAACACGAGGATTCGATTTAGACTCCGGTGGCGGCAGGCGGCAAGAAATTCGTCAAAGGTCTGTCCATGGTTCGGGAGAAATGAGGATTTGTTGCCTGAACGGGCGAGGCGTGCTAGCGCCGCCTGGACCGCCGATCCCCTTCCTAGCAACTCTCTGGGCTGTGTTGAATCGGCGTAGACCCAGTCCCGGCCGAGTAATTGCTCGTCAAACCAATGCCGTTCGAGAACCGATCGCAGGAGTGATGCGGCGGGTTCGTCTTTATCCGAGACGCAGAGGAATAGACCGCTCTGGAAATCGGAGACTCCGGTGGTCTCGGGAGCCCTCCGCATCGTTTCCAGGGATCCGGTCTTCGCCGTTAACTTCCAAAGGATCAGTCTCCTGGGCGTCTGTGGTTCGGCACGTTTGATGTCTATCCAGTCCCCGATCGGCCTTCCATCCGGGGTCAATGCGTCTCCGTGTGATCGGACGGGAGGCAAGCAATCCAAGCTCAGCTCGGACCGGGGAGGGAGCACGACGAGCGGAGCAAAATGGGGAAGAGGGATCGATGTCCGGAATAGTCCCAGCGCATCTTGTAAGCTCCCTCGGGTTGCGATGCGGTATTCACCGCGTCTGGGTAAGATCGCGGAGATTTCTCCGCGATCGCCGCTAAGGCGCGGTGGAGCCAATAAACCCAAGGGAGCAGCATCAGTCCCATCCCACTCCAGTTCAAGCAGGCAAAGTCCCAGGCGGACTGGCCACGCAACAGTCTCCAGGCGCCAGCCGGTGAGCTGCTCGGTTCCGTCCGGATCCGCATCACGCATTGCTGGGCTAGAGGAGCTGGCGGAGTATGAGCATAACCCGGACACGGCAAGCAGGATCGCCTGACCCGCAAAGGTCGCCGCCAACAACAGCGAAAGCGCGTTTGCTACTTCGTCGCGCCACCAGAACCTTCCCGCTCCGAACAAACCACCCGCCGCGATCAGGACGATCCAGCCGGAAAAGGTGACCGGCCAATGAGAAACAATCCGACGCACGGGTAGGGCTGAGTCGAAGGTTCCACCTTACGGTTTAGGTGGTACTGACCTTAGAGGGCTCGAAGCTGTGTTGTCGGGTTCAATCGTCGACGTTTTCTCGTCCTTGGCGGGAACCGCGGAGGGGGCGGCCCTCTGTATCAGCTTAAGATCGCGCCTCACGCTTTCGCGCTCCTCCAGCAAACCCTTGAGGAGCTTTTCCCATCTCGCGGCGTTGGCCTTCGCTCGGTCACGCGCTACTCGGGACAGCGATGGATCAATCGCGATGGCTCCTTGTTCTTCCCAGCGGCGGGTGGCAACGAGAAGCTTGTCCTCAATAACTGCCAATAGACGCTCGCCGCTGCTTTGGATCGCCACGATACCGGACGGAGGAAGCGGCTTTGGCACTTGCTCAGTAGAAGCCGGACTGGGTAATGATCGATGTTCGGCAGGAGTTGGTGGCGAATCCTGCGCCATCGCCACCATGCCGACAAGCATAACGAGGCTAAAGGAACCATACGCAGGATGCAAACGAACGGCGGTCATTGGGCCGAGGGCGGCGTGACTGGGGTCGGGGGTGCACTGCCTGTCCCGGAAACCATCCCGCGAATTTTAAGGCTCACGTTACTCATGTTGTCCACTACGCTCCGGAGCGAATCAAGGGTTTTATCGAACCCGAGAAGTTCGATTTCCTCGATGATGACATCCTTTTCGTCACTGGCCCGCTGCAAATCCTTGGCCAGGGAAACTCGTGTGTCCTGCATCCGTTTGATCACCTCCACGCCGGAGGTTGAACGAAAGACATACTCATCTGCCAGTTTGAGCCATTTTTCTCGCAGTTCCGGTGTCAAGGATGGTTTCGCCGCTTTCGATTTCAGATCCCGGGCCTTTTCCTGCGCTCTCTCCATGGTCTTGTAGGCCTCCGGTTCCAACTTGCCCTCGATCTTGGAAATAGAGTCGCTGATACCCGCGATGAGGGATTCCAACGCGAGTTTGAGTTCTTCTTTGTTCTTTTCCGTCAGTGCACTGCGCACATCTGCAAGAGCAGTATCGACCGAAGCGGCCAATGCGTCCGCGTCTTTCTGCAGCCCCTGAAATTCCTCCGGAATAGGCGTGCGGGGGGATGCACCTTTCCCGTTGAGCTCAACAGAAACTGTCGTTTCCCTGGTGAGGGTAAGGGTGTCGGGGCTAGCCTGCTGGGCAAAGGACGACCAAAGGGGGGTGCAACTAACTGCTATGGCAAAGAGTCGATGGATGTTCATGACGGAGATTCGGAGCAAAACTCGCATCTTTGACGCCGAGACGGTCAGAATAGGCACGAGCCAAGCGAGAGCAAGTATAAAATTCCTGCCGAAGGAATCAAGGAATTTGCGGTAGCCGATTCACCCTTGCCGGAGCGAAATTGGGATAACAAGGCTTATTCACCCACGCTTTGACCTTGCGCTCCACCATTATTGTGTCAATGGACTCCCCTATGCGCCGCCTGACATCCCGCATGACCGAAGTCGCCTTGCTGGTCCTTGCCATGACAGCTGGCGCCCAAGAGCCGGCCACGCGCGATATCATGGCGGGGGGCTGAGTATCAAGGAACGGTGCGATGGTCTCGAGGAAAGGGTAGCGGACGCTTGGGATGAGCTCGAGGGCCTGCTGGGCGATTGGGGGGCAAAGGATCAGCCTGATTTGGTCTTCGAGGAGTTGATTGAAAATTTGGTGCGGTTAGATAAGCAGGTTGCGGCGAGAGACGGGGCCATCGGCTCGGACATCGTGGCGGAGGCGAAAGCGATTTCGGGTGCCCTGAATGCACTGGAAGGGCGCGTCGCAGCCCTGTCGGGAGGGGCGAGGGAGAATTCGTTCCTCAAAATAACGGAGGCCCGCAAGCGCCTCGCCGAAGTGCAAAAGGCGATGGACGGGCTTGGGGATGCGATTGGCTACGTGCGTAAGAGTGTCGGGAAGTGGAAAGCGGAGTTTGCGCTTAACATCGAAATCGAAGGGGCCGAGCCCGCACGGGCCGTGCTGAGGGAGCGATCGGGTAAGGCCGCGTGGGAGATCGGTCGTGTTCGGCCGGAAGCTCTAAGGGCTCCCATCACTGCCCCCCCCGCGCCGACTGGATTCGGGACCGCGAGCGCACTATTTGTAAACTCCATGGGCATGAAATTTGTCCGGGTGCCAGGGGCGACGATCCTAATAAGTATCTGGGAGACTCGTGTGCAGGACTTCAAAAGCTTCCGCTCCTCTACAAATGGCGAGCAGAATCATCCGGTTGTGAACGTAAGCTGGGAGGATGCGAAGGCGTTTTGTGAATGGCTTTCCCAGAAGGAAGGAAAGCTCTACCGCCTCCCCACCGATCACGAATGGAGCCTCGCTGCGGGGATCGGGGGCAGGGAAATCGCCACAGCCAGCCCCAGCGAAAAGAACGCCAAAATTGAAGGCGTTTACCCCTGGGGAACGCAGTGGCCACCGCCGCAGGGGGCGGGGAACTTCGCCTCCGGTAATGACTACTCCGACGCTCATCTTGGGACGGCACCGGTGGGTTCCTACCATATGAACGGCTTCGGTGGATTCGACCTGTCCGGAAACGTCTGGGAGTGGTGCGAGGACTGGTATGACGGTGATCACAAATTCCGTGTTTTGCGTGGGGGATCGTGGTGCAACCGTTCAGAGGTCGTCCTCCAGTCATCGAGCCGTCTTTACGTCACTCCCACGTATAGGCACGACACGGTTGGATTCCGTGTGGCGTTGGAGGTTGGGAAGGAAAATAGAAGTTTGTAATCCTCTTCAATTAGTCACCGAGTAGGTCTTTTATATCTCGAATCATTAGATGTCAAACCGTAACCTCACGGACGGGAACCAGGATCAATTTCTCTCGCTCCAATTGAAGCAGGAAAGAGCAATTCGTGCGCAGCGCTCAGAGCACGAGGTCCATCAGGCCTTCAACAATGTGTCTATGCATCACTAAAGAAATCCGGTCGGACTTACTCGATTGCGCGCAAGAGGGCCTGGGAAGGTGCCCTGTCTGTTGAGCACTGTCGCCGCAAGTGTAAGGCAGGGTCTCCGGAACAAGTCGCTCCCTGCTGGATCGTGGCGCTCAGGAGCACGAGTAGAAGGTAGAAGGATGCACCGGTCGCGTTCGGACTGCTGTCACTGACTTGCAGGGTCATCCAGGAGGTTTCAATTACGCCAACCATTAACTCACCCGGAATACGCATGGATTTGGTTTGAAATCCAAACGACGTGAGCCCGTCTCAGATAGGCGAGCTCAAGCGCCGCGTTCATTTACCCTTGGTGGGCCAATGGCAACGGACAGAACTCCCATAAACAAATCTTTCCAGTCGTGTCCGCCAGGTTGAGCCGCAATGGGAACTCACCGGAACTAATTATCTTTCAATCCTGCTAAGCACATGAAGTTGAGGCCGAAGCTTTACTGCATTAATTTCCCTCATTGCGCTGACATCTATCGGAATCTGTAGCGTCAGTAATAGCTCGCGGTAAACCGAAGTTCGCATCTGAGAATGTGAGAAAAATGGAGAAGTTAGAGTCGGAAACCACAAATAGGTTGGATACATCTCTTGCTCCCGGTAAATTGGAACACTCTTTAGTAGCACCGGATCTCCCGTGGGATCAGGAGGAGTCCCAAAAATTTCTACCAACGCAAGGCACCGAATGATCAATCGCGCCCTCAACCGTGTTTCCATCTTGTCAATTAGAGCACAGTAATCCGTTGGGATTTCAAATGACCGGCAGCTTGCGTCCCCATTTTTATCAAGATAGAGATACCAAAATAATCCAACATCCGATTCAGTATCCGGAATGACAGTAAGGCCCTTAGAGAGGGTAAGTCCTCCGGAATGTCCCGGGAAGCATCTCTCTAAAGGAAACGCCCCGAAATCCAACTCTTTCCCCCCCGTTTCAACGCCTTATTTTCACTTATCTTCCCATCCCGTAGCGACCAGGCGTTCCCGGCTGCATTCAAGACCGGAGCGGCTACGCCGGACAGCCACTCTGAGTTGACCGAGAACCTTACGGTGACGACGAGGACTGTATTTCCAGATTCGCGATCTTCCACAAGCTGATACTTCTGGTGGTCCCCAATCAGACTACAACTAATTAGGTTCTCTGGCGCAGTATCATAAAATTGGTCAAGCATGGCAGCAGCCTCTTCCCTTGATGCCGCATTAGATATGGCGGCTGCCCAATCGACTTTCGCCGCAGCCTGCTCTACCTTCACGGCCGATGCATTTTGTTCTGCCGACGTTTGATCGATTGAGGCAAGGAATGATAGTAATAAACTCAGGGCAAGCCACCCATTAAGGATGCCGCAATCGTTTCTAGTAATCATAAGGCGTGTGAAATCAGCGAATTTGCTAGACGGCTGAAGCATTCCTCTTGCCAACGATGGAAAATCAAAAACTGATAACTGAACTGATAGGGAATCGCTTTTTGAACCCTGCGACCACCGCTTCAACCTCGGCCCGGGGATGGAGGGGGTTCAGGGGGAGGCAGGGGTAAAATCCTTCCATCTTGGGATGATTTGAGCTCTCGAGGATCGATCCGTCAAGGCTTTTGGTGAGTGCCCGCCTAGCGTTGGAGGATTCCGGGTGTTTCCCAAGGTTTGGAGCCGAATCCGGGCACGACGGTGGGTATCCTTCCCATTGGAGGATTTTTCAACGGGCTATCTCCGGGCTTTGGCGTCAGTTTTTCGAGACCACCGGCCAGTCGTCCGGGGCCGTTTCACCGTCCAGAACCAGGATCCGGCCTTCGCCGAGATCGAGTTCGGGATGAGCGGGCTTGGGTTTCACCGGGGTGCCGTATTATCCTTCGTTTCACTCCGGCTCTCCGGGCAAGCCTTCGGGTCATTGTGACCGCTGCCGCTACGGGTAGTGCCACCAGATCTGCGGTGGGGCTGCGGTCTATCCTTCGCTGCGCTCCGGCTCTCCATGCTACCCTGCGGGAAGGTCTTGACCGCTTCCGATGCTGGTAGTCCCCGGCCCAGACCCAGACGGGTGGGACGTCGGTCGGCTCGATTGACTCGATGTCATAGGGCGGATCGAGCGGCGGCGGGAGATTGATGATGCCCTCCCACAATCCGTTCGGCAATTCGCCAGAAGGTTGGGCGTGGAGGAATCGGCGTGGCGGACTGCGCCCGGCTTCTCCAAGGCGTGGAGCTGAAGGAATGCGGCGTCGTGGCTTTGTTTTGATGATGCTGAGTGAATTTTATAGAAGTACAAGTTCTGCTACAAGAATCACTGCTTCTGGAATGGGCGGCCGTGGCGCGGTCAGAGCGATTGGCTTTTGCGCCAGACATACCCGCAACGCTGCCCGGGACGTCCGCGGGGCCGTTCATCGGCTTCGTAACACCGAACGTCTACTTCCCACTAAGGTCGCCGCGGTCCGTAGAGTGGATCGACCGGTCCGTCACCCGGTCAGGCCGGTTCCAAGCGCGGGCTGAGCCGGGGGAGCCAAGGGCCGGGGAAGAATAGGTCGTGTCCGGGCTGGGCAAGGCGTTGTCCGGGGGGAGAAAAGGCCGGGTCCGCGCCGGGCAAGGCGTTGTCCGGGGAAGAATAGGTCGTGTCCGTGCCGGACAAGGCGCCGTCCGGGGGAGAAAAGGCCGGATCCGTGCTGTACAAGGCGTGCTCCGGGGAAGAAAAGCTTCAGATATCCTGACCTCTGGGGAACGCCGTTGATTTCAGCGGCGGACCGGCGTCATTTCCGATATCCGAGTGACGATTTTTGATTTCCGATCCGATCACAAATCGTCACTCACCGGCCCCCCGGCGAGAATCCCTGGGACGAAATGCAGGTTCAACTGAGTCCGGCGTTGCGGCGGAGGATCCACTCCAGGCCGACGCAACCGAGGAACAGGGCGAGAAGCGGCCACTTGTCCCAAAGCTTGAGGTCGTGGCGCTCTTCCAAGGTTTCCTTGGCGGCGCCGAAGCGATCGATGATTCCGTGGACGTCGGTCAGTGAGGCCAGGCTTCCCCCGGCAAGCTGTGTGATTTGGGAAAGGTAATCGTGATCCGCGGTGAGTTCCGCGAATTCCACCGGACTGCGGGTCCGGGAGATAATCAGGGGCGTGTCGATGGAGGTTAGGCCAGATTCCTGGCGGGCCCGCTCGACGGGGCCACCTTCGAGCGCGAGGCGGTATTCCCCCTCGGTCGCGATCGGGTCGAGGGCGCAATCGAACATGCCGTTGGAGCCTTCCCGGTAGGTGAGTTGCTGCCTTTGCAGACGCTGGGTGCCGCGAAAGAGACTGACGTAGACTCCGCCGCTGGTCACGGGCTGAAGGTTGCGATCGAGGACGCGGGCGGTCACTTGAACGGGTGAATTCGGCGTGTAGGAGAGCTGGTCGGTGCCGAGCCGGACGAACTCGCCCCCGGAACGAAGATTTTCACCGGTGCCCCAGCGCAGGAGTTGGCCCCAGAACTTGTGATGATAGACATCGCCCACTCCGTAGCGGAAGCGCCAGGTGCTGTCGAAATTAAGAAGGACGACTCGGCCCAATCCGAAGCGATGCGTCACGAGCAGAGCATTGGATTGTTCGAACTCCTTCTTCTTGGAGAGCTGTTGCAAGGCCGCCTCCACGTCGCCGGGGTCGCCGCCGAAGGTCGCACCATCCGGAATGTCCACGGACTCTGGAACGGCGTAAGCGAGGACTTCGGCCCCCTCCTTGACGGCCCCGAGCGGAGCTCGCCAGGGGAGGGAAGGCATGCCTGCCCAGACTTGGCGATTGATCGAGCTGCTGAGCGATTGTTGGAAGATGGGGCTCGCTAGGCCCGCCTGGGTCAGCTCAAGGCGGAACGGCTCTGCGGGGCCTTCCATGATGGCGTGGGTCCGACCGACGGGAAGGAGTTCTGCGAACGTTCCGTTCGTCTGCGCGTGGGGAAGGTATCGGGGACCCGCCACAAAAATGAGGAGGCTGCCTCTCTCGGACACCGCCTGACGAATGTCGCGCCAGGTGCCGTCATCGATCGCGGCAGGCGGAATGTCTCCCAGGATGATGGCGTCGAATTTTCGCCATTCCGCAGCGCTTTCCGGCAGGCGGGTGGCCTCGGCTTGGCCGAAGGGGCGGGCGGCCGAAGCGGCCACGGAGGGGCGATCCTCCTGGCCGGTGATGCGATCGGGATTGAGAAGGACGTATTGCAGGTGGACGGACTTGTCCCGCCCGTAAAAGAGGTTGCGCAGGTAGCGGAACTCCCACCGTGGAAAGCTGTCTACGACCAGGACGTTGGTGCGGTCGTCCGTCACCGCGCATTTGAAATCCCAGCGATTGTTGTTGGAGAAGAGTTCGCCCTCGATCGCTTCCAGTTCGACGCTGTAATCGAGAATCCCCTTTTCGGGCGGGGCGTGGGAGAAGCGCAGCTCGGTGCGGTATTGGTTTTCCGGGACGGAGACGATTTCTTCTCCGACCGCCTTGTCGCCGGCGAGGAGCCGGGCCCGCACTTTTTGGCCCTGCAGTCCGTCCAATTTGATCTCGGCACGCACCCCCACGCGATCTCCGAGGTAAATGGACTGGGGGGCGATGACCCGGAGCACCGAGGCATCGCGCGGGCCGATTTGGCTTCCGATCGCGACGGCGCAAAGCGGGGAACCCTGAGCCCCGAGCTGCCGGGCCGTGTCCTCGGCGGGAACTTCCGCATTGTGGCGTCCGTCGCTAAGCAGGAGCACGCCCCCAAGGGCTTCGGAAGGAACCTTGGCGATGGCGTCCTCCAGGGCGGCGGTGAGGTCCGTGGTTTGCCGGAAGCGCACGGTGTCGGCTTCCGGGGTGAGCGGTTCGCCTTTGAGCCACGCGTTGCCATCAAAGTCGGCTACCTCGTGCCCGAAGCGGACGAAGCGGACGCTGTAACGTTCCTGCAACGCCTCGACGACCGTGCGATTCTTCGCATCCTTTTGAAGGAGCGTGCGGCGGGCGATTTCGGAGCGCGGTTTGGCGGCCGCTTGGTCGATGGCTTGGCGCTCTTCGTTGGAGAGATTGCGGTAAAAGACCTCGTCGAGCTGGCTGATCGCCGGCGGGAGTTGGCGGAGGATCATGGAGAGTTGATCGTCGGCGGCTTGGAGTTGGGCGGTCACGGCGAGGTGATTTTTGCCGTCGACCTGGCGCCGGGCCTCCTCCAGAGCTCGCGGCAGTTGTTCCTGGAAGGGACGTTGCAGGTCTTCGAGCTGACGGATCAGGTTGCCGTCCCCCCCGGCGGCCTCGGCGGCTTTCTTGAGTGCCGCCGCGGATTCGGCGAGGTGCGGGCGGATCGATTCGAGCGCGGCGGAGAGGCTGGTGGCGTGACTCTGGACGAGCTGTTCCAGCAGGGCGGGATCGGCGTCGGTGGGGGCCGCGAGGGCTTGGCGTTGTCCGGCCAGTTCCGTTTGCCAGGCACGCACGGAGCGAAGCGTGGGCTGGAGGTCTGGACGTTTGGCGAACGCTTCCGGGGCGAAGATCGCGGCCACCGCGATTTGTCCGCTCAGGGAATTTTGTTGGTCGACCAGCTGCATCGATTCCGAGTCATCGACCACCACGACGACCTCGCGGCTGATTTCGCGCTGCGTCACCCGGGAGAGAACCGGTTGGACCAGGATCACCAGGAGGGCGGTCAAAGCCCCGAGGCGGAGAGCGACCAGAATGCGGCCGCGCCCGGGCGTCACGAAGCCGCGTTCGAACTGGTAGAGCCAATGGATGATGGCAAAGGCGGCTCCGCCGAGGATCGAGCAGAACCAGAGCGACCAGTCCGTTTCCAACATCACGAGGCGTCCGAGGAGCTGGAAGCCCAGCCAGATCGAGGCTGAGCCCAGGGCGATGCGAAGGACGGCGAAGACGATTCCGGGAACTCCCTGGGTGCGTTTCGCCGTGAGCCGGTAGGCCAGCCACCACGCAAAGAGGAGTCCGAGCGCGATGGACGCCAGGAGCAAGGTCGGGATGGTCCCGGGGAGTAGATCGTGGCGGTTCGCGGCTGGGGTCATTTGGCAGCGGATTGGTTGCCATGGAAGGGAAAATGTTCACTTTGCAACATTCCTCGTCTTCGAGTTGTCGAATGCCCGAGCCCGTCGAAGCGGGAAACGGACCGGGGAATGAGGACGATATGAGCACGGCAAGCCAGGCATTTGGAGGGGACGCGTTGCGGCGTTTGCCCCGACCGATCCTCGACAAAATGCAGATTTTGATCCGGCGGGTGCGCCGGGTTGCGATCTGCAAGGGAGTGCTGGCGGTGGCGGCGACCGGGCTGGTTTGCCTGCTGGTGATCATGGCGGTGGACGCGGCGGTCACGATTTTTTCCCCGGCCCTGCGGTGGGGTTTGAGTTTGACCGGGCTCGTCATCACCTCGGTGGCGGCCTGGTGGTGGGTCTTCCGGCCAGCCACCCGTCGCATCACCCTGGCCAGCATTGCCCGGTTTGTGGAGCAGCGGCATCCAGAGCTTCAGGAGACGCTTTCGAGCGCGATCGAATTGCTCACTAGCGATGATCCCGATGAAATCCGCGGTTCCCGGGAACTGATTGGCGAGGTGGTCAAAGCCGCCGAACGGGAAGCTTCCCGCGTTTCGCCGACCCGGGAGATCGATTCCGCCGCGATCCGCAAAAGCGCGCTGGCGGTCCTCATGGTGGCCGGGCTACTGGCGCTGATCTTTACTTTTTGGCCCAGCCCGGCCCGTAGGCTCATGCTCCGGGCGGTGGCCCCGTTCCTGGAAATCGGGAACGCTTATGCGGATACCTTGACCGTCGAGCCTGGCGACGCCCGGGTTGCCTTGGGCGCGGACCTCACCATTACCGCCAGTGTGCGGCATCCCCGGCTGAGCAAGGCCACCGTGCGGCGGGTCGATGACGGCTCCAAGGTCGAAGGGGTCGAACGGATGACCTACCGGGAAACCGAAGGGGATCGCCGTGAATTCACCCTGACGTTCCCCAACGTGACCAAGGATTTCACCTACCGCGTTCATGCCGGCAACGCTCTGAGCGAGTTCTATCAGGTAACGGCCGTGGAACCTCCCAAGGTCGAGGGGCTTCAGGTGCGCATCGAACCTCCGCTCTACACCGGGTTGGCGGCTTCCACGGCGGATTGGAAGGGAGAGGAGATTGTTGTCCCGGAATACGCCAACGTCGCCTTCCTGGCAAAGCTCAATCGCGATGCCGGGGAGTCGAAGTTCTTCCTGGCTGAAAAGCTCGTCCCGCTGGAAACGTCCACGGACGCAGTCACCCGTTCCTGGATCGTAAGCGCCACCAAGGGGCTCAAGGCGGACTGGCGGATCGAGCTCAAAGATTCCGAGGGATTCGGCAACGATCCGACCCGCGGATCAATCAGCGCCACGGCCGATCAGGCTCCCACCGTGCAAATCACCTCGCCCGAGGGGCGCGATTTGCGGCTGCGTCCGAATGAGATTCTTCCAATGGCTTACACCGCGACCGAAGATTTCGGATTCACCCGGGCGGAGATCGTGGTGGAAATCCAGGGGAAGCCGGAACCGGTGATCGTGCCGCTCTCCTTGCCAGCGCGGACGGGGCAAGGGTGGCAGGGGCAGGCGCCGTTGGATTTGGGTTCGCTCCAAGTGGTGTCCGGGCAAGTCCTCAAAGTTCGGCTCCGTCTGGCCGACAGTCTTCCCGGACATCTCAGTGGTCCGCAGCTCGGGGAGAGCGAGTCAATTGTCATCCGGGTGGATGCGGGGGCACAGTCGCTGGTCCAGCAAGTCGTCCAAAGTCAGCAACAGGAAATCCAGAAGGAGCTCAATGAAGTGCGCCAGGAGCTACGGCAGGCCAAGTCCATGAACGATCAATTGCGCCGGGAGATGCAACAGCCGGAGAATCTCACGCCGCGCGCATTGGAGCGCCTCGACCAAACCCGCAAGGAAATCGCCAAGGCGGAGGAGGCGCTGACAGCGCTCGGGACGAAAATGGAGCCGACGCTTTTCCAGGAATCGGCCCGGAAGATGGCGGAAATCGCCAAGGAAGAGGTTCAACCGGCGCGGGAGGCGATCGAACTGATCCCCTTGACTGATACCAAGGAGGCCCGGTTGGCTAGCGCCATGGAGGTGGCGAAGAAACTCGATGAAGCGCTCAAGTCGGTGGAAAAGGTCTACGGAGAACTGGGGAAGGCGAACGAGGCCGCGAAGCAGGTTGCCGAACTGACCGATCTTGCGAAGACCCAGGAGGAATTGGCGCAAGCCGCTGCGGAACAGGCTCAGGCAAACGCGGCCACGGAGGCGATGACTCCGGAGAATCCCCAGGCCGCTGCGCAGGCGGAACAGGAAGAGCTTCGCCAGATGCGCGAGTGGCGGCGCCAACAGCAACAGGTGGAAGCAAAGCTGGCGGAGTTGCTCAAGCAATCCCCCGAAGCCCTTCGCCAGGTGCTTCAGGAACAACAGAAAGCGGCGGCCCAGCTTGCGGAGCAGTCGAATGAGCTGGCCAAGCAGCAGGCCAAGCTGAAGGAGGCTGCCGCCCGGATGGCCGATCCCAAAGCTGCCCAAGCCTTAAAGGGCGAAGTCATGAAGCAACTGCAATCCGCGCAGCAGACGATCGCCGGTGAGGCTGCCGACTTGCGCAAGGAGATGACCCGTGAGGAAGCCAAGGCCGCCCCGCAGTTTGACCAGATGCTGGCCGATGCCGCAAAAGCCGCGGCCGAGTCTGCCAAGCAACTGCAAAAGTCGAACCTTGATTCCGCCAGTGACGCCGCGTCGGGAGCCATGAAATCGCTTGAGGAGGCCGCTGCGGCATCCTCGCAGGCGGTGGCCAAAGAAACCATGCGGGCGGAGGTGAAGGACGCTCTGGAAAAGGCTCTGCCGGGGCAGAGCGTGTCCACTCCGGAAATGCGGGAGGCACTGGAGGCGGCCGCCGATGCGATTGCCCGCGAAGCGATGCAGGCGGAGCGTGGGGCGATGACCCCGGAGAAGGTCCGGCAGGCCGTCGATGAGGCGGCTCGTCCTCTGGCGGATCCGGCCAAGGCGAATCCTGCGGCTGTGGCTGAGGCGGCGAAAAAAGCTTCCGAAGCGGTCAAGGCGATGCAGCCGAGCGGCGCTCCAGGAGCGGAGAAACCGGCCGTTGCCGCGGCTCCGGTGGATGCTGCGGCGGCCGCCAAGCTCTCGGAATTGTCGGAGCGGCAGGGCAAAGTGGCGGAGGCTCTGGATGCCATGAGCCGGGGGCAGTCGGAGGAGGCGATGGCCGCGCTGCAGGAGGCGATTTCTGAACAGACTTGGGCCCTGCTGGCGGAATCCGAGGCGATGGAACGGAGTGCGGCGTTGACCCGGCAGCAGCAGGCCCAAAGCTCGGCCGATCAGGCAGGCCGTCAGTTGCAAGACGCAATGTCTCAGTCCAAGGCGGCCACTCAGGCTCTGGAGCAAGCGCAGATGGCGCAGGATCAGGCGCAGGCCGCCGCCGCCCGGGCTGCGAATCCATCCATGTCTCCTGAGGAGGCGATGGCGAAGGCTCAATCCGGCAAACTTCCCAGTGCACCCGTCAGCCCTGGCGAACAACAGAAAGCCGAACAGGCGCGTCAATTTCAACAGCGAACCCAGGACGCCTTGACTCAGGCCGCTCAGCGCCTTGCCCAGAGTGGGCAGGCTCTCGCGCAAGCGGCCAAGAACACTCCGGCCGCAAACCCGAAGGCGGCTCCGACTCCGCCGGTCGGGGCCAAGGATCTGGCGCAAAGCTTTCAAAAGGCGTCTCAGGCTGGTCAGGCCCAGGACGCTTCGCAGGCTGCCGCCCAAGCTGGTCAGGCGGCGCAATCACTGTCCCAGATGGCGCGTCAGGCGGCGCAAAGCATGGGGGCCATGGGCAATCTGGCCTCGGCCAACGCCCCGGCTCCGGACGACGGCAAGCCGAACGACGAAGCGGCCAATACTCCGGCCAGCCGCGGGGCGGAGATGCGCAAGAGCGAGAATGTGGCGGGCGATGGCGTTCCGCCGGAACTCGCCAAGCTCGGCATCAGCCAGGCAGATTGGTCCCGGATCAAGAGCTCGCTGGGGTCGGAAACCACCAGCCAGGCCACCTCGGGTGCCCCCAAAGAATATCGGGACCTGGTCAGCGACTACTTCCGGATCATCGCGACAGAGGCAAAGAAATGACAAATCGGCTTTTTCCAGCGGTTCTGGCAGCGTGCCTGGCGACGGCCCCCCCATTACCGGCGCAGATCAAGGATGATGTCTTCGCTCAATACCGTTCCGAGGTCGATAAGGCGGTCGAGCGGGGCTTGGTTTTCCTCGCGAGCCGTCAGCAACCAGAGGGCCACTACAACGATCAATACGGGAAATCGAGCGGCATCGCAGGTCTGGTGGGGATGGCGTTTCTTTCCAAGGGACATCTCCCCGGCCTGGGCGAGCACGGAGATACCCTGAACCGCTGCATCGATTTCGTCCTCGGCTCACAGCAGAAAAACGGGCTGCTCGATCGCGCGGACTCCGGGCATGGTCCGATGTATTCCCACAACATCGGCACCCTCTTCCTCTCGGAATGTTCTGGCATGGTGGATCACGCGAGGCAGGATCGCATCGAGGAGGCGCTGGCCCGGGCCACCCAGCTGCTCCTCCGGGCCCAGGCGGTGCCCAAGGATCAAAACAACGCGGGGGGCTGGCGCTACAAGCCGGAATCCAACGACAGCGATCTTTCCTGCAGCGGTTGGGCCCTGATGGCCTTGCGTTCCGCCAAGCTCAATGGCGCTCCGGTGCCGGATGAAGCGATCGAGAAAGCGGTCAAATACGTCTTCAGCAAGCACGATACCCGGATGGGCCGCTTTGGCTACACGAATACGGAATCCCACGCGGAGACGTTGACCGGCTGTGGCTTGCTTTGTCTCGAGCTGTGCGGCTATCACGGACACGAAGCGACCTTCAAAGCGGGCGAATACATCCTCAACACGCACGAGAAGATCCCACAAAGCTCTCATGAGCTTTATGGAAATTATTACAACGCCCAAGGCATGTTCCAGCTTGGCGGGAAATATTGGCGGAAGTATGCGGGATGGATGTACAGCTACTATTTGCCGAGGCAGAAGACGGATGGCTCCTGGCAAGGCCGGGATGGCGGGACGGTCTACGGGACCGCCATGGTGATTCTCTCTCTGGCCGTGCCCTATCGGCAGCTACCCATTTACCAGCGGGACGAGACGGTCGACGAGGAACCTTGAGCCGATCCGGGAACTCACCCGTTGCAGGGCAGGCTTTTCTGGGTCTAGTCAGGGTTTAGCATGAGTGAGACCCAATCTACCCTCGGGCAAACCCTGGCGATGGACCAGATCCAAAAGATCCTCGACGCCTCCCATCCGGACCCGTTTTCCTTCCTTGGGCTGCATGCTGCGGAAGGCAGTGGTGGGACGGCCTGGGTGGTGCGGGTAGTCCGGCCCCACGCGCAACGTCTCTGGGTGGAGGTGATCGGTGGAGAACGCATCGAAGCGGACCGGGTCCATCCGGACGGGTTCTTCCAGGCTTGGCTCCCGGCATCGACAGATCGTCCCGTTTATCGGTTGGAATGGGAATACTCTCCCGCCCACCATGGATCGCTTTCAGCCGATCCTTATTCCTTCGGCCCGATTTTGGGCGAACAGGATGTTTACTTTTTGGCGGAGGGAACCCACCGCCGTTTCTATGAAGTCCTGGGGGCTCATCCGCGTGAGATCGGTGGGGTCAAGGGCGTCATGTTTTCCGTTTGGGCCCCGAATGCCCGGCGGGTCAGCGTGGTCGGGGACTTCAGCGACTGGGATGGCCGGATCTATCCGATGCGCAAACGGATTGAGGCGGGCTTGTGGGAGCTTTTTGTCCCGGACGTCGTTTCCAAGTCTCACTACAAGTTTGAGATGGTCGGCGCCGACGGTCGCTTGTTCGTGAAGAGCGATCCGCTGGCGTTTTACAGCCAGTGCCGCTCGGAAACGGCCTCGCTGGTTTGGGACTGGCACGGCTATGAATGGCACGACGGAGCCTGGATGGACCGGCGCACCAAAGGGGATCCCTATCGCGAAGCGGTCAGCATTTATGAGGTTCACCTGGATTCCTGGGCGCGCGTTCCCGAGGACGGCGACCGCCCGCTGAGTTACCGGGAGCTGGCGGACCGGCTCGTGGCGCATGTGGTGGAGCTTGGATTCACCCACATCGAACTGATGCCAGTGACGGAGTATCCGTTCGATGGTTCCTGGGGCTACCAGGTCACCGGCTACTTTGCCCCGACCAGCCGCTTCGGTCCACCGGACGATTTCCGTTACTTCATCGACCGGTGTCACCAGAGCGGTATCGGAGTGATCTTGGATTGGGTTCCCGCTCACTTCCCGAAGGATGCCCATGGTCTCGCCAAATTCGATGGCACTCCGCTCTATGAGCACATGGATCCGCGCGAGGGCGAACACCGGGACTGGGGCACGTTGATCTTCAATTTCGGTCGCAACGAAGTGCGCAACTTCCTGGTGGCCAGTGCGCTCTTCTGGCTCAAGGAATACCACATTGATGGACTGCGCGTGGACGCCGTGGCCTCCATGCTTTACCGCGATTACTCGCGCAAGTCCGGTGATTGGATCCCCAACCGCTACGGCGGCCGGGAGAATCTTGAGGCGATCGATTTCCTTCGGGAGCTGAACTCCATCTGTTACGCGGAAGCGCCGGGCATCATGATGTTCGCGGAGGAATCCACCGCGTTCGGCGGCGTCAGCCGTCCGGTGGACTCAGGTGGACTCGGATTCGGTTTCAAATGGAACATGGGCTGGATGAACGACTCGCTCGAATACATGAGCAAGAATCCCATCCACCGGCGCCACCATCATGACAACGCCACGTTTTCGATGCTTTACGCCTACGACGAAAACTTCGTTCTCGTGCTCAGCCACGATGAGGTTGTCCATGGCAAGAAGTCGCTCCTCGACAAGATGCCGGGGGACAATTGGCAGAAATTCGCGAATCTCCGGATGTATCTTGCCTGGATGTATGCGCATCCGGGCAAGAAGCTGCTCTTCCAAGGGACCGAACTTGCTCCTTTCACCGAGTGGAAAGCAGATGAAAGCCTTCCCTGGCACCTCGCTAAGTATCCGGAACACCACGGAATTTGGAAGCTGCTCACTGATCTCAATCACCTGTATCGCGACCAACCCGCCCTCTACGATTTCGACCACTCTGGGGAGGGCTTCGAGTGGATCGATGCCAATGACGCGAACAACAGCGTTTTCTCCTTCGTTCGCAAGGGAGCCGATGGCTCGATGATCCTCGTGGTGATCAACGCCACCCCGGTGCCTCGTGAGCGGCACAAGCTCGGGGTTCCCAAGGCGGGTTATTGGCGGGAGATCCTCAACACCGACGCTGCGCTTTACGCGGGGACCAATCTTGGCAATCAGGGCGGAGTCGAAGCCGTCGCGGCGGAAAGTCATGGCCGCCCCTGGTCGGTTCAGGTCTGCGTCCCCCCATTGGCCACGGTGATGTTCCGGCACACCTCTTGAGGTGAGTTTGTGTAGCGAAATCGACACAAATCCACTTGTCATTCGGGCTGACCCCCGGCACGATTCCCCTCCTTGCTCCCGCCCTGCCTTTCCAGGCCGTGAGGAGAGCGACCGCGATGCGGACCCGGAACGGTCATAGGTTACGAAATGGATAGTAGATTATGGGTAGCCCTGTGCCGTTTTTGCAGGGACCAGATTGAGATCTTCAACTTCTCCTCGGAGGGGGCGAGTTCCTCAGATCAATCCGCTACGGAGCCAGATCCCGAGGATCCACTCGAGTTTTCCCGTTTCTGCGTCTACCTCGCCGTCCATCACCTTGATCTTCCGGTAGGTCACTTCCAGGACGCCATCACCGAAGGAAAGGGGGAACTGGGCCTCGACGGCGTGGTGGTCGCGATCGGCGATCAGGCGCTCGGCTCACCCGATGCTGCCGGTGCCACCTTAGAGGAGATCCTGGAATCCCGGACGCTTTTCGATGGCGAGGGCCGTCTCATCCCGGACCAGGTGCCTCGGCCGAGGATTCTTCTCATGCAGGTGAAGCGGGAGCACTTTACGCCGATCCGCGAACTGGACCATTTTGGTGCCTCGGCGCATCGCTTTCTTACCCTCGACGCCAAACGCTTTCAGGAGCTCCGCCCCAATCCCGGCGTGCTCAGGTGGCGGCAGGTCTACGATCGGGTCCGCCAGGTTTACGCGGACCACGGCATTCCCTTCCGGCCGGAGATCGAACTCATTTTCGCCTACGCCGGGATCTGGCGGAAGGATCTGGCCCCTGAGGTCGCCCGGGAAACTGCGGAGAACCGGCTTCGTGGCGAGTTCAGCGAAGACGACGTGAACTTCCGCATGTGGGGCGCGGACGAGTTGATCGACGCCATCGAGTGGGCCAACAAATCAGTCGATGGCGTTCTCACCGGGGCCACATTGATGCCGCTGCCAGGAGGACCGGCCAGAGGCTATCTCGGCTTTGCGTCGGCCCAGTCGATCGTCGAACTCATGCCGCGGCGCGACGGTCGTCCCGACGAGCGCATTTTCATCGACAACGTCCGGTCCTTCCTCGGTGATACCGGAGAGAACATCGCCAAAGTCAACCCGGGGGCCCTTGGACTCATCGAGTCCCTGGAAAAGGGAGAGTCGGACCAAATTCTCATTCGGCACAACGGCATCACCATCACCGCGCGCCGTGCTGAAATTCTCCCGGACGGGAATCTGCAGCTTTGCCAGTTCCAAATCGTCAACGGAGCGCAGACCGCTTTTGTCCTCTACCGTCACCAACATCTCATCGATTCCGCGATGATTTCACTGAAAATCGTCGTGACCGAAGACGACGAGATCAAGAACGGGGTGATTCTCGGGGCGAACACCCAGTCGTTGGTCAATGCGTACGACATGCTGGCCCGCCGCCGTGAGGTCCGTGCCATGCAGCAGGGGTTCGATGCCATCGCCTGGCATCGCCCGGACCGGATCTGGGTGCAGCGCCGCCGCCGGGAATGGGTGCCGCGGGAGGCCTATGCGAGCCAGCGCTTCGTCACCCTGCGCAACCTTATGGAGGCATTTGCCTCCGCTTGTTTGGCCGTGCCGCACCGGGTCCACACTGATTCGGGGAGTTTGCTCGGAGATGTGCCCGATAAGATTTTTTCGATAGCGCATTCCCCCAGCGTCTACCGGGCGATGGCTTGGTTGAGTGTCACCGGCCGGATTTGGGCTCAGCGGCATCAACTCACCTGGGTGGACCAGGCCGATGCCCGGGGAGCACGGGGCTATCCGGCGCGTCATCAGTTCGTCTATGCCCTTTGGTTGATTTCTGATCCGGGACCACAGGATACCGGATTGGGCCGTTCCACGCGCAATGTCACGGACCGGTTCGAGGGGCTTTGCAAGTTGCTTGCCGGTATGGATGGGGAAGGGCTTGGTGATGCGGCTGGACAAGTCGTCGCGGCCGCTGCGGGTTCGGACTCGCTCAATTCCGGGCTAGTCAGGATGAAGGACTTCACCGAACGGGTCCGCCAGGCGGCCATCCTATGGCGCACGGAACGCGGTCTTTGAGAAGCCCTGGTTGCCTTTCAGGCTCATTGTCGCTCCATGCCTGACCCTCCTGCGCTTCCCATTTGGAAGATTCACTCCGACATCTTGGATACGCTCCAAGTCGGCCATCGCTTGGTGCTCGTCGCGCCCACGGGCTCGGGAAAGACCACCCAGGTGCCCCAGATGCTGCTCGATGCGGGGATCGCAGGCGACAAGATGATCGTGGTTCTGCAGCCCCGGCGCGTTGCCGCCCGCACCGTGGCCACACGTGTCGCCTCGGAGCGTGGCGGGACCCTGGGCGCTGAGGTCGGCTATCAAATCCGGTTTGATGATCACACGAGCGTCGGCACCCGAATCTGTTTCGTCACCGAAGGCATTCTGCTGCGCTGGCTCCAGGATGATCGCACGTTGGCGAACGTCGGGGCCGTGATCTTCGATGAGTTCCACGAACGGAACCTGCTCAGCGATGTCGCTCTCGCCCTGGTGAAGCACTTGCAGCAGACCCAGCGGCCTGATTTGGTCATGCTGGTAATGTCCGCCACGTTGGATGCCGAGCCCGTCGCCGAGTATTTGCAGCCGTGCCCGATCCTTATTTCCGAAGGACAAAGCTACCCCGTGGAGGTGGGTTATCTTCCGATCCCCGACCCCCGCCCGATCACTGCACAAGCGGCGGCGGCGTGCGAGCGCATCATCAACGACGATTCGCCTGGCGACATCCTCGTCTTTATGCCTGGGCGCGGTGAAATCAACGGCACCCTGGACGCGTTGCGGGGCCTTCGAATACAGGAGCGCGTCGCCTGCATCCCCTTGCACGGCGAGCTCGAACCCCAGGAACAGGACCGCGCCTTCGCCCCGAACGCACTCCGGAAAATCATCGTCGCCACCAACGTCGCCGAAACCAGCATCACGATCGACGGCATTCGCCACGTCGTGGACAGCGGGGTCGCCCGCGTGGCCCGCTACGACGCCGAACGCGGCATCGGCACCCTCCTGCTGGAGCCCATCAGCCGGGCCAGTGCCGATCAACGCAAAGGCCGGGCCGGCCGCACCGCTCCGGGCACCTGTCATCGCTTGTGGACCGTGATTAGCCACAAAAGCCGCGAGGAACGGAACACTCCGGAGATTCAGCGCAGTGACCTCGCCGAGGTCGTGCTCTTGCTGCACTCGGTCGGGATCCAGGAAGCCGCCACCTTTGACTGGCTCGACAAACCCGATCCACAGGCCGTGGAACGCGCCGAACGCCTGCTCACCATGCTTGGAGCCCTGCACCAGGGGGGGCTCACTCCCGTCGGCCGCCAAATGCTCCGCCTTCCCATGCACCCGCGCTACTCACGCATGTTGATCGAGGCCAGCCAGCGAGGCTGCGTGCCCGATGCCGCCCTCTGTGCCGCCTTGGTGAGTGGGCGCGATCTGCTGGCGCGCCTGGATCGCGATGATGCCCAAACCAAAGCCGCACGTGAGATGTTCGAGGAAAGCGGGGACTCCGACTTTGTTACCCTGATGCGTGCCTACGAGTTCGCCAAGGCGAACGGCTTTGGCTTTGAGCGCTGTCGAAGTTACGGCATCAACGCCCAAGTCGCCCGGCAGGTGGAGCAGACCTGCCAACAGATCCTGCACGCCGCCTCCCAGCAACGTCTCTATGATCGCGCCGCCACGCCCGCGAGCACGGCTAAGAACGACGAAGCCCTGCGACGTTGTCTCATGGCCGGCTTTGTCGATCAACTCGCCAAACGACGCGAACCCGGCCAGGACCGGTGTGATCTGACCGAGCAAAGGCAGGGCCAGCTCGTCCGAGAAAGCGTGGTGCAGGACGCCCCCTTTTTCGTCGCCGCCAATCTGCGGGAAGCGCCCTCGCGCGGCTCCGGTCCGCTTACCCTCCTCAGCCTTGCCACCGGCGTGAAGCCCGAGTGGATCGCCGAAATGTTTCCTCAGCATCTTAGCACCACGGTGGAGCACGTTTTTGATGCCCGGAACAAGCGCGTCTCCGCGATGAAACTCGTGCGCTACCGTGATCTCGTGATTGAGGAGAAGTCGCAGGGACGCGACCTCGATCCTGCCGCCAGCGGACGCTGTCTTGCCGAAGCCTACCGCGCCGGAGGCTTTGAGCTGCCGCTCATGGATCATCGGCTGAACCAATTGATCGCCCGGGTGAACCAGGTCCACGCGACCTTGCCCGAGCTGGAGTTCGTCCGTTTCGATGAGTCCGCCATCACCAACTGCCTTGCTCTAGCATTCAACGGTCTCTCCCTGGTAAAGGAGGCCCAGGCCGCGCCTCTCATCCCCGCGTTCCATCAGCATTTGGCGCCAGGGCAGATCAGTTGGCTCGATGAGGTGGTGCCACTCTTCATCCCTTGGCCCGACAATCGCACCGTGAAAGTTTCTTACGTGAACGAGGCGCCAGAAGCGCAGGTGAAGCTGCAAGACTGCTTTGCGCTCAAAGAGCATCCCAAAGTCTGTGAAGGCCGCCTCCCCGTGCTTCTTTGCCTTTGCACTCCCGACGGGAAACGCCTAGCCAGCACCACCGACTGGCCAGCCTACCGGGCCCGCGAATGGCCGAAGCACCGTCAAGCGGTGACGATGAAGTTTCCGGGGCACGTGTGGCACTAGTCGGATAGGGCGGCAGATCCTCAAACTGATCGAACGCAAGCTGTATTCATCGAAGTTAGAAGCTGATCTGCTGGAGATGCCCACCATTCTCATTCGCGTCCGAGAAACTGCCGTGGCTTGACCGCCGCCTCAAAATAGGCGTCGTAACGCTGCCGCAGCTCTCGGACTTTCCCGGGCTGGGCAGCGCAAAGATCCTTGGTCTCACCGGGGTCGTCATGCAGGTTGAAGAGTTCCACCTTGGCGATTCCCCGCTTTTCTTTCGCCGGTTTTTTGCCGCCTTTCTTTCGCTCGCCGGTTTCCAGATCGACCGAGGGCGTGACTCCATCGTTGCCGTTGAGGATGAGTTTCCAGTCCCCCATGCGGATGGCGCCATCGTTGGCTGTGATGGCGTTGAGCAGAATGTCTTCGTGCGGTGAGGGTTGGCCGTCGGTGAGCACAGGGAAGATGTCGAGTCCATCGAGCGGAAGCTTTTGCTCAAGGCTGCCGCCTGCAGCTTTCACGAAGGTGGGGAACAGATCGATGATGTGCAGGGGCTCGTGGATCACGGTGCCGGGCTTGATATGACCAGGCCATGCGGCGAGTGCGGGGGAGCGGATGCCACCCTCATAGAGTGAGGACTTGAAGGCTCGGTAAGGCATATTGCGTCCGGGGGGCATGCCGCCGTTGTCGCTGGAGAAGACGATGAGCGTGTTCGGTCGGCGACCCGTTTCATCGAGCGCGGCGAAGATCCGGCCGCAGCCTTCATCCACCGCGGTCATAGTGGCGGCGAGCGTGGCACGTTGTTCATTCATGGCGGGTCGATAGGCGTCGATAGCCTCCTGGCTCGGCGCCTGTAGGGGGCCATGCACCCCGGTAAAGGGCACATAGAGAAAGAGCGGCTTATCCTTCGGCTGTCGGCGAATGAGCCTGGCCGCCTCGTTGGCCTCCAACGTGGTCGCGTAGCCTTCTTCGACGACGAGTTCGCCATCTCTGCGCCAATCGAGTTCACCGTTCTTGAAGTAGTTGTGATGCGTGAAATAATCGATGCCTTCCAAGTGGCCCAGCGAGTGATCAAACCCGCGTGGATTTGGCCAATAAGCCTTATCGAAGTGGCCTACATGCCATTTGCCACAAATTGCGGTGGTGTAACCCGCCTCGCCTAGCGCGGTGGCGATCGTACGTTCTTCCAACGGCATACCGTATTTCGATTCTTTCCGCAGCACGTTTAACTGCATGCCCGAGCGGATGGGATAGCGCCCCGTGAGAAAGGCCACACGCGTCGGCGTGCAAACCGGTAGCACATAGAAGTGCTCCAGCTTCGCGCCGCTCGCCGCGAGCTTGTCGAGATTTGGTGTCTTGATGTCGCTGCCATGCCAACCGACATCGGCATTTCCAAGATCATCAGCTAGCAAAAAGACGATGTCAGGCGGTTGATCGGCTGGTGACGCGGCCACAAGCACGAACAGGGAGAGGAGAGAGACGAGGCGGTGACGTTGCTTCATGAAAACATCCGGATTTGATTCAAACTCCCGCGAACGGCTGGCGGAATAACGGGTTTACCTTCAGTTATCCACGGTTCTCACCGCCTGCAAATGCGCCGCAAGCCTTTCGCGCATCCGAGTTATGCGCTCTGCTTGCGCCGGATGAGCAGCGAGGTTGTCGAGTTCTTCAGCGTCGGTGCGCATGTCGTAGAGAAGTTCTTCGCCGCCTTCCCAGGCGATGTAGCGGAAGGCATCGGTGCGCAGGCTGCGGCCGGTTTGTTTCGTGTGCGGGGCGATCATCGTGCTGATGGCGAATGGACGGCCCATGGCCGAGGGAATGTCGAGCATGGGCTTGAGGCTGCGGCCTTGCAGATGCGCCGGTTGGGGCAGTCCGGCGAGATCGCAGAGCGTGGGATAAATGTCGACTTGTTCGGCAAGTCCGTTCCGTCCACCGGGCTTCATGCCGGGAGCAGCGATGATGAGTGGGACGTGGTTTGCTCCTTCAAAAAGCGTCTGCTTGGCCCAGAGGCCGTGTTCGCCAAGTTGGTAACCGTGATCGCTGGTGAGGACGACGATGGTGTTTTCGGCGAGACGCATTTCATCGAGCTTGGTGAGGACCCGGGCGAACTGTGAGTCCACAAAGCTCGCGGAGGCCAGATGGAAGTGTCGTCGTGAGATCATCGACGATAATGAAGAGCACGTTTGGCTGCGACGCTTGAAGCGAAGACTCCAGGGCCAAGAAGAGGAGAATGAGGAGGCGTGTCATGGGAATAGTCGGCAAAGAAGTGCCTTCGAGGATGAACGGAGACAAAGGGATCTGACATGGGGCGTAATCGATCTACTTGGCGCGCGTGTTGTTGGACTACCATTCGCCCGAATTCGCATCGAAGACCTTCTCTCCCGCCTCCGCTGCTCGCACTTCCACGCTGCTGGCCTGCACACCCAGCGTGCGCGGGTCAAGGGAGTTCGGATCGAGCTTCATGGGCACCCAGCCTTGGCTGCGGAGTTCGAGGCGGAGTTGGTCTTTGGCTGTGGCTGGCAAGGTCGCGGTGAGCGTGTCGGTGTTCGTGAGCGGGGCGATTTGCTTGCCATCGAGATACAAACCAGCCTCGGCGGTGATGGACTGCGGCGGCACCATGAGTTTCAGCGTGATGGAGTAGGCTTTGCCAGGAATGACGGGCAGAACGAGCGAACTGCTCGGCATGGACCATCGAGCGCCGACCTCTCCGCCGTGCCAGCCAAGGAGATAGTGCCCGCTGCCTGCCTCTCCCATTGCGATGCGATAGTGCGATCGAGCCTCATCGGTCCACTCGATGCTGTCAGCTTCGTTCAGCGCACTCTGCGTGCGCTTGCCCGCTTGGTTGTCGATGCGGAAGCCGCCCACCGCTTGATTCGCGGTCACGATGGCGCTGGTGGCGTCTTTGCCCACGCGCACGTGCAGATGATCTTCGCCAAAGGTGCTGCCTTGCACGATGGCCTTGCCCGCATCGATCTGGATGGCGGGTGAGTCGAGGTGAGCGATGTCCCAATTGACGAAGTTGCACGAACTGGCGGTGAATTGGGCCTCCGCGCCACGCATCCACACACAGCGATCGAGCGGCCCCCAGAATGCGCAATTGACCAGGCTCACCTTGCCCTTCACCTCGGGGCCGATCTCCAGGCCCACGCTGTCCGTGCTGCTCCAGCGCCCGACGAACTCGCCATTCGTAATCAGCAATCCCGGTGCTTGCGCCTCCTCCACCAGGACTGCCCGCTGGCACGAATCCGCTCCCAGGCCCACGAAGTTGCCATTCGCGCTGCCTTTGTCCGTTGCGGTGAATTTGTAGCCCACACCGTAACCAAAGCAGAACGTGTTGAGCACATAGAGCCAGTCCGTGTGCGCGATCTCAAAGGCTGTGCCGTTCAGGTTTACCCATTGACAAAAGGGATCGTTCGGATCGTATGTCACGCCGAAGGGCCAGAAGTGGATGTTTTCGATGTGACCGATGTCCATGCACTCCGTCACATACAAGCCGCGCCATGACGGATAGCCCGTCACGTTCCGCACCAAAGGTCGATGCGCCAGCACAAAGCGGATGCCTTCATACGGATTCAGCAGCAGGCAGTCACTGATGCCCACATTCTCCGTGCCCTGCGAGGCAATGCATGGCGGGTACGGCACCGGCGGCACATCCGTCTGCTTCCACTCCGGGTAAGTGATGATAAACCCCGCAATCGCTGCATTCGTACCCGCGAGGTTGATAAACGGCGGCCCCTCACCCGAGCCGCGTCCCGCCATCGCCTGCAACACCGAGCCCGTCAGTTCCGCTGTCTTCCCCGAGCGCACCGTCGGCGGCACGCGATAGATGCCTTGCAGCGTCACATTTGCCGGAATGTTGAGGTTCCCGGCGATCCGAAACGCCCCTGCAGGCACCGTCACCACCCCGCCGCCCGCCTTGCCCGCTTCATCGAGCAAACTTTGAAACATGGCCGTGTTGTCCGTGGCACCATCCGGCTTCGCTCCTGCGGTGATCACGTCCCACGAGGGAGTTTGAGCAATGGCGCTGCTGGTGAGCAGGCAGGCGAGGAGGAGGTGTTTCATGCTCGACACCTACGCCCTCGCCATGCCAGATCCGCCAGCGAATCGTGCGGACTTTTTCTAAGGTAGAGGCGCTCTTCCAGCCGCCTACAGCCTTGGCTCAAGGAATGAATCCATGGGCAGTGAGCCATGCCTGCCAACGGGTAAGAACATCAGGATAGAAGGTCGTAATGTAAATATTGTGGGCGGTTGAGCCTGATGAGATGATGCCGGTGGAGTCGTAGGTGATGCGGCTGTTGGTCACGCCGAGGTTGTTGAGCAGGGTATTCAAGCGAAGCGAAGTGGCCGGGACGACGATGGTGTCGCCGGGCGTGCCGACGACATGAAACATAAGTGTTTTCGCGGTGATGCCGGTGGATTCGTTGATGATGGGATAGCTGGCCTCAGGTTGGCCGTCTCGGTCGTCAATGCCGGTGTCCTCCAGGATGCCTCCTTCGGTGAAGCCGAGCACCTTGAGGTCGCTGCCGAAGGCGGATGCGATGCCGATGCTGGCAAAGGCCCCGCGACTGTGGCCCCACATGGCGAGGCGGTTCAGATCGACATCGCTGCGTGTGGAAAGCGCGGCTTGGCAGGCACGATTGCGGGCGAGGTTTTCCGTCGAGTAGCCCCAAGTTTGCAAGTCTTCCGTGGCACCTGCCTGATGCGTGAGATTGGCTCCGATACAGAATAAGCCCCATGGACTCATCTCACCCGCTCGTGTTCTGGAGAAGCCTGTGGCATTGCCACCAGTACCGTGATTGATGATGAGCGCGGGTAGGCGGGTGGTGCCTGCGGGGCGCAAAACGATCCCGGTGACGGTGCGCTGCGCGTCGGTGTAGGTGAACGTCGTGGTGGTGAAGGTCACGTTGAAAACGCCCCAGTTCCGCACGCGATAAAAGCGTTTCGTGGTACCGGATGGGTGGCTGCCCGTTTGGGTGCCGTCATCGGTCCAAGTCATCGTGGTGGAGGTGGCGGCGACGGAGTTGCCGAGCAAAGTCCAGCTCAGGAGATCGTTGCTGAATTCTACCTGATACCACGCATTGATGGTGCAGGGCCAGGCGAGGGTGATGCTGCCATCCACGTTACGCGAGGATGTGACGCGAAAATCCGCCTGACTCGCGGCGTTCACGGTGAGGGTAAAGGTTTGCGTGTCGGAGTTACCATTGGCATCGGTCGCCTGCGCGGTGATCGTGTAGGTGCCCGTGGCCGTGGGCGTGCCGGTGATCGTACCATTGCTATTGAGAGTAACTCCGCTGGGTAGGCTTCCGCTGGCGACTGTCCAAGTGTATGGTCCGGTGCCGCCGTTGGCATTGAGTGTTGTGTTCAAGGCCGTGCCGCTCGTGCCAACGATGCTGTTGCCCCCCGTGTTTAAGGCAAGTGTGAAAGCCGGGTCATCATTGGCGATGGTCAGGGTGGCGACTGCGGTGCCAAGGGTCGCATCGCCAGTGCCGTTGCTCAGCGTGATGGTGACGGTTTCGTCCGGCTCGCGTACGCCGTCGTTGAGGATGGCAATGGAGAAAGTCTTGCTTGTGCTCTCGCCATCTGCCCAGTTCAAGGTGCCGCTGCTGCCGGTAAAATCACTGCCTGCCGTGGCGGTGCCGTTGCCGGTGGTGTAGCTCACGCTCGTTGCGCCAAAAGTGCCGCCGGTTCGCGTGACGGTGACGTTCGCGCTGCCGCCGTTCTCCGCGATGTTGTAGGCGGCACTGCTCCACGCGAGCGTGCCGGGATTGTTTGCAGGCGGAGCGGGAAGGGCGGCGAGAAAGTCATGCCATCGCTGAAACTCGGCGTTGTATTCGGCGAAATCCACGTCGGCCTGGTAGTGCTCGTAGTAGCGGCATTGGAAGTCATTGAAGCCATAGTCCATACCGTCCTCAGGGCTGCCGTTGAGGTTGTTGTCGACATGCTCTGGCGCAAACGGTCGCGACCAGGAGCCGAGCACTTGATAGCAAACCGGGGTGCTATCTTGTGAGTTGTAAAGCGGTGCGGTGAAGCCAAATGTCGGCAGCCCGACCCATGGGTCGACATTGGCTGCGCTGCGACTGGCGGCGAGATTTTCCATCCAGAAGCCGACGTGTGGTCGCGTGAGGCCATTGTGCTGGGCGAGGATGGCGAGACGGAGGGACTCCCACGCGGCGGGGCTTGCCGTGCTATCGGTATAGGTCCAAAAGCCAATCATGGCAGGCACGTTGGGGAAAGTATCGGTCACATTTGCCAGATGCGTGAGAACTCCGGCTTCAAACAACGGGCGGGTATAACCAGGGATGTCGCGAATTTGCGAGGTCTGGGAACGGATGCCGCTTTTCAGTCCGGGAATCCACACATCCATGGCGGCGAGTCTCGGGTGGTCGCGCAGAGGGACGCCGTCGACGAGGTGGTTGCTCAGCGCGACAAGCATTAGTCTGTGCCGTGCCTGGGTGGTGGCATCCCACGGGATCGGCAGCGTGGTGGCAGGCGAGCCAGCGGTGTAGGTGGTGACGCCGGGTAGGGTGTTCAGCCAGGCGGGTAATACGCCGCTGGCGATCATGAGGGAGAGCTTCTGCCCGGCGGGTAGTTTGCTGAAAATGTTGTCGATGATGGTGAAGTCGAAAACGCCATCGGTCGGCTCTAGCGTGGCCCATTCGGTGCGCAGCACGTAGCCATCGACGAATGGACTGGAGCGAATGTTGCCATCGCGCATCCGGACCCCGCCAATGGTCGTGCCCGCCGTGCTGTCGAGCAAATAGATGCCGCGAGGCTGTTTGAAACTGTTGTTCGCGGAGGCCGCATCAAATACGCTAAAGATGAATTCGCCCTGCGCCGAGGCACCGAGTGCATCCGTGACACGCAGCCTGATAACTGCGCAGCCATTTTGTCCGGCAACCGGAGACACCTGCACCGTACGGCTACCACCATTGCCGCCCAGGGTGAGGTTCGCATTCGGCACCAGCTCCGTGTTCGAGGAGGTCGCGACAACGTTGAGTGAACCCGCCGCCGTCTGCGCGTCCCCAATCGTGAAACTCACCGCTGCTGGAGTCTGCCCCGGGCTGACAATCTGAAAGCCCTGCAAAGCCGTGAGCGTGGGGCTCGTGTTCGCGGTGGTGACGGTGATGTTGAACGAACTGCTCGCCGTCAGCGCCTCTCCATCCGTGACGGTCAGCGTCACCGTCGCCGTTCCGGTGAGTCCGCTCGCTGCGGTTACCGCGATGGATCGTTGCGCATTCGTCCCACCGATTGTCAGGGTGGGAAGCAGTGCGGGATCACTCGCCACCGCCGCGACCGTGAGCGAGCTGAATGACGTCTCCGCGTCGCCCACGACAAAGAATAGCGCCCCCGTCGAAGTTCCTTGAGCGATGTTTTGATCCGCCACGTCACCGATGAGCGGTGCGGCGGCAAAAAGATGGGTCGTAGAAATGAAGCCAAGCGCGGCGATGATAAGCCTTTTCATTCGAGGTGGGTTTCACCTCATCTCTCCAAATCGCTGTCAGTTTGTTACAATTCAATTTCGCGGCGAACGATTTGGTCGGGGACGAGAGGGCGGCACCCCACCAATGGTCGGGGGATATTCCATTCCTCAGTGCCGATGGTGTGTCACCGTGGGCGCAGCACGCTGCCGAGTGCGCGGATGCGCGAGTCATCAGGCTTGCCATCGGTGCCGAGGGAGGGGATGAGCCAACCGCCTTCGTCGTTTTCGTTCCAACCGTAGATGATCAGACAATTGGTGGGGTTGAGGTCGCGGTGCGCCTGCGTCCAGGCGATGGCCTCACGCAGATGTGCGGCGATTTGATCGGGCCTGGCGGTTGCGGTGTCGATGAGTGGTTTTTGCTGCGCGGGTGGCGTGGGATCGGGGGTGGCCGTTACCCAGGAACACCACGTTGGTGGGCGCTCCTGACGCGGGCGGGTATCCCAGCCCGCAGTTGCAAAAGTGATGCAGGGCGTGTGCTCCCGCTCCCACTTTTCCCAAAGCTTCTCTTTCACATGATGAGAGGCAAGCCGCTCGTAGGGCTCGGGATCGGTGGTGTAGCCTTTGCCGGCACAGGCATACTCGGAGACGGCATCGAAGCCGAGAGCCGTGCGATGTTCATCTGCCTCCCAGCCCATGAGCACGAGATACGGCTCCTTCATGCCTGCAGCAACGGTGCGGCGGCGGAGGTCGTCGAAGATTTCGCGTCCATGCTTCTTTGGCTTTTCGAAGACAAAAAGCAGGGGTCGATCATCCAGCACCTTGACGTAGTGCGGGCTTCTGAAGTGCTCGATCACCCGAGGCCAATCCTCGGCACCTCTTGCGTCAATCTGTCCTCCTTCTTCAATGAAGCAGAAACTCATTCCGCGCTTGTCTTGGGCCGCGAGGTAGCGGTCCAGGGCACGAGTCATCGCCGATCCGGGACCGTAATCGAGAAAGGCCCAATAATCGAGTCCTGCCGCAGCGGCGTAGTTCAGCTCGGCCTGCATGATGGCCTCGGAATCGCCATTGATGCTCACCTTTCCCCCGCTGTCCACACTCGCAAACCATGGCAGGCGGAAATGATACTTCGGCTGTCCAAGCGAGTGCTCGACCTGCTCGACAGGACCCGTTTCCCCGTACCAGGCATCCCAGCGAATGGCTCCGACACGCAGCGGTTCTTCCCCGGCAAGAGCCACGCCGACCAACCCCAACGCAGTGAAGGAATGAAGGAGATAAGGATGAATCATTCAGCGAAAGCACTTCCAAAGTTCCTCGGCAGAAATTCGATGACCGCGATCATCGGGATGGTGGATAGTATTGTATAGGAACGTGATGACCATGGTCCGCCAAATCGTGAAGTGCGGCGTGATCAGAACCACATCGGTGTTTTCGCCACTCAAGGCTTGCCCTCCGTTTCACCGACCAACGGATACATCACAAAGGCAAAGCGCTTGCTGTCGGGGGACCAACTGTTGACGTTGATCGTGCCTTGTCCGCCATTGAAGGCGATGATGTCGGCTTGCTCGCTGCCGTCGGGCCTCATGCGGCGGAGAATGACGGCTTTGTCGGCAGGGTGCTTCACGGTGCCGGGTGGGAAGCTGAGATAGACGATCCATTTCCCATCAGGCGAAATGTGCGGGAACCAGTTCACCTGCTCGTCGTGGGTGAGTTGCTTGATGCCGGTGCCGTCGGGTTTCATGCGGTAGCACTGGGCGTGGCCGGGCAACTTGGCGTTGAGTTCGGAATTGAAGTAGAGCCACTTTCCGTCGGGTGAATACTCGGGCCCATCGTCGGGCGCTGGCGTGTTCGTCAGGCGTGTGTCTGCTCCTCCTGTGGCGGGTATGGTGTAAATGTCGGATCGGCCCCAAGGGTCATCACCCACTCTGTTCACGCCGACATAGGCCAGCGTTTTGCCATCGGGCGTGATGCCATGCAGGAAGTATTTGAATCCTATTTCGGGCGGATGATCATTGGTGATACGCTGTGGGGTGCCACCCTCCAATGGCACGGCATAAAGATGACCCTTCGCGGTAATGTAGATCGTCTTTCCGTCGGGCGAGAGGATGTGGTCATTGCTGACAATCTTGATATCGCCGGTTGGTATCTTTTCAGGCTGGCCGCTGCCATCGGCGGCTATGCGAATCAGCACTTTCTCGCCTGCAAGGGTGCCATTGCAGACGAGCCATTGACCATCGGGTGTCCAATTGGGGGCCTGGATGTCGGCGGTTTCAAAGAGCAATTGAGGATCAGAACCATCAATGCCGATGGTCATGAGCTGCGCGATGTGTTGCAGCGGTGCTTTGTCCTGTGCCTGGGCGGAGATGAAGCAGCCGCTGAGTAAAGATGAAGCGGCGAAAAGAGTCCCAATTTTAGTGGTGCCCATGAGCAGTTTTACTTGGAGGTCTTCGTCAGTGTCACGTGATCAAATACGGAAGTCGTGAGTGAGTCCGTGGTGTGTGAGGTCGATGAAAGACCGATCAGGGCATCGACTTTGAGCCCGAGTTTGATCGCGCCGGTGATCCACCATGTCTCGCCGTCGAGGGATTCGTAGCCGGTGAACTCGTCGCCCTCTCGTACCAGCTTGATCCAGCAGGGAAACTTCTCCTTGGGCACGCTGGGCGATGGCTCGGCGGCATCTGGGAGAACGCGCAACGTCTTGTCATCTGCGGCTTCCCGGTAGAGAAACTGCGAGCCATCAACGGGCGTGATGCACTGAGCGACACGGGGGGAGCCACCTTCGAGCGTTTCACGAATGCAGAGGCTTGCCTTGGCGTGTTTGTTGTTCCCTGGGTTTCCCATGCTCGCCACCCGCGCGATAAAGACGAAGTCGCCCTGAACCGGTTGCCAGACGAAGTGACCTCCATCCATTGGCCCCCAGACGTCCATGGTTCCTTCCAAAGTGAACACATCGTCCGCGTGTTTCGCCGAGCCTGCGAGTTGGCCGATTTTTCCGAAAAGCGCGTTCTTCCCAAACTTCTCCACCGGCACGGGTGGAACCGGTTTGCCGACTTGCCCGCTGCCGATGTCTTGATGCTGCCATGGAGCGGGCAAGGCTGGTGCGTCGGCTGCTCGAAGTAGGACCGGAGAGCAAACAAGAAGGAGTGTGGATGTGAGTGAGCGAAGGTTCATGAAGAGGTTGTCGTTGGCGGGTTAATGTGATCAGTAGTCAGCGCAGGAAGGCCTTGGGCGGTAGATCAGTTTCAAGGCTGCCGGCGGTATCGCCGGCAAGATCGGGCTTAGCGAGAAGCTTGATCACGGTGTCTCTGGAAAGTTCATGGATTGGATCACGACCGTGTTGGGGAAATTTGACGCTTCAGCGCCGCGAGGTAGGCCTCTTCTTGATAGGGCTCGATGCCCTTCGGTGGAGAGGTCGCCAGCTTCGCTACTGGCCCCGTCGATCCGAGCGACTGCCGTTGCCACAGAAGCAGCGCTTTCGATCGAAACTTCGGGGCTAAGCGCGATGAGGTCAGCCGTGATGTGCGGGTGGGACTGCGAATCACGAACAGGAATTTGTCCATGAATGCTACCATGCTTTTGCATTCGGTCATCCTCCATTTGGCGCGGATTGGCCGGGGTTATCTGTCGGCCGCCATCGAATGGAACGCCTTCGCATAAAATGCCCAATTCTTGTCACCCAGCCCGGTATAGACCGGAGTGGGGGAGTGGGGCGCGCCTTCGATCACGGTGAACTCATGCTCGATCCTCAAACGGTCGAGCAAGTCGTGAAACGCGGCGTTCTTGCTCTGCAAAGGATCGCGGCTCCCGACGGCGATGCGCACTGGGGTACGACCGCGCACGAGGCCGACATTTCGCTCGGCGAGGAGCCAGGGATTGCTCTCGGCGTCGAACTTCGCACGACCGCCATACACGCTGTCCAGCATGTCGCCATTGCGCTGGCCGAGTGTTTCCGCCGTGTGCAGGGCTCCGGAACAGATGCTGATGGAGCCAAACAGCTCGGGATACTTGAAGCCTAGTTTGGCCGCGCCGCTGCCGCCCATCGAGAAGCCCTCGATCATGCGGCCCTCGCGTTTGGCTTGCGTGCGGTAGGATTTGTCGATGTGCGGGATCAAATCCTTGATGATCATGCTCTCCACAGGCTGCTTGCCGCCGGGAGCATCCGTGTAGCCACCCAGCGGCAATCCATTTGGATACACGACGATCATCGGCGGGCATTTGCCAGCGGCGATGGCGGCACTATATTCCCGCGCAAAGCCGGGCAATCCCTGCTGCCCGCCGCCTTTGCCATGCAGCCAATAGACGACGGGAAACCGCCGCGCCGTCTCCCGCGCATAAGCCTCCGGCAGGTAGATCACATAGCTCACCTCGCCCTTCACCGCCGCGCTGCGAAAGGTCTTGTGGTGCAAATTTGGTGCCTCGACGGGCGGCAGCACCCAGGCTGGTGCGACGGTGGGGTTGGCAGGCGGCCCTTCTTTTCCTCTGCCTTGTTGTGCGTGGCTGGGGGTGGGCGGCAGGAGCAAAAGGGCGGTAGCGAGGGCGAGGAGGGGATTCTTTCGGTTCATGAGTTTGCCGGATGTTCAGCGTCCGGTCCACTGCTGGGTCATCCAGGTTCCAAGCTCTGCGGTGACGGCGGAGAGGTAGTCGGGTGACGATTGCGGCAGCGTGGGCAGGGCCTTGGTTTCTACGGCGATGCTCTTGGCGCGGATGGTGCTGGCTAGCTTGTCCACTCTCTCCGTGGCCCAGGGCTGGCCGTGCAGTATGAGCAGGCGTGGCGGATTGCGCTCAATGCGCGGACGCAGCGTGCCCAGGATCCTGGAAAATGAGGGCGTGCCGCCGTGGAAGGTCTCGTCGATCGCGCAGCCTGAGCCGAAGACGTGGGTATCAAGCGTGGCGTAGAGCACCGCGCGCTTTCCTCCAAAGCCGATGCCGCACACCATGCGCCCCGAACGGTCGGACTGAGTGCGGTAGCGGGAGTCAATCAGGCTCGTCAGCTCCTGCGTGAAGATTCGCGCCGCCACCATGGCCGGCGGCGTGAGGCCCGGGCCGCCATTCGGAAATACCGCGATGAAGGGAGGCATTTCGCCACGCTCCATCGCTGTCAGGAACCGGAGATTGAAGCGGGCGGCCTCGGTGTGTTCGTTTCCCTTCAATCCATGCAGGAAATACAGCACCGGGAAACGGCGCGATGGCTCGCTGTGGTAAAGCGGCGGCAGCAGCACGTTGACCCCGACGTCGGCATCGGCGTGCCGGCTGGGAAACGAGAGATGCTCGCAGCCGGCGGTCTTTCGCGAGAGCACCTGCCACGGTTCCGGGGCGTCCGGCATCACGACGCCCTGCGAGTCTGTCGCGGCCACTTGTCCGGCACGGATGATCGTCGTTTCCGACGCCGCGCGACCCTGGAACTGCACCGCCCCCTCGCTGACATCGAGCCGAGTGAGCAACGCGTCCGCCGACAACTCAAACTTCGTGCCAAGCACCCGCGCCTCTGCGTCGTCGGTGAACCAGATCATCGCGCCGTCGTGCTGTTTCGCGACATCCGCAGACACTCTGCCTTCACGCAGCTCGAAACGCTTCTGCCCGCGCAACTCCCGCAGCGCCACCGCCGACCGTGGGGCCAGCGTGAAATGGGTGGCTTCATCCACGATCTCGATGCGGGTCCCGCCACGCTGAGACCACACCACATCGTCCACGCTCAGCTTCATCCCAGTCACCGCATCCAACGAGATCCCTCCGCGTTCCACCTTCACTCCTGCCAGCTCGCCGCCGAGGCGGGCCTCATGTAGGGCTGGCTTTTGCCAGAGCATTAGGGCGCTGATGATCAAGATGGCCGCAGCAGCCGCCCAAGTCGTAATGTGGCGGAGCGAATGGGTCTTAGCTTGGGGCGAGTGCAGAGGCGGCGTGACCGCCCGCAGCCGCAGGTCCCCGCGTGCCTGCACTGCGGCGCGGAGTTGCTGCTCCCGCGCATTCACTTCGACAAATGCCCGTACATTCTCCGCATCCGCCCGTAGCCAGGCATTCAATTCCGCTTCCTCGGCCTCGGTGAGCGCATCATCAAGATAGGCGGCGATGAGTTCTTCCGCCCGGTTCATGCCGCACCTCCTTCCAGGCCCAACTGCCGCTCCACACACTCCCGGAGTTGCACGCGAATCCGCTGCAAGGCCACCCGCACCGCCCCCGAAGTGGAACCAAGCCGCTGAGCAATCTCCAAGGAATCTAGTGACTCGAAATAGCGCATCTGCACCACCTCGCGAGCGTGCCGGGCGAGTTTTTCCAGGCAGGTGTGCAAAGCGGCCTCCTCATCGCCGATCTGGGGAGCCACTTCGCCCCACGCCGCGCTCACCTGCTCCAACAGCGCGTCATCAAACACGATCCGACACCGCCCCGCATCCCGCCGGTGTCCCATGATCTCAAACTTCGCCGCCCCGAGGGCCCATGGCAGAAACTTTCTCTCCTGATCAAACGCCGGAAACTTCCGCAGCAGGGCCAGCGCCGTCTCCTGCACGATGTCCTTCGCCACTGCATCATCCCGCACCATCGCATGCACAAAACCCGAGACCGACGGCTGCACCTCCGTCCAGAGGCGGGTGAAGCGTTCTTGTTGTTCGTCAGTGAGCATGGTTCGCCCATCTCTCCACGGCAGCGGCCAAGTGTAACAGGAAAGTGAAACGATTCCTGCGCGGGTTCCTTCTGAAGGGCTTGGTGCCGCGAGCGGGATGGCGAGACGATCCTTCGGCTTCGCCTTGTCCGTGATCGTTAACGGCGATGACATCGCCTTCGGGTGCGGCAAAGGCCAGGCCCGTCATCGCGTGAGAGTGAGGCGGGTAAGGAGGTGTTTCATTGAATCGGCTTGCCGATGATCTGAAGCTGGATGGTGAGATCACTGATGACGTCGGCATGCTGGTCGGCGACGTTGTGATGTTCTTCGGGATCCTGGTCGTGGTCGTAGAGTTCGATTTGCCCATCGCTCCATCGTGTAAACCGCCAGCGGGCGGTGCGTATGCTTTGACCGTAGAGTTTGGGACTACGGGAGATGAGCGTGAAGGCGGCGTCCTTTACGCGGGCATCAGGCTTCTCCAAAACAGGACGCAAACTGGTGCCAGCGACGGCGTGCGGCAGTTTCAACCCGCAAAAGTCGGAAACGGTCGGGTAAAGATCGACAAACTCCGCGAGCGATCGCGTCGTCTGGCCGCCTTTCATGCCCGGCGCGGCGATGATTAGTGGTGCCCGGCATGAGCGCTCGAAGAGGGTGTTTTTGTTCCACCACTGCCGCTCACCAGTATGGTAGCCGTGATCGCCGACGAAGATGACAATCGTCTTGTCCCAGAGCTGGTGTTTGTCCAGCGCATCGAGCACCCTTCCGAGCTGCGCATCCATGAAAGTCGTGCCCGCGCAATAGGCGCGGAAGAGCTCGCGCCATTCGATGTCAGTGAACTTGGCGAATGCCTCACCGTAAGCGCCAAAGCCCACCGCCTCCGGGCGGACGGGCGTCATGTCTTCGGGATCACGCCAAGCTTTTATCGACTCGGGCGGATACAGATCAAAATACTTCTTCGGCGCGATGAACGGATCATGCGGCTTCATGAAACCGCAGCCGATGAACCAAGGGGCGTCGCCAAGTTTCTCGATCATGGCCACCGTGGCCGCAGCGATTTGGCCATCTGGCTGATCTTCATCCGTGCCGTCCGCCGCGCCCCAACTGCACCAGCTAAGCGCGCCGCCGGTGACATTGCGTCCTTCGAGAATCTTCTTGCCGGTCTTGGTGGCTTCATAGGCCTGGGCCGTGTGCCAGGATTTCCCGGAATCCATCCACCGCTGTTTGGCTTCCACATTTTTGCCACCGCCCAGGTGATAGAGCTTTCCGAACGCGTGCGACTGCCATCCGGCTTCTTTGCAAAGTTGCGGCATCGTGACGATGTCCGGGAGTTTCTGACGCAAAGGAATGTCATTGCCAACGATGCCGGTTTGTTCCGCACGCAGTCCGGACATCATGGAACTGCGGCTTGGATTGCACACAGGATACTGCACATAAGCCCGCTCAAACGTGGTGCCGTGGTCGCGGAGTCGATCGAGGTGCGGCGTCTTGACGACCTCCTTCGTGAATGCGCCGCCGAAGTCGCGAAAATCATCCGCCATGATGAGAAGGATGTTGGGCCTCTGTGCATCGGCGGCATGAAGTGGAGCCAGCGATGTGATGAGAAATGCGGCGAGGAGGAAACGACAGAAGCATTGATGACAAATAGATAGGCTTCGGGCTTTCATGTTGTTGTCGTCAAATCCGGGGCTGAGAATGGGCATGCTTCATGATGATGGCTTTATAGAGAGGTCGGGGCTGGTAAAAGGTTCGGGGTAAAAGATGACTGATATCTTGAATCTTTTACCGCCAATCTTTTACCAGCCCCCTTCAGTCTTGTTGAACGCGCTTCATCGCGATGACTTCGAACGGTATGCTACCACCGCGTCTGTGATGGCTTGGACCATCCGTTGCTGGACGTCGGCGGCTTTGGTCATCGCGGCCTGCACTTGCGCGCGAGCGGCGGCGTGGTCTTCATGAAGCGGTTTGAGTTTCTCCCAGAGCTGCTGACCGGTGGTTTGGCTGCTTTCGAAGACCCAATCCGTGAGGCCGAGATCGCGGAACATCTGCGCCTTCACCGTGTCCGCCGGATTGCGCACGTAGAAGGCGGGCGTGCCTTGGGAGAGCGCGATGATGGGTGAATGGCATTCTGCGCTGACCACCGCGACGGCGCGGGCATAGAAGGACGCGGCTTCGTCGGCGAGCCAGAAGGTGTCCCGCCAGATGACGTTCGCTTTCACGTCTGCGGGCAGCGGGTCAAGGAGGAGCTCCTTGGCCACCGCGATCTCGTAGGTCATTTCGGGACAGAGCAGCACCTTGTGACCGGTCTCGCGGACGTAGAGCGTGATCAGATCGCGCAACGGCGCGTGGTCGGCGGAGGCGTGGCGGGCATTGATGGCGTCGATCTCGTAGTCGCCTTCATCGCGCGGCAGATCCTTGACGCGGTAGTAGGGGGTGTAGCGCAGGCGTGGCAGCACGCAGATGAACTTTCCCTCTTCCGCGCCGATGCGTTGCAGCCAGCGCGTGGCCCGTGCCTCGTCTCGCACTGCGATGCCGAAGGTTCCGTCCAGCCCGAACTCCACGATCGGCGTGCGCAGCTTTTGCCCCTGCAAATAGAGGAGCGAATAGGTGTCGCGAGCGAAGATGAAGGACGCGCCTTCATAGACCTCGCGGGACTTGTAGTGACCGTCGAAATGATCCGCTGGCAGCTTCGTGATCGCCTCGCGCAACTCCTCCAACGTGCCGCCCTCAGGTAGCGACGTGCGACCGCTGATGGGATCGAAGTGCGAGCCGAAGAAGCCATAGGGACGCCCCGTCTTCGCCCAAGCCTGAAACGTCTTCGCATGACGAGCCGGCGTGATGAAAATGTCCGCGTCCTTCCACGCGGCGGCGAGTTCCGGCGTGGAGGCATGGCCAGCGTCATCCACCTCGCCCTCGGCGATGCGCAGCTCTGGAAACGCACGCATCAGCATCTCCCGCTCGCGCTCATGAAGCTGCCAGGGCCAAAGGGTAATCGTCGCTTCCGGCAGATGCTGATCGAGCAGTCGAATCGTCCCCGGCACCCGGCCGCTGTCGCCGATGTTTTCAAACTGCAACGCCTCGCGGACGAGGATGTGCGGCGGCTCGGCGGTGAAGGCGGGCAGCGTAATAATCCGCAGGGCGATGAGAACGATGAAAGTGGGGCGCATGGGAAGATTGGGCGCGGCGATGAGGTTCATTCGAATTTGAGGAAGCGTCACGTCTCACTGATGTTATCCCGCACCACGGTCTTCCCCTTCGCCTTGTTGATCACGGTGAAGGCCGAGCGCGAGGTGTTATCGCTAATGTTCGCGGAGAGGACGCCTTCGTCGAGCAGCACATGATCGCGGGCGGAATGGCCGTCGATGAAGTCGCAGCCGCGCACTTGGAGGCGGCCGGACTTGGCGTGGATGAGGGGGCGGAGGGTGCTGCGCGGGTCGATGCAGTGGATGTGGCAGTCGGTGAAGCTGACTTTGCCGCCGCCTTCGATGCGGGCCAGGGCGATGCCGTTCGCGGCCCACATGCTGCCAAACATAGCACAGGAGGTAAATTGCAGCGGGGCGTTGTTGGTGGCCTCCACGATGATGTCTCCGTAGATCTGCGAGTTCACAAAGCGGGTGCCAGCATGGCCGAGCATCTCCACCACATGCACGGCGCGATTGCAGCCGTCCGCGCCGCCGCCGGTGATTTGCGCGTTGCCGCCGCCTTGATAGGCAGGCGCGACGCTGGTGCAGGCGATGAATTGGAATCCGGTCTCGTAATCAATGCAGAAACAGTTCGTCAGATGCTGCCAGTCGGAGCGGCCAATGATGAAGGCTTTCCCCTCCTTCCGACGAAACTCCGCTGCCGCTCCCGAGGCTCCCCAGAAGGGCCAGAAGTGGACGTTCTCCACGCGGCCCACATCGATGCAGTGGTCGATGAAGAGTCCGCGATAGAGCGGTGCGCCATTGAGATTGCGGATGAAGTGCCGACCCGTGTGCCTACCGCCAAAATCGACTGCCTGATACGGATTCACGAGCAACACGTCGATGATCGAGCAGTTGTCCGCGCCGGTGAGCAGCGAACTGATCGTCCACGGATAGGCGATGGGTGGATTCGTGTCGGTTTGCTCAGGATGAAACACGGCGCTGCCTTTCAGCGTCGCGTTGTAATCGAGCTGGATGAAGGGCGTGCCACCCGCGTCGCCCTTGCCGCTGAAGGCGAGCAGCACCGAGCCATTCGGAGCCTGTTTCCCAAGAGACTCCGCCGTCCACGGAATCGTCGGTGGAGCGGTGAAGATGCCCTCCAGCGTGACGTTGCGCTTGAGGATCAGCGTGCCATTGAGCCGATACGTCCCCGCAGGTACAACCACGATGCCCCCACCACTCGCCGAAGCCTTATCAATGGCCGCCTGAAACGCAGCGGTGTCATCGGTGGTCTGGTCCGCCTTCGCCCCAAACGCGCGGACATTGAGTCGGTGCTCATCGCTCGATGAAGCTTTTGATTCCGCAGCCAGTGACGTGCCGAGCATGGCGAGGCCGGCAGACGTAAAAGCTGTCCGGCGTGTGATGGGGTAGGGCATGCTGGCGGTGGGCAGGAATTGACGCAGGGTTTGCTCAGCGCGGTGATTCATCCATCGACAACCATGATCCCCGTGTTCGGAGGATTCGGCGGCGTCATGGTGAGGGGCGTCTCTGACAGCGAAATCGAGAACGGGCACAGGCTGAGGATCGCCGCCGCGCAGAGAGGTGAGAGGAGACGCTTCATTGCTGATTGTCTGTTGGGTCTTTTGGATTTCGAATCCTGTTCGCGTTTCAAAATGGCACACCAGCCTTCCTGACCCACGCCGCAGCCGGAAAGACTTTGAGGAAATCCAGCACCGAGGCAGTGAAAGTCTCGGGGGTGGTTTCGGGGACGGCGTGTTCGGGGGGATGGAGCCAGCTTTCGATAACGGGCTTTGTGCCGGTGTTCGCTGGCAGAACCAGAGCGCTAAGAGCGAGAAAAGCGATCTGTGTCATGGCTTTACTGGTCATCTCCATTGTCTGCCAATTCGTTGTCCGAAAGCTTCACGTCCGAATCATACTGGAAGATGCCTTTGCCTGCATTTCCCCTGACGGTATTGCCAAAGCAAAGAGAGCCCTTATCTTCGCCGAAGAGCAAACCGGATCCTACCTCAGGTCCGCGGCCGGAAGCTCGGGTGCCGGTCACCGTGTTCTGTAAAACTTGTGCGTTTCGGGTCTTGAAGATGCCCATTCCGATCCCCGTGTGTCCCTTGATGCTGTTGTTCTTCAAAGTGTTTCCGGCACAGGCTGAGAGCCGGATTCCGTAGGCGGGTGGATCAATGGAGTGGCGGCCATTGTCCACGAACGTGCATTGCTCGACGACGGTCTCCGTCACGAAGGTGGTCTTCATGTCCACTTCCGCAGGCCCAATGTAGATGCCGCCGCCGGCGTTGTTCGTGAAGGTGCAGCGCAGAATGTGGGTGTCCGTCACCGCGTCTCCCTCATTGGGTTCGATGTCGATACCTGTCTCTGGCAAGGTGCCAGCGGTGTTTTGAAACTCGGAGTCACGGATGGTGATGTGTTTTCCTGCGACGATGGACATGCCTTGGCGGCGATTGTGGTCCGCTTTGATTTTGTCAAAGGTGACATGGCTCGTTTTCGCTCCGGCGACATAGAAGCCATCTCCCCAGCAGTCTTTGGCTTCAACACCGGTAATGCTGATGTCCGTGGCGTTGTCTAGATGCATGCCGTGGCCCCATTCCCCCGTCTTTCCTCTATGGGCCCGGCGCTCGCCTTCCAGCACACCGCCGGAGACGATCACGCTTGAGGCTGAGCGAAGGGAAAGGATGGCCGAGTTCTCCAAGTCATTCGGTTTGGCCTTGAGCTTAGTCCCTGCGGCCATTCGGAAGGTCATCTTGCTTTTGAGCTGCACGCTGGTCTCCGCGTCGATCATGTAAGTGCCCGCTGGCACATTCACCGTGCCGCCCGAGCCCGCCACCCGGTCCACGGCTGCCTGGAAAGCGGCCGTATCGTCACTCTCGCCGTCTCCTTTTGCGCCGGTGTCCCGCACGCTCACGACGAGTGCCTCGTCGGCTTGGGATTCTCTGCCTTGGATATCGGTAAAGGCGGTGGAGGTGCCGAGACAAAAGACAATTTCCGCTTCCGAAAGGGGTTCCTCGACCGCGCCGAGAGACGTGGTCCCCCACAAGATCAGGAGGCAAATCAGCGATTTCATTTCGATGGGGCGTCGACGGGACCCGCCGGGGCGCGGTTCTTCTTCCGATCGGCTTTGGGCTTCTTCTGAGTTGGCTTCGCCCCTTCCTCCAGCGCGCTGGCCCGCTTCGCTCCTCCATTCACCGGGAACGCCATGCCCGTGAGCCAGGCATCGTGGAGCTTGGTGAGTTCGGCGACCTTTTCCGGCATTTTCGCGGCGAGATCGGTGGCCTCCGCTGCATCGGTGGCGAGATCGAAAAGCATCATGCGACCCTTCTCGGTGACGAGTTTCCAGTCGCCCGAGCGCACTGCCCACCAGCCTTCCTTTTCGCCCCCGGACCAGAACAGATCGCGCCCTGGGGGAGTCTCGCTCCTGGTCAGGATGGGAAGAAGGTCGCGGCCATCCAGCGGCTTCCCGCCAAGCGGAGTGAGTCCCGCCGCGGCGAGGGCGGTCGGCAGTATGTCGAGGGAGCTGACGACGGCCTGGGTTTCGCCGGGCTTGATCTTCGCGGGCCAGGAGACCAGGAAGGGTACCCGCACGCCGCCCTCGTAGTCGGTGTGTTTCCCGCCGCGCAGCGGACGGTTGTCGGCGGAGTTGGCGAGCGGGCCGCCGTTGTCGCTGAGGAAGAAGAGTAGCGTATTTTCCCAACGTCCCTGCTCTTTCAGGGTGCGCACGACGAGCCCGATGGCGTCGTCCATCCGCTTGCCCATGGCGAGGCGGGCGTCGCGATCCGGGTTTCCGGTGGAGAATTTGGCGAGCTCATCTGCGGGGGCCTGGAGCGGAGCATGGACGGCGTTGAAGGCCAGGTATGCGAAGAAGGGCGACTCCTTGTGACGGGTGAGGAAGGCGGTGGTCTCTTCACCGAGGCGGTCGGTGAGGTAACCGGTATCCTTCACCGGCTCGGTCCTGCGGTAAATGGGATCGCTGGGATCGTCGAGCTTGAAGTAATCGTGCGCGCCGCGTCCGAGGAATCCGTAGACCTCATCGAAGCCCCGCAGGGCCGGACTCCACGCCGGATCGGGACCGAGATGCCATTTGCCGAACTGGCCGGTGGCGTATCCAGCCGGTTTGAAGTGCTGTGGAAAAATCAGCTCAGCCATCGGCAGCCCGCTACCGGCCTCGCCCCCGGTATAGAGGCCAAGTCGCTGCTGGTAGCGCCCTGTCATGAGCCCGGCCCGCGTGGGAGAACAGACATGGCCGCTGACATAACCCTGACGGCAGATCAGGCTCTCCTTGGCCAGGGCATCGAGGTGGGGCGTCACAACGTCATCGGTATGGAGCGGATGGAAGCCCACGTCGGCGTAGCCTAGGTCATCCGCGACGATGACGAGAATATTGGGGGGCGATTCGGCTGCGAATGAGGATTGCCCAAGGAGCAATGAGGAAAAGAGGATGGCAAAGTGGGGGAGCTTCATCGCGATTGCCGTGGTTCAACACCTCGCAGGGAAGGTGGTTGCGATGGCTTCGAGCACCCGGTCTGTGCCTGCTCCTGGTCCGTTTTCGGACGGCCAAATTTTAGAGAGCGTACTCCGCCCAAGAACTGCTCGTTTCCCAGACCCGGACACGGACGACACGGACCTCGGAACGGAGGGGATACCGGAGATCGGCCTTTTTGCGGTAGTCCTCCAAGCCATTGACGAGCGCCTTGTAAATGACCCGCGCGAGGACTTCGGTGGTGGGGTCTTCGTTCTCGAAGGGGATGATCCGGTCGCCGTAGGCACCTTTGAGAGTCGCGAACATCGGATCGTGAGTGTTCATGCACAGGGAATGGTCGAGCGACTCCAGGTAGTCACCGATCACTTCCTTCACGATCTTGAAGTCGCAGACCATATCGTTGGCATCCAGTTCATCGGCTTCCAGTTCGATCTCGACCTTGCGCGAGTGGCCGTGGGGGAACTGGCACTTGTCCGGGTGTTTGGAAAGCTGGTGCCCGCTTTCGACTTCGATGGATTTGCAGATGCGGTAGCGCACGAGGAGTTTAAGTGGAAAGTTGAAGTGGCAAGCAGGATGGCTGGCGAACTCTTGACTTCAACTTCAACTTGAAACTTCAACTTCAACCGCCCTTGGGCGTTACGTGCCGCGTCGATTGCCGTAAAGGTGGATGTGGAGGCGGTCGCAGTAACGGTAGCCGACTTGTTTGCAGAGATCCGCCACGACCGGGGCGCGCGCCAGAAGTTCTTCGTGCGTGATGCCTTCAGACATGAGGAGGACGTGGTGCGCGGGGATCGGGGGGAGGGAGGCGAGCAAGGTTTGGATTTCTTCCAGGTCCGTCGCGGTCGCGATGACGAACTTGAGTTGGATCTCGTAGTCCCTGATCCAGGTCGCGAGGACATCAGGTTGAAGGCGGCGTTGCTCGTGGCGGGCGATCCAGCCGGCCGGGGCGGTGCCGGGGGCCGGGGTGGAGTGGCGCAGCTTGGGGCTCAGGGAGGCGAGGTCGCAAGCGATCCCTTCTGGCGGAATGGTTCCCGCCGTTTCGATGGTGATGTGCCAGCCGCGTTCCCTCAGGTTGGCCGCGAGATCGCGGATCCCGGCGGCGATCATCGGTTCCCCGCCAGTGAGGACACAGTGGCGGGCCGGGAAAGATTCCATCCGAGCGACAATCTCCGCCGGGAGCACCGACTCACCCTTTGGATTCCAAGAAGCGTAGGGAGTATCACACCAAGCGCAGCGCAGGTTGCACCCGGAGAAGCGCACGAACACGGAAGGCACGCCGCAGAGCGTTCCTTCGCCTTGGATCGAATGAAAAATCTCAGAAACGAGCAATCGCCGGGTTGAGAGTTGAGGGTTGATGGGGAGAATGATTATAACTTGGTTAGTATGGAATTTGGAACCGCAGATGGACGCGGATCAGCGCAGATATTCAAGCTGAGCAGTTCCCAAACGTATCCGTGTGCATCCGCGTCCATCCGTGGTTCAACAAAGTAGACTTATCCCGGCTCCGGGAAGGAAGCTTCAACCGTCAGGCCAATTCCTCCGCGCGCGGCGAATTCTCCGCGGACTTCGAGCCGCCGCGGCTTGCAGACGGCGAGGAGGTCATCGGCGATCTGATTGACGAGGGTCTCGTTGAAGGCCCGGGTATTGCGGAAGGAGGCCAGGTAATACTTGAGCGATTTGGTTTCGACACACTGCTCCGAGGGAATGTAGGCGATGTGGATACGGGCGTAATCCGGCTGCCCGGTGACCGGGCAAAGGGAAGAGAACTCGTGGCAATCGAGCTTGATCCAATAGGCCCGTCCCGTGGGGTTTGGGAAGGTTTCCAGAGTTTCCCGCGACGGTGCGCCCGGAAATGCGCTCGAATGGCCGAGCAAGGTGAGTTGATCCATCGTGGGGATGTTCAACGTTCAGCTTCCAATTTTCAATGGTCGATCGTCAGCAATGGCTGGGGATTTTCAGGCCTGCTCCCAGTGGTCCGACCATACCGGGCCCAGCGTTGGTAGGGTTTCACCCCATAGCCTTGCTTCAGTGCACGCACCTAGTATGGGGTCCATGTGGGGAATCGGCTCCGCACGAACGAACGCAAGCGCAATGACAGAGAAGAAATGCAAGCAATCGGTTTTGGACTTCCGTCCCGAAGCGCAATGCGCCCAGCCAGAGGAGGTGTCGATACCCACTCTCCATTCGCTCCTCCCTGAGACAAGCGGTGCCCTTCATCCCCAGGATAGTTTGGAAAGAGCCGGGCAGCGCATGAGGGCCCATCACGCCGATGAGTGGCCTGTTACGGAGGATCTTAAGCTGGTCGGCATGGTCGATGAACAAGATCCGGATAGGCAGGCGGCGGGCCATGGGCACGACCCCAAGACTTCGACGGTGAGACAGATCATGAGCCCCGATCTCGTTTTCTGCTATGAAGACGAGGATTGCACCAGCGCGGAGCGCCTCATGGAAACACGCGGCGTGAGTCATCTGCCCGTTGTGGACCGGCAAATGCGCATCGTCGGCATCCTTAGCCGGGGAAAGGTCACTTCCGTCGAGGCGCAGTTGCCGCTGGCTGTTGAGCACGGTGAAGGGCGCGGCGGCTCCGGAGTCCAATGATCGGGGGGGGGCGCCTCATGGCCGATGAGGCGGGACGCGAAATCCCGCATCGGTGGAGCGGCTCGGTTCAACTGAAAAGGCTCCCTTCTCCCTGGCATGGGAAAGAGCTCAGGTAATGGTTACCTGCACACTATTTTCCACAATCCCGGCGCTGATCGCGAAGCGGGTCAAACCTGCCGTCTCGTGGATACCCAGCTTATCCATGAGGTTTTGACGGTGCTTTTCCACGGTCTTGATACTGATGCCCAGTTCTGCGGCGGATTCCTTGTTCGCCTTGCCCTCAGCGATCAGTTGGAGCACCTCCATCTCGCGTTGCGTCAGGGCCGGTGCGTTCTCCGAATGCCCAATGGCGCTTCCCGATTGGAGGCGCTGACGCTCCAGATTGCGGGCGATGGAGGATGTGAAGCAAGCCTGCCCTCTGTGAGCTTTGCGGATCGCGCTGCCAACGTCGTGCCCGGAGGACTGCTTCAGAAGAAAACCGCAGGCTCCGGCTTCGAGTGCGGATTCCACATAGGCATTGTCCGCGTGCGCCGAGAGAATGAGCACCTTGACTTCCGGGACGGCTTTGCGCACCTGCCGGGTGGCTTCCAATCCATTCATTTTGGCCATGGCGATGTCCATCAGAATCACATCGGGGCGCAGTTGCATGGCCATGGCCACTGCTTGGCGCCCGTCTTGAGCCTCGCCGACGACTTTCAGATCAGGCTCCAGTTCGAGCATCATGCGAATTCCTTCGCGAACGATCAGGTGATCTTCGGCGATTACAACGGTGATTGGTTTCATGGAAGTGGTAGGGATGCCTTGGAAGGCCGTTCCTTTTTGTTTGCTAACGGAAACTGCGCCCTGACGACTGTGCCATGGCCGGGTTCTAACTCGATCTCTAAACTGCCACCGATCATTTCGGCTCGCTCCTTCATCCCGAGGATTCCAAGCCGTTTGCAGACGGATGATGGCTGCAGCAGCTCTCTCTCGAACGAAATCCCGTCATCCTTGATCGCCAAGGTCACGCTGTGCGACAGTTTCTGAATGGACACTTCCACCTGGGTAGCGTGGGAGTGGCGGGCCACGTTGGTGAGTGCCTCCTGAGAGATCCTGAAGAGAACCGTGCTTTGCGCCGGATCAAGATCCTTCACTCCAGCAAACGCCTGAAGATGGGAACGAATGCCGGTCCGGTCCGTAAACGATTCCAAATAGGCGTGCAGAGTAGGGATCAGACCGAGGTCATCCAACATCGAGGGCCGTAAATCACGGGCCACTTGTTGCACGACTCCCGTGGATTTCTTCACCAGCCGCTGGGTGAGGGCGATGTTACGCAACAAGCCCTTGGTATTCAGAGTGACCTCTCGCTTGAGCAGCCCGAGGCGGATGTTGATCCCTGCCAACGTCTGAGCGACCACATCGTGCAGCTCCCGGCTGATTCGCTTCCGCTCTTCCTCCTGCGCGGTGAGCACGAGTCGGGACAAATCCCGCTGCCGGAGCTGGAGGCCCTCCGCTTTCGCCAAGCAGCTGACGTAGTGGCCCTGCGCATCCCTCAGAGATGCCTCCACCACCTTGCGCTCGGCAATCTCGCGATCCAGGGCAAGGTTTGCGTTCGAAAGCTCCACACAACGCTGGCTCAAGGCACCAAGACTTCGGCAGAGATGAGCCGTGGTGGTCCGTGCTGTCGGCTTCGCGTTCTTCTCCATCGAAGCGATCGCCAGCCCAAAAAAGACTCCGGCTCGTTTGAGGCCCGGCCCACGTTGACGGGAGGTCCACTTCGGCAAGGCTTCCGAGATCATGATCTCCTCGTGGAGCGCGGCAAGGTCGAGTGGCACGAGGCCCTGGGCCGCTGCTTTCTGGCCCAAAGCCCTGGCCGACTCCAAACTAGACCCCCGCCTTTCGCCGAGGTACCGTTGCAGCGCTGCCTGGTAAAGGGCAGGGTAACTATTTGGGACGGTGGTCATCATGGCCGCATCGCGGGGAGAGCCCAGGAGCGCTGCGGTAAATCAATGGATACACCGTTCTCAGCGAAACCTTGCATTCATTTTTTGGTTTATCGCAGAAACCGAAACGTGGCCGAGCCATTCGACTGTAATATCGGAATCAGATGACTTCATCGATGCATCCGCTCTAGAGTGTCTTGCGGCCGCTGATAAAGTTCACGAGGATCATGACCAATGCGACGACAAGCAAAATATGGATGAGCGAACCGATGGTATATCCCGAGACCATGCCCAGCAGCCATAGGATAATCAAGATAACGGCGATTGTGTACAACATATAATTTGATTCCTTTCTTAGGTTTCAGTGAGCCGCCCAGCGCCAAGGGGCGCCGGGCGGCAGGCTGTGGTGTTCCTTATTTCTGGGAAGTCGTAGCGAAGGGGATGGTCATATCGTTGACCACTTTGGTGACGCCTTTGATGTCAGTCACCAGTTTGGTGACCAAGCTCCGCTCGGCGTCGTTCTTGGCAACTCCTCCGACGGTGACCACGCCGTTCTTGGTTTCCACGGTGGTGGTCAGCGCGCTGGTGGATCGGTGAATCGCCAACGCCGCCTTGATCTGTGCGGTGATGGATGCATCATCGAGCTTCTCAAGGGAGGTTTGCTCCCGCACGGGAGGGACGGCAGGGGCCACAATCGTCATCTTGTTGTCCACCGACTTCACTCCATCCACGTCTTGGGCATACTCCGTAGTGAGTTCCTTCTGGGCGAGGCTAGTGGCCTCACCGGTCAGGGTCACGACGCCGTTCACGGTGTTCACTCCGGTCGCCACCGCGCTGACGTTCCCGTGGAACATCAAGACGTTCTTCACTTTGAGGGAAGTCCACCAATCCGCATTGTCTGGGGCGACATCCGACTTGATCGTCAGCTGGTTGTCGACTTTGCGAACTCCGGCCAGGTTGGCCACAGTGTCCTCCGCCAACGACCGGTGAGCGGTATCGACCACCGTTCCCGTCAGCGTGACCACGCCATCCACGGATTGCGCGGAGACCTGCTCGTCCTTGAGGAATGTCCGGAAAACGTAGGACTCCTTGGTGGCGGTGATGATCGCCTCATCGGTGGTCGCGGCATATAGTGCTTGGCCGGTGCTGAAAAGGGCGCTGGTGGCGGCCACCAGCACAATTGAACTAATTAATTTGGATTTCATGATATCACTGCTATTTGTTTGTTGTTTACCGGTGTCGTCTGACACGATTTGCAACATGGCGAGGCAGGGGGCGGATCGCCATGGGGTGTATCCCTACCGTATTCCCCAAATTGCTTGCCTGCCGGGGGCTTAGTGGACTGTACAAGGCAATGGGCGGGAGGAGATCCTGCCATCTCCCTTCCCGCCCGGCTCACTCTCTGAGAACGCCTCCGCTCTCAGGAGGCTAGTTCGCCGACTGCTGCATTTTGTTCCCGGCATTCTCGACATCCTGCCCGAGACCGCGGAACGTATTGCAGCTTGTTCCCGCGATCGCCCAGAGAGCGGAAGCGAGAACAAGTAGGATGATACGTGGATGGATAGTTTTCATGGTTGGATAGGTTTGAATCGCTGCGGCGCGAGGCTCAGCAGCAACCCTTCTTCGATTTGGCGGCAACGTCGGCGTTGAACTCACGGATGGTGGCTTCCACTTGTTCGCGAGTCTCGCCGGTACGCTTCTGAATCCGACCGAACAGCTCTTCTTGCTTCCCATCGACATACGCAAGGTCGTCGTCGGTAAGCTTGGCCCACTTCTGCTTGAGCTGGCCCTTGAGAATGTTCCAGTCTCCCTTGATTTCTAGTTTGGTCATAATGAAGACCGTAGCGTCGCCTTCATGGAGCTGCTATGGGGTGAAACCCTACTGATTCTGCGGGATGGCGATGGCGGACTGGATGAAAGCCGGGGATACCGTTACGGATTCCGTGATGGAAGGGGAGGGCGGTGTGAGAAGGTGGCCGGCAGCCCCCTTAAACCTGGGCGTCCGCATAGCGCATGGGCAGAACCACCCGGAACGTTGAGCCCTTGCCGGGACTGGTTTCCAGCTCAAGGCTTGCGTCCAGCAACTCACACAAGCGTTTGACAATGGAGAGACCGACGCCCTCTCCGGGCAGATGACCGGCCGGGAGGGTCGCTGACTGAGCTGGCACGGTCGGGGCCGTGGCCATGACTCCTACTGGGCTGTCTTTGGCGTGAAGGTCTTCAGCCGCATGGGCCGTTTGTGTGGCTTCGTAGATTTGCCGAGCCAGCGGTGCGCCGGGGCCTGCGTCCAGTCCGGGGCCGGTGTCCTGCACGCAGAACATCCATTCCGGGTGAGACTGGCTTGTTCCGGCGCCCCAAATGACCGTGACTCCGCCGCTTTCGGTGTATTTCAAGGCGTTGAGCAGCAGATTCTGCAGGATGCGCTGCACTTTGGGTCGGTCCCCCTCCACTGGCAGCGAGACCGGTCCTGACATCTTCAAGTGCAAGCCGCGTTCCTCGGCCAGCCCCTGTGAGGTTTCGCAGAAATCGGTCAGCAGTCCGCCCGCATCAAAGGCGGCCACCTTGCGGTGCTCCAACCCGGCATCCAGCCGCGCCAGACTCATGAGATCATTGAGCATCTCGTGCAGGGAGGACACGCTTCGCTGCAAAAGATGGCAGATTTCCTGCCGCTGCGCTTCGGGCACCTCTCTGCCGTCCAGCATGGAACTGGCGATGGTCACCACGCTCATGCTGCCCTTCAAATCATGAGCGGCCTCGCGCCAAGTCATCGTCCGCGTCAGTTCAAATTCGTTGAGCGTCGACAATGCCTGCTCCAGATCGCGAACATGACCGGCGGCTTCCGCTTGATGCAGGCGCCAGTATTGCGTGGCGCTGTCGCTGATGCCGTGCCAAGCCAAATGCCCCCACTCCCGCCGGGCCACCGGCATGACAGAAGGGTCCAGCTGTGGTTGGTCCAGTGCATAAGCTTCCAGTTCCTCCAACACCACCAATTGCAATTCTCCCCACTCCCGTGTCAGCTCGGGCAACTGGTAGCCTTGCTGCCAGCGTTGCAAGCCGTGATCGGTTACCTGGTCCTTTTCATTCTCCTGCGACCGGGTGCTCGGCGCATCCGGCCAGGCCCGCAATCGCAGGGCAAACGCATCCAGCACACCTGGGATGTGGTCGTTGAACTGAAGGCGGGTCAACGAGGAGGAGATAGAGAAGTTCTCCAAATTCTCGGTCGCCTTGTGCCATTGTTGCAGAATCGCGTCACGTCTTTTGCCCAAGTGGGCTGTCAGCTCGCTCAGCTGGACGCGGGTTTGCTTGGTCGCTTTCGATTTGTATGGCATTGGCATCAACGCTGCCCCTGCCTTCGATGTGGAGCGATGGGGTCTTTCCCTACCTCCGCTGTTCGAAAGCAAATCGTCTGTCAGAGCCGACAGACAGTTTGCACGATTTCTTCCGCGCAATCATGTATCATGCCCTGACGGGTACTGTGGGAACTTCGGACGGACCTCGGTGGAAGCGAGGTGGCATGCTTTCTGCGCTTTCGGGACCAGAAACGAAGCTGCACCGCCGATGAAAGAATCAACTCGAGACGTCCTGAGAATTTTGCTCGCTATTCTACTGCCTCCGCTGGGAGTAGCCCTCCAGGTTGGGCTAACTTGGCAGTTCTGGCTGAACATTCTTCTCACCCTACTGGGTTACATCCCGGGCATCATTCATGCAATTTACATCATCTTGACCCGGGGTGAACCGGGCCGGGACTCCCCCTTCAATTTTCCTCCTGCGGCTCGGTGAGACGTCTGCCCCATCCTCAAGTCACCAGGCGACGCAAACTCTTGAATTGATCCCCCGCAGGTAGCGTGTCTCACTTCGAAGAGGCAATCGTGCTGCCCAGAATCTCTGGAGAAGAACACGCAAAAAACCCGTCTGGCCCCAGGGACCGGACGGGTTTGCTACGAAACCACCTTGAGAGTGGGATTAGTTTGGCAGGGCGACGGGGGCCGTTCCTTCTGCGGTGACCGTTCCGGTTGTGGTGGCTTCCGGCGTCACTTTGCGCTTGCCGGTCTTTTTGCCGGCTTTCGGCGCCTTCGCGGCGGCGGGCTTGGCTTCCCCCTTTTCTTTCTTCCGGCGGACGCCTTGCTTCACCAGGGCGCGGGCTTTGCGGTATTCGGCCACGAAATCCCCCTCCCGGTCCGCCAATCCCGACACGATCGGATCGAAGAACTCCTTGAGGAGCGCCAACGTGGAGCGCAACTCCGAATCCAGCAAGGAGGTCAAACGGGTCCGTTCCACGAGGTTGTTGCGCGGCGCGACCACCATGGCGTTGAAGGCGATCGCCCGATTCTCCAACCCCGCCAGGGTCTCTTCGCCCAGGCCGTATTCGGCTTCCAGAATCTCGCGATTCGTCAGCGCCAGGGCATGCAAGCTCTTGGCCCGCTCCGCCAATCTGACTTTCGGCAACCGCGAGAGTTCGGTCCGGGTCATCGCGGAGCGTTGCCGCAAATCCGCATCGACTCTGTCCGCCGCCAATCCGCGGAGCGGCCCCGCCACGGCCATCATCCCGTCGATGAGCAAACCGGCCATCCGATGCTTATCCACGGTCACGCCGGTGCGATCCCGTTCTTGTTCTTCCGTGATCACTTGGATCAGGTCCAGCTTATCCCCAAGTTCCTTCCGGCGACGCACAAGCGCCGCCTGAGAGTTCCACAAGGATTGAAAGCGATCGAGGCAAGCCAAGACCGCGAGACACATGGTCAACCAACTATTTTGGATCTTTGTCATATTATATAGAGTGCGCGATTTTTTCTCACACAAGACAACCCGATGAAGGATTGGCGGACCAACTCAGTCCGCCAGGATATGTTCCATATAGTTAAGATGAGTAAAATAAAAGTTTATGGAAATTTCACTTCCATAAAGAATGCACTCCAAGAAGCGCTGGTTGGCTGGGGCAAAAGGTAGGGCGGTTGGTCCTCCAACCGCCGTCTGGAGCGCTCCGTGCGGAGGAAAGTGTCACCGATCACTTCAAAACCAGCCACTCAGGGTCACTTCAAAACCAGCCACCCGGATGTGCTCATTTCTACTCGGATTCGCGGGTGTTTTCCAGCGGTTTCGCGTCCGATTTCCCGGCGGTCG
>Ga0247843_1000785_pt1 | contig 71422 bp, 52 predicted proteins | sample LaCruzMarch2017__FD_192420 | JGI IMG/M metagenome (GOLD analysis project Ga0247843, IMG submission 192420) | Freshwater microbial communities from meromictic Lake La Cruz, Castile-La Mancha, Spain - LaCruzMarch2017_8m | ecosystem: Environmental > Aquatic > Freshwater > Lake | place: Spain...
GCGGAGCTTGCGGACGATCGTGTCGGTTCGTTTGACACGGCAGGCCAGGGAGCATGGTTGGCCTTTGATAGCCTCGGCCAACCTCTGGAACAGGTTGGGCAGGGTGTCGCTTCGCAGGCGGCGGAAGTCCTGGACAAGCGCGAGGTCCGAGGGGCGCTCCCGGAAGTCCCGGAAGCGCTGCCCCGCCTCGTCCACTGCTTTGCGTGAGAAGCCTTCCATCGTCAGTTAGATTCGAGGCGCTGAACGCAGAGCAGGTGGCAGCTCGATCTTCTCGGGTGCAACCCACTCGCCGTCGAAGCCAATGGCTTGACCGGTGTGTTCCTTGAGTTGATCGCCAATGCCCTTCTGTCCGACTTGAATTGTTCGAGAATCTGCCAGATCAGCCCGCAGTTTTTCACGCTTCTCAGTATCGGCGATGCCTCCGCCGAGCATGTACTCCAACAGGCGCTTGGCCAGCTTGGCTCCACGGATCACCATCCGCTGCTTGTTCGGATCGTAGAGAACCATCCACCAGAGGGATTGAGGCGTATCCATCTTGAAGCCGCCACTCAGGTCAAACTGCGCCACCTTCTGGAAGATCGTATCAAGGTCTTGCCCAAGAGGTAGCAAGCTGCCGATGGCTTCAGCCAAGGCCACTTGTCCTACCGGGCGGAACAACAGATGTCCTTCGCCGTCGCCGAATTTCCGCATCTTGGCGGGTGATTCGCCACGAGCGATTTTCGCGAGACTGGGGAGTTGAGCCATGCGATCCCAGAAGCCGCTGAATTCGTTTGCGCCACGGGCCAGATCTTCGTCGTCGGGACGGCGTGGGATCAGCCCGGTTTCCTCCGGGTTCCAGTGCTTGTAGAAGGTCTGTGCGCCCAGAAACGCCTTGGCCATTTCATGCAGTGTTTTGAGCGTGGTGATGGGAGTCGAGCGCTCGGATAGATTGGCCTGGTCCCATTCGACGCGCCGCTCATTATCATCGCCTCCCTTGAGGTATGGATGCCGGGTTGCCACCGTGCGGGCCACGATAGCAAAGCCATCGTCCTCATTCAGGGTGTCCAGTTGACCTTGGGTGAGCGGTGCCGCCATCCGATTGACGTGCACGAAGATGGAGCGAACCCTCCTTCGCGCCTCTTCCCGCGACTCGCCGGCCATGACGCCAGTGATCAACTCGATGCCAATCCGCTCCTCAGCCAAGGCCTGGATCTCGGACCGTGAAATCCCATATTCTTTCACAAGGTTATCGACTGTAATCAATCCGTCCTTCATCGGCTTCTTGTCCTTCTTGAGCCGGGGAATCGAACCGCTTTTGATGAGTTCCATGAGCCCTTGAACCGCCATCAACCGGTGTTGTCCGTCCAAGGCGTAGATCGATACCCGTTCCGACACATCCAACAGCCCGATGGTGCCGTCGGAGTCCAAGGGGTTGAATTCTGCTGACGGCCGCAGGGCGCGGCCTTGTGCGTTCCACTCGTCAGAATCCGGCTGATCAATCCAGTGATGACTGATCACCGCAAGGATCGGGGGGAACTTGTGGTTCTTGCGGGCAGCCAAGTATTGAGTCAGCGGAGCTTGCCGACTCCAATCAACCGGGCGTTGCTGGATCAGCTCGATGGTGGTCTCGTCGATGATGATCTTGTGAGACGCGGGATCGATCTTCTCGCGAAACAGGGGAAGCTCGGAAGCGAAGCTCACGCGTTCTGCGAGCCAGCGGAGCGAGACGGAGGCGAGATACGCGTCGGTTCCGCCCATCATCGTCTTCTTAACGAGCAGTTGATCCTTGTCGCCAAGGTGGCGGTCAAGCAACACCCGAAGGGCATTGAGTTCTTCATCTTGCTGCCGCAGAACCCTGCGGGCGACATCGAGGGAGTTGGATTCGGTGGTGTTCATGTCAGTTTACGAGTTGGGGTTGGATAGTGTTGAAGGGAGGGGTGAGCGCACGAATCAGGTCTGCCTCCAGGGAGCGGAGTGTGGTCGGTTGAAGGATTCGGTACCAGACCTCCTGCTTCAGGCCGCTGCGGAGCCACTGGCGGAGCGCAAGGTTGGGCTCACGGGGGCTTTCGTGCTCCGCGAGCCGTCGGCTGAGGTTTGAAGTGCGTCCCACATACGCCCAGCGGATCTCGGCGGGGAGTCCCAGAATGTCGACCACCTCACCGTAGGCGTAGAGGCCGGGAAGATCGGGGGCCAATCGGGAGGCCAGATGCGCCTGCGGGAGGCGCTGCCAATGCGTGTTTATAGATACAATCGTGTTCACGAGGGAGATTAGACCTCAAAAACGGCAATTCGTCAACATTGTTTTTAAATACACGAGCGATTTTTTCGCCATTTGAGCTCTCAACTTATGAATTTGAGCCATCAACCGGTGTGTTGAAGGGCTAGTTCGTCCGACTCCATACCTGCCAGTCCTCCTTCGATGGCCCGTAGCCGATGGTTTCTTCCCGGAGTCCGAGCTTCCGCAGCTTGGCGCTGAAGCGGTCCATCTTCGGCCGATCCGGATGGTTCTTGGCAAGGAAGCGCTCCTTGAAGAACAGAAGCTGGTGTTCCGGCCCGGTGGTATGGTCGATGACGGTCACGAAGAGCCGCTTGAGGTCGATCTTGATGCGGGTGAGCAGCTCGGGGAGCGGTGAGTTATCGAAGTCCTTGTAGTAGTGGAAGGTGAGCTTCCGGGAATGGAGGTGAATCTTGATCAGGTCGGCCTCACGCGGATTGCCATAGAGTCGGGCTGCACATTCGACATAGACCCGGAGGATCACTGGCAGTTCGTCGAGCAGGCTGCGGTGGATGGTGAAGTGACCTTCCTTTGGATCTAGGTAGCCGAAGTCGAGTTGGGCGGCGGCGAGTTCCAGCTCGTCCTCGTCACCGGCGGCGAACATGAGTTCGCGAGCCTTCTCCTCAGCATTGGCGTAGCTGCCAAAGAACGAACGGAGGTCGCGCTGAAGGCGTGGGGAGAGCTGGTTGAAGGGAATTTTGCGGCGGAGCTGGGCGGCAGCGATGAAGACGAGCAGGTCTTCCTTCCGCCGTTGGCGGGCTGCGTTGAAAGTGGGTTCGCCGAAACGGTCGATGAAGAGCTGAAGCGCGCGCGGCAGCGAGCCACAGGCTTGGCGGACTTCCGAAAGGTGATCGAATTCCTCGTCCCGGGGCATGCGACCGAGTTCGAGCACGGATTCCCAGAAGGCATCGAGCAGCTCGCGGTGTGTGTCATAGGGATCGCGTTTCGCCTTGAGGGCGCGGAGCAGTCCGAGTTTCCGTGAGAGGGACTCCCAGTCGATGAAGCGGCGCGACCTCTGGGCGAGGAAGTCGTGGAGGTCGGCGGTATCGCGAAACACCAGGTAGATGCCGAGGCCAACCGGCACAGCCTCGGTGTGGAGCGTGTCTTCGATGAGCGCCTGGATTTCAGACGGCTCGAAGAACTTCTGGAAAGTGTCGCGGGAGGTAATCACTCCGTCACCGAAGGTCTGGATGTCGTCGTAGGCTTCCTGTCCGGCGATCAGGGTGGATACGAGCATGACTCGGCGCGCGAGTTTCCAGGAGTCCAGCAGTGCCTCGACACGCTCGGCCGGGTCTTCGATGACGTTCAGAACGAAGCCAAGGTTCACCACATCGGCAGGCTGCTTGGACGCGTCCGGCGCATGAACCGGATCCCAGCCGCAGGAGTCATGGCCGAGTTTTCCAACTGCCTCGACATCCCCGCCATAGCCGCAGCCGTAATCGAAGAATGATTCCCCACGGCGAAGCTGGCCCAGCTCTAACAAGGTCTTCACCGGTTTGGAGATTTCGCGGCGGACGAGTGCCGTCTTGTGCCGGTGAATCTTCTTCTTGGGTGTCTCGAAGGCTGGGGCAGGATTGTTGTCACCTTCGACCAGCCGGTGTCCCTTGAAGCTCAGTCCACGTTCTGCGAGCGCACGCTCCCAGTTCAGTCGGAATCCAATGCGGGCCGTGTCGTTTAGAAGGCCGGCGGCCTCCTCCTGCCGGGTCAGCTTGGCGAATTTTGCGTGCAGCGGGTGATCTGGAGGCAGAAAGGTTTCCTTCCGATGGAGGATCGGTGGATTGGCGCGTCCGCTGTAGTTGTCGCGCCTGGTCTTGCCAGTGATGAGATCCACGATCACCGCTTCCGCAAGTGCCGGGTGCGGCTGCTTCTCGAACTCCGGGTAGGCCAGAAACGAGATTTTCGGCGAGGCTGTGTGGAACTTCAGCAGGTTGAACTCCGGTCCGATCTCCAACCGCTTGCGGAGTTCCGCCACGGTGATGCGGAGAAGCGAAGAGACTACCGAGTCCTCGCCGGGGTCCAATAGATAGACAGCGCCTGGCAGACGTTTGCCATACGGCAGCGCATCAATGGCCTGGCGGTATTCTTCGGATGTCACTGGCCCTGCATACCACGATTGACGGGTGCCGTCACTCCTCCGGCGGCGGTGGTGCGTCGTAGGGCAGGTTGAAGTAGTGGAAGATGTCGCGAGTGCGATTGTAGATGTCCATCTCGCTCATCCCGGCGCGTTCCATCATCGCGTTGAGCGGGCCGAAGTTCTTGATGATGAAGTTGAGCAGGTCCATCGGGTCGTATTCCACGGCGGCCTTGGGTTCGCCCACGCGCTTGAAGCCCTTGAGGTTGGGCAGCAGGCAGAGAGTCATCATCTGGAGCGTCTCGGTGTGGAGGTCGCAGAAGTAGAACCAGTAGGGCCAGACCTCGTGGAAGTGCTGGTAGAATTTCCGGATGTCCGGGATGGCGTAGAGTTCGTTCGGGTCGTCGTTCCAGCCGTCCACGAGGAACTGGAAGCTGCCCATCATCGCCGCGAGTTCCAGGCCTTCCGGCAGCGCGGCCGGGCCGAAGGTCTTGAGGAAGTGGGCGAGCTTGCGCTGGCGCACCTGTTCCTTGCTGAACATGATCACGAGGGCGTCTTTTTCCGGTGGCATGGCTCAGTTCAGGGTGGGATCGAAGCCCCGGTTGACGATGTTCAGTCCCAGCACCTTGAGGAGTTCGGCGGCCTTGGCCCTGTCTTCTGGGCCGGGTTTCCGGGGTGGCATCATCCCGGAGAATCGACCTTCCGACTGACCATAAGCGACCGGTGCCGTGTCGCCAAAGCCGACGAACGCGTCATTCCAGCCCCGGACGATGGGGATCAGCATCGACCCTCTCCGCGTGTCGTCTTCCAGCATAAGAGCGACGATTTCCCGCCGGTTGGGCGACTGGGAGGGCGGCGTGTCGGTGTCAAGGTGGCCGCTGGCATCCGGCAGGCTCGCCCATGCTTCGGCGATCAACACCAGGGCGCTTGCGTTGTGAGCCACGGCCAGCAGTCGCGCCACGTCGGCGAAGCGGTCCTTGGCCGCATCGTCGGTGAAAGCACCCGGCACGCAGAACACATAGCCCTCGGCGGTGTCCGCGATCACGGTGGGCGGGATTGAACCCGCTGTCCGCATCATGTGCAGCGCGTAATCCTTCGCCTGGCGGGCGAGCGCGTCGAGTTTGTCGGGGCCGGGCGGCATGCGGTTGGGCGTCACGGGTGAAATCCTATGCAGCAAGGATTCGGAATGGCCAGCCGTTCCATGCCCGGGCTTGCCTTGGTTTGCGCAGGCTGCGAGTCTTGCGGCAGCGGGGATGTCATTTTTCCGCTGTCGTTTTACAGCCCATGCCGTTCGCTCCCGAAGTCCAACAACTCATCCACCAAGTCGAGGAATCGTCCGGCCTGCCCGTGCATGTGGCGGAGGATCCTGCCATGCGCCTGCGGGCGAGCGTTACTCCGGCGCGGCACGGTTCGCCAGCCCACTGGGTGCGCTTCAAGCCGGGTTCCAGCGCGCTCGACTATCTGGTGGCGAGCCAGCTCGTGTTTCTCCAGCGCAGCCTGGCGCTGCCGGAGGCGGATCGCTGGGACATCGCCGCCACCCCTGCCGAACATGACCGGGGAATCCAGACCATGGGACTCGATGTGTTCGACGAAGGATTCGCCCGCAACATGGTCGGGCAGATCATCACCCAGACGCGGACCTATCCGATTGGGTTCCGCGTCGATGCCTGGCTTCGCGCGCACCTGCCGGGCCTGATCCCCCAGCAGGACATTGAAATCCGCTCCCAGCTTGCGGAGAATCAGCGGGCACTCGCCCCGGAGATCCGCAGCAAGTTCCCGAATGGCATAGTGGACGCGAACACCACCATGAACGCCGCGTTCGCCATTTTCTGGGCCGGACACTGCAACGAACCGCGCTTCACCATCCCGTTCACAGCGCTCGGCTACAAGGACCGGGCGGAGAAACTCCTCGCCGTGCTCGATGAGGTGTCGGCGGAACCGGCAGGCGACCGGGAGCTGGTATCGCGCTGGGCGGAGTTGCTCGGGTTGGCCGATGCATTTCATTTCAAACCCGCCACAGAAGACTGATGGCCGAAACACCCCATGACATCCGCTTCGCGCTCTCCGAGTTCGATCGTTCGCAACTCCCGGAGGAGCAGCGGCAGGTTGAGGGGGACGCCTTTCTCAAGGCGGTGCAGGATTATCTGACCTCGCAGTTCATTGGTCAGGGCGGCGCGGCGCAGATTGTGGTGACGGAAACCGAGGTCATCATCCGCTGGAAGGAAGACGCCACGCCCACACCGTTGGCGGAACAGGGAACCGCCCATCTCCGCGAGGGCGACACGGACAAAGGCATCGCCCTGCTGCGAGTGGCCCTCGACCGCAACCCGGACGATGCCGGTGCGCTCTTCAACCTAGGCATGGCCCTCGGTGACCGGGGCGAGACGGATGAGGCGATCACGCTGCTGAAACGGCTCGTGACCATTCAGCCCGGTCACCCGGAAGTATGGGTGGCACTGGGTGTGGCCTGCGGCCGTGCCGGTCGTTGGGAGGATGCGATTCCGGTTTTGCGCGAGGCGGTGTCCCGCAACGGCCAGGACGGACTCGCCCGCAAGAATCTCGGAGCGGCACTGTCGCAGACCGGCAACCTCGACGAAGGGCTGGTCCATCTCAAGGCGGCGGTCGTGCTGATGCCCGAGGACGCGGAAGCCTGGCTGAACTTGGCCATGAATCTCGAAGAGTCCGGGGAAACCGCCGAGGCGAACATCGCCTACGGCAGGGTGATTGCCCTGGATCAAGTCGGCAGTCTGGCTGAGCGGGCGGAACAGGCACGCAACCGGATCACCAACTGCGGATTGCACGAGGCGGGTGGAGGTTTGCGGAGCGATGTGCTGTCCCACTGCGTCGAGGCGTTGCGCATCTTCGACGGCATGCCACGGGACCGGGTGCAGGCGATCACCATGGAGATCGCGATGCTCGGAACCAAGGGGCTGTCGGTGAGTGACACCACGACGAAACACACCCTTCGCGGATTGCCCTGGTCGTTCTCAGGTCTGCAACTGCTGTGCCTCGAATACGTCGGCTTCAGGATCATCGACCCGTCGGTGGACATCGGCTTCGACATCGCCGCCGAGTATGAAGCGGCGAAGCGTCGGCATGATGGGCGGCGGTAAGGATCACTCGCTAAGGGCACGGCTTGGTGACCCTCCATTGCTCGGCCGTGTTGCCTGCGATTAACGTAGCAATACACTACCATTTTTGAACCTGCTTCACCGCCGCCTCCCAATCCAGCCCACTCTCACCATCACCCTCCGCTACGGCTGTCCGGTAGCAGCACTGGTTCGCCACTCCGCCACCGTCCCGAGGACGATCCCCACGGCGTAGGCCAGTAGATCCGGCCAGTTGAAGGTATTGCCCAACACCAGCCTGCCCGGGATTGTGGAGCGGATCGCATCCAGCCACGGCGCGTGGTAGAGCTGGGAGAACTCGACTCCCCAGGAGAAGGTCAACGCCAGCAGGGCAACGACCAGCGTAGATGCCCGGGGGAACAGGAACCCGAAGCCCACGAACACCATCAGCGCCCACAATGCATCGCCGCCGTTGTTCGACAGCCATCCGGGCATCGGGATCAGGCCGGAGCGCCAGAACAGCCCGGCCGCCACCACGGTCACTGCCAGCAGCGCGTACACGATCCGACTCCGCGTGCGCTTGCGCGTGGGCTTCCGGGTATAGACCCAGACGGGTTGGATGTGGAGGCGCTGCTGCATGGGTGGACGGGTGTTGTAGCGGTGGTTCGAGTTCTAGGACAAGGTGGATGGATCAGTTTCTCAATCCTGCTCCAGTTCTACGTCCGGGATGTGGGTGAAGCTGATGCGCATCGGCGCGGTCTCCCGGCTGTCTTGCACGCTGCCGAAATACACCACCTTGCGGCCGTAGCGGGCGCGCAGCTTGTCGATGGTCTCGTCCAGCCGCCGCTGCTTGTCTGTGTCGAACGAAGCCATGGTGTCCGCGACCGTCTGGAACAAGGACGGGGTGTGGTTGGCACGCTCGCACAAGCGGGTAAGCACCACGCCGACTTGCAGTAGGTTGCAGCGTGGCTCGGGGCGGTCACGCCACAGGCGGTCGAGCATGCGCATGAAAAGCATCGTGGAGTCGGTTTCCTCCGTCCGGGCCTCAGCCGCCCAAGATACACCGCGCAGGAACGCCAACTGCATGGTGAGCGACCCGGCGAGTAGTCCGTGAGAGCGCAGGCGTTCGCAGGCCTTGTGCAGCAGCTTGCAGAGGATCGGCCACGCCTTGTCCGGGTGTCGGCAATCCGGCGGCAGCACATGGCTGTGGCCGATGGTTTTCCGGGCTGATACCAGATCCGGAATTTCGTCACCGCGCAGTAGGTGCCATAGGCGGTCGCCCAACACGCCGCCCCAGACTCCATGCAGCACTGGTTTCGGTGCGGCGAAGAGGTCGGCCACGGTGTGGATGCCTTTGGCGTGTAGGCGTGTCTCCATGCTGCGGGCGATGCCGTTGAGGTCCCGCAGCTTGAGCGGGTACAGCACCTGCGGCAGGTCGTGGTGCTCGATGATAAACAGGCCGTCCGGCTTCTTCATCTTGCTCGCCGTCTTCGCCAGGTAGCGGTTCGGCCCGGCACCGACACTCACTTTGATCACCGGGGAAACGTCCCGCGCCACGGTCTCCTTGATGCGGCGACCGATGGCCTCGACGGTCTGTGGTTCGCGTAGGTTGTAGGGCAGCCATGCCCACATCTCGTCGATGGACAGCACGGCCTCGACGTGGATGCAGTCCTCCACGGCCGCGATGATCTGGTGGTGGTAGCGGATGTATTCGGAAGGCTTGCTCTCCACGATGGCAATTCCTGGGCACAGGATGCGGGCGTCGCTGATGCGCGTGCCGGTCTTCACGCCGAAGGCCTTCGCCTCATAGCTGGCGGCGATGCAGCACGAACTCTCCGCCATCACGGGGGCCACGCCCACTGGTCGCCCGCGCAGGGCAGGATCGAGGTGCTGCTCGACCGACGCGAAGTAGGAATCGCAATCGACGAACAGGGCGGTGAGCGGCTTGGACACGGCTCCGAGGGATGCATCCGGGCGGCTGGCCGGTCAATCTGAAAGTGTTCGCATGAACTGTATTTTCAGGCGGTGCCCATCGACGGATGGCCGGATTCCCGTTGCCCTACGCTGCGGCGCTGGCAGATTGTCACCATGTGCAACACCTACGTCGCCAGACCGAAGCGCGGTGCCCAGGGCCTCGCGCAGCGTGTGAGTGAAGCGACGGCGAAGCTGGCGTCCGAGCTGGTCCGCAAGTCCGACCCCGGTGTGGTGCTGCGGGCCGACGGACGGCCGGACCTCATGCGTTGGGGTTTCCACCGGGAGTTCAACCCGGCGATCAACAACGCGCGCAGCGACAAGCTGGAGGGCGGGATGTGGCGTGAGGCATTCCACGAGCGGCGCTGCGTCATTCCAATGACGCTGTTCTACGAGTGGGGGTCGGGTATCGGCGGCCGCAAGCAGGCCAACGAGTTCCGCGATCCGGATGACGACTACCTGTGGGCCGCTGGACTCTGGGAGGAGCACCCTGAGTTCGGCCAGTCCTACACGATGGTCACCACTGCCGCCCCGCCTCTGATGGCACCGATCCACGACCGCATGCCGGCGCTGCTTCGCCCGGAGGAAATGGACGAGTGGCTGGCCGGGAACGGCAGGTGGGATTTCGAGCCGTTCGCCGGACCGTTGGTGGTCACGCCCTGTAGGAGTCCCTTGGTGAGGCGGCAGCCGGTCGTGGAGCCGCTACAGGGGGAGTTGTTTTAGGCGGGACGTAATCATTGGGTGCCATCCCTCAGGTTCGTGATCCCCAGTATTGTGGTGTCTCGGTTCAGACACTTCCCGGGACGGGCTGCGCCCGTGTCAGTGGTGCTGGGGCTGCGCCCCAGCACCACACGGAATCAATCTTTCGGTGGCATAATGCACATGCCAGCCTTGGCTTACGCGAAGCCGGCTCGTCCCGACGGATCAGCGAGAGGTGGAGTTCGGCCCGTAGGCCGCCGCGATCTGAGGATCGATGTGGACATGGGGCGGTCGTGAGCTTTCAGCCGGCTGAACGGCATAGACCTCCGGGCGGAACAGTGAGGACACTGGGACGTGCTTGAGATAGGCTGCCACCGCTCGCACATCCTTGTTCAGGCGCTTGCGTTTAGATTTTGAGGGGTTGCTTCGGGCGTCATACATGGCCCGGAGTTCCTCCAGCGGGATGGATGTCAACTTCGACAACAGGGCGATGACCTTGGCTGGCGTGACATCGTTTCCAATGCCAGCCCACTCCGGCGGTATCGGCAGATACATGCCGACCAGTTCAGACATGATCTCCTGGTGCACCCGGAGCACATCGGAGGCGCGGAACCTCACCATACGCTCTTTCTCCCTGATGTCCGCTGTCATACCGGGTCGGCCAAACCTGCTCAGCAGGTCGCGCCCTTTGAGGCTCAGCTTGACGCATATCCCGTTGACCTTCCGTTTGCCCTCAGGCTCATCGACAAGCTGGTCTGCCCTCTCAAAGCGGATGACGCAGTCGCCGCCGAAGCGGCCCACTGTCACGGCTTTCTTGTCCGCCCCCTCTGCCAGCCCAATATTAGGGTGGCCGAGGCCATGAAGGCAACAAAGGGTGACATCCGGAAACCACAGCTCACTCTGGATGCCGCCCCAGAAGGCGACGTGCTCGTCGTCACCGGCGAGTCCGGGAACGATATGGCGAACGTCCTCTGGATCCGCCACCAAGGGTGCCACCTTGGTCTTGAGCATGCTCAGCGCCCCTGCGAGGTAAGGCTCAGTGAGAGGGTGGTTCCTGTCACCGTGTAGAAGCAATCCTGGGTTCACTTCGATAACCCGGATCCAGTCGCCAACATCATCCCGTTGTGAAAAGAGGCGGATCGCCCCGTGTTGGACCAGGTGGATGTTGGCCTTGACGGACTTGTCCTTCTCTCCTGTCTCGCGGTTCCTCTTGAAGGATGTTGATGGTGCGACATCGCCGACCAGATCCACACTGCGGTGCAGTGCGAATCGGCCCGGGTCGTTGACGGCCTCAGGATGTAGGAGGATGCGGGTGTTTATCTTCAACTCGCATGATGATGGCATGGCGTAGCGCATGGGATCGATGGGGGCTTGTTTCATGGTGTTATCGGTCATTTTCGTGGTTCGTATCTTCATCAGGGTTTCTTCTCAGAGTGTACATGGGTAGCTCGGTGTGGGGATGGAACGGCTGACCCGGCGGACGATAGATCTTGATGATCAGCCGGGGCGCGACGGTGTCGTTGAACTCGTGGAAGATGAGTGATTCTGCGACCTCACTCGCGATGCCGACCGGCGCCGCGAAGGCCGTAGCGGAGATAAGGTCGTCACGGTTGATGCTGCTACGGCGCGACATCTCGTCGAAGCTAGCCTTCCTGATCTTGCGGATCGTCTCCGACTCTGCCCCGGTGTAGATCTTGATCAGGTCGAACAGCTGCGGGCAGGTTAGCGTCACGCGGTCATCGCTCGCCACGTCCGCGATCATCCGACCCAGAGCGGCAAGGCATGGATGTTCATCCTTCGGTTGCTCGACCGTGGAGAAGACACCCTGCGACTTGCTGAAGCACGCGCTGAGGCCACCGACAAGGTCCTGAGGCCAGAACCACACCAGCCGTTCCTTGCCATCGATCACCTCGACGTTGCGGCCGTTACCCAGGTATTCGACAAGTTTCTCCTCCTTCAACCGCGCCTCCAACCGGAGGATGTCCCGGTCTTCGGCCAGCTTCGCATCGGACAGCAGTGGAACCTTACCTATGCTTCGGCTCGCCATCTCGACAGCCTTGCGGTAGATACTGAGCCGCAGCTTCGACCGCTTCCCGCCGACGTCCATCGAGTCAGGCCAGTGGCGGGACGGAGTCCTGATGGAGGGGTGCCGGAGGTGACGCTGCTGAGCGAGCAGGACGCCACCCGGGTCGCGCACTTGGAACAGGATTTCAAGGTAGCTCCAGTAGGCCGGACCGCCACGTCGGAGGCCCGGAACCAGGTCTATCCAGTCATCCGGATCGAGCAGCAGCGGACGCAGGTTGGTGACGAGCAGTCCGAGCGCATCGAAGAACTCGGTGAGCAAGAGGATTCGTCCGTTGTGACCATACAGGCACCTGCCCGGGTTGAAGTCGATGGTCGCGGTTGCCAGTGGCTCGTGGTAACCCTGCTTCAGCGTGACCGTGATCCCCTTGTAGTTGGTGAGCTTCAACTTGAGGATCCAAGTGGGCCGTCCGTTGCTGCGTGCATGGCTTTGCTTGACGAAGAGGACCGGTCGGTTGCGTTCACGGGCGAAGGCTGCGGGGTCTGTGCGGAGTTCAGGATGAGGGCGGAAGGAGGTGGTGATCGTGGTCTTGTCCACGAATAGGTAGTGGTAGTAGGGAGACATTCGACATTGGGGGTCGGGGGTCAAAAATATGGGGTTGATGCTGCATTAATCGTGAGGACGCACAGGCGCGGTCCACAGCGATCGATGACAGCGTGTGCTGCGGCTTCTATTGACAGCGTTGGTTCCTCCCGTTCAGGAAGGATGCCTGCTCCCGGAATGTCCGGGCGTAGTCAGCACCGATACCGGTTCGGACGACCTTGCGGCCGTGCATGAGCTGGTGCCGGAAGCCGAGCGGTTGCCCGTCGGCATCCGTGACCTGCTTCGCGGACCGCCTCACCCACCAGCCCGGGCTCGGGCTGGTGTTGGGCTGCTGAGCAGGCGCATCGGGATCACTGGATGTCGGAGCCAGGCCGGGCAAGAAGGCCGCAAAAGAGGCTGTGCGGGACGGCTTCATCTCGGTGTGGCTCTACAGGTTCTTGGCATGGACCGAGAATTGACGGTCAAGGGCTCGGCGAACCTCTTCCGGGTCGAAGAACACGCGACGGCCGATCTTCTTGTACGGAATAAGTCCGCGCGACTGCATGCGCCGGAGCCACCGCACCGAGGGGCGGCTGTCGTTCGCGGGGAACAATGCAAGGAGCAGCTCGGCTGCTCCCACGAGGGATGGTGTGGGACTCAACGTCCCATTGGTGTTAGGTGTGGTCTTCATAGTTGTAGCCCCCGTCACTTCAGGGGTAAGCGCACACCTGCCATTTCACGGCTCTCTCACGCCGACCCACGAGGTCTCCGACTGAGGACAACGAGTTCTCCGACTCGATCTTCTGACACTCCGCGCGAGTGAAACCACTACTGCGACATCCAGTAACGAGTTCTCGCACTCGCTCATGAGAACCCGGGTCAACTAAAATTATGACCTTGGCCAAAATTTTCAGAGTTCGCTCCAACGGAGAGCGAGGCAGCCGGCCATGTCGTGGCTTACTACTGGCCCTATGCCGTCCCTCTCGGCATGGCTCCACTGCGGGGGAGAAGAACAGCTCCCCACTTCACTGCACTCTCTAAACAAGGCATGAGGTCACCGACCGAGTTCAACGAGTTCTCCGACTCCAGGCTCTAAGACCCTGAGGTGTTTCGCTTTAGCATCTTCGGCAGCGGAACCGCGTCCACGGCCTCCGCTCCATCCACCAAGTCTCTCTTTTTGCGTTCGCGATTGGTTCTATCGAGGTTCTTGCGCCCCTTGGCCTTGTTCGCGGCGGCAATCTTGACGCGCCACTCCGTGAACTCTTGGTAAACACGTAGCAGGTCGCTCAGTACATACTCTTCAGGCGAAGTGCCGTCCTTGTCAGCCTTCCCGGGACGACCAGGTTTCGGATCAACCTGCCGGCGGAACTCGTTCCATAGGCCCTCACCTCGTAACATGCGGCCAGCAACCTTTAGAGGCGCCTTGTCCAGCTTGGCGATGACTTCATCGACGGTGAATGTCTTATCTGCCGCCTCCATACTGAGCCCCAACTTCGCCATGATCTTGGCCTCGTTTGCCCTTCCTATGGCAATCGCGCCATCGAGACGCTCAAACTGGGCCTTCATACCCTCAATACAGGCAGCGGAGCGCGACACCAAAGAAAGGGCCTTCGATGGTCCATCCGCTTGGTCTCCGAGGCCCATGGCCGCCACGAGATGAGCAAGCTCCAAGGGCGTAATTTCCGGCATAGGGGAGACGTGCTTGGCTTCTAGGGCTTCCCGGGAGGCCAGCTCGGCTCTCTCCCTGACCTGTTTTCTGGTGAGTCTTTTCGCGGCGGGATCTTTGGCAACGCTGGGCTTTTTGGCTGACATGGTTTGAGGAGTTCGTGTGTCAGTGAAGACCGCTCACCTCTTCAGAGGCGGACAGAGGTAATCTGCATGCCCAAATGCATGCCCAAAAACTGTCATTTTGTGGCATTTTAGGGCACTTCGGGTCACTTCAAGCATGGGTCGTCACCCAAAGGAAAAGCCCCGATTCCTTTCAGAATCAGGGCTTTATGGTGGTTGCGGGAGTAGGATTTGAACCTACGACCTTCAGGTTATGAGCCTGACGAGCTACCTGGCTGCTCCATCCCGCGATTGTGTGGCACCTTGCGGTGCGGGGCGGCACCCTAGTCGGATCGCGATGCGGTGCAAGAGGTTTTTTACCTGGTGTTCATCCTTCGATCCGGTGCGGCAGGAAGCGGCTGAGATTGCCGGTGACCGGGGAGGCGTCGCCACGGGCGGAAAGTCCGCGGCATTCGTCGCCGACCATCCACAAGCCCCACACCACATGCTGGCCGCCGGCTTGAAACAGCGGGGCATGCTGCTGGTAAACGGTCTGCCCGCCGGAGCCCGCAGGCGAATGGTAGGGACCGCGCGAATGGACGCTGACGCCCGATCCTTCGCGGCCGAAGAACGGCTTCTCGACCCAGCGCTCGACCGGACCGAGCGCGTCTCGCGAATCGAAGGCCGGCAGCAGCAAGGGATGCCCGGGATTCAGCTCCCAGAGGATCGGCAGGATCGCCTTGTTAGAGAGCATCATCTTCCACGCCGGCTCGGTGAAGCGCGCCCGCTCCTGGCCGATCTCCGCGAAGAACGGCTCCTCCGCCATCCACTCCCAGGGATAGAGCTTGAACAAGAGCTCGATCGGTCGTTCGGCGGGATCGGTGAAGCGGCCCTGCTCGGAAAATCCGATCTCCGACATGTCGAGTAGTTCGACGCTCTTCCCTGCCTGCTCCGCGGTCTCGGCGAGGTAGGCGACGGTCTGGCGGTCCTCGAGATTGTCCCAGACGCAGGCGAAATGGACGCTTGGCTCGGCAAAGATCTTCCATCGCTCGACCAAGGCCTCGTGCAAGGAGTTGAGCTGGTCGCTTTCCGGCGCGACGTCCTCGAGCCACTGCCACTGGATCACCGCCGCCTCTAACAGCGAAGTCGGGGTGTCGGCATTGTATTCGAGCAGCTTCGGCGTGCCGCTGCCGTCCCAGGCGAGATCGAAGCGGCCGTAGAGCGCCGGATCGCCGACCAGCCACGAGGTCTGGACCATGCCGATCGCGGACTCCGGGATGGCAAGGCGCTCCCACCAGCCGCGGCGGACGATCTCACCGCAGGCGTGCAGGCACAGCGCGTGGAGTTCGTTCGCCGCGTCCTCCAGCACCTCGGCGGCCTCGAGGGTGAAGACCAGGTTGCGGTCTTCGGTCCAGTAGGGTTCGCCGCCGGCGCCATGCCAGATCAGGCCGGCGGCCTCGACGCGCTCCTGCCAGCCCGGCCGGGGCGCGCGGGTTTCAAGTCGGATCGGGGATTTCATCAGCCGCCGAAGGAGGAACGTCCGCTGCTGCGGCTGGATCCGAAGCCGCCGCGCACCGATTGGCCGGCGCGCACCGGCGTGCCGCTGGCGCGGCTCTGGTCGACCATCCGGCGATAGCCCGGATTCGCGGCGGCGTGGGAATTCACGGCGCTCCGCTGGTTGTCGACCGATCCTTGCCAGCCGGACGCCTGCGTAGTGGCATTGCGGAAGCCGGCACCGGGCGAGAAGAAGCCGCGGTTACCGGAGAGCAGCCAGTACATCATTAGCGCGTTGCCCATTCCAAAGCCGTGGCTGTGTCCCTGGGCCGAGCCGCCCGAGGATCCCGCGGGCTGGCCGGCAAGAAGCTGCTGCTCCTTTTCCAAAGCGGCCTCGACCTTCTTCAGGGCCTCCGGCGTCGGGCGGCTGTCCGCCACCGTGTCCGGGCCGGGATTGAGCTCCCACTTGCCGTTCACGAACCAGCCCTGCGTGCTGGTCGCGCCGTAGCGCTCCGGGAAGAAATCGCGGGCCGCGGCGTGGTAGTAGCCGACCCCTTCAAGGTGGAAGTTGTTCGGCAGCTCGCCCGCCATCAGCTTCGCCTTCGTGGCATCGAGCTCGTCGAGCCGCTTCTGGGTTTCGGCCATCTGCTCGTCCTTCGGCGTGGCCACGTAGCCGCGGTCGCAGCTGGTCAGGCCGACGCCCGCCAGGATGCAAACGGTGGACCAGCGGAGAATGCCTCCGGGGCGGATCGATGCGGTGCTTCGCTTCATGAGTGGGCGGAACCTATCGGCCACGGATGCGCCGCGTCAATGCAGCGCGGATTCCAATTCCGCCCCCGGCTTCCACCCGCGAGCCTTTGCTGGAAAAGCGGGCGACGCCGTGATTCGCTCCCGCCGCGATGTCCGAAGCACCGGAGGCCACCCTGATCGACGTCCGCGACTGGCGGTCGCGGACCGCGGAGCACCGTGCCCGGGCCGAGCAATGGACCGTCTCCGCCCGGAAGCGGCGCGGTGCCAACAAGCCGCATCCGGTCGAGGACTTCCTGTTCACCTACTATCCCTTCTCCTTCGCGAAGCTGGAGGAATGGCATCCGCCCGCCGGCACCGCGCTGGAAGCCGCCGATCCCCTGCCCGCCTGCTGGTCCAAGCCGCCTTATCGCCGGGAAGGCTCCACCGTCTTCGCCGATTCCGCCTTGCTCGCCGACAAGGAGAAGGCCCGCCTGCACTGGCTGCGCGAACTGCTGGCCGCCACCCGCGACCGCGCGCCGATCCTCGCCTGCCACGGCTTGCACGAGTGGGCGATGGTCTATCGCGGCGAACAGGTCCGCCACGCCGGCACTACCCCGCTGCGGCTGCCCCAGGCGGAGATCGACGCGCTGGTGGAGTCGCGTCCCGTCCGCTGCTCCCACTTCGACGCCTTCCGCTTCTTCCACCCCGACGCCCAACCGCTCAACCGCCTCCAACCGTCGCTCATGGGCCGCCGGGACTTCGAACAGCCGGCCTGCATCCACGCGAACATGGACCTCTACAAGTGGGCCTTCAAGGCGATGCCGTGGGCGGGTTCCGATCTCCTGTTAGACTGCTTCGAGCTCGCGATGGAATTGCGCGACCTCGACATGCGCGCCAGCCCCTACGACCTGGCGGCCTTCGGCCTCGAACCGGTGCGGATCGAGACCGCGGACGGCCGCCGCGACTACGAGCGGGAGCAAGCAAGGCTCGCCGCCAAGGCCGCACCGCTGCGACAGCGGCTGATCAACGCGCTGGACCGGGCGGCCGGTGCGCTGGCTCCGTCACAGCCCGCCTAACAGGCTGTCAAAATACCACTGCGCGATCTTCCAGCCGCCGAACATCCAGGTCAGCGCGCCGAGGATCAGGAAGGGACCGAAGGGCAGCCGCATGCCGAAGCCGACCCGCCCGAGCACCGCGGCGACGATCGCGTAGACAGACGCCGCAAACAGGCTGAAGAACACGCCGGCCCAGCCGAAGAAGGCCCCGATCGCGCCCATCAGGTGGACGTCGCCCATCCCCATCGCCTCGCGCGGGATCACGGCGCGCGGCGCTTTGCCTTCGAGCGACTTCAACTCCTCGATCTTCACGATCCGCCCGCCCGGCAGCTCGACCCCGTCCTCGCGAATGACAACCATTCCCGCCTGCGCGCTTTCCCCGTTGACCCGGACCTCGGTGGCCTCGATTTCGAGCCGGTCGGTCTTGCGGAAGAAGATGTCCCACCAGCCGGTGCGCTCGCCGTTGATCTCGAACCAGATCGGATCCTCATCCTTCTCCGGCTCGATCAGGCGCCACTCGACCGGCGCGGGAAACTCCATCTTCTTCTTGCCGAACATCATCTTGCCGAGCCGGACCACCATCCACAGCCCGCAGAAGCCGATGATCCAACCGAGCACCGCTTGCTTGATGCCTTCAGCGAGCCACGGATCTCCGGGCACCCACACGGCCAGCATCGGGACCCAACCGGCGAGGTCCGGCAACTTCGGCCACAGCGCGGCCGCGGCGAGGCCGGCGATCGACGAGGCGGTGGTGAAGGAGGTCGGGATCACCATGTGCTCGGCATCGATGAAAGTGATCGCGATGAACAAGGCGGCCATGATCCACAGCGGAAGCAGCGCCGCCATTTCGAGCTGGAGGAAAGGCCCGAGATTCAGGGCGGAGCGAAGGAAGCCCCAGATCGCGGTGAAAAGCAGCGCGGTGAGGAGCTCGACCGCGAAGTAGCGGAAGGCGATCGGCGCCTGGCAGTTCTTGCACTTCCCGCGCAGCCACGGCCAGCTCACCAGCGGGACGTTGAGACGCATCGGGATGTCGCCCTTGCACTTCGGGCAGAACGAGCGCTTCGGTTCGTTCACCGACAGGCCGAGCGGCACGCGGTAGATGACGACATTGAGGAAGGACCCGATGCACGCGCCGATCAAAAAGGCAGGCACGAACCAAAGGGGATGGGCCAGGGTTGGGAAGATCTGGATCAAGGTGGCGCCATTGAATCCGATTCCAACCCTTTCGGAAATCCGAAATTTCTCCCTGCCGCAAGCTAGCCCCCGGGTCCGTCAGCGGGAAAAACAGCTCACCCGGAACACGGCCGCCGGAGCGCCATAGGTCGCCAGCACCCGCAAGGTGAGCCGCTTCGTGACCAGCGGACTTTCCGGCTGCCATTCGTGGCCCACACCGCGGTGCTCGCGGACCGAGTGGACGATGCCACCCGCATCGTCGATCAGGTCGAAATCCTTCACCAGGAACGGCACCACTTCCTCCGGATGCGTCATCAGCACCGACTCCATCGGATGATCCCAGTCGGGGTCGAACTCGATCTTCACGCGGCCGATCTCGACCGGTGAATCCCAATCGAGATGAAGCTCCGGCCGCGGGTCGGCGGGATCGGCCACCCAGGCGTTCGGCGCGTCGACCGGGCGGGCCGGACCGCAAGTGACATTGGCGGGACCGAACCGATCGATCGCCGGCTCGAAGGTCATCGCGAGGTTGCGGCCTTCGGGGCGGCGTTTGGGCAGCCAGAATTCGAAGCGGTCGATGCCGATGCCGGCCGGCGGCTCCTGGACGCTGGAGCTGGCGACCGCCTTATTGAAGGCATTGGTCACCGCCAGCACGCCGGACAGGCGCTCGTCGCTCACCCGGACCCGCACCGAGGGATCCTCGCACAGCTTGATGAAATGGTAGCCGTCCTTGGCGACCGGAGCGGCGAAGCGGGCGGTGATCCGCGACTGGCCTCCGCTGAACGGGATGTCGAGCGCCTCGACCAGCACTTCCGGCGTGAAATTGCCGGACTTCACCGAGCTCCGCAGCTCGACCCGCAGGGCACCGGCCTGCTCGGCGGAGACTTCGAGCGAAATGACCGGCCGCGTCCCGGCGGACAGGGGAACCAGCATCGCCCACGCGCTGTCGAGCCGGACCCACTCTTGGTTCGGCGCCAGCTCGGCAAGCACCAGCCGCGAACTGGCGCTGGCGGTGGCTTGGGTGGCGAGATCGGCGGGATCTTCCAACAGCTTTCCGGGGAGGAACTGGCCGGCGCGCTGGAGGCGAAGTTGAAGTTCGCGCAGTCGCTCGCCGGACGAGAGATCGGCCGGCAGGCAAGACTGCTCCAGGCAGAGCGCGGCGGCGGTGCCGACCGCTTGCGCCCCGGCCGCGCAGGTCGCCATCACGCGGGTCGATCCGAACGCGACATGGCTGGCGCTGATGATCCGGCCGGCAAGGAAGAGGTTCTTGATATTACGACTGTAGTAGCAGCGCCACGGGATGCCGTAGACGCCCTTCGCATGCCATTGGGTGCAGCCGTTCTTTTCAGAGTAGATGCCATCGGCCGGGTGCAGGTCGACCGCCCAGCCGCCATGCGCGACCACGTCGTCGAACTCCCGCTGCTCCACCAGGTCCTGCTGGCGGAGCAGGTAGTCGCCTTCGAAGCGCCGGCTCTCGCGCTTGCCGGGGACGTGACCGACCCACTCGAGCGTCATCGTTTCCGCCTCGGGGAACTTGCCGGAGTTCTTGATGTAATCCCACACGCCGTAGACCACCTTCCACAGCTCCCACTTGATCTCCTCGGTCTGGTGGACGGTGTCGAGACGGCCGCCGTATTCGATCCACCAGAAATTGCAGCCCTGCATGTTGGTATTGAACTGCCGGTAGCGCGGGATCTTCGTGATGTCTTTCAGCGCCCAGCTCGGCGCGGTGAACTTGACCGGCACGCCGACGTCCTTGGTCGAGAAATACATCGAGTGCCCGAGCAACTGGCCATACTCGGCATCCGGCGCGAAGCCTTCGCCGAACTCCTCGCGCGATTCCGCGCCCATCCGGAAGGCCGCGCCGGCCATGAAGCCGACCAGGCCGTCGCCCGAAGCATCGCAGAACAGCGGCGCGCGCAAGACGTAGCGGGTGGAGTTCTGCGGGCAGAAGGCGTGCACCGCCGACAGTGTGTCGGGGTCGCTCTTGTCCACCTCGTAGGCGGCGGTGTTGAGGAGCAGCGTGAGGTTCGGCTCCTCGCGGCATTTCTCTAACAAGATCGTGTCAAAGATCAGCGCGTTGCCCTGGCGGTTGCGATAAAGGTTCTCCTCCAGGATCTCGTTGATGATCCCGCCCTCGCGCGACCAGCGGTTGTTGTTGCCCATGTGCGAGGTCGCGCCCAGCACCCAAAGCCGCACTTCGCTCGACGCATTGCCGCCGAGCACCGGCCGGTCTTGCACGAGCACCGTCTTCACCCCGTGGCGGGCGGCGGCGATGGCGGTACATACCCCGGAAAGACCGCCGCCGACGACCACGAGGCCGGCGGCGATTTCAACGAGATTCAGGGAGCGCTTGTCGGCGGGTGCTTCGATCAACATGGGAAAAATCAGGGTGTCGCAGGACGCGGGCGATGAATACCGCCGGCCCAAAGGAAGAGCAAGGCGAGCGGATGGAGAAAAGCCATGGCGATGAACCAAGGTTCATAACCCTTGCCCTGGACCGCCTCGATCAGCGGTCCGAAGAGCGTCTTGAAGCCCTGGTCGAGGAAGCCGGCCGGCTTGGAAGAAGGGCCCGATACCATCGCAGCGACGATCATGTTCATCGCGATGCCGCCGAGCGTGCTGCCCGCGGCGACCACGCTGAACACGGTGCCCACCGAGTGCTTCGGCACCACATCGACCACGATCGCGCTGATGTTGATCAGCCAGGCGAGGGAGGCGAACACCGCGACCACGGTCAGCGTCAAGGTGACCGGCATCCCCGCGGCCTGCGCGATGAAGGGCGAGACGGGCATCAGGCAGGCGGCCCCGAGCATGATCCACAGGCGGGACTTCACCGGGCTGTGGCCCTTCTTGACCAGCACGCCCGACAGCCAGCCGCCGACCAGCGACCCGACGCCCGCGGCGGCGTAGACCACCCAGGTGATCGTCAGCCCCTCTTGCCCGACCCCGCGGTCGGCATTGAGGTATTTGGCAAACCAGAACTGATAAAAATACCACACCGGATCGGTGATCAGACGGCCGAACAAGAGCAGCCAGACCGGGCGGAAAGTCAGAACCTGTTTCCAGCTCCAGCCCTTCTCCCCTTCAATCGGCGCGCCCTCGCCATCCTCGATCAGCTCCAACTCGGCCGGCGCGAGCAGTTTGCTTTCACGCGGCTTGCGGTAGAAAATCAGCCATGGGATCAGCCAGAAAAATCCCGCGGCTCCGGTGATCAGGAATGCCATCCTCCAGCCGGTGCCATGCTGGAAGACCGCTTCGACGAAGGGCAGGTTTCCGGCGTAGTCGAACTTCGCGAGCTTGATCACGATGTAAGGCGCGACCGTGGCTCCGATCGTCGCGCCCATCGTGTAGAAGCCGATCGCCAGCGCCCGCTCCCGGGCCGGAAACCATTCCGACACCGCCTTCGAAGCGGCCGGCCAGATGCCTGCCTCGCCAAGGCCTAACAGGAAACGGCACGCCCCCATCGAGCGCACCCCCTGTGCCCAGGCGGTGATGATGTTTGCCACCGACCACCAGATCACAAACACCGCGGTGCCGGTGCGGGTGCCCAAGCGGTCGACCAGCTTGCCCGAAACCAAGTAGGCCACGGTGTAGGCGACGAGGAACAAATTGACGATGTTCGCATACTCGCGGTCGTCCATTTTCAAGTCCGCCTGGATGGTCGGCGCGAGGGCGGACAAGGTCTGGCGGTCGACGTAGTTCAGCACCGCGGCCAGGAAGACCAGAACAACGATCCACCAGCGTAATCCTCGGATGGTCATAACTCAGCAATCGTTTGGGGACAGGCGGTCGGGTTTCAAGCCAGCGGAATGACCTCCCGCGCTTGCGGCCGGATTCGCGAAGGACTCCAGCGTCGCGGAACGATCCTGCGCGACCATCTTGGCCGGGAGGATTCGTAGAAAGACCGTCTTGGGGCGGCTTGCCATTGGGCAGAGGATGCCAGCCCGCACCGCCCGGGCAACCCTTTCTTGCGCTTTCATGTAAGTTTCTTTTTAAAAAACACAATCCGAGGAACCCTGGATTTCATGGCTCCGCAGCCGCTTTCATCCTTGCGCATTTACACCCATGCCACATCTCAAGACGCTCCCGCCGTGAAGAATGACTTTCGCCACATCGGCCTCATGGTGGACCCGCTGAGCGGCTATGGCATCAAGATCCTCGACGGGATCAGCCGTTACGCCCAGCGCAAACCCGGCTGGCGGATCGCCTACTTCGACCGCGAGCGGAAGGAACTCGCGGACCTCGTCGAGTCATGGCAAGGGGACGGAATCATCTGCACCGTCGTCGACCAGCGCTTCCACGATGCAGCTACCAGCCGCAAAATCCCGGTCGTCAATGTCGCGGGTCTGCTCGACGGATCGGAAGTTGTCAGCGTGCTCAGCGACGACCGCGCGATCGGCAGGATGGCCGCGGAGCACCTGCTCGACCGCGGCTTCACGAACTTCGTCTACATTCGCCGCCGCGATGGCACCCGCTACTCCCAGGACCGCGGCGAAGGCTTCCGCACCCGGATCGAGGAAGCCGGCTCGAAGATCACCCAGATCAACCTGGCGGCGAATCCTTCCGACGAAGACCTGATCGCGAAACTCGCCGGCCTGCCCCGGCCGCTCGGCATCTTCACCTCGCTCGACCGGATCGGAGCGATGGTCCTGGAAGCCTGCTGGAAGGCCGATTTCAAGGTGCCTGAGGAAATCGCCGTGGTCGGGGCCGGCAATCACAAGCAGCTTTGCGACCTGTGTTCCCCCACCCTTTCCAGCGTCGAAGTCGACATGGAGCGCCGGGGTTACGAGGCCGCCGAGTTGCTCGACCGGCTGCTCGAAGGCGCAGCACCGCCGCAGGAACCCATGCGAATCCCCCCGGCCCATGTCGTCGAACGCCGCTCAACCGATGTCTTCGCGTTCAATGACCCGGATCTGGTCGCCGCACTCCGCTTCATCCGTGAGAACTCCCACCGATCCATCAAGGTCCGCGACGTCGTGGCCGCCACCACCATCTCCCGCCGCTCGCTCGAGGGACGCTTCAACTCGCTGATCGGCCGCACGCTGCACGACGAAATCTGGCGCGCCCACTTCGACCTCGCGATGCGCCTCCTTTCCTCGTCCGACCTGTCACTGCAGGAAGTCGCCGAGCGTTCGGGATTTCGCACCGCCAGCGCCTTGGTGAACCTTTTCCGCCTGCGCCTCGGGGTCACGCCCAAGGAGTTCCGCGTGGCCAACCGGCGATGAAACGCGGCTCAAGATAGAAGTCAGATTCACAATCTGCTGGCAGGATTCTTCATCTCGCGTGAAAGCTTCGCGGGTCGATCCAGCGTCTTGGGAGCGAACTTGCTCCCGGATGACGCCAAGCATCCGACACTGCAATCCAAGCCAAGAACGATGACCCGCACCCTCCTCTTCGCCGCACTTGCCACCGCAACCCTGTCCGCCGAATCGCCCCGGATTTCCGGAATCTACCCGCATCTCGCGATGTTTAACAACGAGGGCGAATGCGGCACCGGTGCCGTGGTCCCATGGGCGGACCGCCTCTGGGTCGTCACCTACGCTCCTCACCAGCCGACGGGCTCATCCGACAAGCTCTACGAGATCACCCCCGACCTCCGGCAGATCATCCGCCCGGAATCCATCGGCGGCACCCCGGCCAACCGGATGATCCACGATGAATCCCAGCAGCTCTTCATCGGGCCCCATGTCATTTCCGCGGACGGGAAAGTCCGCACCATTCCCTACTCGAAAATGCTCGGCCGCCCCACCGGCAATGCCCGCCACCTCACCGATCCCGCCGGCAAGATCTACTACGCCACGATGGAAGAGGGCATCTACGAAGTCGACGTCAAGACCCTGGAGCCCACCGAGCTGTTCGCCGACAACCAAGGCCAGATCGGCCACTATGACGACACGGCCAGCAAGCGCCGCGTCGCCGGCCTACCCGGCTATCACGGCAAAGGCCTCTATTCCGGACAAGGCCGCCTGATCTACGCCAACAACGGCGAAACCGGCAGCGCGGCTAAAACCAACCCCGCCACCCCGTCCGGCGTCCTCGGCACGTGGGACGGCAAGGCGGAGACCTTCGAAGTCGTCCGCCGCAACCAGTTCACCGAAGTCACCGGCCCCGGCGGCATCCACGGCAGCAAAAACCCGGCCACCGACCCCGTCTGGTCGATGGGCTGGGACCACCGCTCGCTCATCCTGATGCTGCTCGACGGCGGCAAATGGCACGCCTACCGCCTGCCCAAGGGCTCTCACTCCTACGACGGGGCCCACGGCTGGAACACCGAGTGGCCGCGCATCCGCGAGATCGGCGAAGGCGACCAGCTGCTCGCCACCATGCACGGCACCTTCTGGAAATTCCCGAAGACCTTCTCGCTCAAGAACAGCGCCGGCATCGCCCCGCGCTCGAACTATCTCAAAGTCATCGGCGACTTCGCCCTTTGGAAAAATCGCGTGGTCTTCGGCTGCGACGACACCGCCAAGTCCGAGTTCCTCAACAAGAGCAAGGCCAAGGGCAACATCGCCGCGCCCCGCTCGCAGTCGAACCTCTGGTTCGTCGAACCCGCGGCCATCGACAAGCTCGGCCCGGCCATCGGCCGCGGCGCGGTGTGGCTCGATGAAGCCGTGAAGGCCGGCGTGCCCTCCGATCCCTATCTCTTCTCCGGCTACTCGCGCCGCGGAGTCCACCTGCATCACACCGGCGACTCTCCGGTGACTTTCTCCTTCGAGGCCGACCTCGCCGGCAACGGCACGTGGTCACCGCTCACCAAGATCACCGTTCCGGCCAAGGAACACCGATGGCTCGCCTTCACCCCGGAACAAGCCGGCGCGTGGATCCGGATCACCCCGGATGCCGATGCCCCCGGCGTCACCGCTTCCTATCAGTATTCCAACTCCGACGAACGCAGTAGTTCCCCCGCGGAAATTTTCACCGGCCTCGCCAAGGCCAGCGACAGCAAGGTCATCGGCGGCCTGATCCGCGCCCGCGACGGCAATAGCGGCAACCTCGCCCTCGCCGCCGTCGACGCGGATGGCAAGGACGCCGGTTGCTACCAGCTCGATGCCGCCTTGAACCTCAAGCCGGCCGACGACGCAGCGCTTCACACGCACACCCTCCAGAACACGAAGATCCCGGTCGGCGTGGTCCAGACCGACGCCGCCTCGGTCGTGTTCATCGACGACGCTGGCAAACGCTGGCGCCTGCCGAAGGGCGACGCCGCCCTCGACACGGCCAGCCCGCTCGGCGACAGCCGCGCCGCCCGCGAGGTCGCCACCGAGCGCGACCTATTCCACGCCCACGGCACCTTTTACGAACTTCCCGCCCGCAATGCCGGCGGCTTCGCCAAGGTTCGCCCGGTCACCACGCATAACTTCCGCGTTCATGATTTCTGCTCGTTCCGCGGCCTCTTCCTCATGACCGGCATCGCCGCCGACGCACCGCCCGGTAATCCCCATCTCATCCGCTCCGCCGACGGCAAAGCGAGGCTCTGGGCGGGAGCCATCGACGACATCTGGAGCATGGGCAAGCCCCGCGGCCAAGGCGGCCCGTGGAAGGACACCGCGGTGAAAGCCGGCACGGTCTCCGATCCCTACCTGATGACCGCCTACGACAAGAAGTCGCTCACTCTCACCGCCGACAAGGACGCCATCCTCACCGCCGAGATCGACCTCAGCGGCGACGGCAAATGGGTCATCTACCAGAGCTTCCCCGTCAAAGCCGGCACTCCGCTGAAGCACGACTTCCCCAATGGCTTCTCCGCCTATTGGATTCGTTTCAAATCCGACAAGGAAGCCACCGTCGGAGCCCAGCTCGAATACCGCTAGTCGGACGCAAAGCGCAGCGCCGGACCCGTCCGGGGGATCCCCGGGTCGATCTCCGCGCAAATAACCCGGGCGATCGTGCAGATTGCCCGCTGGTTCCGTAACGCTCACGCAGAGAGCTACGCTGAATCGTAGCCACACCTTCCTTTCAAAAACCTTAGATACCACTGGCCTTCAACGCTTTAAAAGTTTAAGCGAAAGCTTTCTGAATCCCCTCCTCTCATCCGCGTCCAATGGGAGCGCAACAAGCTAAATTCAGACGTCATGAACACAACCCGACACGCTTTGGTGGCGACCATCACCGCATTTTCCGCATGGGGGACCTTGCTATTCCCCATGGCGGGAACCGCACAGGCCCAAGAACAAGGACAGCAGGAACAGGAGATCCTAACCCGGGGCCCGGTCCACGAAGCCTTCGCTGCCTCCATCAATTTCGAGCCTCAGGCTGGCATCCTGATCGACACCCAGCCTCCGGAATTGATCGACGAACTGCCACCGGAACAGCAATTGGAAGGCGACAACGTCACCTGGATTTCAGGCTACTGGGCCTGGGACGAAGAGCAGGGCGATTTCCTTTGGATCAGCGGCGTCTGGCGCAATATCCCGCCGGACCGCGAGTGGATCCCCGGCTATTGGAACGAAACGGAATCCAGGTATCAGTGGGTCTCCGGTTACTGGGAAGATCTGGGCGCGACGGAGGTAACCTATCTCCCGGCACCCCCCAAGTCCGTCGAAGCCGGCCCCAACGTCGAAGCCCCTTCATCCAATCACTCGTGGATCCCCGGTCAATGGGCCTGGTCCGAATCCCGCTATCGCTGGAGCCCCGGCTACTGGGAACCACTTCGCGACAACTGGACCTATGTGCCCAGTTATTACAACTGGTCCCCGCGTGGATACATTTATGTCAATGGTTACTGGGACTACTCGGTGGCCCGCCGCGGGGTGATTTTCGCCCCGGTCCATTTCCGCGGGGACTATTACCGTCGTCCCGGATTCAGCTTCTCGCCGGTGACGGTGATCAGCCTGGCCTTGCTGGCTGACCATCTTTTTGTCCGCCCGTCCTATGGACACTACTACTACGGCGATTACTATGAACCCCGCTATCGCAACAGCGGCTTCTACGCTTCGTTTTCCTACAGCTCGGTGCATCGCGGCTACGATCCGATCTATGCCCACCAGCTCTGGCACCATCGCGATGACCGCGACTGGGAGCGCCGCCGCAGCGACGACTTCAACTATTACCGTGACAACCGCGATGCCCGGCCGCCGCAAACCTGGGCCGCGCTGCGGGAAATGCCGAATGGCGGCCGTGGCTTCAAAGGCCGCAACGCCGACTACACGGTCGCCTCGCCGATCGAACAGTTCGCCAAAAGCGAAGGAGACGGCAAGCGCTTCAAGAAACTCGAGCAACCGGCGCGCGAACGCATCGTCGCCCAGCGCCAGGAAATGCGCACCTTCCGCGACGAGCGGAAGAAGGTCGAATCGGGTGGAGGCCCTCTCCGCGAAAAAGCCGAGGGCTCGGAAGTCAAGGCCGCCAAGGTGAAGGTCGCCCGCTCGCCCATCATGGGGAAGAAAGCCGAGCAACTCGCAAAGGAAGAAGCGCCGCCGCCACGCCGCAAAAACGCCGCTCCCACCGGCGAGGAGGCGCCCGGCAAGGGAAACGCGCCACGCACTGGCAAAGATGCGCCGGACCGCGACGGTCAGCCCATGACGGACCGCGACCCCAAAGCGAAGCCCGAACGTGAACCGAAGACCCAGCAAGACCCCAAGGTGAAGCCCGAGCGCGAGCCCAAGACCCAGCAGGAGCCCAAGGTCAAACCCGAGCGCGAGCCGAAGACCCAGCGCGAGCCGATGGTGAAGCCTGAGCGCGAGCCCAAGACCCAACAGGAGCCCAAGGTGAAGCCCGAGCGAGAAACCAAGGTTCAACCGGAACGCAAGGTTCAGCCGGAGGGCGAGAAGAAGGAGAAGCCCGAGCGCGAGAAGAAGGAGAAGTAATCCGCCGGGACGGACTTGATCGCGGGAGCCGCAAGGCTCCCGCGACCCGGAACATCAATCAAAAGCGCCGGCGGGGACCAAGGCCTTGGGCAAGGGATCCGCGCCGGAAGCGGCAACGGCGCCGGGCAGCAGGGCAGCAGGGCAGCAGGGCAGCAGGGCGAACAACCGGATCGGGAATGCGTTCACGGTGACGCGATCTTCGGTTGAGATCCTTACCCTTTTGTCAAAACCCCCGTGCCCTTGATGAACTTGGGCGAATTCTTCGCATCATAACTGCCGGCGGGTTGCGGCTTCCCGTCGAAGAAGAGTTTCCCGACGCGCGCTTCACCCGTGAAGTTCAGCTCCAACGTCGCCCCTGCGGAGATGTCGATCTCCGTGCTATCGCCGAGGCTACGAGCGTTCGAGAGGGAAAGAACACCCTGGGTCACCCGGGTCGGACCGCTGTGGGTGTTGGCTCCGGACAAGGTCCATGTTCCACTGCCGGACTTGACGACCGATGTGGACGCTTTGCCCGCGCGGTCGTGGGGATCGATGATCGCTCCGGCAATCTCGCCGGCGCCCGCGGTGTCACCCCTGAGCACGATCATCTTGTCGGCACCATAACCGGAGATCAGCAAGGAGCTGGTGAGCTTCAGCAGGCCGGTGCCGGATTGGTCGAACGTCACGGTGGCATTCTTCCCGGCGAGATTGATCACGCGGTCGGAGGTTTCACCGGGGCCGGAATAAATCAGGGAGCACTCCCCATCCCTGCCTTCCTCACCGATGACGATCTCGCCGGCCTCGATGTCCATCGGCGCTCCGAGGCTGCTGCTGGCCCTGCCCTTTCCTTTGCCAAAGCTGTTGAGGCTCGAAACACTCAAGGTCCCGCTCTCAAGGACCGTCCTGCCGGTATAAGTGTTGTTGCCTGAAAGCTTCATCACACCTGCCCCGCATTTCTTGAAACGGAACGAACCGCCACCCGGACCCTTGGAATCCGTGATGTTGGCGGAAACAATCACCGGAGCGTTGGAGTTGGCCGTATCCAGGGACAAGAACGAACCACCCATCAAGCCATTCTCATGGACCGCCGTGCAGAGATTCCCCAACAGCTTGCCAAGCTGCTCCCCGCTGAACTCACCGGGCCCGCCGACATTGAGCCGCAGCGTCGCGGCCTTGTGAACGGTGATGTTCGCCGGAGTCCATTTCGCGCTGTCACCGTTGTAGAGTCCCGCGGCCTTTTTAACAACCAGAGTCCCCGGGAAGATGGTGGTCGGACCGGTGTAGGTGTTGGTGCCTTCAAGGGTCACGGTGCCACCCGGGACCATGTTGAGGTAGGTTCCATTGCTACCATGCAGGGTAAAGCCACCGGGGCCGCTCATCTCGCCGGAAATCGTGCAATTGCCGATGAGGTTGGCGGTCCCGTTGAGCTTGATGGAACCGCTCAGGGAGCAATGGAAGAGCGTGCCATTTTGAATCACCACAGGATTCGCGATGGTGCTCCCGGTCGACAAGGTGCCGAACTGATCCAGGGTTACCGTCCCGGTTCCCAGACCATCCTCCTTCCTCACGTTGATCTTGCCGCCGTTGATCAGGGTCCCGCCGCTGTAGGTGTTGGAGTTGTTGATCTGCAGGATCCCGAAATGCACATCGTGGAAGTTGATGCCGGCGACATCGGGATCACCGGAGCTGTTGAGAACCAAAGCGTGGGGACCCGAGATGGTGCCGTTGAAGCTGAGGAAGCAATTGGGATCCTTGTCGGGTGCGGTAGTCACCATGAGATCCTCCTGAAGGTTCACAGGGACGTTGATGTCGACCCGTCCGCACCTGCCGGCATGGATCACCGGAGCGATGTTTTTGGCATGGCCGCTGGTGAAAGTCATGCCGCTGCCGTTCAAAACCAGACCGCCGGCACGATCTCCGAGGACGAGTTGATTCAACAGGAATCCTTCCTTCAAATCATTGCTGGCGGTGCAAGCACCACCCGGGTTGAAGTTCAAAATGTAGTCCGCCAGTCCGGCGCTTTCCGGTGCGGCATTGCCCGACCAACTTGCCGCCTCGCTCCAGTCGCCGTCACCGGCTTTGCTCCAGGTGAATGCGTTCGGCTTGTCGCTCTTGACCACCGCCACCGTCACCGTCTGCGTGGACTTGTCCTGGGCGGTGATGACGTAGGTCTGCGGCTTGGTGAAATCCAGAGCCGTGCCGGACGCGGGAACCGCCGTCGCGAATGGCGAAAGCGTGAAGGTGGGGGCCAGGGCTTTGACGTCGCCAGCCTTTGGCATCTGGATCACGATGCGATTCCTGGAAACGGCGGCGGACAGGCTGCCCGTTAGCGTGAAGCCAGTCATCTCCTTGGCCTTGCTGACGGGAGTCCTGTTCACCGTGACGACATACTTTCTGATCGCGCCGTCTTGCCCCGTGACGGTATAGGCCTGCGGCTTGGTGAAGTCGTTGCCGACACCGGTGGCCGGGCTGACGGTGGCCCCTTCCGACACCTTGATGTTGGGTGCGAGTTTCGCGACATCCGTGGCATGAGGAACGGTAAGGCGGATGCCGGTCTTGGAAACATTCGCGGGAGGCAGGCCCGGAAAAGAGAACTCCCGGATCTCGTTCCTGGCAGGAGCGACGAAGGGCTTGTCGTCCTTGCGCGACATGAATGGAGGCGCGCCTTTTACGTTACTAGCCGTCCAGGGTAGCGTGGCGGCCTTCGCCGGGTCGATGTATTCGGTCAAATCCCGCATGGCGATGCACTTGTAGCCATTATCCTTGAGATATTGCATCATCGCCCTGAAGGTCGATGGCTCCAGGCTGACCGGTGGATGTTCCATGTCCGGCACGCCGTGGAAACAGAAGACAACAACCTGCCCCTGGCAGGCCTGCTGGGCCTGTTTGATGAAGTTCTCGATCGGGACTCCGTCATGAATCGAGAACGACGGCACGTCGAATGGATTGTCCACCGTCGGACGATAGGGCCGCTCGTGTCCCCCGCGTCCGAAGGTGTAACCATGGGCGGCCAGTTTCGGACAGTCGTTCCAGTTCACCTGATAGATCGGCCAGCAAAGTGTCGTCATCAGCGGACCCCCGTGGGCCAGGACCTGATCCTCCATGGCCATCACCGGCCCGTATCCCGAGGAATGCCCCAGGGTATGGTTGCCGATCTCGAGACCCTCCGCATCCATCGCGATCATCTGGCGGTACGTCAGATACCAATCCTTGCGGGTCTTGAACGAATCGAAGTCGCAAACATAAATCGTCCCGCCGAATCCCATTTCCTTGAGGATCGGAGCCACCACCGTCGCATGGCTGGCCGGCGCATCGTCGAAGGTGAGCACGATCAATTTGTCGGGGATTGGCTTGAGCAGGACGCCGATGGGGTCGGGATCGACCGCGGTCGGTTCGGCCGCGACATGCAGCACGATGGCCGCAAGCAGCACGATGCCCGGGAGCAGCAGGGCTCTTCCAAAGGGGAGGGATTTCATGCGATGGTTCCGCCAAACTGGTGTTCCCGACCGGAAACTCAAGACCGGATTGGCACCTCCTGGATGGCCGACCGGCTGGTCACAGCCGCCCCGCCGCCTTGATGTCCAGATAGCGATTCGCCAGCGCCACCGGAAACTGCTGCGCCGGCACGTCCAGCGTCAGAATCCCAAAGCCCTGCAAAGTCGCCAGCACCTCGGAGCGCTCGGCATCGTAGCGCTCCGCCGCCGCGAACCGCAGCGCACCCCCGAAGTCCTCGATCGGCCGGGTGCGCGAGTCCTCGACCGATCGCTCGCGCAGGCTGGCCAGCATCACGAGATGACGCGACCGCAGCAAGCGCATCGCCGGCACCAGTTCCGAGGCATCTTCGCCCCGCAGATTGGTCATCACCACCACCAGCGCGCGCCGCTTCTGCCGGCCCAACAGAAGCTCCGCCGCCGCCGAGAAATCGCTCGGCTCCGGCGTGGTCTGGTAGTCGAAGAGATGGTTCAGCAGCACCGACATCGAGTGCGATCCCTTCACCGGCGGCAGCCAGCGCCGCATCCCGCCGAAAGCCTGCACACCGACCTGGTCGCCCTGCCGCAGCGCGACGTAAGAGAGCAGCAGCATCGCGTTCAAGCAGTGGTCGAACTGCGGCAGCTCGCCATCCATCGCCCGCATCCGCCGCCCGGTGTCCGTTAGAAAGACCACCGTCTGGTTGCGCTGTTCCTGGAATTCGCGGCTGATCAGCATCGCCCGCCGTGAAGTCGCCTTCCAGTCGATCTGCGAAAACGGATCGCCCTCCCGATACTCCCGGAGCTGGTGGAAATCCCGGCTGCTCCCGGCGAAGGCTTTTCTCACGATCCCCATCTGGTCCTGCCGCGCCTGCATCGCCAGCAGGGCGAAGCGCAGCACCGGCTCGTAGTCCGGATAAACCTTCGCTTCGCCGGCCTCCCCCGCCAGATCCTTCTTCCGCCAAAGTCCCAGCGGCGAATCACGCCGCACGTGGATCCTCTCGAACTTCGCGATCCCCCGCTCGAGAATCCGCACCGCATGCGTCACCCGAGCCTTGCCACCCGCCGGGATGCTTCCCGTCCACGGCATCGCCTCCGCCTCCGCCCCGGCCGGGACGCCGTCGAAAACCTCCACCACCGCCGGCACCCGCCCCGGGTTCACGATGTCCAGCCGCACCTCCGCCGCTTCCCCCACCGCAAAGCGCCCCGGCAGCCGCCGCGTCACCTCCACCCTCCTCAAGCGCATCAGCGTCACCGCATCAAACAACGCCAGCACCCCGAAGCCCGCCCCACTCATCCACCACGCCGGCACCAGCTCACGCCACACCGATGCGGCAAGCCCGAAAAAGGCCCACCCCACCACGATCCACAGCGCTCTCCCGGTCGGACTCATCCGTTCTCAAATCAAAAATCAACAATCATCAATCGACAATTAGCCATGGATCACTGCCGCGGCGCCGGCACCGACTCCACGATCCCCTTCAGCACCTCGTCCATCGACTGCCCGCCCATCGCCACTTCCGGCGCGAGTTGCACCCGATGCCGCAGCACCGGCAGCGAGGCCGCCTTGATGTCGTCCGGGATCACGAAATGACGGCCGTGCATCAGCGCGATCGCCTTGCCGATCCGCACCAGCGCGATCGCCCCGCGCGTCCCCGCGCCGAGCCACACCGACCGAGCCTCGCGCGTCGCCTGGACGATCGCCACCGCGTAGTCGACCACCTCGCGCACCACTTGCACCGCGGCCGTCGCCGCCTGGGCCCGCACCACGTCATCGGGTGAAGCGACCACGTGGAGCGAGTCCGACGCCGTATCACCCGGCGCTTCCGAAGAAGCCCGCGCCACGATCTCCGACTCGGCATCCGGCGCCGGATAGTCGATCAGGATCTTCATCAGGAAGCGGTCGAGCTGCGCCTCCGGCAGCGGATAGGTCCCTTCGTGCTCCACCGGATTCTGCGTCGCCAGCGTCATGAAGGGCGGCGAAAGTTTCAGTGTCTCGCCATCGATCGTTACCTGCCGCTCCTGCATCACTTCTAACAGCGCCGCCTGGGTCTTCGCCGGCGCACGGTTGATCTCGTCCGCCAGCAGCAGGTTGCAGAACACCGGCCCGCGGCGGAGCTGGAAGGTCTGGCTCTTCATGTCGAACAAGCGGAAGCCGGTCACGTCGGACGGCATCAGGTCCGGCGTGAACTGGATGCGCCCGAAGTCGCCGCCAAAGGCCCGCGCCAGGGCGATCACGAGCTGCGTTTTTCCCAGCCCCGGCTTGCCCTCCAGCAGCACGTGGCCGCCGGCCAGCAACCCGGCCAGCACCTGGCTGACCACCTCGCGCTGGCCCAGCACGGCATGTTCGACCTGCGCCCGCAGGCGGGCCACCAGCGCGGAAGCATCCGACGACGGCGGGGCGGAATGATAGACGGCTTCTTCAGTCATGTGAGGGATAAGTGAATCTTTTGCAAATCGGCCAGCACCCGCGTGAACGACGTCGCGTCGCCCGGTTGCTCATGAGTCATCGCCCGCTGCGCACGCTCGCGGGTCACCCCGGCACGTTGGGCGATCCATTCGAAAAGGTCGCCATCGCGATGGCCCGCAGCCGCCAACCGCTGGGCGCGGTCCAGCACCGACTCGCGCAGCGGCCGCAGCAGCGATGCGCCCTTGTCCAGCCGCCATTGGAAATCGCCGAGCGCTTCCAGGTGATGGTCGTAGTCGCGCAGCTTCGAAGGCGGATCCTCGCGCCGCAGCGGGCCGAAGCGCGGCATGTTCTTCCACAGCCAGAATACCGTCACCGCGAGTAACCCCGCCAGCGCCGGCCAACCGTGCTTCCACAGCAGCGCCCACAGCGAAAGCGCGGCATCGCGCACGATCACCACGGTTCCCTCATACGGCGATGCCTCCACCATCGCGAGCAGCAGCGCCGCGTGGTCGTGGTCGCCGATGTAGCGGTTCCGGAATGGCCGCGCGTCCGCCATCACCGTGATCAAGCCCTCGCCGTATTCCGTCCACCCCATCAGCCGCCGCTTCTTGCCATCGACTTTCACGCCGGCCGATGACTCGGCCAGCACCTCGTAACGGCTTCCGTCTCTCCGCAGCCGCTTTGCCTCGATCTTGTTACCCCGTTCGACCACCACGCCGGCCGTCTCTAACATCTCGGCCAGCGGATCCGGCACCAGCGGCTTCGAGTCCGCCTCGCCGAAGCCTCGCGGAAACCGCGACCAGTCATCGCGATAGGACTCAGCGTGCTCCACCAGGCACAGCAGATGCCCGCCGTCCGCCACCCACTCGTCCAGCTCGCGGGCATAGGATTTCGTGGTGATCACCGACGCCGGCACGATCATCACCGCGACATCTTCATCCAGCCCCGGCCAGCCCGGCTTGCTCTCCACCGTGTAGCTGTTCGCTTCGAGGAAACGCCCCGCCGCCAGATACGCATCGAGCCGAGCCTTCCCCTTGTAGCCGGTCTCGACCTTGCGCGTCGTCCCGCCACCGTCGCATCCGGCTAACAAGGCACCCACCAGGATCAGCAGCAGCGCCCTCATCGCGCCCTCCCTTCCGCAAATGGCCAGCTCGCACAGAGCTCCTGCATCGCCTCGTCCGGCGGCGCGCTGCGGCCGTACGCCAGCCGCATCCACGTTTCGGTCAACCCGCTGAAATACCCGGCGTGCGCCGCCGCCTCCGCCGCCACCCGGCGCAGGCAGTCGCTCTCGGTGTCCGACTCCGCGATCTCCACGCCGCCGGTCGCAATCAATCTCGAAATTGTCCCGCGGTAGAGCAGGCTCATCGCCTCCTGCCGCCTCCCGACCCGCCATAGCTCCATCGCCGCCGCGGGAATGTCCGGCGGCAAGCTCTCCGGCGCCACTTCCATCCCCATCACCACCCGCACCTGCGGCGGCGGCACCCGCTTCGCCCCGACGCTCCCGTTGCCGCGGAAAAAATGCCGGTAGCGCCAGATCAGCCAGACCACGAAGGCGACGAAGGCACCCAGGATAAGCCACATCAGCGCCTGCGCGATTCCGGCCAACCACGATCCGTCCCAGTTCCAGGATGACGGGTTCCTCGTCTTCGGCACCCGTTCTTCGACCGAGTGCACCGTGAAATCCTCGTGCGCCTTCACTTCCTCGATCATCTCCTTCGGTCCCGCTTCGACCTCCGCCTCCGCCACCGGCGTCATCCCGAAGGCCAGCAGCAGCCCCAGCAAGGCCGCTCCCGCGCCGCGCAGCCGGTTGCCCAGCCGGCGGAACGCCAGCTCGACATCCCAGCCCTCGATCCAAGTACGATGGTTCACGTAGATGCCGAAGCCCGCGCCGGTAGAGAAGACATCCACCAGCGACATCGACAGCAGCAGCGAAATCAGTCCCAGCCAGCCGACCGCCGCAGGAATCTCGCCCCAGGAATCATCCTTCCATGCTTCCAGCAGCGCCTTCCATTCCTCCGCCTGACCGGCGGGCAGGAACATCATCGCCGTGAAGAACACCGACAGCGCCAGCCAGCCGGTCAAGGCCGCGCGCCACAGCGCCAGCATCACCACCGTCGCATCGCCGCGCCGCAGCAGCAGCCGCACCCGCTGCCCATAGTCCTTGCCCCGCAGCCCTTCCAAATCCTCCACCGCCATCGTCAGCGGCCGCCACGGCGAAAAGCGCGCCCACAGCATCCGGAAACCGAAGCGCCGGACACAGGCCCGCGGCAACTCGCGGAAAATCTCCTTCCACCGCGGCAGCTCGCCGAACAGCCGCCGGCTCAGCACGAACAGCACCAGCCGCGATCCCACCGGCATCCACCACCAGCACAGCAGCACCAGCAGCACCGGATAGTCGCGCAGCAGGAAAGGCGACAGTACGATCACCGGCAACATCCCCAGCCACCAGCTCGCGAAGAGCCGCCAGAAATCCCGCCGCACCAGCGCGAGCCCGAGATCCACCGCTTCCCAATCGCTGCGTGGCCGCAACTCCGCCGTCACCCCCTCAAGCCGCACGGGTCCCCCTTCCCATCGCCATGAAATACACCACGTGCAGCACCCAGCCCGCGATCCCCACCGCGTACTTCACGTCCGCCGGAAAGGCCCGCGCCGACCAGAATCCTTCCACCACCGCCGCGAACGCCGTCATCAACCCCGCCCCGGCGATCAACGGCAGCGCGCGCTTCGCCGCCTCGGCGATCGCCCGCCCGCGCGGGTAGCGTCCGGGCTTCAACACTCCCAGCCCGATCCTCATCCCCGCCATCCCCGCCACCACCATCCCCAGCAGCTCGTACGACGAGTGCCCCGCGACGAAAGTCCAGAACGACTCCGGATTGCACGCATAGTGGACATAGCCCGTCGCCGCCCCGATCTGGATGCCGTTGAAGACCAGGAAGAAGATGGTGCCGAGACACGCCACGATGCCCCCGGCAAAGATCTGGAAATCGATCCCCACGTTATTCTGGATGTAGTGGGTGAACATCATGAAGTTCGACCCGTAGGCGCTGCGGACATGACTGATCTGCTGCTCCTGGTCGCCGCCGTACATCGCCTCCATGTCCTGCATCCCCTCGGGTCCCAGCGTCGCGCGGATCCAGTCGATATCGAGCCAGGCCGACGCCATCATGCCGAAGAACGGCACCCAGAACATCGCATTGCACAGCCAGAACAAGCGCCACTCCGCACGGACCGCCTGCGGGAAACCGATCATCAGGAACTTCACCACCGACTCCATCCCCGCCCGGCGGCTCCGGTAAAGCAGCTTGTAGCCGCGGATGACCAGCGTGTTCAGCCGGTCGATCACCTGGCCCGAATACATCCGGTGCCGCGCCAGCGCCAGGTCCGCACATGCCTCGCGGAAGCGCCGCGGCAAGTCCGCCACGCCGGGCTCCGGCCGCTTCGCCTCCACGCTGGTGATCAGCCGGTCCAGCTCCACCCACTCCGCCGCGCGGCGTTCTTCAAAGGATCCCGGGCTCATCGTTTCTCTTGCAGCCAGTGAGCGATCGCCATCATCCGCGACACCCCGGCCTGGCCGGTGCCGCCCGCCAATTCATCCGCGTGGTCCGCGATCTCCGCGCGCCGGGCTTCCGACCACAGCCCCGCCCGCTCGCGGAACGCCACCACCGCCCGCACTTCCTCCGGCCGCAGCGCCACCGCCGGCCGGGCCGCTTCCATCGGCGGCGGCGCGGGCACCGACGGCTCGGGCAGCAACTTGTCGTAAATGACCACCGTCCCCGCCGCCAGGTCGCCCAGCCGCTGGAAACGCTTCGTCGCCAGACAGGTCGCCAGACCGAAGCCCATCGTCGGGATCCCCACGATCAGCCCGCCGAAGCACGGCATCCCGTCGGCAAAGCGCAGGAAATTCCGCAACATCGACTGCGCGAACGTCACCGGCGCGCCGGAAGTCTGCACCACCCGCAGGCCGAGCATCTTCTTCCCCGGCGTGGCTCCCCAGCGGCTCGCCTCGAAGAACACCGGATACCACCACCAGGTGAAGAACCACACCAGGTTCATCATCCCCGCTGCCACCAGGAAGCCCATCGCGAATCCCGCGAGCGACATGATGAAACCCACCACGATCAGACCCGCGATCTGGATCGCCACGTCGATCCCCAACGCCATCCCCCGCAGCAGCGGTCCGGCGATCCGCAGGCGCACCTCCACCCCTTCAGCCAGTTCGATGGCCTGCAAGGTGTCGATCCGTCCCGCAACTTCCTCCATATCCCGAATTTCGGACCGAAACTAGCCTCTCCCGCCGTTCCGTAAAGCCCGTTCCCCCCATCCGCAGGAAGAACCGTCCTGCCCGGCTGCGCTCCTCCGGACAGAGGCCGCATGGCACCTTCCCTGCCTTCTCACCCCAGCCATCCACCACCTCCCCCTTCCTTGCACTCATGACCATTCCATGACAAATCCCACACCGGAAGCTGCCACTTTCACTCCCATGACCCTCCACCGTCTCCCCCTCGCCCTGCTCGCCGCCGCTTCCCTGACGCTGACCGCCCCGCTCCGCGCCCAGGCCACCGCTCCCGACCCCGACCTCCGCGAACTCCTGCGCGACGCCCTCTACACCGAGGAAGTCACCCGCGACCCCGAAGCCGCCGCGAAGCAGTACGAAGAACTCATCGCCCGGCACGAGGAGCAGCGGCCCTTCGCCGCCAACGCCCTGTTCCGCCTCGCCGAGATCCGCCACCGGCAGGATCGCAAGGAGGAAGCCGCCGCGCTCTACCGCCGGCTCCTGAGCGTCTTCCCCGATGCCGAGCTCCAGGCAAAACTCTCCCGCGAGCGCTTGGCCGGCCTCGGCGAAGTGGCTCCGGCGGCGGAAAACTCGCCCCCGGACGAGGAATCCAAGGAGCTGCAGCGTCTCCAACAAATCGCCGAAGCCAGCCCGGACCTCCTTCGGAAGCCCGAGATCCTCGTCAAGACCGTGATGAACGGTTGGGTGCGGCCGACCGCCTTCCTGCTCGAGCGGGTTTCCTCGCCGTCATTGGATGCCTCCGCCCTCGAAATGGCCGCGAGCCTGGGTCATCTCGCGATTGTCAAAATGGTCCTCGCCCGCGGACTCGATCCCAAGGGGGAAGGCGCCGCAGTCGCGATCTTGGAGGCAGCCGAAGCTGGCAATCTGGAGATCGTGAAAACCCTGCTCGCCGCCGGGGTCAGCCCGGATGGCAAGTTGAAAGACAGCCGCTCCACCCCGCTGGTCGTCGCCGCCCGCAAAGGCAATCTCGAACTCGCCCGCCTGCTGATCGAAAAAGGGGCCGATGTGAACCTGATGCCGCTCCGGTGTTTCCCTCAACTGAGAAAGGGTGAGTATTACATCGGCGGACCGCTGCACGAGGCCATCGGTTTCGATCAGCCGGAAATCATCGACCTGCTGCTGGCTAACAAGGCCGACGTCAACCTGCTCGAGCCCCGCGGCAAGCTCACCCCGCTCTGGCTCGCCGCATGGAAAGGCAAGCCGGACCTGATCAAACGGCTGCTGGATCTCGGCGCGGATCCCGACACCGAGAGCGTCAAGCAATTCCAAAATAACGGATTCGAGGGCTATCCCGGGCAATCCACACCGCTGGAACGCGCCATCATCGCGGGGTCGGTCGAGAGCGTGAAGCTGCTGCTGGAAGCGAAAGATGCCCGCAAGACTCCGTTGGAATCGACCCTCCTTTTTGACGCCGTTATCTCCCATCGGACCGACCAAACCCTCGATATCGCGAAGCTGCTGCTCGACCACGGCGCGGACCCGAATCCCACCTTGCCGCCCTTCAATTCACTGCTGGAAGAGGCTTCCAAGGGCTTCAACAGCACCATTGGCAACCTGATCGACTTTGACAAAGTCTGGCCGGTCGTCGAGCTGCTGCTGGAGCGCGGCAGCAAGGTCGATCCCGAATGGGAAGAGTCCGGCTTCGCATCGGCCAACCAAAAGATGCGAGTCGGTCTTCTCCGTTCAATTTCCTATCCGAAATGGGCGACGGAGAAGTCCATCCGGATCGTCGATCTCCAACAGTATTCCCAAGCTTGGCCACCCGCAGTCCCCACGACGCCTGACGCCGGGCCGCCGCTGCTGGAGCAATGGTTATTGGAGGAGGAAGAACGGGACTTGGGCAATCTCTACAAGAATTTCGCGGAGTTCGCCCTCTTTCGGAAGACCGATGCGGGAATCGTGGAAGTCACGGTCTTCCTCCTCGATGCTGCCGAGGCTTTCCCGCAACTCCAGTGGGGGGATATCCTGGAGATACGGAATCCTTACGGGAATAACAGCTCGGCTCGCTGGGACGACAAGGCGAGGAAAGCCATGAGCCAGCGGGTGAAGGTGACCCCCAAGCCGCCCGAACCCGGACGCCCGATGCCAGTGCCCGTTGAACCTCCCGCGCAGCGTGATCCGCGGCTTCGTATGTTGCCGCCTCCGTCCCCGAGCCGCTAAGCCATGACGGAGCGCTCCGCCACTTCCCTTCACGGGCTCACGCTCGCCGTAGTGCTGCCGCTGGGCATCCTCATCGTGCTGGCACTACAGGGAACGCGGTCGCAAGCCGAGGCGGCGTGGGATGCGAAGCAGGAAGAATCGGAGCGCGCGGCGGAAGGAGTCGCGGACTACCTCGCGAAGGAGCTCACCCGCAAAACCTCCAGCTTCAAACGCTTCGCCAACCCGCCACTGCCGGGCACCTCGTCGCCTCTGGACGCGATACTGGATGGCGATGACATCGCCGCCCTGACCAAGCTCCGCGACTCGCCGGACGCGGGCTTGTCTCCCGCCGGCTTGCCACGTCGCGTGCTCGCGGCCCTGCGTTTGATCGCTCTCGATCCCGCCAGTCTCGACCGGACCACCCGCGACCGGTGGCAGCTTGCCCGACTGGTCACCGAAGAATGCCCTTCGCTACTGACAGAGACGGCTTTGAAAAGAATCGGTCCGACGTCCGCTCCCGGGGCGCGGCCGTGGGAGAAGGTGCCGGAGGTGATGCGCATGCTTCGCCACCACCCCCAAGGCGGATGGATTCAAGAGCCGGATCGCTTCTGGTGGATCGAGCCCGGCCAAGAGGAGATCAAGTTCCTCGACCCGGAAACCATCCACTGGGCGGTGCATGAAAAGTATCCGCAAGTCGCGGCACCGACCGGCTTTGGCATCCGGATTTCAACCGCCAAGTCGTTGCCACGGAGCCCCGACACACCGGACCTCTTCGCCGTCGCCCCGATCGTGTTCGGCGATGGACTCCGGGCCGAGGTCTTTCTCCGGAACGCCGATCAAGTCACCGCCGGCATCCGCCGCCAGCAGGCTTGGACCTTTTCACTGCTCGGGCTCGCCTCCGCCGTGTCGCTGGGTGGCCTCTTCTTCATCCACCGCACCCTCCGCCGCGAACGCCAGCTCAACGAGATGAAGAGCCAGTTCGTCGCCAGCGTGTCGCACGAACTCCGCGCGCCGGTCGCTTCCATCCGCCTGATGGCCGACGCGCTGGAGGCGGAGAAGGTCGCGCCGGAAACCGCGAAGGAATTCCACCGGCTGATCGCCCGCGAAGGCGCGCGGCTTTCGACGCTGGTCGGCAACGTCCTCGACCACGCGCGGATCGAGCAAGGCCGGCGGGTGTGGAAGATGGAGCCCTGCGACCTCGAATCGCTGGTCGCCGACACGCTGCGGGTGATGCAACCGCTGGCGAAGGAAAAGAACATCACGCAGCGTTCCGCCTTGTCCCCGCTGGAAGCCTCCGTCGATGCCGGGGCGATCCAGCAGGCACTGGTCAACCTGCTCGACAACGCGATCAAGTTCTCCCCCGCCGGCAGCACGGTCGAGACCTCGCTTTCCATCGACGAGGAACGTCGTACTTGGCGCATTGCCGTCCGCGACGAAGGCCCGGGCATCGCGAAAGCCGAGCAGGCCCGCATCTTCGAGCGCTTCTACCGCCCCGGCGACGAACTACGCCGCGAGACCCAAGGCACCGGCATCGGCCTCAGCCTCGTCAAAGCCATCGCCGAAGCCCACAGCGGATCGGTAACCGTCGAAAGCGAGCCGGGCCAAGGCAGCACCTTCACCCTAATTCTTCCACTGATCACTGATCACTGATCACTCGGCACTTTCCCCCATGCGACTGCTCATCATCGAAGACGAAGCCCCGATGCGCACCGCACTGGTGGAAACGCTGAAAGCCGAAGGCTACCGCGTCCTCTCCGCCGCCGACGGCATCACCGGCCTCGATCTCGCCTGCACGGAACCCTTCGACCTCGTCCTGCTCGACGTCATGATGCCGGGCCTCGACGGCTTCGCGCTGTGCCGCGAACTCCGCAAGCGCGGCCGCACCATGCCCGTGCTCATGCTCACCGCGAAGGGCCAGGTCGACGACCGCGTCGAAGGCCTCGACAGCGGCGCCGACGACTACCTGGTGAAGCCCTTTTCCCTCAAGGAACTCCTCGCCCGCGTCCGCGCCTTGCTCCGACGGAAGGAACGCGAGGAAGCAGTCGGCAGCGAACTCGTGATCGGCAGCGCCCACATCGATCTCGCGAAGCGAACCCTCACCCGCGGCGGAAGCCAAAGCACCCTGAGCGAAAAAGAAGCCGGCATTCTCCAGCTCCTCGCCGCCCACCGCGGTGAAACCGTGAGCCGCGAGAAGTTCCTCGATGTCGTCTGGGGCTACCACGCCTACCCGAGCACCCGCACCGTCGACAATTTCATCGCCGGCCTGCGCGCCAAGCTCGAGGACGACCCCGCCCACCCGCGCCATCTCCTCACCGTCCGCGGCGCCGGCTACCGCTTGGAAGTTTGAACGGGACGTTTCGACTGCCAATCGGCAACACTCCCGGCCGAACTCAACCCCAGTATCACCCCAAAAACCTCCGCGCTTGCTCCGTGTTCCCTCCGCGACCTCCGCGCCTCCGCGGTTCGTTCGTTCCAAAGAACCGCTCCCGCTCAAAGTCTTGCCACTTTCCTCCCCGCGCTCTACTCCCTGCCCCGCCATGTCCGAATCCGCCGCCACGCCCCACTCGACCGAAGCCGACCTCATCGCCGTCCGCCGTGAGAAGCTGGGCAAATTGCGCGAACTCGGCGTCGATCCCTTCGGCGCGGCCTTCGAAACCACCCACACCCCGGCCGGCCTGCGCGATGCCTTCGCGGAAGGACTCGCCGTCAAGGTCGCCGGCCGCATCAACGGCTGGCGCGACATGGGCAAGTCCTGCTTCTTCCACGTCGGCGACGTCCACGGCCAGGTCCAGGGCTACATCTCGATCAAGGACCTGCCGGAAGACCAGCTCGCGGTCTTCAAGTGCCTCGAGCGCGGCGACTGGCTGGGCATCGAGGGCGAAACCTTCCTGACCCGCACCGGCGAGCCGACCGTCAAGGTTTCCAAGTTCACCGTCCTCTCCAAGTCCCTGCGCCCGATGCCCGACAAGTGGCACGGCGTGGCCGACCGCGAGATCAAGTACCGCAAGCGCCACCTCGACCTGATGTCGAACGAGGAAAGCGCCGCGATTTTCGTGACCCGCTCGCAGATGGTCGCCGAGATCCGCGCCTTCTTCCACCAGCGCGGCTACCTCGAGGTCGAGACCCCGATGCTCCAGGACATTCCCGGCGGTGCCGCCGCCCGGCCCTTCGAGACCTACCACAACGCCCTCGGCATGCCGCTCACCATGCGCATCGCCCCGGAACTCTTCCTCAAGCGCCTGCTGGTCGGCGGCTTCACCAAGGTCTTCGAACTCAACCGCAACTTCCGCAACGAAGGCATCTCCCGCCGCCACAATCCGGAGTTCACGATGCTCGAAGCCTACCAGGCCTTCGCCGACTTCGAGATCATGGCGAACCTCGTCGAAGACCTCGTCTGCGGCCTCGCCGAGAAGTTCTGCGGCACTCTGAAGATCGAGCACAAGGACGAGGAGGGCAACGTCACCCGCACCATCAACCTGGAGCGACCCTGGAAGCGCGCGAGCTACCACGACCTGATCGCCGAAGCCGCCGGTGCCGACTTCTTCACCATCAGCGCCGAGCAACGCCGCCAGCGCTGCGAGGAACTCGGCGTGCAGATTTCCGAGAACATGGAGGACCACGAGGTCATCCAGCAGGTCTTCGAAAAGAAGGTCGAGGAGCACAGCTTCGATCCCTGCTTCGTCACCCGCGTCTCCAGCGAACTCGTCCCGCTCGCCAAGGTCACCCCCGGCGGCAAGACCGTCGAGGTCTATGAACTCATCATCAACGGCCAGGAAATCTCCCCCGGCTACTCCGAGCTCAACGACCCCGACGTCCAGCGCGACCGCCTGGAGCACCAGGCCGGCGGCGAGGAAGAGCAGAAGGTCGACTACGACTTCATCGAGACCCTCGAACACGGCATGCCCCCCGCCGGCGGCATCGGCATCGGCATCGACCGCCTGATCATGATGCTCACCGGCGCCCCGACCATCCGTGACGTGATCTTGTTCCCGCTGCTGAAGCGGAAGGACTAAGGAGCACTAAGGAGCGGGGACACTCCTGTCCCCAGCCCAACCGCGGATTCAAAACGCGTCCCACCCCTCGACATCAGACAAATCATCTGACAAGTTGTCGGTGTGAGAACGAACGTCACCACGCTCCTCCGCGACTTCCCGAAAGTCCACAAGGCCGCCTTCGCCGGCGAGGAGGTCATCATCGTGACCCGCGATGGAAATCTCCGGCTGAGCGCCGTGCCTGCCTCAGGTGAATCCATCCTCGGCAGCCTCAAGGGCGAGATCACCTTCGCGGACGATGATCTCGATCAGCCGACCACCTCGGAATCCGACTGGAAACCGTCGCTGCGAAGGCCTGCCTCGACACCCACGCGGTCATCTGGAGCCTCATGGATGATCCCCGGCTCGGCAAAAAGGCCCGAGAAGTGATCGCATCCTCGTCCCGGGACCAACTGATCGTCTCCGACATGACCTTGCTCGAAACCTCGATGCTGATTTCGAAGGGGCGGCTTCAAACCAAACACGAGCCCGGGTTCCTGCTCGGCAAGATCGCCGATAGCTTCCGGATCATCCCGATCACTCCCGAGATCGCCCACCTCGCCGTGACGCTAAAGCTCCCTCACGGCGACCCCTTCGACCGCGTCATTGCCGCTACTGCGGCCCATCATCAAGTCACACTTTTGACGCGAGACAAAGTACTGAAGCGCGCTAAGACGGTCGAGACTGTGTGGTGACGACCGAAGCAAGCCCCAAAGACTCGGTCGCGACGGACCCAATCTTGGATCTCTTCTTCACCCCTTCTCGGTCAAAGCATCCAATTGGCGCCGCTTAGAGTCGGATAGACCTCTTGACCAAGGCGTTGGGTATCAGCTCCGCCGTGCGCTTCTCTGAGGCCTCGCTGGCAGCCGTGCGCAAACCCGCCCTTGAATTCGATCCCCATCCGGCCGATGACCTGCCGAATCCTGGCCACCGGATCAGCGCCAACCCTCCCCCATCCTTGCCCCGAGCTCAGCGCGCCGTTACGGTCTCGACCCATGATCCGCACCCTCTTGCGATTTCCCATCGCGTGGCTTGTTGCCGTGCTCTTGTCGTCAGCCGCACCGGGAGAAGAAGCTTCCTCCTTTGCCGGCGAGTGGGAGACCACCTTCGGACGCATGACCTTGCAGGCCGAAGGGGAGAAGGTCACCGGCACCTACCGCATGGGCGACGGTCCGGCGCACCCCTTGCAGGGCCGGGCGGGTGCCGGAGTGCTCGACTTCTCCTACACCGAAGGACCGATCACGGGCGAGGGAAGCTTCACGCTGGCGAAGGACGGCAAATCCTTCACCGGGAAGTCGCGCGAGGCGGGCGATGAAGAGTGGAGCCCGTGGGAAGGGCGCCGGGCGGGAACGGATCTCCCGGATTTCAACGGGGTCTGGAAAACCAGCTTCGGCATGATGCGCCTGATCCAGGACGGGGAGAAGGTCCGGGGATGCTACCAATTCGGAACCCGATCCGAGATCGAAGGCACCGCAACCGATGGCGTTCTGACTTTCACCTACAAGGAGCCGGACGGCGTCGCGGGCAAGGGCACGTTCAAGCTTTCTCCCGACCGGAATGCCTTCGCCGGCGACTGGTCGGCGGACCAAGGGCAGCACGAAGGCGCGTGGGAAGGAAGCCGGGTGAAGCCGGACCAGCGGAGGAAATGGCTGGTCGTCCTGGAGGCGCATTGGGAGGAAGACCTGCGCGAGAACGAGTATTCCTTCGGCGACATGCTCCGCCAGTTCTTCACGCGGATCCCTGAAGTCGGGGTCCGTCATCGCTTCTTCGACGAACACGAGGACTTCGCCCGGTGGTGCGCCGAACTTGCCTACCTCGCGGAACCCATCGTGCTGCACATCTCCAGTCACGGCACCGAACAAGGGATCACCGTGGGTAAGCACGTGCTCGACGGGAAGTTCATCGGCGAGCAGTTGCGCGATTGCCCCCACGTGAAGCTGGTGCACCTCGGAGCCTGCCTGACCATGGCCGGACCGGTGGCGCAGGACATCCGCCAGGCCAGCGGCGGCGGATTCCCGGTCTCGGGTTACACCAGGTCCGCCGATTGGGCCGGCAGCGCCGTGATCGATTTCACCTACCTCGACCTGATCTTTTCGCGGGACATCAAACCCGGCGAAGCCGCCGGGATCGTCCAGAAAAGCATCAGTTTCTCCGGCGAGAGCGAAAGCCATCCAGGCGACATTCCACCCACGGGGCTGAAGATCCTGGAGTGAGCCCCCCTCAGCCCTTCCTGAACTTCAGCACGTAGTTCTCCTTTACCCCCTCGATCTTCACTTCCTCCACCAGCGTCAGCCCGGAGTCCTCGATCTCCTTGCGGAAGACCTCCTTGCCTGCGCGGACGTGGCCCATGATCCAGTCGCTGGAGACGCCCTCGATCCGCTCGAAATCGACCACCACCAGGATGGCGCCCGGCTTCATCGCCTTGACCAGCGAGGCCATGGACGACTTGGGATACTCGAAGTGGTGGTAGACGTCGCAGATGAAGGCGCGGTCGATCGATTCCGGCGGCAGCGAAACCGAATCCTGCGGGCACAGCACGCCGGTGATGTTCCCCTGCCCTTCCTGCTTCGCCCGCGCCTGGATGTGCTCGATGAACTTGCCGTTGATCTCCACCGCATAGACCCAGCCCTTTTCGCCGACCGCTTCCGCGAACATCCGGGTGTAGAGACCCGTCCCCGCCCCGATGTCGGCCACGCCCATGCCGGCCTTCACCTCGCAGGCGGCCAGGATCTCCTTGCGATGGAGAAACACCTCGCGGCTCTCCACCTCGAACTTCTGCAGCCACTCGTCGACCTTGAGGTTGGGATCGAGGAAGTTCTGGTTGATCCCCGGCTTCGCGCTCGCCTCGGGAACCGGCGATTCCTTGGCGACGACGAAGATGGCGAGCGTGGACAGCAGGAGCAGCGGGAGCTTCATGGCGTGCCATCCAACCCGACCAGACCCTCCAGGTGAAGCTCAAAGCAGAGCGCCAGCCGGGGAATCGGCGTGACTTCAGCGGTTAGACATGGAGGCTCACAACGATGGATTTCGCCTCCCACCGTGACTTGCTCCGGACCTTCGCCCGCGGCTGGAAGCCGCTTCTCGGCATCCACCTCGCCTTCTCCATCGTCGCCGGCGCGCTCGCGGCTCCGCTGGCCGCGGCGGCCATCCAGGGCGCGGTGCTGGTCTCCGGCGAGGCCGCCGTCAGCGATACCGATATCGCCGCATTCATCTTCAGCCCGGCCGGCGCGGTCGCCGCGCTGGCGATCGGCACCCTGGTGCTGACGCTGCAACTGCTCGGCTACGCGACGCTGCTGATTCCCTCCCGCTCGCTTTTGAAAGACGAGTCCGCCGACAGCGACCGCGTCTTGCCGCTGCTCATCCCGGCACTCCCAAGGCTGCTGCGCATCTCGTTGCGCTTCATCGTCCGGCTGGCCCTGTGCAGCCTGCCCGCCGCCGTCCTGTTAGGCGCGATCTACCTCGGGATGCTCGGCGATCACGATATCAATTTCTACCTCGCGGAGAACCCACCCGTTTTCCGCTGGGCCGTCGTGCTGGCATCGCTCGTGCTGATCGGTCATCTCATCCTCGTCGCCCGGGTCGCCACCGGCTGGGTCCACGCCCTGCCGCTCGCGATCTTCCGCGGCGAGTCGCCCGACGCCGCGTTGAGGATCAGCCGGGAAGCCGCGAACGGCCGCCGCACGACCATCTTCTACGGCCTCGTTGCCTGGGGTCTGCTCACGCCCTTCATCACCTGGCTCCTGAACCTGCCCTGGTCCGCCATCGCGCTGTGGGCCGCCGGCCATCTTCAAGACCGCCTCGGCTGGCTGATCGTGGTGCTCGGCCTTTGTTTCGCCCTGGCCAGCGGGATCGCCTGGCTCACCGGTGCCTGCGGGCTTTCGCTGCTCGCCTTGCAGAACACCCGCCTCTACCTCGACTCCGGTCTCGACGACAGTTCCCGCCCGAGCCGGCCCGCCCGCCGCCTGCCCCTGGGCTGGAAGTCGGCCATCGCCGGGGGGCTCGCCGGCTGCGGCCTGACCATCTTCCTCTCCCACCTGTGGATCGAGTCGCTCCACGATGAACATCCCGCCGTCGTCATCGCCCACCGCGGTGCCTCCGCCGTCGCGCCCGAAAACACCCTGGCCGCCGTGCGCGAGGCGGTGGAAGCCGGCGCGGACTGGGTCGAGATCGACGTCCAGGAAAGCGCGGACGGTACGGTGTTCGTCTTCCACGACAGCGACTTCAAGCGCGTCGGCGGCCCCGCCCGGCCGATCTGGGAACTCCGCGACGCCGAACTCGCGGCCATTGACATCGGTTCGTGGAAATCCCCGGCCTTCTCGGCCGAGCGGACGCCCCTGCTCGCCGACGTGCTCGCGCTGTGCAGGGACCGCTGCGGCGTGCTGATCGAGCTGAAATACTACGGACATAGTCAACGCCTTGAGGAACGAGTCGTCGGGCTCGTCGAATCCGCGGGCATGGCCGACCAAGTCATGGTCATGTCCTTGAGCCATGAAGGCATCCGCAAGATCCGCGAACTCCGGCCGGAGTGGAAGGTCGGCCTTCTCTCCAGCGTCGCCCTCGGCAACGTCACCAAGCTCGACCTCGACTTCCTCGGCCTCAACGCCCGCACCACCTCGCGCAAGCTCGTCCGGCAGGCCCACAAGCGCGGTGTCCAGGTCCACGTCTGGACCGTCAATGACCCGGTCGACATGTCCACCCAGCTCGGTCGCGGGGTCGACGGGCTGATCACCGACAATCCCGCCCTTGCCCGCAAGGTCATGACCGAGCGCGCCGATGCAAGCTTCGGCGAAAAGCTCCTGATCGACCTCGCCGCGGTCCTCGGCAGGAAGCCACCCACACCGACGCAGTGAAGTGGCTCCGCGATTGCGGTCACACTACAATTTCGGCTTCGGTGGCATCACCGGCTTCTCCCACGACTTCACACCGGGCAGTTTCGTCTCGCGACGGAAAACCTTATCGCCAGCGGTGATGTAAAGCGTCTTCAACCCAGGCCCGCCGAAGCAGAGGTTCGACGGGAACCTCGCACCGGGCGGTGGCGGCAAGATCAGGTTCACGCGGCCGGGCTGATCGAGGATCTGCACGCCCATCGCCGTGGCGACCACCAACCACCCGTCACGGGTGACCTTCAATCCATCCGCCCGGCTGCGCGGATCCGGATCGGCGGGCGGCAGGTGGAGATGATGGTAGGGCTGCACGTTTGTTAGAGAGCCATCCTTGGCGCGCATCGCCGACCAAACATAGCGTCCACCGGGATCGGCGATCTCGACGCGGGTCTGGTCCGGCGTGAGGGTGATGCCGTTGACCCCGTTGCAGCGGTCGGTGCCGAGCACCTTTTCCTGTCCCGGACGAACGATCCACACCGTCTTTTTTTCCGGCTCGGTCGCGTAGATCGTGCCGTCGTGCGCGACGACCAGATCGTTTGCCTTCAGCCCGCTCGCGTGGACTTTCTCCTGCTTCGTCGCCAGGTCCCACGAGACGATCTCCCCGCTGCCCGCCCGGCAGCCGTAGAGCCGGCCGTCGGGTCCGAAAGCGAGGCCGTTGGTGCCGCGGGTGTTCTCCAGGAAGACCGACACCTTGCCGTCCGCCGTCACGCGGTGGATCGTGTTCTTCGGGATGTCGGTGAAAAAGATCCCGCCATCCGGAGCCGGCACCGGGCCTTCGGTGAAGCCATGGCCCTCGCTGACCAGTTGCCAGTCCTCGCCGGGCAGCAGCATCTCCTTGGCACGACTACGGGAGGCCTCGTAGTTCACTCCGACCGGCTTGGGGAAATCCTTCCACAACCAGCGCAACGCCTGCGGCATGATGGCTCCGCCGTGTTGGTGGGAATGCTGACCCTCGCCCCAGACGTGCTCGACCTCGTAGCCGGCGAACTTGAGCGCCCGCTCCATCTTCTGGTTTTCCATCCACCAGTCGCCGCAGTAGATGTCGAGGTCGTTCGAACCGTCCTGCAGGAAGATCCGCAGCGGCTTCGGCTCGGTCTTGCGGACCAGCGTGGAGAATTCATCACCACCGCGCAGGCCGACGAAGGTTCCGATCATCGAATAGACCCGCCGGAAGGCATCCGGCCGCTGCCAGGCGGCATTGAACGCGGCGATCCCGCCCGATGAGGCCCCGCAGATCGCGCGGTGGTCGGGGTTGTCGCTGAGCTTGTAATCCTTCGCCACGACGGGAATCAGCTCCTCAATCAGGAAGCGCGCGTAGTCGCTACTAAAGGCGTCGTACTCATAGCTCCGGTTGAAGCGCGGCTGGCTTTCAGCATTCGGTGCCGGCACCACGCCGGGATCGACGAAAAGGCCGATGGTCACCGGCATCTCGCCCTTCGCGATCAGGTTGTCGAAGACGATCGGCACCTTGTTCGCCCCGCCTTCGTTCACATAGCCGCCGCCGTCCTGGAAGACCATCAGGCAAGCCGGCTTGGCCGGGTCATACTGCGCCGGAACGTGAAGCCAATACGCCCGCTCGGTCCCGGGGTAGATCTTGCTGCCCTTGAAAGCGTGCTTCGTCGTCACCCCCTTCGGCACGCCCTCCTGCCGGACGGACGCAGGATCGACCGGATAGGGTCCCTCGGCACGGAGGAGGGAAAGCGGGAGGAGGAAGAGGAATGCGGTGAGCTTCATGAACGTGAATCCGGTACGCAGGGCAGGCGGTAGATCTTTCCGCATGACGGGATTGGAGCGCTGGCTTGAGCCGGCATGCCTTCCATCCAAGCCGGCTAAAGCCAGCGCTCCCTCACTCCCCCACCAACCGGATCCCCTCGTCGCTGATCGTGATCCGCCGCTTCTTGAACAAGGCCCCGGTCGCCTGCTTGAAGGCCTTCTTGCTCACGCCAAGCGCCTTGTGGATCACCTCCGCCGGGCTGGCGTCGCTGATCGCCCAGAAGCCGCCGCGCTGCTTGAGTTCGTCTTCAATCCGCGTCTCCAAGTCGTCGATCCGCGCCCGGCCGGGCGGGTAGAGCGAGAGGTCGATCTTACCCTCCGGATGGACCTTCACGATGTAGCCCTTCGCCTGCTCCCCGGCGTTCAAGCGGCGGAAAACCTCGTTGGCGAACAGCACGCCGGAGTGCTTGCCTTCGACGATCGCCTTGTAGCCCAGCTCGGTCTTGCCGTAGAGCATCAGGTTCACTTCCTGGCCCTCGGCGTATTCGGCGGGCGTCTTGTTGAGGAACTTGTTCAGCCGCCGCGTCGCGACGATCCGGCCGCTGGCGGAGTCGACGTGGACATGCACGACGTAGGACTTGCCGACCTCGATCCTTTCCTTCTGCTCGCGGAACGGCAGCAGCAGGTCCTTCGGCAGTCCCCAGTCGAGGAAAGCACCGACCCCGGTGAGCTGGAGACACTCGAGGTAAGCAAAGCCGCCCGGCATCACCTTCGGGTGCTTCATCGTCGCGACCGGCCGATCCTCGGAGTCGAGGTAAAGGAACACCTCCACCTCGCCGCCGATCTGCCATTTCATCGGCATCTCGCGCCGCGGCAGCAGCACTTCGCCAAGCTCGTCCCCGGCATCGAGGAAGAGGCCGAAGGGTTGCTCACGGAGGATCGTCAGGGAGGCGCGTTCGCCGAGGTGGGCCATGGGATAGAAAGTGAACCGCCAAGGCGCAAAGGACGCCAAGGAGGAGTGAAGGGAGTCTGCGATGCCGCTCGGCGAATCGGAATCAAATCCTCAAGAAACTTGGCGCACTTGGCGTCTTGGCGGTTCACCTTTCCGCTTCACAGCAGCTTCCGCTTCTTCGGATTCCGCTTCTTCCCGCCGAAGACGACCTCCTTGATGTCGAAGGCCTCGGGGTCGTATTCCCCGCGGTACCAGCCGATCTGGCCGGTCAGCGCCTCCATATACTGGAAGGCGCCGCCGAAATCCTCCGGCGGGCAAGCGCGGGCACCGTCGATCATCACCGCGCCCTCTTCGTCGCCGTCCTCCTTCTTTTCGAGCACGACCTCGTGCAGCCAGTCCTCGGCGAAATCGTAGCGATAGAGCATCCGCATCGGCAACCGCTTCTTGCCGATGAAGTCGGCCAGCGTGAGCTTCAGCTCGTCCTGGAACTCGCCGCCCTTCGGCACCTGGTCGGCCAGGCCGACCGGGCCGATCACGTCGGTCAGCCGCTTGCCCTTGCCGTGGCGGAACTCGTGCGGGTGCTTGTTTTCCCAGCCCATCGCGTCCTGGATCGCGTCGTTGAGCTGGAGGAAACTGAACGACGCCGGCACCGAAAAGCGCCGCCAGATCTGCGGGGTGATCTGGTAGAGGAAGACTTTGACGACGATGCGCGGCTGGGACATGCGGCGGAGCGTAAGCGGAGCCATTGATGGGAGGCAAACCCGAAGCGCAGGCCGCCGCAATGTTGGCCGCACCCCGGCACCTCCCCCGTCGCCCCCCGGAACTTCCCGCTTGCCTAAGGCCGCCGCCCGTTGAAATAAACAAACCGAATTCACGCAGCGCGCAAACCCGTCCCCCGCATCTTCCTGCTGCTGAGCCTAGCCATTTCCTGCCACGCCGAATCCAGCGTTTTCACCAAGGCGGCCAGGGCCCGCCCGGCGAACTTGCGGGGCTAGGTGACCTGGCGAGTCGGATTCCCGTCCGAGTCTCTTCGACCATGAAGCCGAGCGGAACATCTGGATCGACCGTTCGACCGCTTCACGCCGTGCCCCCCCCCGCGTAAAAATCCCAGTTCCTCGAACCACGGACCTCGGTCATCCCGCCTCGCAAACCCATGAAATCCCTTTCATCAAGAACCGCCGTCCTGATCCTGGCCGCCGGCTCTCCGCTCCACGCCGCCACGAAAACCTGGGACGGCGGAGCCGCCACGGCCAACTGGTCGGACGCCGCGAACTGGAACGCCGACGGCACGCCCACCTCTTCCGACGCCGTCCTGCTCGACGGCAGCAACGTCACCCCCCTGCCCCAGATCAACGCGCAGTCCGGCGCGAACTGCGGCACCCTGACCCTCGACGGAGCCATCACCGGAACCTTCCTCAACTACGCCGGCGCGACACCACTAGTCCTCAATCTCCACGGCGCGAGCGTCAACGCGGCGAACACGGGTCCCCTCATCCACATCACGTCGAACGCACCGGCGCTCGTGTCGGCGAACAAGGTGAACTTCACGCTCCGCACGAACGGCGAAGTGTTCGTCGCGACCGGAAAGGCCCTTTCGCTCTCCAATTCCTTCTTCTCGCAGAACGGCACGCGCTCTCTAACCAAGACCGGCGCAGGCACCGTGCAGTTCTCCGGCAGCGGCTCGCTCGTGAGCTTCACCGGCGGCCTCAACATGGCCGAGGGAACCTGGAACGCGGGCACCGACACCGAGGATCTCCCGGTCTCCGGCACCATCACCTTCACCAATCCGCCCGGCACCGCCGCCACCATTACCTCCACCAACTCCCACAGCATCGCCGCCCTCGCCGGTGGAAACTCCAACAGCGAGCTCTACGCCACCGGCTCCACCGGCCTGACCCTCACCGGCTCGGCCGTCACCACCTTCAGCGGCCGCCTGCGGGGCAATACCAAACTCACCCACAACGGCTCCGGCACGCTGACCTTGAACGGCAGCAACACCTTCACCGGAGCCACCACCCTCAACGCCGGCACCCTCGCCCTCGGCAGCTCCGGCAGCATCTCCGGCACGCCGTCGATCACCATCGCCAGCGGCGCGAGCTTCAATGTCTCCGCCCTCGCCGCCGGCTTCACCCTCGGCACCGGCAAATCGATCTCGGGCAGCGGCACCGTCACCGGAAAACTCTCCCTTTCCTCCGACGCCACCCTCTCCCCCGGCGGCAACGGCGTCGGCACCCTCACCATCACCAACGGCCTGACCCTCGCCGCGGGCTCCCACCTCGATCTCGATCTCAACGGCCCCGCCACCCACGACGCCATCACCGTCACCGGCGGCAACGTCTCGCTCGCCGCCGATCTCGCCGGCACGACGCTCGGCTATTCGCCCGCCATCGGCGACACCCTCCACCTCGTCCGCAACACCGGCCCCGGCACCACCACCGGCACGCTCTCCGGCATCGGGGACGGCGGGAAAATCGACCTCGGCGGCAAGTGGTGGCGCGTCAGCTTCACCTCCGACTCCGGCGGCGCGGGCTTTCAAACAAACGGCACTGGCAATGACGTGGCGATCCGGCGGATTGACGACCCGTCGCCGGGCGGGCCGGGCATGAGCATCGTCGGCGCGACGGGAGGAGCGGTGATGCAGCTTTCGCTCTCGTGGGTGGACAATGCGACGACCGAGACCGGCTACCGTGTCTATCGAGTGCTGGTTGACGGCTCGCTGGAACTCGCGGCGACGCTTGCCGCCAATGCGACCACCTTCTCTGAACCGGTGAGCAGCTACACGAGCCATACCTACGCCGTGCAGGCGTTCGACGCGGCGGGAAATCTCGGCGACCTCACGTATTCCGCGCCGTTCCAGACCGGCACGAGCTTCGCCCAGCGGCATGAGGCGATGCTCGATTACCTCTCCACCACGGTGCCGAACCTCGGGCAGTTCGGCGGCGGGCCGCATCGCATCGGGCGCACCGGATTCTGGTGCGCGACGGGCCGCTTGCTTCGCGGCGACACGGCGACGGGAATTTCCTACATCACCACCGCGGTCGAGGATGCGAACGCGGAGTCGTCGAACGCCGGCTTCTCGATGTGGCCGGGGATGGATGCCTATCTGCGCTGGAATCATCTTTTCCCGCAGTCGTTGAAGGACCGCTATCAGCAAGTCTATGTCGGCGCGGATGCCTACGACAACGGCTCGACGCCCAACCAGCGCTTCATGCTCGCGGTGGCATCCTTCCTCGCGAACGAAGTCTGGGGTCCGACGGTGAACTCGGCTGCAAGCGCGGCGAACGGCGTCGGCGGCGCGAGCGGGCGCGACTTCATCCTTCACATCCTCAACAAGACACCCTTCGACAATCACGAGGAGCACAACTCGCATCACTACCTCACCTACACGCTCTCGGCCATCGAGACGCTGGCGCAGTTCGCGCAGGATGCGGAGGTTCGGAACAAGGCGCGCATGGTGGTGAACTGGTCCTTCGCCGAAGCCGCGGGTTACATGCATAACGGCCGCTGGGCGGTGTCCTCGACGCGCGGCCGCGCTTCGACGCAGCAAAATGACTACAGCAATACCGGCTGGACCTGGCTCCTCGCCTTCGGCGGTCCAGCTCCGGCCTCGTATTTCGATTCGTTTGCGACCGCGCCGTTCCTCGCTCCGGAGTTTCCCGCGCTGCCGGCGGAAGTTCTGGCCGCAGGGCAGCAGCGCACCCAAAGCTTCCGCCGCCGTTCGCTCGCGCAGCGCTATCTCAGCGGCGGCGATGTCGCGTATTTCAAGCAAAGCTGGGTCACGCCCGGTTACACCCTGTGGAGTCAGGTCGAGGGCGATGTGACGTACCATTCCGACGGCAGCCTGAACCTGCTCGATGTGAACACCGCGGGCATCCAGGACGGCTACCAGGGCAACCGCTGGGGCCTCGCGTGGGATTCGCCGCCGGGCAATGACGCGATGATCACCATCACCACGCCGACCACCTACAGCGGTTCGACCAGCGGCATCTCGGTGTGGGAGGACACCCTCCAGCACGAAGACACGGCGATCGCCGTCTACAACATGCCGGTCGGCGGCGGTGGCAGCACGGGCAACAACGGCAACTTCGCCAACGAATACCTCAAAGGCGACATCCCCAACGGCTACCTCGCCTACATCGACCAGAGCGACGCACTCGGACGGATCTTTCTGCACTACGACAGCGTCCTTGTTTCCATCCAACTGACCGACACCTTCTCGAACTACGTCGGCAGCCCCGGATTTCAATACACCTGCAACAAGCAGGGCGTCATCGTCGAGACCGCCGCGCCGTCGGAGTATCCTCAAGCGACCGCGGCGGACCGGCTCGCGGCCTTCCGCGCGGACATCCTCGCCGACACCGTGACCGACAAGAGCGGCATCAACGACGTCGCGCCCAAGCTGGTCTACACCAACCGCCACGGCGACGTGCTGGAACTCACCTTCGGCCTCGCCGGGAAGATCAACGGTGTGACCGTGGACTATCAAAGCTGGCCGATGCTTGAAGCCCCCTGGACCTACCAATCCCAGAACGGCCACCTCCACCTTTTCGGCCCGAACCGCGTGGTCACCTCGAGCTACTACGACTGGACCCCCGGCATCAACAACCGTCCCGCCCTCGCCTCCGCCGCCACCGTCCCGGCCACCACCGGTGCGCCGGTCGATATCGACCTCGCCGCCCGCGTCGCGGATAACGAAACGCCCGACCACCAGCTCCACTTCACCGTCTCGAATCCCTCGAACGGCAGCGTCACCCTCCTCCCCGACGGCAAGACCGCGCGCTTCACGCCCACCGCATCCGGCCCCGCGTCCTTCGACTTCACCACCCGCGACCGAGGCATCCACCCGCGCGTCATCTGGCACTACGACTTCGAAACCTCCGCCACCCGCGACGCCAGCGGCCACAACCGCAATGCCACGCAGACCCTCGTCGGCAGCGGCACCTCCACTTTGGAAAACGACACCTCCGCCGCCCTCGGATCTAACAGCACGCAAAGCCTCCGCCTCACCGAAGCCACTCCGAACGCCGCGAAACTATCCCGCCTCGTCACTCGCTCGAACCTTGAAATGAGCAACGGCAGCTGGACCTTCGCCACCTGGTTCAAGCGCGCCAGCCGCAGCACCGACGACTTCCTCTTCTACATCGGCGCGGGCGACGGCTTCAGCGGCAATGGCGACGAACTCCAGCTCCGCTGCGGCGGCAACGCCGACACCCTCCGCCTCGAACACTACAACGCCGCGAATGCCGGCGACCTCACCCTCATCAGCCCCGGCACCGCCGTGCAGAACGTCTGGCACCACGCCGCCGTCACCTTCGAGAAAACCGCCGACAACACCGGCACCGTCCGCCTCTACCTCAACGGCACCCAGGTCGGCTCGCCCACCACCGTGACCTGGTCGCTGCGCCAGGACCTCGCGCTCGTCCTCGGCGGCGTCACCAGCAACAGCACCGCCGTCACCTCGCGCTACTTCAACGGCTGGCTCGACGACTCCGCCCTGTTCCGCGGTGCCATGTCGGCCGCGGACATCGCCAGCCTCGCCCAACAAAGCGTCGCCACCTTCAGCGGCCTCTCCGCCAGCGCCAGCGTCGCGCTTTCCGCATCCGCCGCTTCGCCGTGGGAAGACTGGCGCGCCGCGAACTTCAACACCGCCGAACTCGCCGACCCTCTGATCAGCGGACCCGATGCCGACAAGGACCGCGACGGCATCGTCAACCTCCTCGAATACGCCACCGCCACCAACCCCGGCCTCTCTAACACCATTCCCGCCTCCGCCAAAAGGAACGGCGCCACCCTCGAGTTCACCTACACCCGCAACAAGGCCGCCACCGATCTCAGCTACCTCGTGAAGTGGAGCGAAACCCTCGCCCCCGGCTCGTGGAGCACCTTTGGCATTCCCGACCAGAATCCCGCGCCTCTCTCGGAAACCGCCACCACCGAGCCCCTCCGCATCCTCGTCCCCGCCGGCAACCTCCGCCGCTTCGTCCGGCTGAGTGTCAACAGCCCATGAAGCCCCAACTGCCAAACCACCGGGCGCACTCGACTCGCAGGCGGAGCCCGATGGCCAAGTTGAGGGTGATCCAGAGCGCGGACGTCAAACAAACAGCCGGGCCCATCGCGCAAACGAAAAATCACTCGTCTCCGGAGATCCGCAGATGAAGGCTGGTTGCCGGCTTTCCTCCGGCAAGCCATTTCCGGTAGCTCAGGCCCTCCCACTGGCGGAAGCCGTCGGCGGCCTGTTCGAGATCCTCGGTGTTCAGTTCCTTCAATGACACCGGTGAGTCCGCGACCAGGTCCTGCACTTCCCTCTCGTTCCTCTGGTAAAGCTCACCGAGCCACTCGCGGATCGGCGCGAAGTCCATCTCGACGATCATCCCGGTTTCGCTCCCGCTGGCCGGCGTGACCATCGCCTTGGCAAACCCCTCCGCCATCGACTTCGAAGTTCCAAGCATCCACAGCGAGTCGTTCATCGTCACACCGGGGATGAAATCGCCGCCGATGAAGGGCAGCGGCGGATACCAGGTGACCAGATCGTTCGACTCGATCTTCTGCGGCAGGATCAAAGGCACCTCGCTGCCCGAAACCTCGCTCGCCCACTCGGTGAGGCTCTTCCATGAGGCGGCGAACGAAGTGCCGGACGCTTCAACTTTCGAGCGATCGGTGATCGGCCGGGCGACGATGAATCGGGGCATGCGCGCCTTTGCCACCGTCTCTTCGGAAAGGCCCGGGACAGGCGGAACCTCGCCCTGGCAATCCATCACGAAGGCCACCTCGTCACCGATGCCCGCGCGGAATTCCTCGCGGTAGGCGCGGTTGAGCTCGCGCATCTCTTTCATCATCCGCGGAATCGTTCCATCCGGCACCATCGCCGACACCGACGGGTCGGCCGACTGAAACTCATTCAGCACCGACTCCGCGAGCAGGCCGAACTGCTCGACCTGCTGCCACGACATCTCGTTGCGTCCGCGGTTTTGCACCCAATGCATGCGGACCGCCGGCTTCCGCGAAACCGCGGCATCGGTCATCCTCAACGGGGTGACGTAGTCGAGCGCCGGGTCCGCCCAGCCGCCGCGGCTTTCGTAGCGCCAGCCCTGGTCCTCGACGATCACCGCCGACCATGCCGAAGCATCCCGCCGGGAAAGTTCGCGGCTAGTGTCCGCCATGGCCGACAGCAATTCCCGCAACAAGCGCTCCTCACGCACCGGCGGCCGGATGGCACGCGACAGACTCAACCAGTAGTCCGAGCTATCGAGCCACGGCAGCGCCGCCCGGACCATCGGCTCGGAAAGATAAGCCACCCCGGCGATCCGTTGCTCCGCGTGGCTGTGGGTCCATTTCAAATCCTCCGTCGCCGCCAGCGACTTGTCCGGAGTCTCCGCCAGACGAAAGCCTTCCTCACCGTTGCCGATATAAATCATGATCCTGCCGTCGAGCGATCCGCTCGCGATGGTCAGCCGGACCTTCTCCAATGCCGCAAGCAGCCGCTCGATCCGCTCCGGCGAGATCTTTTCGAGGTCCTCGGCACTACTCCCCTGCTTTTGCAATTCCTCCCGGGCCGTAGCCACCAGTTCGCCGAACATCTCCCGCCCCGAGAACTCATGACCCTTCATCGCCACGCCGGACACCTCGAAGTCCACCGGCGCGACCTGACTCTTCCCCGCCAACATCGACTCCAGCCCCTTCACCACCGCGTCGCGGCATTCCGCTTCCTTCTCGGCATGCGGCCGCCAACCCATCACCACGCTTGGAAGTTGGAGCCGCTCGTCCTTCTCGATCGCATCCATCCATTTCCCTAACAAATCCTCGGAAAGACTGTTCTCAAGGTCGGCAAGACCGGTCTCGCCGTCCTTTTCCGCGAGGGCATCGAGCAAGCGTCCCGCCGCGAAGCCGATCCACGCCGCGGACAGGTCGCGGTAACTCCGGCCGACCGTTTCCAACTGCCCGCCGACCCCAGGACCGACGAATACGAAGGCCTCGTCCCCCGCATATTTCGGCAGGTCCCCGGCCTTGCGGAGCTGCTCCTCCGCTCCTTCGCCTTCGGAAATCTTGGACATCACCCCGGAGTCCAGCAGATTACGGATCACCCCGCCGACCATCTCGTCGGCCCCGTAGCCGGCGAAGAACAGATCGGCATCCGCCGGCACCCGGGTCGCGATGCCGAGATGCGTGGCCACCGGCAGGGCCGCGACCGCTGCGGCCACGTTCTCCCCGGGAGAAGATCCCGGAGCGCCAGGCGACTCATTCTTCCCGCATCCTCCGAGAAGAACCGCCGAAGCTGCCAACGAAACGATCCGACCACGAGTTGTCATGGTCGGATCGTGGTCAGGACGGCCCCTCCGTTGAAAGTGGAAAGATCCGCCCGGAATCCACCTCGGTGCTGTCAGGCACGCCTCACCGATCAACGGCTCCTTGGACTCCGCGGCCATCTTGCTTGTCTCCCGGCCTCATCTACTTAGCTTCCCGAATATGGAGGCTGCCGAAGGGAGCGATCTCGCCAGGTCTGAACAGCCCGGGACAATGGATGCCAACTTTCGAGCGCTGTTCTGGAAGGCCCGGCTCTCTCACCGGAGGGCCGGGACCAAGACATCACCCGCCGCCCCGGCCCATCAGGACGCGCTTCGATTCGCTTGTGCGCACGGGCTTGCAGATGCGGAAGCGCTGCTATCCGCACTGGTAAAGACCTACCTCGACGAGAACGAGGTGTGCCTCAAACTCCTCGCTTCATTGCGCGACAAGACGCGCTTCCAAGGCGAGATCAAGTTCGTCGAAGCCCTCGCTCGCCACGGACAAGGAGATCACGACCGGGCGATCCTCTGCTATCGTGCGGCACTTGCATCGCCCGGCTTCAGTGCCATCCGCGACGCCTGGCGGAACATCGGAATCCTGCAGGTTGAGAAAGACGAGCGCCAGGAGGCCCTTGCCAGCTTCCACCGGGCTCTGGGCCACCCGGGCCACGATGACGATGGCCTCGTCTGGCTCGAACTCGGCTACCTCCATTCCAACCAAGGCGATTCTCTAACAGCGCTTGATTGCTTTCGGAAAGCCAGTGGCTCGGCGGATTGCGCCGTCCATGCATGGCCGGAATTGGGGCACCTTCATCTGGCGTCCAGCGATTATCCTTCTGCGATCAAAGCGTACCGGAATGCCATCGATCATCCGGACGCGACGGGCAAAGGCCATCTCTGGGCATGTCTCGGTGCGGCGCACAGCGCCGAGGGAAACTTCGAGGCGTCGATTGCCGCGCTCAAGCAGGCTCTTGAATTCCCCGGCGACATTGATCCGGGAGAAACCTGGCACAATCTCGGCAGAAGTTACGCCGACCTGTCGCTTCATCGCGATGCCATCGACTGCTATCGCAGGGCGCTCAACGAGCCGGACTACCAACATCACGCGCTTACCTGGATGACGCTGGCGGAGGCCTACCAAGCGATCGGCCGCGAAGACCTTGAGGAAATCTCCTGGAGAAATTTCAGCTCCGCTTACGCCCTCGAGTACCCGGACGAGTTAGGGCCGGAACGACGACACCCTCACCAAAATCCCGGTTGTCCTCCCGTCGCCAGGCCTTAGGGTCGCCCCATCCGATGAGCGAAGCGCCCGCGTCCATTCCCCCGCTGGACGCCGGCTTGGAACAAACCCGCCGCTACCTCCCTTGGGTCGTCGCGGTGGCGCTGTTCATGCAGCAGCTCGACAGCACCATCGTGAACACCGCGGTGCCGACCATGGCGGAGTCGCTGGGCGTGGCGTCGCTCAGCCTGAAATCGGTGCTGACCAGCTACACCATCGCCATCGCGGTGCTGATTCCGCTCAGCGGCTGGCTGGCGGACAAGTTCGGCACGAAGCGCGTGTTCGGCTTCGCGGTCGCGGTGTTCACCCTCGGCTCGCTCGCCTGCGGGCTCTCGACGAGCCTGCCGATGCTGGTCGCCTCGCGGATCCTCCAAGGCTTCGGCGCGGCCTTCATGATGCCGGTCGGCCGGATCGCGCTGCTCAAGACCTTCCCGAAATCCGGCATCCTGCGGGCGATGAATTTCGTGATCATCCCCGCCCTGTTAGGTCCGCTGCTCGGTCCCCTGACCGGCGGCGTGATCGTCCACTGGTTGCCGTGGCGGATGATCTTCCTCATCAATCTCCCGATCGGCCTCCTCGGCCTGTGGCTGGTGAAGAAGCACATGCCCGATCACCGCGCGGCCCAGCCCGACCCGCTCGACCTGACCGGCTTCCTGCTCTTCGGCAGCGGCATCGCGCTGCTTTCGTGGGTGCTGGAAATCTTCGGCGAACACGGCATGGATCCGCTGCCCATCGCCGCGATGGCCGCGGTCTCGCTCGCCCTGATCGCCGCCTACTTCTGGCACGCCCGGCGGACCACCCAGCCGCTGCTGCCGATCGAGCTGTTCCGGCTGCGAACCTTCCGCGTGTCCGTCGCCGGCGGCTTCATCACCCGCCTCGGCATCGCCGGCATGCCATTCCTGCTGCCGCTGCTCTATCAACTCGGGATGGGCTTCTCGCCGTGGCAAGCAGGACTGCTCGTGATGCCCCAGGCTGCCGCGGCGATCGGTATGAAATTGCTCGTCCAGAGAATCCTCGCCCGCTTCGGTCACCGACGCGTGCTGCTCGTCAACACGCTGCTGATCGGCGCGATGATCGCAGCCTTCTCCCAAGTCGGCCCCGGCACGCCGGTTTGGGTCATCCTGATGTTCAGCGTCCTCCAAGGCAGCGTGTCCGCCCTGCAATTCACCGCCATGAACACGCTCGCCTTCGCCGACACCAGCGACGCGGAAGCAAGCGATGCCAGCACCGTCGCCAGCACCGCCCAGCAGCTCTCGATCAGCTTCGGCATCGCCTTCGCCTCGCTGGTCACCGGCGCGTTCCTCGGCGGGATCGACCGCTCGAACGCGGAGCTCCTTGTCCCCGCCCTGCACAAGGCTTACCTGCTGTTAGGCGCGGTGACCGTGGGCAGCGCCGCGACCTTCCTGCTGCTCAAGCGCGACGACGGCGCGAATGTCAGCGGTCACGGCAAGCCGCCAGTGCAGGACGGCGATTCCCAAGACGCGTCGGAACCGGCGGCCATCCGCCAGCACGGATAGAAGACCAGACGGTCATTCCTGCCGCCATCGGCGCGCGGCGGCCCACAGCAACGCCGGCACCAGCAGGCTGAAAGCGAGCGCCCAACCCGGTGCCTCGCGGCCGGCCGAGCCGATCCATGCGAACAGGAATCCCACCGGCAGGCTGCCGCAGGCAAGCGACGTGACGAATCGTCCGAAAGGCATCCGTACAAGGCCCGCGGTGCAGGACAGTGCTTCCGGCAGGATCGGCAGGGCACGCGACAAAGCCACCATCCAGCCACCGCCGCGGGCGAAGAGCAGCTTCCCTTTTTCGAAATCCAGATCGCCTAACAACTTCCGTGCCGCTTTCTCGCCGATCAACCGGCCCACGCCATACCCGAAGAGCCCCGCGATCATCGACCCCGCCGCCGCCGCCAGCCCGCCCAACAAAACCCCGTAGACGAACCCCAGCGCCGACATCACCACCGTCCCCGGCACCGGCAGCACCAGATCCGCCGCCAGCAGCCCGACCCCCGCCGCCCATGCCCACGGCCCGGCGTTCTCCAGCCAGCCGACCGCCCCCTGCAAGGTAAAGCTTTCCTCCCACACCCCGCCCCACAGCAACCAGATACCGAGCACCAGGGCGGAAAGGCTGACGAACCAAGCGATGAGTCTCATGATGATTCTGTTAAAAAACCCACCAAGCCAGTAGCGACACGACCACCAGGCAAACACCATCCAGCACCACGCCCGCCCGCAGCATCTCCCGCTGCGGAATCCGGCCCGTCGCAAAGACGATCGCATTGGGCGGCGTGGCCACCGGCAGCATGAAGCCACATGAGGAGGCGAGCGCGAGCGGGATCACAAGCTTCGACGGAGCCATTTCGAGTTCCACCGCCACGGCGTAAAAGATCGGCACCATCAGCGCGGCGGTCGCCGTGTTGCTGGAGAACTCGCCGAGCAGGATCACGAATAGCAGCGACGCCCCAATGATCAGGACCACCGGCCAGCCGTCGACCAGGTGCACAATCTCGCGCGCCATGAACAGGCTGGCTCCGGTTTTGTCGAGTAGCGCACTGAGCGCGATTCCTCCGCCGAACAGCAGCAGCACGCCCCACTCGGTGCCGGCCTCGATATCTTTCCAGCCGGCCACTCGCGTGCTGACCAGCGCCAACACCGCCAGCAACGCGACCACCGTGTCGAACGAGTTCGCGATCCCGAGCTGAGGCGCGAGCAGTCCACCGAAAATCCAAGCCAATCCCGTCAGCAGGAAAATCACCAGCATGGTGACCCGCCGGCCATGCCATTCGAAGTCACGCCGTTCCGATAACGCGAAGTCGGCGCGGGCTGGCTTGCAGGTGACATGCAGCACCACCGCCATCAGAGGCAGCAGCACCAGCATCGAGGGAATGCCGAAACGCAACCAGCCCACGAAATCAATGCCCAGCTTCGCCGCAGCGATCCCGTTCGGCGGGGTGCCGACCAGCGTGCCGAGCCCGCCGATGCTGGCGGCGTAAGCCGTGCCGAGAAGCAGGAAGATCGCATTGCCACGCCGGGCGTCATCCTTCGAGGCGTGACCCAGGATTCCGATCACCAACGGGATCATGATGGCCGTGGTCGCGGTATTGCTCATCCACATCGAAAGCCCGGCGGTGACCGCGAAGATCAAGTACGAGACGCGTAGGAATTTCCCCTTTGCCGCACGGACGATCCGGTCCGCGATCCATCGGTCGAGCCCCTGCACCGACATCGCCGAGGCCAGCGCGAAGCCGCCGAAAAAGAGGAAGATCAAGGGATCGGCAAAACCGGCGAGAGCCGACTTCATGTCCATCACCCCGGCCAATACGCCAAGCACCGGCACCAGCAGTGCGGTCGCGGCGAGCGGCAGCGCTTCCGTCACCCACAGGAAGGCGATGCAGAGGAAGATCCCGAGTCCCAGCCGCAACTTCGCCGCATCAAGGTCGGCATGGCGCGCTGCATCAATCGGCAACCAGGATGCCAGCGGGATCAGAAGCAGCCCGACCAGCACCAGCCATGTATCGCGGCGACGCAAAAAGGGACGCCGCGCGTCTTCCTGCTCAATGGGGCTGTTCCGCTCTTCCTCCATGCTCTAGGCCCACTCTCAGGAACCAGAAATGGCGAGGCAAGATTTGTCGCGAAAGACCACCGAAAGCCCGTTGTGAGAGCATGCTTGATGAAGATCTCCCCGAAGACGATGCAAAGGATCAAGCGCCTCTGGCGCTCCGCCTGCGGCGAGCGAGGAGAACCAGCATCCCGACCCCAGCCGCTATCGAAACGGATGGCTCGGGGACCGCAACGAAAGCCCAGTCCTGAACTCCTCCACCCGAAGTATTGTTGGAGCTGTAGGAAAGCCACCCCCGGCCGGCTTGCACGCCGGGCGCATCGCTACCGCCCGGCCCGGCCCCTTCTCCGTCCGGCTTCATGAGGAAGGTCACGCCGCCGAAGCTCGTGCTGTTGTCCTCATACAGCGCGATCCCATTCGAGCTTCCCTGGAGCTTGATCGAACCGTTGTTCCCGGCGGAGTTCGCGTTCTGGGAGAAAATTTCAAGCAGGCTCGGATCGCCGGACCCGTTGTCCTGAACGTTGGTCCGGTAGGTGAAATTGATGTCCCAGAACCCGGACTCGCCCGGATCGGTGGAAAAGCGGCTGCCACCTGCCTTGCCACCGAAGGCCACACCGAAAATATGAATCTCCTTGGTGGCCGGATCGTAGGTCAAAAGCATCCTCGCACCGGGATACTCAAAATCGAAAAAGTAGAATCCCTGGGAAACGAGGTTGTCCAGGCGCAGGCCGTAGTCGGTTCCAGGCCGCTGGTTGTTCAGCACGTAGGTGACGGCGGCCGACGCCGGCACCATGCTGGAAATGAAAAGAAGCGAGGACAGCAGGCGGAAGGTCGCGGCAACGGAAGTTTTCATCGAAAGGGGAGGTGAAGGTTGGCGGAAGAGAGTCGCGGGCGCAGACGGAGAATCTCCGATCCGGCACATCCGCAAAGTCCGGAATTCGCCAAGCTCAGGCAAGCGCAGAAAAGCAACAAGATCACCCGATGCTTATCTTGATAAGTTTACCGTATGGTTTTTCTAATAACTTAAAAAAACTTAAGAATGCCTCACCCGCCGATTCAAGCGATCGCTCTCGACGAGCATCGAGGCACAGCCTGGCCGGGCGCCTCTTCGACGCAGCCTACTTTGTTGAACCCGCGGGATAAGCGCTCCTTGACCTCCTTCACGAAGCAGGAAAGGTCGCGGAAGCGCATCCGAAACGTCTCCCACCGCCCGCCGTCCGGCTCAATACATGATAAGCCTGCCCGCCTGCTTTCTCGCCGCCGAACTGCCCAAGGATTCTCATTTGCCCGGGCATGGAAGCGGTCGGAAGGGTATTGAACCATCAGACGCACTTTCCCGGCCAGAAGTTCGGGTCTGAGCCCGTTATATAGGAACCAACCACCATGAACAATCGTCGCCATTTCCTCCTCAACTCCGCGAAAACCGGTCTCGGCCTCGGCTCCTTGGGATTTCTGGGAAAACTTCCCCTCATAGGAGCTGCCGAAACCACTCTCACACCTCATCGCGTTGGGTTTCAGCCCGAATACGAAACCCTTGTCCGCCTTTTGGAGGACACCCCACGCGAGCGATTGCTGGAAGAAGTGGCCTCCCGCATTAAAAGCGGCACCACTTACCGCGACTGGCTCACCTCGTTGTTTCTGGCCGGAGTGCGCAACATTCAACCTCGCCCCGTAGGTTTCAAATTCCACGCGGTGCTCGTCATCAATTCCGCTCATCTCGCCAGCCAAAGCGCTCCGGATTCGGATCGATGGCTTCCCCTTTTCTGGGCCATGGATGCGTTCAAAAGCTCTCAGGCACGCGATGTCGAGGAAGGCGACTGGGCGATGAAGCCTGTTGACGAAACGCGCTTGCCATCCCCGGAAAAAGCCGCGGCGGAATTTCGCGCCGCCATGGAAAACTGGGACGTCGAGCGCAGCGATGTCGCCGCCGCCGCCTTCACCCGGTCCGCCGGTGCGCAGCAGATTTTCGACCAGCTCTGCTACCTTGGGGCCCGGGATTTTCGCGATATCGGACACAAGATCATCTACGTTTCCAACAGTTGGCGCAGCCTTCAAACCATCGGATGGCAGCATGCCGAGCCCATCGTCCGCTCGCTGGCTTATGCCCTCCTCGCGCACAATGGCAAAAACCCCGCTACCGACAACGCCAAGGCCGATCAACCCGGTCGCTGGAATAGCGAAAAGCTAGCCACGATCCGCGACGGCTGGACCATGGGCAGAACCGATCCCGCTGTTTCCCGCCAATTGCTTTCCGGCCTCCGCACCCAAGATTGGCAGGAAGTTTCCACGCAAGTTATCGCCCTTCTCAATCAGGGCTATGCGCCTTCCACCATTTGGGACGCCCTTTTTTCCTATGGCGCCGAGATGCTCATGAAACGCCCGGGGATCATCACGCTTCATTCGTTAACGACTCTCAATGCCTTCCACTATGCCTGGCAACAGGCCACTCAAGACAACACCCGTCGTTTCCTGCTATTGCAAGCCGCAGCATTCCTCCCCCTCTTCCGCGACGGCGGCGGAGTTCGCGACGGCCTCGCGATCGAAGATTTGCAAGCGGCCAAGGGCATGAAACCCGACGCCGCATCATTGGAAGGAATTTTCGACCTCATTTCCCGGGATAAAAGCCAAGCCGCACGCCAATGCCTCGGGTTTCTGGAAGCTGGCGGTTCCCCCGCCGATCTGCGCGCCATGGCCCAGCGACTCGTCTACATGAAAGGGACCGATTCCCACGATTACAAATTCAGTTCTGCCGTGCTCGAGGATTTCACCCACCTCAGCCCCGAAGTGCGTCAACGCTTCCTGGCCGCCAGTGTCTTTTGGTTGAAGGGTTCCGCCGGTCCCGACAGCCCGCTCGTTCAACGCACCCGCGACGCCTTTGGTGCCTGATCGTGACCCATCAACGCCCTTCCCCCCCTTTCGATGAGGCCACCGGCTCCTTCAACGGCCTCCATCCTTGAAACAAATTCCCGGCGGCCAGTCAGTCAACTCACCCGCCTTATCTCGCCTTCGGGGCCGGTTTGGGCTTGGGCTGGCCGGTGATCCATTGGGGTGTTTTCAGGGTGCTGAACTCGGGCGCGCGGGCGGGGACATCCGGCCGCAGTTCGTTGGCGTAGAGTCCGATCCTTTCAAACGGAATAGGCTTGAAGCCGGGCGCCTTGGCGAAGACGGGGGCGTCCGGCCTCATGCGGAAGTCCAGGGTGGCGGCGTCAAGGAAACCCATATCCTCCATGGCCAGCTCGAAGTTGTTGCGGAAAATGGCCACGGCCAACTCGTCCTTTTTTCCGCTGAGGTGGAGGACGCTTTCGCAGTTCACGGCCACGGTGCTTTCGATGGTCGAGCCGGTCGGCAGTTCGGGTTTCCCGCCGAAGAGCGTGGCCAGGTTCGGGAAACGCGTGCTCCAGGGCGGGCTCTTGGCGTCAATGCTCTCCAGGCCCCTGACGAGGCTCTTGTTGGTGAGGTTGTAGCCCCGCGCGACGCCGCGTGTGTCGAGGTGCGCGCCGCGGCCGCAATCCACCGAGAGGTTGCCCTTCGCGATGTTGTCGTGCCCGCCGCCGATGAAGGGCCCGCACCCCACGCGGTAGGCGATGTTCCCCTCGACCAGGTCTCCGCTGTCGCCGTCGTCCAGATAGAAGCCGGTGGCCTCGGGCGCGTGGTGGACGAAGTTGTGGCGCAGGATGTTGCCGCCGCTGATCCACTCGTGGGTGGAGTAGAACGCGCCCATGTCGAAAGTCTTCTTCACCACATCGTAAACCTCGTTGAACTCGAAGAGGTTGTCGTTGCCGCCATAGAGGATGCCGGCATGGGGCGAGTCGTGGACGCGGTTGTGGGTGATCCGGCAACCCACCGCATGCATGCCGCCCTGGGCGAAACCGACACCGATGCCGGGCGAGTAGTTGAGCTTGGCCAGGGCGTAGCGGCTGATGTGGTTGTTGTCCACGACGTGGGCGCAGGGCGTGAGGGTTTTGCGGTCGCCGCCGCTCACGATGATTCCCCCGTGACCCAGGATGGTCAGGTCGTTGCTGAGTGCCCGGTGGTTCAGTCCGTCCCTGAGGATGATGGCATTGCGGCCCACGCGGGTGACACGGCAGCCGGCCACCGTGCAATCCTTTCCGCCGGTGATTACCACGCCTTCGCCGAGCCCGCCTCCGAGGACAAGGCCGCGCAGGGTGATCCCGCGGGACTCTTCCAGGCTCACCATCGGCGTGGCCATGTCGGAGAGGGTGATGGCGGCCTCCGCGAGTTCGGCGGGAGGCCAGAAATAAAGCGTCCGGGTGGTGAAATCGACGCTCCATTCGCCGGGGGTGTCGATCTCTTCCAAGAGGTTGAGGGCGTGCCAAGGTTCGTTTCCGGCACCTTCCGGCCCGGCGTATTTGGAACCGATACCGAGCGCGACGGACTCGGCCATCGCGATGGTCCGCTTCCCGGTGTCGAGCGCTTTGACCCGCACGGCCTGGAAGTCCCACGGCACGCGCCAGAAGCCGGCCACCCAGAGCTGCCCCGAGTCGGCGGCGGCTTTCCAGCGGAGCGGACGATCGCCATCATACTCAAAAACACCGCCCCGCTTGTCTTTCGGCTGACCGGTCCAAACGCCTTTGTCGAGGACCCGTTTCATCTTGGTGTCCTCGGTATTCGGCCAGCGGGAGAGCTGCTGCTTTTCGCCACCGCAGTAGAGGTCGAACAAGCCGCCGCCATCGTTGAAACGGCTTGGAAATGACTTCGCATGGGTCACACCCAGTTGGTCGAGGCTGAGTTGGAAAACCTTCCCCCGCGCGGCGGTGTCGAGGCGGGTGTTGTCCGGGGGCACCGGCTTCCAGGCGGAGGCCGGCACCTCGATGGCGGCGTTCAGGACCGCCTTGCCCGGTTCCTTCGCGCGGTAGGTGGTGTCGATGTCGGCGGAGGTCAGTTCGAAGGTTGTTTTCCGCGGATGGACGCCGGCCATCAGCCAGACGGTGACCGCCTCTTCCGGGGAGTTCGAACGCAGGCCGCGGACCGCGTCCCGGGCCTTTTCCAGACTGGCAAAGGGTTTGGCTTCGGAGCCGGGCTGATCGTCCCTCCCGGATGGTGAGACGAAAAACTCCGCCGCCCTGACCATGGGAGTGGCGAAGGCAAACAAGAAAGTCAGGAGCAGTTTCATGGGGTGTTAGTGGGATTGAGGCATAGCGGCGCAACAGGTCGGGTCGGCGCTAAATGCACTTGTGGGAAGCGACCCTCGTGAAATCAGCAGGGCCAAAGACCAACGGAAATCAAAAATCGCTGATGATTCGAGTGGAGTCCGCGAAGTCTGGCGGGCGACTTCGATGCGTCCCAGCTTAATGGCTGGCCTTGTTTCTTGGCTTTATCTCTTCCGATCACCGCCATGGCTGAGGAAGCGAAGACCTTGCGGAGATGCAGGTCTTCCCGCAGTTCCTTCCCACCTTTAGCACACCGTTTTCCGGAACCAGCCCCCCGTCCCTTCCGGACACGAAAAAGCCGGGACGGCCCCCGATCCCCCCGGATCGTCCGTCCCGGCTGTTTAGAAGCCGTCGAAAGGTGATCAGCGCGCCGGAATCCCCCGAAACCGGCGCGCTGGAATACTAACCCATGAGCGGAAAGGTGTCGGGACCGACGCTGGTTCCAGCCCCCCGGCCGTAGAGCGTCGGTCCCGTGCGACCGGCCCGGTGACAGACGGTGCGGGACTTGCCAGCGCGTGGAGAAGACCCCCCGGTCCTGTTCCCCGTCACTTGGTTCGCCTTCGCAGCCGTTC